>Ga0193716_1001957_pt1 | contig 11800 bp, 15 predicted proteins | sample U2c1metaG_FD_145901 | JGI IMG/M metagenome (GOLD analysis project Ga0193716, IMG submission 145901) | Soil microbial communities from a riparian zone of the East river system, Colorado, United States - U2c1 | ecosystem: Environmental > Terrestrial > Soil > Riparian zone | place: USA: East River...
TAGTTTTCAGAACGGAAGTTTAAAGAAAGAGAAACGTAAACGCGGTCCGGATGTCTGGATCTTTCGCTGGCGGGAGATCGGTCCAGATGGCATAACCCGTAAACCCAAAGTTATTGTCGGGTCAGTCGAGCAGTTCCCGACCCAATCACTCGCCAAACTGGCGGTTGAGACCCTCGGGCTCGGGATCAATCGCAAAGCACATCGACAGGTTCGAAAGATGACGATGGAACAACTAATAAATCATTACAGCTCTAAAGAACTTTCGGAGGATAGGGTCAGTAAGACGCCGTACACCTGCGACGTCTATCGCGGCTATTTCAAGACCTGGATCTCGCCGCGATGGGCTGGCTGCACCATTGCAGCAGTGAAGACGGCTGACGTGGAGACTTGGCTTCGGTCTATTGAACGAGCGGATGGCACGAAGGTGAAGATACGGAATCTCATGTCCGCTCTCTTCAATCATGCCGTCCGTTGGGAATTCACAGAGACTAACCCGATAACCGGACCGAGTCGCGGTGCGGGCGTTCGACAAAGTGGCAAACGGAGGAAGACTCCGGAAGTTCTGACAATCTCGGAGATTCATTCGATTTTGAACGAACTTCCTGGTCGTTTCAAAACCCTTGTTTTTCTGATCGCATGTACGGGGCTACGTTTCTCCGAGCTTCGCGGATTGAAGTGGATCGATGTAAACTTCACATCACTCACTCTCAATGTCTGCCGCGGAGTCGTGAAAGGGTATGTGGGAGACCTCAAGACTAAAGCCTCCCATCGCCGCATCCCTCTTCACAAACAGCTTGTCAAAGCTCTCGAAGACCTTCAGGCCGTATCCCAATACAATCAACTCGATGACTGGCTGTTTGCCAGTTCGAGGAAAAACGGAACGATCCCGATCTGGCCGACCAGCTTGATGGAGGATCATGTCCGTCCTGCCGCTCGGCGGGTTGGGATAACCAAACCAATGTGCTGGAAGATGTTCAGGACCTCGATTGCCACTCAGATGACTGCGAATGGTGAGAACATCAAGACCGCTCAGCAAACCCTAGGACACGCTACAAGCCAGATCACCGCCGACGTGTATACGCAGGCGGTAGCAAGCGTCGTCCGATCCGCACATGACAGACTCGTTGATATGGTGTTGAACGCATCAACACCAGGCGATTCGGAAACCGCTCTTATTGGCCCCCTATTGGCCCCAGACGGAGATGCATCGCTTGTAACTAACTGATTTTATGGTGGGCACAGCAGGATTCGAACCTACGACTTCCACCGTGTGAAGGTGATAACTAGCTATCTTGGGACACTTCGAGGTTGCGATTCTAAAACCATCCAAGACGATCCTAGCCGATACAGCATTCTATAAACCCCCTATGTCTATTCGCGATTAGTGATGACTTCCAAGTTCCCAAAGCGATGATTCGTCCGTCACTGTCCGCAGATATTCATCTTGCATCGCACCGATCTATGACGTACGGTATGACGTACGTCATGAAAACTTCAACCAACCCACGCATCGTAAACCGCACCGTGAGGGCGAAGCTTGCCCCGAGGCGTGATCCCTACTGGCATCTGATAGCTGAAGGTCAGCACCTTGGATACAGACGCCTAGAGATGGGCGGCAATTGGATTGCCCGTCTTTACACTAAGAAGCAAGGCAGACGCTTTCAGGCACTCGGCGCTGCCGACGACACAGCGTCATCAAACGGAACTCATGTGCTGAGCTTCACAGATGCTCTACAGGCCGCGCAGACGTGGCTTGAAGGTGTCAGCCGCGCCGACGCTAACGGGGTCCATATCGGACCCTATACGGTCAAGGATGCCGCGCAAGGATGGCTGGATAAATGGCGCGGTAGCGAGCGCTCTAAGGCGACCTCACAAGCGAACGTCACGCATCATATCGAGCCCACGCTTGGACACATAGAAGTCGCAAAGCTCACCCGCGAGCAGGTAGAGACGTGGCTAAACGATCTAGTGACAAAGGAACCCGTCAAAGTCCAGAAGCACCGAGAGGCCGCAAAGAATCTCCCGCCGTCCAGACGGAGCAAGATCGTTTACGACCCGAACGATCCAGAGACCATGCGCCGACGCAAAGACACAGCTAATCGAATCTTCAATGACCTTCGAGCATTGCTCACACGCGCCTACAACAACAGGAGAGTGAACAGCAAAGCACCATGGGAAACCGTGCATAAGTTTGAAGGGGTATCGAAGCCAAGCACCGAAGGATTGTCGCTTGCAGAGGCACAGCGATTTATAGATGCCTGCCCATCTGACTTCCGCCTGCTAGTGAAAGCAGCGCTCATTTCAGGGTGCAGGTACGACGATTTATGCAAGATGCGGGTAAAGCAATACGTTCCGCGTTTTCATGCTGTTGAAGTCAAACAGAGCAAGACGGGCGAGATGCAGCGCACATACTTGACTGAAGCTGAGGAAGCATTCTTTATCGAGCAAACGAACGGTAAGAAGCCTGACGACTGTATGTTTCTTCGCACCGATGGCTCCCCATGGGGTAAGTCACACCAGCAGGATCGAATGAGGGATGCATTGAAAGCCGCCGGTATCAATCGAAGCGTCAGGATGCATGATCTTCGTCACAGCCTCGGACAATGGATGGCAGAGAGCGGTATGGATATGAAAGTTATTTCTAAGCAGCTTGGCCACTCATCGATAAGAGTCACAGAACGAACGTATGTCCAGTACACTCCCGAATTCCTTGCTAAGACCGTCAGAGAAAGCAAGCCTAGCTTTCTTACAGGGCTAACGCTAGTACAGAAGTCAGCATAACGAACCAATCGACTCACCTCACCATGCTCCCCATTCAATACAGAGGCTTGCATTCAATCAATCGGATGCAAGCCGCCTTTTTTTCAAACTCTCTGCGCGAACACACAATCGATAGGATTTGGGCCCTCCGGTCAATGCCAAGATAGGCATCTTCCGTATTACCCTCTTTGCTGCATACCTTCCGTACCTTCGTAGATAGGCACTATAAGAAGATACGGATACTAAGTCCTTTATATATAGAAGATATGTATAAAAAACTAATACAGCATCTTCATCCATATCTTCACTCTACGAAGATGGGCAAATGGCTTTTCGAACTTGCGAAGATGCGGATTGCCGTTTGTATAATTCCCTCTCAAGAATTCCTGCAAACATGCACACAAAGACCAATGGGAAGCCCTATCCCTACGCTTCGAGCTATCCCTTCGTCGGTCGTGTCATCGATAGGCGACACCTATCAACCGGCGCTGTCGCCGATAGCAAACACCCCGTAAACATTGGAGATTTCTCGACAAATATATTTCTGGATGGATGAAAACGAGGCCAGTAGCGTGATACGTTATAGCTCTCGCGACCAACTAATAACGCGACTGGAGACGGACAAATTGGCACAATTTACCGCAGCAATGGAAGCTCTCAAGGCAGGTTGCAGGGTTACTCACAAGGGTATGAAAGAGGGTTCGTTCTACTTCCTACGCAAGTGGAACAGCAAACACTTCTTGTTCAAGGTTGAGAATAACGAACACTTGAATGCATTCCCAGTAATGCTCGAATGGAACGAACTAAACAGAAAGGATTGGCGAGAGGTTGAGGGTGTAATCGCAATCTAGCAAACGAATCCGGCATCGTGTGTTGTCAGCCTCTATGGGACGCACAACACACGATGCCGGATGGTTTCAGGTTGGGTTTATTGGATCGTTGGTAGCGTCGGCAGAGACCACACCCACCCTGCACTCATGCCTAGCTTTCGCGGAACGATACCGAGGTCTTCTTGAGCCCTGCGTAACGTGTCCTTCGATATTCCGAGTCCTTCGCCTGCATGTGCAAACAATTCTTTTGATGGTGTTGGACCATTGCTGAGCGTTTCCAGTAGAAACTTCTTTGCGCGAGCGAGCTTGCTTGTACCGTCGCCGATACCTTCACCCTCGACTTCGGAGAGAATGGAACGCGATGATCCTTCCAACGCTTCGCCCCACACTACGCGAGTCGCTACGATGTCCCGATGGAGTTTCAATGCTTCGATTGAATAGCTGTACCCACCTGTATCAATCGAATTGTTTGACTTGGCGCGGGTGAACACTCTTCTATCTGATTCCTCTTCCTTGGCCGCAACCAACACCATACGAGCAAACGCTGCGAACGCTTGCGACCCGATAACACGCTCCGCAGAGTTTTTACCTGCCGTACCTTTGGCGAAGTGAGTAATCCCCAAAACGGCACAATTGCATTCCGTTGCGAAGTCTACGATGGTTTGCAAGCTGCGCCGAACATCGTTCGCTTTATGCATATCACCCGTAATCGCTGTAACGATTGGATCGAAGATAAGCAGAGAGATGCCGCCGATATTCGCCACTGCATCGCGCAAACCGTCCATGTCTCGCGCTGGATCGAACGGGCATTTTTCATTGTTCTCGTCAACCGTTCCGGTAATCACACCATAGCGACGATCGTTAGCACCAACAGCCATGAGTCGCGGTTTGATGGTGTCCGCTGGATCGTCCTCCGAACTCCATATAAGTACGTTCCCGGCTTCTTTGCATCGCGTACCGTCCGGCCATGTCCCGCCGTTGGTAATTGTGGCTGCCAGATTGAATGCAATGGTTGATTTGCCCGTTCCACCTGCACCTGCGAGCAAAGTCAACTTCCCTTTTGGAAGATAACCGTCCCATAACCAACTAATAGATTCTTCCATAATGTCTGATCCTTGCAATACAGCGACTGCTCGTTTGCCGTTAGGCTGCGCTGATGGTACGGGGATAGAGTGCGTTCGTTTATATGCTGCTATCGCGTTCACAAACGCAGGATCGAGTTCAAGTGTCTCCGTCTCACCATCACTGAGCAATGGTCGTGGTTTTGAGCGACCCGCAATGAGTCCTGAAGTGATGGTTTGCTTTGCCGCAACCTCACCATCGCTCGCCACATAACCGTTTGCTATCGATGCTTCCCACAGCGCGTTTGACACCACGTTTAGATCAATCCAACCGTCCATCGTACCCAGAGCATGAGCGGCGTTGTTCAGGGCTCTATTTCGTCCAGAGCCTTCACCCATTGCATTCAGCTTGGCGACTTCATCCGCGAGCGCGGCTTCAGCAAACTTTCGCTCTCTGTCCGTCACTGCGAGCCCCGCAGCGCCAGCGGGGAGTGTGGCAAGGCTCGCGGGTCGCTTCTCCCGCAGGAAGGCCGCCAGTGCCGGGGGAAGATCAGGTACGGTGTCCCACGAGCCTGCAACAATGCGATACCCCCGGCCATCAGGCAGAGTCGCGCCGGGCCCGATTACAAATCCTCCGCGACCTCGAACGTCGATTCCTTGAGGCAGAGAGCCCGAAGAGTTGCTGTATGGCGTGGCGGTTCGGTAGTAAAAATGCAATCCCGATGATGGGGTCTCGACAACAAAGGCGCTCGATAGGTCGATTCCATGCTCCGCGCATAAGGCAGTGAACGCCACTACTCCATCAGGACCACCCGCCTTTCTATCGGCGTCGATCACTACTAGACCGTGAGCCCCAACAGGCAGCCCAGGTATCGATTCTGGATGGGCATCAAACTTCACTGCAATCTCGAATGGGCTCGCACTCGCAGTTCGCTCCCACGCTGCTACCTTTGGTGTTTTATCTGGATTACATGGGAAGACGCGAAGGCCAAGGTTTGCCAGTGCGAGAGCTGCATCTTTGTTTCTTGTGTTGATCGAAGCTGGCATTAGTTGATAGCCATACCTTTCGTGTCGATGATGGCAGCATCAAATACGCAAGCATCCCAATATCGTTTGCAAAATCGGACGAACGATGGTTCGTCAGTACCTTCGCACTGTTGAACCTTCGATAATGCTTCGGATAAATCTTCAGTTGATTTGAAGATTGCAGTGTCGATACCTTCTCTGTCCTCAACCGACCACATTGCATCACCGCGATAAATCGTGGTGACATGATGAACACCTTCACCGTAATCCGTCACCAACACCCATAGCTTCGGAATGAACTTCCAAAGGCTTTTCAATAGTTCATTCGGCTTGGCCACGCTCTGATAGTTGAGCGTTGGATAAGTCACCACGTTGAGCGAACTCGAAGGCGAATAGTCGAACTCACCACAATATGACTCTCTGATAAATGCACGTTGCTTCGTAGTGCGGAAGTAGACGCGGTCAGCATCATAGATCGACTTATGAGGATGCCTCGCCTTCGTGTCGATTCGTGCAACGTGCATGGTGATAGCACCGGCGCAAAGGCTACGCACCATCTCATCGATTGATTCCTCAAACTTCTGCTTATTACCGGGGAGGCCCATGGTCAGACGCCTTTCTCGATAGCGGACTGTTTGAGTTGCGACTGGGGGAGTTGGCTTGCCCATGCGTCGAGCGAGGCAACATCCACCAGCCGCCGTCGTCCGGCCTTGACCGAGCGAATTGAGCCATCCGCCAGCCGCTCATATAGGAAAGACCGTCCGATATGAACGCGGGTGAGTGCCTGTGGGATGCTGCATAACTTAGTTTCCATGATGCCTCCGAACTACTCCTTCACTCTGACACGAACTATCTTTTTTGTGTGAGTGAATTCGCTAGGGGAAAAAAGATAGTTCGTGTCAGAGTGGCTATAGGAGAAACTAACTATGCCGCAATCTTATGTAACCGAGCCGACTAGCTACGAAGGGAAAATGACCGCCGTTCGTATAGATGCTAAGACGAGATACCTTTCTGACGTTGCAAGAGCCATAACTGGCGAGTCTTTTACCAGATATCTCGAACGATCACTGGAAGAGAGTCACAGCAAAGTAACTCTGCGAATTCCTGCTCAACCGGAGATGATCTTTGATGAGACCACTGGAAAGTGGACTCTTGAGGAAGTCGATCAAGAGGAAGAGCGCTTCGCAAACGCTCACATGAGCATAGCGAATCAAGCAATGCTTCTATGGAGCGATAGCGAATACCTGCGCCTGCTGATGCTACACAAGGTTGCCCCCCATATCGTTTCAGACGATGATGCCGCTCTCTTGAACTACATCGAAAATCGAAAAGACTTGCGCGTCCAGATGGATCGCGGATATAAACTCGACCGCGAGAAGATCATTCGAGACTGGGACGATATCAAGACCGTGTTTGCAAAGACGAAAGGTAAGGGCAAATGAGCGAACCAATCGAAGCAACCATTGAAAGTCTAACTGCCGAGTTAGAAGTACTGAGGAAGACTAACTCAGAACTATTGAAAAAGATCCACGATCGCACCACTAAAGCAACCGAGCTTGAATCAACCGTGAGTGAGTTGCAGGGCAAACTAACCGAGTCAGCTACCGCGATTCATGGCCTAACGGTTACAGCGCCACTCAAAGCGATGGCGGCATCCGTCAGCACCGATCCGGATTTCTTTCTTGAGCAATTCGCGAAGGCACACAAGGTTGAGATGGTCGAAGGTAAGTTGAGCTTGCAAACGACTGACGGCAGGCTTGTAACGAAGGACGGAAAAGCCATCCCATTTGAGAGGGATGCCATTGTCAAAATGCTGACTGACATGGAAGGAACGCAGGGCAAGGTTTTCAGATCGATTCTGATAGGAAGTTTGGCCAGTGGTGCAAACGGCGGTGCGTCCAGCAATCAAGGTAGCAATCGCACATCAAACGCGACCACACCAAAACCGAACTTCGGTATACGCTGATTCAGTCAGAGAGCAAGCAAATGGGACGCAGGCAATTTGCTTGCGTCCCATTTGCTTTTATGCGCTCTTGTGCAGAGCGGCAGGTAATTTCACATTTACCAAATCATTCAATGCTTTGAACTCGGCTACTTGCGGATCGGCCTTCGTCTGCTGTTGATTCAGAAAGAAGTTGAGTGCGCCATAGTTGCGTTTCATGCGTTCCCCCGCCATACCGGAGCGTCCGAATAGTGAGCTAAGACCGGCACAGGTGGCGCTGCTGCTTTGGCAAGATGGGAAACCATCCAAGACGGCATTGCAGGCGCTACAGGGACGACAAAGGCAGGCTCCGGCACCATCACGGCCTCTTCTATCTCCTCGATAGGCGCTGCAAGTTCTCTGCTGCCATGGGAAGGGCTTACCGCGTCAAGCGTCAACCTTGCCTGTTGTGCGGCGGTCTTGTCTGCCCATTCCTCATCTGTACCTGAGTCTTTCACCACCATCACCGACTGGAGCTTCACGTCCACGTTCACATTGAGATCGGTTCCACCCTTGCGCGGATCGCGCCATCCATGCAGGCTATTCAAGATTGAGAGCGCGGCGAGGGTGTCATTCTTCTCCAACGCCTTCCGATAGAGCATTTCGTGAAGTTCCTGCCGCTGCTTATCCTTGCCGACTTCAAATGCATCTTCCAGCAAAGGAAACCGCTCAAGCCATGAGGAGAGCAGTGTTTTGCTCACGCCGAAATGTGACGCGATTCCCACGAGCGAGTGGCCTGTCGTGGCGAGGTTGCGGATGGTCTCGGCGGCGTTCGGCGGCGGATTTTTTCTAGGCGGCGGCATGATGTTGCTCCAATGAAAAGAGAGGGGGTGGGCTCTCAGTTCGCCCCCTCTCACCCCAAAAGCGGGGAAACTCGTTTACTTGCTGATGAGGAAAGCGAGCGGAACGGCCTTGCGAGCAACCGAGCGTGTCCAGTTCGTCGCGAGCGCAAGTTCTGCCATCGTTGGCGACTCACCCGCAACCGACGCGCCTGCGAATGACAGGCCAAGCGGGTGAAGAGCAACGTTCATTCTGGAGTGGAGCACCGACTGACCGCCGCCATTTCCAGCAGCAGGAACACGGAAAATCTCAGTTCCCCAACCAGCGCGAGGAGGAGTTACCGCGAAGCCGCAAGCACCAGCGCCCATAAGGATCGTTGTATAAACACCCGCTGCGGGAGTGAGATTGTCATCGATCAGGATACTCATACCCTTATAAGTTGGGATTTCAATTCCGTTCTCAGACGGCTTGAAAAACTGTACTTCGTTGTTTTTTATCATTTCGCCATAAATCGCGCTATGGACTGCGATAGACTTCACATCGCCCAGGCGGTCGCCAAGGGTCAGTGCCGTATCAATTACCGCGTTGCCGTTGAAGTTGGCCGCGTCGCCAGTACCACCGCTGATGTCCACAACCATGTCGCTGCTATTGTTGGCGACGTTCGAGAACAAAACACCTTTCAGCGATGCGATGAGACGCTTCTCAAACTGTCGATCCCAATAAGCCGAGATACGAGTCTGAATGCGAACGAGAGCATTGTCGCCGCTCAGTTCGCTTGCAAGGCTCATATCCGAATAGCTCTGATGGAGGAACGATTTGCGAACGACCTGTTTACCAGCCGTGAGCTTCAATGGGGTGCTAAGAACGGTAGGATCGTCACTCGTGATGTCGGCCTCGGTTTCGCCAAGATCGTTCCAGTAAGGAACTGTAAACGACTGTGCGCCTGCCTGAAGCTGCGATGCCATCTCGCCATTCTGGACGAGCACGTCGGCCTGAAAGAGCGCGGTCGAAACGAGTGAGTTCTGGACTTGATAGGCGGTAAATTCCGCAGGGACAACAACGTCTGAAATCTGAGTAACGGCCACTGGACTACCCTCGAATGAGATTGGTTTTTCTTCATCCGGGGCAATCCGACTGGACCAGACCCGCACCGCGACTGCGATTGATAGACATTAACGCATAAGCGATGCATAACACAAGTCATTTAGAAATAAAGACATGAGCGGATAATAATGGACACTGGCGTGTCACCCGAGTCACCTATCTCCCTAATTCTCGGGAAATATATAAGGATAAAGGGCATGTTGCGGATCAAGCCATACTATGTAAAAGGTATCCTCGATTATGAATCCATGGACCCGCCAAAGGGTTTTCACGTCCACAGCAAATTGCCAACTCTCGCTATATTGCAATTGCTCTTCAGGCACAGCGGAGGAAAACCCGCTAATTTCAGAGGTCTCTGAGAAGACTATTATGTGGCGATTTTCTTGGTTGTTTTGATCGCAGAATCGATCAACGGTCCACCCGCAGAAATGCTTGATACAGCATAGAAGAGCAGCATGGTAGTCAGGTTCGGCGCTCGTCACGGAAAACTTGGCACTGGTAGTGTCAAGGTATTTGAATGAGAACCGAAGGGGCTGATCGTCCGGAGGAACAACTACGTCGGGAATGCGACCAACCGCCACATTTGCGGCTAGGTTGATCGCATCCTCATTATTATTCTCATTCGAAGCCACAGTTTATGAAGCCGCCAACCTTGCGCTGTAGTAGCTACGAATTGCCTCATTCGAGATAACTGCATTGGAGGGTTGATCCGGCGGCAAACCGGCTCGTGCGTCGCGCCATGGACTTTCGAGATGCGTCAGACGTTCAAGTTGTTTCGCCGAATATCCGCCATAAGTATCGAAAATCGAATCGAGGTATCCATTCAAATTCGCATCTGAGCACGGCGCTGAGTCGAGTATGATCGGGTCCCAGCCGAAGGTCTTGAACCTTCGAAATACGCACGGGATCACCGGCCCGTGTACCCACGCCTCCACGGGCTCCCAGAACAATGGCCCACCCCTCATCACCAGATGCCAAGCGTGGGCGTAATACAACAGCTTTTGCAGCATCAGATTACTGATGGACAATCCGCGCATTCTACCTCTGTGAAGTAGGGCGTCAGAAATCTCTTCTATAACATATGCCATCAGTCCACCATCCTGTGGAAATCCCACTAAGTTTGAGGATATCACTATAGTCCGATGCTTGCGCCTGGCGCAACGCTTCAGTGATCTTTCCTTTACTATTTAGGCGACTCATCCTTGCTCGGTTGATACCGCAGTCCATCTCGGCGACTTTGGTGAGCAAGTGTGACAGAACCTAATTTGCCAATTCAACTTCTTCGAAGTTTCGAAGCATCTCCCCAATCCGCTCATTGAGATCGTCATGAATTTTTTCGACACATTTCATTGTTTTCGTTGATTCGCTGAAATCGTAGGCACCCAGCATCTCTACCCTGTGCGCTTCCAGTAGCTTCAATGATTCACGAATTGACTCGTCACGAACGCGCGCCCCAAGTATTTTCGTTCGCAGAGTTGCTTCCAAGGCAGATTCACCGAAATCGTGAGGTAAATCATGCCCTCGCCATTTCTGATTAGATAGATCATTCACTACGTCTAAGTAATAAAGGTGTGCGATTGTTCGAACCACCTTCACTACAGTTTCCTGCAATTCCAGTAGCGTTTGAGATTGAAACTGATTCCGCTCTTCGAGTTGCCGGTTTCTTCGTTCATAGTCTCTTTTGTCTCGTTCACGCTGGTACGCCCGATGGTCCTTGAGCCATTCCAAAACTTGACTCGATGCGAAGCCCATGAAAGCGGTCACGAGTGGAAGCGAATAGCTGACCACGTTTGTTGCTTCTCCTGTCATTCGTCCCGTCTCCGTTCGGTAACAGACTACGTTATTGGGGTCAGCCCCAATTTCATATCCAATTCAAGGACGGACGGGGGCGCCTCCCCCGGATTGGCGATCACTGGATTCTAGGGGGGTGGGGGGTATGTGCGACCGATGCACCTCTGATGCTCGAAAAGGGGAGGCAAGCCAAAGGCTCTATGACGTACGCATGACGTATAGAACACGTCACCACCGCGACGACGTTTATAAACTATTCATTTGTAATGGTTTATGGTGGGCACAGCAGGATTCGAACCTACGACTTCCACCGTGTGAAGGTGGCACTCTACCGCTGAGTTATGCGCCCCTGTATCGCTGCAGAAGAACTCTTGGGGTCTCCCGGCGATGACGTTCCCAAAGGATATCATCTGGGAGCCTTCTGTGGGCTAGAAATGCCCTGCCCACAACATCCGTAACTCTTTGAA
>Ga0193716_1001958_pt1 | contig 11799 bp, 13 predicted proteins | sample U2c1metaG_FD_145901 | JGI IMG/M metagenome (GOLD analysis project Ga0193716, IMG submission 145901) | Soil microbial communities from a riparian zone of the East river system, Colorado, United States - U2c1 | ecosystem: Environmental > Terrestrial > Soil > Riparian zone | place: USA: East River...
TCGGTCAGCGGTTCGATTTCCACGAAGGGTTCTTTTTCGTAGCGTGCCGCCAGTGCATCCCACAGCGCTTGTCCCGACACCGGCTTCGCTAAAGCCTTAGCCGGAATCATCACTTCAACGCGCATGCCGCAGCGAAATGGTCCGACGTTGGGCAAAAACTGCGGCTCGGCGCTGAGCCGTCCGTGGTGCACGATCTCCGGAATGTGCTTGTGCAACTTGGTAATGCTGTAGGGCGCTTCGTGCGGCAGCTTGAGCAATCCGCGCTTGGGATCTTCCCAGCGCTCGATCATCGAGCGGCCGCCACCCGAATAACCGGAGAGCGCATGGATCGCGAGCGGTGTATCGGGCGCGATCAAATCGGCGTCGATCAGCGGCCGCAAGAGCAAAATTACCGCGGACGAATAACAGCCGGGATTAGCAACCCGCGGCGCTGTGGTAATTTGTTTCCTCTGGCCCGCCACCAGTTCCGGCAGCCCGTAGACCCAACCTTTAGCGACGCGGTGCGCCGTGCTGGCATCGAGAATCCGCACCGACGTGTCGGCGAGCCAGTTTGCGGCCTCTTGTGACGCCGCATCCGGCAAGCATAGCAAAACAATCGCGGCGTCGCGCAGCGCATGCTTGCGCGCCACCGGATTTTTGCGCAGCTCTTCGGGAAGCACCACAACTTCAAGATCGTTCCGGTCCGCCAACCACTCGCGTATGCGGAGTGCTGTCGTTCCTGCCTGGCCGTCGATGTAGATTTTGGGCAGCATATAGATTTCTTTTGTTGCTAACCGCAGAAGAGATTTTACGACGATTCGTTCAGCTTTTCAAAACTAAGCACTCGATCCGAGGACGGATGCGCGGATCAAGTCCGCGCCTGACGAGACGGCATCGGAGGAAGATCGATCTTGAGTGTAATGAAAGAAAAAACTGCCTATATCCCTGGTTCTTTCGGAGGAAGCGGGGGCGCTTCGATGTTCTTTGAGATCTCCTCGACATCCCAAAGCTTGGAGAATTTCAGTGCCCTCGGACAGTGGCTGTAAGACTCCTCGACGTCAAGCAGCAAACCTTGAAGCACTTCCGCCTTATCGTCCGGATCATGCACTTCCAATTTCGCATCGGCTAGCTCCGGGCCATCGACCACTCTGACTCTGCCATTCACTCGAACGGTTTGATTGTGGCCCGGGATAAAGAAGATGAAGCCGGCTTTTGGATTGGTCTCGATGTTGCCGTAGCCGTGAAACAGTTTGTTACCCGCGACATCGGGAATGAACAGCTGTTTGTCGTTCAATACTTTCACAAAGCCCGGCATGCCGCCTTTCGGTGAAGCATCGCAGTCGCCTTGGCCGTTGCTCGTCGCCATCACGCAGAACGGCGACCGGCCAATGAAATCCTGTATCCACGGGACCATGCTCGGTTTGACCTTTCCCGCCGTGCGCGGGACCGGATAGCCGAACTTGTCTTGATACTTGGTTTGCATCGGACGCTCCTGTGCGATCATCGTCGGAATGTATCGTCTGTACCTCTTTCGATGCCAGCCTGCAAATCCGCATGTAACAGTTTGTGAAAAAGATGTTCGCCGGCCTCTCGGCGCACCGAAAGTCGCCCCGTTTCATACGCGCGCGACGCGAGGCCTCGCTGCACGGATTCGCAGATGGCTACGTCTTCATTCTGAATCTGCTCGCTGACAGCGATGCTGGCAAGATTGGCTGCTTTGGACTGGTCGGAAATATCCGCAAAATAGTAATCGAAGATGACCTCGGTTCGATCAACTCCGCGTGGAATGACAAGGTTCGTATCCATCACGTCGTCGTAAATGTTGATCATAAAGTTGGGATAGATCCAGTAATAGAGCGCGCGGTCGCCTTTGCGGACCGCGGCTGTTTGCGCATCGGACTGATCCGTCAAAATAGGACTCGATTGGAGGCAGAAATGCTCTCCGGTTTCGATGCTGTAGGCGCTATTATCTAAAACGCTGCTCAGCCTACCGTGGATATGCGGCACGTGATAGCCGCCGTCGAGATAGTTGTCGACGAAGACTTTCCAGTTGCAATTGAGCCTGTAGTGGCGTCGCTCGAGCCAGCGAAGTCGTTGCAGGTTCAAGCGTTCGAATCGTTCAATGAGATCGGCGCCGAGAAAATCTTCGAGTACCGGACCAGCGGATTCTAGCTTCGCAAAAACCCAGCCCTGCCATTCGGCGATCTTAACCGGAACAAGTCCATTGGCGCTTCGGTCGAAATTGGCTACCCCAGCGAATTCCGGTGTGTGAACGAGCGCGCCGGTCAAATCATAGGTCCAGCCGTGATAGGGGCAGCGGAGATTTTCGTCTTTTCCTTCGGGCTCTGTCATTACCACTGCGGCGTGATGACGGCAGACGTTAAAAAATCCGCGCAATATACCGTCACCGCCTCGAACTAGCAGGACCGGTTCGCCGGCAATTTCACCGGTGACGTACCGGCCAGAGTCGCGCAGCTGATCGGCGCGGCCGACCATCTGCCACGCGTAAGAGAAAACCGTGCGGTATTCTAATTGAAGAATTCGCGGATCACTGTACCACGATGCTGGCGGCGTCGATGCCTTATTGAGAGGCGCGGTCGGATTGAAGTTTGCGACGATTTCCCGGACCGTAGGTTTCATTCTCTCTCGCCCGCTCGACGAGTTAATTTCTTAACTCAATTTCTCGATCTTATTTTCGTTCCGTAGATTGTGGTCGTTCCGATCACTCGCTCAGAGGTTCAACGATTTCGGGATGTGAATCATTACTTTTGTCCTGCTACAGCTTTATTTGATTCCCGCCGTGTTTGCTCGGCGAAGGTCCAGTTGCGGACTTTGTCGAGCGGCACGGCATCTTTGGACTTCAGCTCTAACAGTGACTGATCGACCACCACTTTGACTGCGGCGTCGGAGACGACTCCTCCTTCCGACCAGCTGCGTTTACCCAGTTCGTAGCTTTTCGCCGCGACTGTCTGATCTACGCGTGCCCAGTCGACCAGCATTCGCATCGTTTCCTCGGGATTAGTCTTGGCAAAGGCGATGGCGCGGGAAACCGCTCTGATTATTGCAAGGATTTGTTTGGGATTTTGCTGGATCGTTTCGTCGCGAACGCCAAGACCGGCAAGCGGCAGCTCGAGTCGCTCGCCTAACCACAGAAGGTCTTTGAAGCCCGCTTTTTCCGCTTGCAGGTTAAACGGCGGAGAGAGCACGGTGGCGTCCACCGTGCCCGTGACGAGGGAAACATAGCGGGCGCTGTTACCGCCCATTTGCAAGCGGACGAGGTCGCGATCGAAGTCGAGTCCCTCTTCCGTGATTACCGTGCGCAAGGCCAGATCGGCAGTGGCGCCGAAGCTGCCGATGGCGATGCGCTTGCCTTTGAGTTCTTTGATCGATCTTATTTCTTTTTTTGCGATCAAAAAATAGTCGGGGCGACCTTGCAGAACAGACACCAATTTTAGCGGGAGGCCACCGGTTGCTGCTTTGATAATCGACGTGCTCGGCGTGGCGTAATCGACGTTGCGGGTGAGGAGCGCGTTGACGGCGATATTGGTCCTCATGGTGATGGTCAGAACTTCCAGGCCCTCATCGCGAAAGAACCCTTTTCGCGCGGCGATCTCTAACGGCAGGGTGCTGACGGCGGGACCCGTCGAAGCGATCTTGACATCATCGACGGCTTTTACCTCCGGGAGTAAACATGGGAAGAGCCAAAACGAAGCGACAAGCAGCCAGAGCATCGACCGCGTCAGTGATCCCGTTGCGGCCATGTCGCGCGCCGTATAGTGGACCTAAATTCGCGCTGGTTTATTCTTCTGCCGTCACGTGGGCACCGCCGAACGCTTCGGAGCGGTTGCCTACGAGCACGAGCGGTTCGGTACCGACGTTGGTGATCTGGTAGTAGTCCTTGGCGCCGAAAAAGACGATCTCATTCTTTTCGATGATGCGCTCTTCACCTTTCAGCCCTTTAACCGCTGCCTTGCCTTCGAGCACGAGAAAGGTTTCCGGCGACAAATGGTAATGCATGTCCGTATGTTCGCCCGGGCGAAAATAAATAATCCAGGAGCGAAACGTCTCTGAGCCGAAGAGCGGGATGAAGCGTTTATCCTGATCCTTGGCTGTCCGCATAGTGTCATTGATGTTGGCGAAATCCATGAAACCTCCGTCGGAACTTTGCTCGTCTCTTCGATAGTAGGTAGATCTGCTTCTCGCTGGTGCCGCGTAGGACCACTACGCGGTCTTGGCGAGCGGCCGGACCGCCGGTATTACGTCTGCGGTGAGAGGCTCGACCGCAGACTGCGGCACCGTAATAACGGCGAGGGTATCGCCAACCGCATTGAACACCTCAAGTGCATAACCGTCCTCGCAGTTTTTCCCAGGCAAGTGCTCGACAATTGTAGCCACGTCACCTTTTCGAAGCCCATGCTCGGGGAGATCGATCCGCAATGCGACTCGCTTGAAAAGCTCAATGGCCATCAACTTATCTCTTTGTTGGGAAACAATGTGACAAACCTCGTTTCTCCGGTTTCGCTAAGAGTAATCCAGATCGTGACGATGTTCAAAGCCCGCCCGTTTGGTCCGATCAGACGTCCGGTGATTTTGTACATCTCTCCGTAAGGTGTTTTACGAAGTAACTCAGCGTCTTGGTCGTGAATGAGTTGGCGTATATCTGTTTCTAATAGGTGCCAGAAGGTTAGGTCGTAACCAGCTAGTGCCAAAAAGCCAGACTTGTCGTCTTCATTTCTCCGTGTCAGCAGGTACTCTCGAAGCTTTTCCTCGCTGATGATGGTATCTAAAGGAAGCTTCATCAGGCTCTAACTGGAACTTAGTCCGTCAAATCCAGCAGCACGCCGTCCGGATCGGCGAGACTTTGCTTGCACAGCTTGCAACCTTCGAGGTTTTTCTGGCGCGTTTCGCCCTCGCGGCCGATGGCGATTTTTCTCGGCGCGGAAGCGGGCGAGGAGACAGCCAGGGCGTCAAGATCCTTTTTCGTTTGTGCTAAATCGTCGACCTTGAAGCCGAAGTGATCTAGGCCCGCCATGTGGCCGCGGTATTGGATCATGTCCCAAGGACGGATCGCAAGATTCACTTTCCCGTCGGTAAGATAGTAGCTGTTGTCGCCGGACATTCCCTCGACGGGCTGCAAATCGAAAACTTTTTGATAGAACTCGGCGATATGCGCCGGGCGGCCGCTGCGGATACAGACGTGATTGATCCAGCGCGGCTGTTCCCAGCCGAATTCGACGTAGCCTTCGCGCACGTTGGACATGCCTTTTTGCGAAAGGTCGTATTGGTTGCCGTCCGGGTCGTGGCCGCGCAAGCCGGCAAACGGCACATGGCCTGGGCTCTCGTGAATGTAGATGTCGGGGTAAGATTCTTTAATGCGATCACGGACAGTCTGGACATTTTCCACGGCAAAGCCGAAATGATCCAGACCCGATCTCGAACCCGGTTGACGCTGCAGGAGGGCGAGGCCGATGACTCCGTCGCTCAAATGGCCGCGGTCTTTGTTGTATTCACCCTTTTCATCGGTCATGCCGTTGGTAATTTTCTTCATGCCGAAAATCGTTTGATAAAACTTGGCTTCACGGTCCCAATTTTCGGTCAACACGGCGATATGTCGAATGCTGGTAAACATGGTCGTTGCCCTCCCTTTGACTCGAATTCATCTCAAAGTTGCCGGCGGCTGTCAACCTGGTTGTTTCATGCAACTTGGAGTTTCGCCTCGACAAACTTAAAAGGTTCGCGTTCTTGATTCTGCTCCGAGCTAGGGATAAAAAACAGCCACAGTTTGAGGCATCCCGATGACGATCCGTTCTTTTGAATTACTTCAGCCAAGATCTTTGGAAGAAGCGGTGGCGTTTTTTCAGAAGCATGGAGACGACGCCCGCGCGCTCGGCGGCGGCACGACGCTGGTCATTTTGATGAAGCAGCGCGCGCTCCACTATCCATTCCTTGTCGACCTTCAAACCATTCCCGGTCTGAAAGAAATAAGAACAGAATCCGACGGCGTGCGCATTGGCGCCCTCGTAACGCATCGCATGGTTGAGACCTCGCCGCTGATTCGAGCATCTTTCCCGGCGCTCGCGCAGGCATTCAGCCAAATTGGCAATGTCCGGATCAGAGAAACGGCTTCGGTCGGCGGTAATCTCGCCCATGCGGATTATCGTCTCGATCCGCCACCGCCGTTGCTGGTTTTGGGCGCCGAGGTTGCTGTATTCGGCCCGCAAGGCCCGCGCACGATTGCGCTCAAAGATTTTTTTCGCGGTATGTATGAAACCGCGCTGGAGCCCGGCGAGATTCTCGTCGACGTGAAAGTTCCTTTTATGCCGACCAATAGCAAGTCCGTGTATTTGCGCTATAGCGCGCTCTCCGCAAACGATTGGCCCTGTCTGGGTGTCGCGGCACTAATGACCAAAAGCAGCGGCCGCTGTCGGGCGTTGGAAATTGCGCTCGGCGGAGTGGCGGCAACGCCGGTGCGGATCGACGGACTGGAGTTTGCCGCGGACCAAGTTCTCGATGAGCCAGTGATCGAAAAACTGTTCGATCGTGTCGACGAGCAGATTTCGCCATTTTCCGATCTGCGGGGTTCGGACTGGTACAAACGGCGGATGGCGAAGTTGTTCGTGAAAAAAGCGTTGGACCAATTGAATAGTGCCGTCGGCTAGAATGCGCTGGTGATTTCGAGCGTCGATGTCAACAAACTGGGCGATGATATAAGGAACAAACCTCATGAAGCGCGAGATCACGCTCAAAGTTAACCGTCTAGATGAGACGCTGACGGTCGATGATGCTGACACACTGCTCGAAGTGCTGCGCGATCGTTTAAAGCTTTGGAGCGTGCGCGAAAGCTGCGGCGTTGGCGCATGCGGTTCCTGCACGGTGCTGATGGATGGCCGGCCGGTAAGTTCCTGTTTTCTTCTCGCGGTGCGCGCTGTCGGCTACGAGCTAACCACGCTCGAAGGGATCGGCGATGGGCAGCGGTTACACTTTATTCAAGAGGCCTTCGTCGAACAGCGAGCCTTGCAATGCGCCTATTGCACGCCCGGCTTCGTGCTTTCGGTGAAAGCATTACTTGAGGAGAATCCCGATGCTTCGGACGAAGCCATCCGGGAATACCTCGCCGGCAATCTCTGCCGCTGCGCCGGTTACGCGGATATTCTCAATGCGGTTCACGCCGCGCAGGAAAAATCCAAAGCCGTCATGATTTGACCCTCGACGATCGAGTCTTTGCTCGTTAATGATGTCTGAATTCCGTTAATTGAGTGCGAAGAGAAATTTGTTCAGTTGACCAAAGTCGCGGACACCGGCATTGCACCGAGCGAAACTGCGGCGATTTTTGCGCGGTCCATCAGTTAGTCGACGAGCAGTGGCTATTATTAATGGGAAGCGAGGCTGTCTGATCGAGTATTAGGGATAACGAGTCGATTGCCGCGTTGCTTAGCGAGGGGTGTCTGATAAGGCACGTTTATCGCGCCGCAAATACATCTTGACCCAAAGATCGTATAGATTGTCGGGTCGAAACACGTCGATTTCTTTCCGTCCGCGAGCCGTCTCGACGACCATGCTGACCGACAGCTCTTGCCAAGAAATACCGAGGAGACGCTCGCCTCTTCGGCCAACCATATCCCCGATCGTGCGCAGCAGTTGAGATAGAGAGTGTCCGTCGGCAGTGCGCACCTGTGGCCGGCGCCGGCCTCGCTGCTCGCGTTCCAGGCGATCTAGATCGGTTAACGAGTAGCGTAGACGCTTGGCGGGCTGCGAATGCCAATCCGTAATAGTCTCTTCACGCGTGACCGTGCGACCCTGCAAGGGGTTGCGCCAGAGTTTTTGCAAGCGATTCTTGCCGACGCCTAAAAGCGGATTGTTATCGTCTGCGTTTTCCGAACGAACCCACACGACATATGCGTCACCAGTACATTCGAGATTGAAAGCAACAAGATGGAGGTTTTCTAAATCCTGGCCGATGGTTCGCAGGTGGCGGGAGTAGTCGTCCGGACGGATGCTTGTGTCCATAGTCAGATGTGGCGAGTGCGCATCTCTTACAGCAGCGGAAGGACTCGGTGTTGTACCGTGGACCAAACGAAGATTGCTTTTCCACGAGGACCTAGGAGCGTGACGAACGCCATGCACGATAGTATGCACAGGAAATTTATAGTTGCAATTGAGGCAAAAATTAGTAATCGGCGTCTGGCTGCCACGCGGGGGACGCGTCAAGACGGAAAATCCGATGTAGTAATCGCAATTGGGGCAATGGCGGGCGCGATATCTCGACATTTTGATCTCAAGCAGCGGACTTTTTTCTATTCAGAAGTAGGATGAAAGTCAAGAATGCCGAATTTCTTGAGTGGAAAGACTGCGTGGGAAATTAGCCGGTTACATCACTTTCGGGGTGGTCATGAGAGAATGACCACCAATGGCGTATTCTGGCAGCTTGAATCGCCAAGAAAGTTTACACAATCCGATATTATCTCCTTAGGCTTCAAGTCTTCCAAGCTGTCGAAAGGCGGAAGAGGCAAGCCCTTGCGCTTTGTCATGGCTGTGGCGAAGTGGGAAAGATCAGCGACTTGATAACCACGGGGACGGCGCCGGATGACTGGATCAGCGCGCCGATATCGATGTAATCGAAATCGCTGAGCGCGATGCCGTCGATGGAAATGATCGGGGTTTGCATCTGCAATTCTTCTTGGAAGTGCAGCCCGACAATGCCGCCGATGTCACCGTCATTGACCAACACGAGAGGATGGCCTTTGGCGAAAAGGTCTTTGAGTCCCTCGGCGACGCCGCTACAGAAGGCTTGCAAGCGGAAAAACGTAGCCGAACCGTCCCAATGAAAGGCGACGGCGACCGGTTGGCGCCCGTGCTGCAGATCCAATCGGCGCAGCGCGTTGAGCAGCCCGTCACGCACGGCTCCTTGAGTGAAATCATCCTGGTTTAACGGAAACTCGGGCGCAACCACCGCCACATTGCGCACGGGCACTGCATTCTCCGGCGTGATGAAGATCGTATTGCCGCTCACTTGCACGGTGTACTGCGACGCACCGATAACGGTAGCGCGAATGCGCGCATTGGGTTCCATGACGAGAAGGCCCAAGTCGCCGGTACGCTTATGCACTTCCTCGGCGATCAACGGGCCAAGATCGCCGAAGCTGGTCTTCGCGCGATTGTAAATGAATTCCGAAACGCCGCCGGAAAACATCACGCAGTCAATCTCGCCTCGGTAAGTCAGCGGCGGCAAGCGCAGAAGACCTTTGATATCGTCGGTGATCGATTCCGGTTTCAGCATAGCAAATAGCTTGTCCATCATACCCGAAACCATTTTCCGCTGGTTTGCCTCCGGTATTTTCTGGCCAAGCTCAACTGAAAATCCCGCCCAGCCGGCGTGCTTGCGTCCGGCTTCCTCGATGCGCACGATGGCGCCGTCTTTGTCGAAGGCGAGCAGACGCGCGCCGACATCGATGGCGCACACTTCCTGAACCTTGCCATTGTTACAGATCGCAAACTTGCTCGTGCCGCCGCCGATGTCGATATTCAGGACGACGCCGCCCATTTTTTCCGAGTGCGCCACGGCGCCTGAGCCGTGCGCCGACATCGTCGCTTCCAATCCGTCGCCCGCGCTGACCGCGACGAATTTGCCTGCCTCCTGCGCGAACAGCTCGGCGATGGCCCGGGCGTTGCGCCGGCGCACGGCGACGCCGGTGAGTATGAGCGCGCCGGTGTCGACGTCTTCGCGGCGAATCTTGGCGGTCTTGTACTGATCGTTGATAAAGGTTTCCAGCGCTTCAACGTCGATCCGAGTGTCGTCGACGTAGGGCGTCAGGAGAATCTGCGACTCGTTCAAAATATCGCGTTTGGTGACGCGATAACGCGAACCTTCAAGGGTCAGTTCCAGCCGGGAGAAAACCAAGTGCGAAGTAGAAGAGCCGATGTCGACGCCGACGCTGGTGAGTTGGAGATTTTCCTCTTCCTGCATGTGGCGGTTGGCATTGGAAAATGAACCTCTAGGTGCGGTGGCCATGAAAATCCTTCGGAATAAGCCGGAATCGTTTGGAGCCTAGCGTCTGGTGACCTGGAATAAGTCGCACCCGGATCAGAGACGCTAGACTCTCGACGTGAGATAGAAATATTTAATAGGAGTGCTTGTAAAGATCCGGTTCCATGCGCGATTGCGCGCCCACACTTGCGAGCGTTTCTTCGAACTCTTTACGGAGATACGGATCTTCTTCGTTGTAGGGGATCGCCGTGCCGCCCTCTTTCATATCGATGGCGCCGTAGTCGATGCCCTTTTCACCGGGCTTGCCGCGGTCGCGGCCCGGCGCGTTGGGACCGAACCACGCGGTCAGGCGCAGCGGTTCTTTGCTGGCGCCAAAGTGGGCGTGGAACCAGTTGCCGCTCATCGGCGCCGCGCTGACCATGCCCACCGGTTCGTAGTCCTGGCGTCTGATTTGTTCCGTCGTGCCTTTTTCCCAAGGGTGGGTGCCCAATTCTGACGGCCAAGTGTAGGTGTAACCTTTGCCGCTCAAGCAGATCAGCACGGCAGCCGAGCCATGAGCGTGGGCCTTCGAGTAACGGCCGGTTTCATGCTGGCCGATCCACATATAGAATTGCTGGCCAGCCATGTGCGGTTCGATGCGCCGGTAACCCGGCGAACGGCGGTTGTCCATGGGCAACTCGCAGGACATCACGTCCGGGATGATATTGGTCTGACGCATGGCGAGACCCCGGAGCGGGTCCGGCGTAACTTCTTCTTTGTACTTGTAGTAGTCGTCGCTCGGATCGAAACGGTCTTTGAAGTGATAGGGGCAATTAAAAATAAAATCATCGTTGCTGAAGTTGTTCATGACATTGGGCGCGGTGGTCCCCGCCAACAATAGCGCAGGGCTCGAAGTCGCATTGACGATGCGATGGGTCGCATTCATCGGAATGGCGAAGATCGAGCCTTTCTGCCATTCAAAGGTGACTTTCTTTGGATTGCCGTCGATCCAAACCTCGGTGGTGCCGCGGCCGTCGACGACGAGGTACTGCTCTTCGTACAAATGCTTTTCCGGGTTCAACGCGCCTGCGCCGGGCACTTCGACGACGTAACAACCCCAGAGACCCTCGGTGCCAAGAAGCTGGATGAAGGTGCCGTTGCCGCCCATGCGCTTCCACGGTTTGCGCGGCAGATCCTGCACGCGGCGCACGCCGATATCGCGATAGATCGGAATGCCCTGCGATTCCATAAAGTTGTCATAAGGCGTGTTCGGCCGGAGAAATTTTCCATATCCAGCCCGAGTCTTATTATCTGTCGGTTCCTGAAACGATTGCTCAGCGGGATGATCCATAGTGATGCCTCCTATATTCTCGTTTGCGTTATCGGTATCTGCTAATTGGCGTGAGATCGCGATGCTCAAGCCTGGCGGATTTAAGTCAATTATTATCGATTGGCCGACTGGGAGTCAAACGAGCCATTGAAACGACGGAATGAGAAAAACACAGTGTTTGAGCTACGCTCCGCTTGCGGCATTCAATGATTGCACGAAATTTGCCGGCGCCATGATAGGGGGCAGGAGCATCTGTTCGACAGCCCTGGGCGGCAGGCTACTCCGACCGTCGTGATGGCTGAGACGTTTTTCACTTCCGGTTGATTTCGATATTTTCCTTGGTGCCACTGCTAGAGACCGAGGCCATAATGCCAATCCCGATCGCGATCACAATTCCGATCACGGTCCAAGTCGTACCGATACGGTCTAGAATTCCCAACTTCCATAGCGCGGCCATAACGCCGCCAATAAAGATGATATAACCGAAAAGATACATGCCGGTCCATTTCATGATGAGCCTCCTGAA
>Ga0193716_1001960_pt1 | contig 11785 bp, 12 predicted proteins | sample U2c1metaG_FD_145901 | JGI IMG/M metagenome (GOLD analysis project Ga0193716, IMG submission 145901) | Soil microbial communities from a riparian zone of the East river system, Colorado, United States - U2c1 | ecosystem: Environmental > Terrestrial > Soil > Riparian zone | place: USA: East River...
TCCGGCCCGATCTGGACGAAGGTGGCCTTGAGGCTGTGGATGGCATTGAGATAGGCGCTGATCTTGTCGAGATCGGCTTTTTGCTGATCGTCATAGGCCTGGTAGAGACGCTGCGGCGCCTGCTGGCCCGCGCCGCCCAGAAGGACGACCGACAAAGCGGCGGCAAGGCAAAGCGGAAAGCGGCGCATGGGACGAGGCTCACACGATATTGCGGAGAAATTCAGGCCATTTGCGGACAGGCCTGCCCGCAAGATAGGTTTCGCCCTCGAATAAGCAACCAGCGATTTCATGTCCGATTCTGCATTTTCCCACATCGCCGTCCTGGGCGCAGGCGCCTGGGGCACGGCGTTGGCGCTGGCCGCCCTGGCGGCGGGACGCCAGACCAGCCTGTGGGTGCGCGAGGCCGATGTTCTGGCCGACATCCAGGCGGGTCATGGCAACCGCTTTCTGCCCGGCGTGGCGATCCCCGATGCGCTTGCCGTCACCGGCGATCTGGCAGAGGCCTGCAAGGCCGACGCCTTGTTGCTGGCGGTGCCGGCCCAGGTGCTGCACGCCTTTGCCGATGGACTGAAGCCGCACCTGCGCGCCGGCCAGCCGCTGGTGATCTGCGCCAAGGGCATGGAGAAGGCCAGCGGCAAGCTGGTGACCGAAGTGGCGGCGCAAAGCCTGCCGGACGCCGCGCTGGCAATTCTGTCGGGCCCTTCCTTTGCGCGCGATGTGGCGCGCGGCCTGCCCACCGCTGTCACCATCGCCGCCAAGGGGCCGCTGGCCGCGAAGCTTCAGGCCTCGCTGGGTTCGACCACCTTCCGCCCCTATGCCAGCGACGACCTCACCGGCGTGGCATTAGGTGGGGCTGCCAAGAATGTCTATGCGATTGCCTGCGGCGTGGTCGAAGGCATGGGGCTGGGCGAGAACGCCCGTGCCGCCTTGCTGGCCCGCAGCTTCGCCGAACTGTCGCGGCTGGGCGAGCATCTGGGCGCCAAACGCGAGACCTTGATGGGGCTTTCGGGACTGGGCGATCTGGTGCTGACCGCCACCAGCCCATCGTCGCGCAATTTCTCCTCCGGCATCGAACTGGGCCGCGGCGGGACGGTGACCGGTCTGAGCGCACCCGGGCATCCCCTGGCCGAAGGCGTGGCGACCGCGCCGGCGCTGGTGGCGCGGGCCAGGGCGGGTGGCATCGAAATGCCGATCGCCGAAGCCATGGCCGATCTGCTCAGCGGCGCGCTGCCGCTGGGCGAGGCGGTGATGCGGCTGATGGGACGAAAACTGACTGTCGAATAGAGTGTGGCGAATAGAGGCGTTGGACGTATGAATTACTGGCTGTTCAAGAGCGAACCCGATGCCTGGTCCTGGGACCAGCAGAAAAAGAACGGCGCCAAGGGCGAACCCTGGAGCGGGGTGCGCAACCACACCGCCAAGCTGAACATGAAGGCGATGAAGAAGGGCGACCTGGGCTTCTTCTATCACTCCAACGAACAGAAGGCGGTGGTCGGCATCGTCGAGGTGATCGGCGAATTCCGCCCCGACCCCACCGACGAAAAAGGCCAGTTCGGCCTGGTGGTGGTGAAGGCGATCAAGGACATGCCCAAGCCCGTCACCCTGGCGGACTGCAAGGCCAATCCCAAGCTGGCCGAGATGAGCCTGGTCAACAGCTTCCGCCTGTCGGTCCAGCCGGTGCGCCCGGCTGAGTGGAAGGAAGTTTGCCGGATGGGCGGTTTGAAATAACTACTTCTTCGCGAACTTGGCCGCGAAGAAATCGCCCTTGTTCCAGCCGGGCCGCGGTCCGTCCGCCAGTTCGCGGGTGATGGCATAGTTCAGCCGCGCGAACTTGGCCCCCACGTCATAGCGGATCGGTTGGGAAAGATCGTCGCTGGGCTTGTGATAGTTGGTCTTCATGAAAAAGTTGGTGGCCGCCTCGCCGCCGTTGGCGAAGCCGGTGGCCAGAAAGACGGCGGGCACGCCCTGCTCGACAAAGCGGTAATGGTCCGAGCGGGTGAAGATGCCCTCGTCCGGTTCGGGGTCCGGCGACAGTGCGATGTTCATCGTGGCGACGGCGCGCCGGACGGAGGGTCCGATGCTGGAACGGTCGGCACCATAGGCGGTCACATCGGTGAAATCATAGGTCAGGATCGGCATGTCCAGGTCCACGTCGGCAACGATGGCGGAGAGCGGCACGCTGGGATTCTGGGCGAAATATTCCGCCCCGATCAGGCCCTTTTCCTCGGCGGTGTCGACCAGGAACAGCACCGAACGTTTGGGCGGATGGCCGCGAAACAGGCGCGCCACTTCCAGGGTGGTAGCAACGCCCGAGGCATTGTCCAGCGCGCCATTGTTGATGCTGTCGCCATTTACCGGCGGGGTGATACCGATATGGTCGAGATGGCCCGACAGCACCACATATTCGTTCTTCAATTTCGCATCGGCGCCGGGCAGCAAGCCCACGATATTCTCGCTTTCCGCCGCCTTGATCTGGCTGTGCAAGGTGACCTTGAGGGACAGTGGCAGGACGAAGCCTTGCATCTTGCCCTCTTTGGTTTCGGCGGCAGCCAGAATTTTCGCCGTGTTCCCCCCGAACAGTTTTTGCGCACCCGCGACGCTGATCCCGGCCAGGCCGGGGATGGGCGATGGCACAAACGACTTGCCGTCAGGCTTGCGCCAGGTCATGCCCCAACTTTGAAATTGCCTGACGCCGTTGGCGAAAGGATAAAGCTTTTCGCCCGTCAAGGTGCCGACCGTGACGATGCCTACCGCGCCATGCGCCAGCGCCGCGGCCGCCTTGACCCGGCCGCTGGTGTAATAGGCGCGCTCTTCGCTTTGCAGGAATTTCGGCGCGCCCTGCAGCATCACCACGATCTTGCCCTTGACGTCGAGGCCGCGATAGTCGTCGCGGCCATGCTCGGGCGCCACCACGCCGAAACCGACAAAGACCAGCGGCGCGTCCAGCTTGATCGTGGCAGCGAGCGGATTGCCATGCACCACATAATCGGTGCCGAACGCCAGCTGTGTGGTGTGTCCAGCCTTGTCGTGCAGGCTGAGCACGCCCTGGTCGCTGGTGCGATAGGCGACCAGCGGCACATGCTGGAAATAGCCGCCGGCATCGCCTCTGGGCACAAGCCCGATTTTCTTCATCTGGTCGGCAACATACTTCGCCGCCATGTCGTATTCCGGCGTGCCGGCTTCACGGCCCTTGAGCTTGTCGCTGGCAAGGTATGCCATATCCGCCTTGATGTTCGCCGCCGAGGGATCAGGCGGCTGGGCGCTTGCTGTCGAGCATAACAGGGCAAGACAGGCCACGAACATCATCCGGTTCACTGTCACAGGTATCTCCGCAGGGTCATGGCATAGGGCGCAAAGCCCGCGCCTTCATAGGCGCGGATGGCGCCGGGATTTTTCGCCAGCACCCCGACCATCAAAAGCTTGTGGCCTCGTGCCCTTGCCCAACGCTCACAACCCTCGATCAGGGCGCGGCCGTGCCCCTTGCCGCGCGCCTGTGGCTCCACATAGAGCTCGGCCAGGAAGCCGTGATGGCGTTCCGCTTCCACCACGAACAGCTCGGCCCGGTAATCGTGCGCAAAGGCCCAGCCCACGGGCTTGCTGCCGTCTTCGGCGATCAGCATGACACCGTGTTTTTCGGCGCAACGGTGCTGGAGATCGCGCCAATGATCGGCGGCAAAATCGGGATCGCGGCGGCGATCGGGCTCGAACGCAGCCTCATAGTCCTGCAGGCCGGTGATGAAGGACAGGATCGCAGGTTCGTCCTGCGGCAGCCGTGCCTCGCGGATGCTAATGGTCGAGCGCCTTGCCGATTTCCTCGGTCATCTTCTTGGCGTCGGCGAACAACATCATGGTGTTGTCCTTGAAGAACAGCTCGTTCTCCACGCCGGCATAGCCCGCACCCATGCCGCGCTTGATGAACAGCACGGTCTTGGCCTTTTCCACGTCCAAGATCGGCATGCCGAAGATGGGCGACTTGGGATCAGTCTTGGCGCTGGGATTGGTGACGTCATTGGCGCCGATCACATAGGCCACATCGTCCTGGGCAAACTGGCTGTTGATGTCTTCCAGCTCGAACACTTCGTCGTAGGGCACATTGGCCTCGGCCAGCAGCACGTTCATATGGCCGGGCATGCGGCCCGCCACCGGATGAATGGCATAGCTGACCTTGACGCCTTCGGCCTTCAGCTTGTCGGCCATTTCGCGCAAGGCATGCTGGGCCTGGGCGACCGCCATGCCATAGCCCGGCACGATGATAACGCTGGAGGCGTTCTTCATGATGAAGGCGGCGTCTTCCGCCGAGCCCTGCTTGACGGGGCGGGTTTCCACCGCGCCGGCCGCGGCCGCGCTGCTGTCGCCGCCGAAGCCGCCCATGATGACCGAGACAAAGCTGCGGTTCATGCCCTTGCACATGATGTAGGACAGGATGGCGCCGGACGAACCCACCAGCGCGCCGGTGATGATCAGCGCAGTATTCTCTAGCGTGAAGCCAATGCCCGCCGCCGCCCAGCCCGAATAGGAGTTCAGCATCGAGACCACCACCGGCATGTCGGCGCCGCCGATGGGAATGATCAGGGTAATGCCGAAGACGAAGGCCAGGCCCGCGATGGCCCAGAAGTCCCATTCCGGCTGGGCGATGACGAAATAGACGATCAGCCCGATCAGGGTGGCGAAGATCACGATGTTCAGCAGATGCCGCGCCGGCAGCATGATCGGCGCGCCCTTCATGTTGCCGTTCAGCTTGGCAAAGGCGATCAGCGAGCCGGCAAAGGTGATGGCGCCGATGGCGACGCCCAGGCTCATTTCGATCAGGCTCTGGGTCTTGATCAACCCGCTGCAGACATTGCTGGCATCGAGCTGGCAGATGCCGAAGGATTCCGGTGAATAGAAGGCCGCGCCCGCCGCGAACACCGCCGCCAGGCCGACCAGGGAGTGGAAAGCCGCGACCAACTGGGGCATCGCCGTCATGGCGATCCGCTTGGCCATCACCGCGCCGATGCCGCCGCCGATGGCCAGGCCGCCCACGATCAGGCCGATGGTCACCGGATCGCTGACATTGGCCACCCACAGCGTGGTGGCGATCGCCAGCGCCATGCCGATCATGCCGTTGCGGTTGCCCGCCTGGCTGGTGGACGGCGAGGACAGGCCCTTCAGCGCCAGGATGAACAGGACGCCGGAGACGAGATAGAGAAGCGCTGCGATGTCGGCTTTCATCTCACTTCGCCTTTTTCTTGTACATCGCCAGCATGCGGGCGGTGACCAGGAAGCCGCCGAAGATGTTCACCGATGCCATGATCAGCGCGAAGAAGCCCAGGCCCTTGGAGATCCAGGAGGCGTCGGAGATCACCGGCACCGCCACCGCCACCAGCGCGCCCACCACGATCACCGAGGAGATCGCATTGGTCACCGCCATCAGGGGGGTATGCAGCGCGGGCGTCACGCCCCACACCACGAAATAACCGACAAAGATCGCCAGCACGAAAATGGACAGGCGAAACACGAAAGGATCGATCATTTCCATGGCTCAGCCCCGCGATACCGGCGCGCCGTCCTTGGTGACGGCGGAGCCTTTGATGATCTCGTCATTCCAGTCGATGTTCAGCGCGCCGCTTTTGTCCACCATCAGCGAGATGAAGTTGAACAGGTTGCGGGAATAAAGCGAGGAAGCGTCCACCGCCAACGCGCCCGGCAGGTTGGTGTTGCCCATGATGGTGACGCCATGCGCCTGCACCACTTCATTGGGCTTGCTGAGCGGGGTGTTGCCGCCGGCGCCCGCCGCCAGGTCCACGATCACCGAACCTGGCTTCATGGTCTTGATCATGTCTTCGGTCACCAGGATCGGCGCCTTGCGGCCGGGGATCAGGGCGGTGGTGATGACGATGTCCTGCTTCTTGATGGTCTCCGCCGTCAGGGCGGCCTGCTTGGCCTGGTATTCAGGCGACATGGGCTTGGCATAGCCGGCCGCGGTCTGGGCGTTCTTGAATTCCTCGTCCATCACCGCGACGAAAGTGCCGCCCAGGCTTTCCACCTGCTCCTTGGTGGCCGGGCGCACATCGGTGGCGCTGACAATGGCGCCCATGCGCTTGGCGGTGGCGATGGCCTGCAGGCCCGCCACGCCCACACCCATTACCAGCACACGGGCCGGCGCGATGGTGCCGGCCGCCGTCATCATCATCGGCATGGCGCGGCCGAAGGTGGCGGCTGCATCAATCACCGCCTTGTAACCGGCGAGGTTGGCCTGAGAGGACAGCACGTCCATGGATTGGGCGCGGGAAATGCGCGGCAGCAATTCCATGGCGAAGGCGGTGACGCCCTGGGTCGCCAGGCCCTGGATCGAATCAGCTTCGGAATGGGGCGACAGAAGCGCGGCCAGCACCGCGCCGTGTTTGAGCTGCGAGATTTCAGCGCCGGCGGGTCCGCGCACCTTCAGGACGATGTCGGCATCCTTGACGGTGGAGGCCGCATCCGGGGCGATGCTCGCGCCCGCAGCGGTGTAATCGGCATCGGAAATCTTGGCGCCGGCGCCGGCGCCCGTCTGGACCACCACGTCCAACCCCAGACCCTTGAATTTCTTGACGGATTCGGGTGTCGCGGCGACGCGCGTCTCACCCTCTCGAATTTCTTTCGGGACCGCGAGGCGCATGATGGGAGCCTTTAAGGCTTAATGGGTACGGAAAATGGCGAGAAAAACCATGATCAGCATGATGAACCCGAAGGTCCATTTGGAGCCGGTCAGGAAGGCGGCATAGGCCTTCTTGTGCGCGCTGATGTCCATGGATCCCGGCTTGTAATCGGATTCGTGCGCCATTCAGGCCCCCTTATTGTCCGCAAAGTGGCCGGACTATAGCAAAGGCGCTGGGGCGGGCAACGTGGTTTATTAAGCCTTTCCGCCCCGGCGGCCCAAGGCCCTTTCCGAGGCCTTTGGAGCGGAAATCGCTGCGATTCAGCTTTGGTTAAGCATCGAATTCGCGGGCCCGCTGTGCCGCAAAGGAACAGGCTTAAACGCCACATTTACCTGTCCTGCCGCAAAGTCGCGCCTCAATTCGAGAGGCGTAGAGTCATGGCGCAGACCATTCTTGTCGTGGACGACGATCCGGTACAGCGGCGCTTGCTGGAAACGGCGATCACCCGCAGCGGCATGCAGGTCGTCACCGCCCCCGGCGGCCAGCCTGCGCTGGACCTGATCAACGGCCCGCGCGGCGAGCAGATCACCTTGATGATGCTCGACCTGGTAATGCCCGACATGGGGGGCCTCGACGTGCTGTCGAAACTGCGCCCCACCAATCCCGATCTTCCCGTCATCGTGCTGACCGCCAAGGGCGGCATCGATTCCGCCGTGGAAGCCATGCGCGCCGGCGCCAACGACTTCCTGGTCAAGCCGGCCAGCCCGGAACGCATCACTGTTTCCATCCGCAACCAGCTCAAGATCGGCACCCTGTCGGGTGAAGTGAAGCAGCTGAAGAAGAAGCAGGACAACAAGCTCACCTTCGACGACCTGGTCGCCACTTCGTCCGAGATGAAGCAGGTGTTCCGCCTGGGCGCGCGCGCCGCCCAGTCCGAAATTCCGGTGCTGATCGAAGGCGAATCGGGCGCCGGCAAGGAACTGATCGCCCGCGCCATCCAGGGCAGCTCGGCGCGTTCGGGCAAGCCCTTCGTCACCGTGAACTGCGGCGCCATCCCCGAGAACCTGATCGAATCCATCCTGTTCGGCCATGAGAAGGGCTCCTTCACCGGCGCCAGCGACAAGCATCTGGGCAAATTCCAGGAAGCCGACGGCGGCACCCTGTTCCTGGACGAGATCGGCGAACTGCGCCTGGACATGCAGGTCAAGCTGCTGCGCGCCCTGCAGGAAGGCGAAGTGGACCCGGTGGGCTCCAAGCGTCCGGTGAAAGTGGATGTGCGCATCATCGCCGCCACCAACCGCGACCTGGGCCAGATGGCCCGCGCCAACACCTTCCGCGAGGACCTGTATTACCGCCTGAACGTGTTCCCCGTGCTGGTGCCCTCGTTGCGCGACCGCACCGGCGACATCGCGCCCCTCGCCCGCCATTTCATCGAGCGTTTTTCCGCGGAAGAAAACAAGCAGGTCGCGGGCCTCACCGCCCAGGCCAGCCAGCTGCTGGAAAAGTTCAACTGGCCGGGCAATGTGCGCCAGCTGGAAAACACCATCTTCCGCGCCGTGGTCCTGTGCGACGGCGCGCTGCTGGATGTCTGCGATTTCCCGCAGATCGCCGCTGCCATGGGCGTGGATACCGTGGTGCGCCAGAACGCGCCGGCGCAGGCCGCCGGCGGCCAGGCGCCCCCCGCCCTGCCCCAGACCTCTGCCTATGCGCTGGGCGTCACCGACTCCAGCGGCCATGTCCGCAAGTTTGAAGAGATGGAATCAGAAATCATCCGCATGTCCATCGCCCGCTATGACGGCCATATGTCGGAAGTGGCGCGGCGGCTGGGCATCGGCCGCTCGACCCTCTATCGCAAGCTGAAGGAATACGGCCTGGAGCCGGAACTGCAGAACGAGCCGATGGCGGGCGTGGCCGAAGATACCGGCCCGACGATCACGGAATCGGTTCGCAAAGCCGGCTAATAGCAAACCTCTGTCGAAAGACAAAAGGCCCCTGTCTCGCAGCAGGGGCCTTTTCTTTTAGATGCCAACACCCAAGCGCGGCTTGTGTTCGCGCACGTTCAAGGTGTCCTGCTCGGGCACGCCGTCGCATTCGATCGCGATAGTGGTGACAGGCGAGTCCGGCGCAGTGGCGGGAAGGCCGGTGATGTGGGTGCGGAAGCCGTCCTGGCTCACCGTCAGCGCCGCGCCAGTTTTCAGAATCTTTGCCGATAGCACCTTCTGCTTGAGGCCGGAGATGGAGACATCCGTGCCCGGCCAGAAGAAGACATGCATGTAGAGCGTGTTGCCCTTGCGGGTGAAGTTTGCATAGACCGAGGTATGCGGCTGGCAGACGTCGGCGGCATAGATGGTCTGGCCATTGCGCCCCATCCACTCGCCCACGGCGCTGAGGATGCGCACGCTTTCCGGCGGAATGCCGCCGTCCGGCTGCGGCCCGATGTTGAGCAGGTAATTGCCGCCGTCGCGGGCGCAGGTGATCAGGTTGCGGATCACGGTGCGCGGGTCTTTCCAATTGTCGTCGGCCTTCTGATAGCCCCATGAATCGTTCAGGGTCATGCAGCTTTCCCAGGCGCGCCCGCCGGTTTCCGCCTTGATGGTCTGCTCCGGGGTGGAGAAATCGCCGGCCAGGCGGTTGCGGTTGTTGACGATGATGTCGGGCTGCAGGCCGAACACCATCTGGTTCATCTTTTCGGATTCCCAGCCCTCGGCGTCTAGCGGCCAGGAGACGTCGTACCAGAGCACGTCGATCTTACCGTAGTTGGTCATCAGCTCACGGACCAGGCCGTGGGTGTAATCCACGAAACGCCGCCGCGCCGCCGGGTCTTCCTGGCAGCGCGCGCCGTCGGGATGATGCCAGTCCATCAGCGAATAATAGAAGCCGACCCTCAGGCCTTCGGCACGCCCGGCCTCGACGAATTCCTTGATGACGTCGCGTTTGGGACCATAGTTGACCGAATTGTAATTGGTCAGCTTGGTGTTCCAGTTGCAGAAGCCCTCATGGTGCTTCGACGTCAGCACCATGTATTTCATGCCCGCCGCCTTGGCGAGCTTGGCCCAGCCGCGCGCCGCGCCCGGCCCGGGATTAAAGCCGGCAGTGAATTTCTGATATTCGGCGACCGGGATGGCCTCGTTTTCCATCGACCATTCGTGGCGGCCATGCGCGGCATAGAGGCCGAAGTGGATGAACATGCCGAACTTGGCGTCATGCCACCATTTCATGCGGCGCTGCTGGTCGGCAGTCGGAGCGGCCGCGGACGGATCGCGGCCCGGCGGCGGCTGGGCGCTGGCGGGTTCCTGCGCGGCCACAATAACGGGCGTGGCGGCGGCGCCAACCAGCAGGCCGCGGCGGTCAATCGAAAAATCAGACATGGCATCCCCTCCAATGGCGCGGTCTGTGCCGCAATTGCCCGAACTTTAGCGCATTATCGATACGGCGCGAGGGATTTTGTGACCGTCCGTAGCGACAGCGTACGGACCAGGAGGGAGGAGCGACGTGGGCTAAAACGCCCACGAGCGACGAGCGACGAACTCAGGACGCAAAAGACCCGCGCCGCTAGCGGCCTGCGGCCCGCACGCGGGCGAACAACGCCCCGATCAGACAGCACAATCCCAGCAACTGACAAATCGCTCCGCCGGCATGGGAATATTCCCACTGGTGGCGCAACGTTTCCCAGTCGGCGGGAATTTGCGTCCAGTTGTGGGTGGCGACATTGGCCGGATAGGTGAACAGCCAGAACAAGGCCTGGGCCAGCAGCAGCAGGATCAGTGCGGCCAGCACCGGGCGAAAGACGTAATGTTCGCGAAAGGACGATTTGGCCAGCAGTGCCAGCGACAGCGACTGCACCGCCAGCACGGCGCCGAACAGGTTCCAGCCGGCGTATATCTGCTGCACGGTGAAATAGGCATCGCGCGGCAGGGCGATCTTGCGCGGCAGTTCGTACACATGCGCCAGCCCGCCGCTGAGCGCGATCACGCTCGCGAAGATGGCGATGAAGAACAGAATGTCATAACCGGAGGAGTGACGCCGCATCCGGCATGCTTTCCAGCGGGCATGGCGAATTTATGGCACGAAAGTTCCCGCGGGTTAGCGCATGTCCATGGCGGTGAGATACAGGTCGAGCATCGCTTCCTGTTCCTGGAAGTCGGCCTTGTCGAGTTTCCTCATGCGGATCACCTGGCGCATGATCTTGGTGTCGAAGCCGGTGCCCTTGGCCTCGGAATAGACTTCCTTGATGTCGGCCGACAGCGCGGCGCGCTCTTCTTCCAGCCGCTCGATGCGGTTGATGAAGGATTTGAGCTGGTCTTTGGCGAAGCCGGATTTGGCCATGAGGGAACTCGGATTTTGAAAAGCCGCGGACCCTACATCGCCCCCGCAAAGCGATGCAACGTTGAAGATTGGGCTAACTGTGCACTTTTCTAATGGCCTACCGCTTCGCTGCTTGAGGCCATATCGGACAAAGCCGCATCCAGCACGGGTTTCAGGCGCGCGGCAAAGGCCTGTGCCGCTTCGTCGCTGCCGATCAAGTCCTGTCGCATTTCAATCAATACATGCGGCAAGCCGCGCAGGGTGCCGTGGACATTCAAACTGTCGCCGTCCAGCGCGCCGGTATAGGGCTCGTTGTCGCCCACGGTGAAACCGGCCTCCGCCAGGCGCGCCATCAGCGGCGCGGCCAGCCGCACGTCGCGATCATAGAGAATGCCGACGTCCCAGGGGCGCGGCACCCGCTTCCAGCTGGGCGTGAAGCTGTGCATCGACAGCAGCACCGCGCCTTCGCCAATGCGGTCCAGTTCGGAGGTGATCGCGGCATGATAGGGCGCGTGATACGCCGCGATGCGCCGCGCCACTTCGGCGGCATCGGCATCCCGGTTTGCCGGAATAATGCTGCCGTCCGACAGTTTCATCACGATGGTGGGATCGTCGGCGCCCCGGTTGAGATCGATCAGCAGGCGCGACCAGCGTCCCAAGAGGGCGGGCGCGCCATAGGCGGCCGCCAGGGTGCGCGTCACCGCCGCCGCCCCGATGTCATAGGCGATGTGGGTGGAAAAGAGGCTCTGGTCCAGACCCAGCGTGCCCATGCCCGGCGGCAGCGCGTTGGACGCGTGATCGCACAAAAACAGCAGGCTTCTGCTTGCTTTATTATGGTCGCTCCGGCTCTCGCCGATGCT
>Ga0193716_1001962_pt1 | contig 11783 bp, 10 predicted proteins | sample U2c1metaG_FD_145901 | JGI IMG/M metagenome (GOLD analysis project Ga0193716, IMG submission 145901) | Soil microbial communities from a riparian zone of the East river system, Colorado, United States - U2c1 | ecosystem: Environmental > Terrestrial > Soil > Riparian zone | place: USA: East River...
TATCAATCTGGCGACGGCCTTTACCCGGAGCAAGGAGATCGGCATACGGAAATGCCTGGGTGCAAGGGGCAATCGTTTATTCGTTCAGCTATGGAACGAAAGTTTCGTTGTCTGCCTGGTAGCTTTTCTGCTTTCCCTGTTGCTGACCAATGTACTGGTCCATAATAGCGATGGGATCCAACGGATGAATGTCGATTTTTCGGAGATCCTTTTGCGGCCAGGTTTCATGCTGCTGGCGCTGGCATTATTGTTGTTCGTGTCGCTGATCGCCGGTGGGTATCCTTCCTGGGTCATGTCGAGGTTCAATGCCGTCGATACACTGAAGGGCAAGCTGAATTTGAAAGGGAAAAGCGGCTTAAGAAGCAGTCTTATCGTCATACAGTTTGTCATTGCCTGTGTCATGATCACCTGCACGTTGATCGTCTACCGGCAGTTTACGCATTTACAGGAGGCCGATACGGGGATCGATAAGAATTTTGTGATCAGTGTCCCGCTGCATAATACGGAGAAGGGATCTGCCATCGTAGAAAAGCTAAGGGGTATGCTCGCGACCGATCCGCATATCCTTTCGGTATCGGGTAGTAATATCAATATGGGCCGGGGTGCGGATCACAAGACCAGTCAGACAGGTATTGGTTTTGACTATAAAGGAAGGTCTGTTCAGACGGACTTTGCGTCGATAGACTATGACTATCTGAAGACGTTTGGTATAAAACTGATCGAAGGCCGGGATTTCGACCGGTCATATGGCACCGATACGGCGAATAATATGCTGATCTCCGAGAGTATGGCCCAACAGCTGGGCGAGAAGAATGTGGTCGGGCAAACGATCGTTGTCGACAGCGGTCGGGCTGGCTGGCATATCGTGGGGGTGTTTGCCGATTTTCATTTGTATTCGATGGAAGAAAAGTTATCGCCTTTGACGATGACCTTAAACAAGGGCGGCAGTCTCGACTATTGTTTTATAAAGACGACTCCTGTCGATGCCATCGGGACAATGGAGACCATCAAAAAGAAGATGGCCCTGCTGGAACCGGGGCAGGACTTCCGGGGTTCCTTTGTGGATGAGAATATCAACAACTGGTATATCCAGGAGAAAACGATGTCCATCTTTTTCAGCATTGCCGCGGCTATCGCCATTGTACTTTCCTGTTCGGGTCTGCTGGCGATGGTGCTGCTGATCGTCAACCAGCGGGTGAAGGAGATCGGGATCAGAAAGGTGCTGGGGGCGAGTGTTCAGAATATCAGTTTTCTTATATCAAAGGAGTTTTTGATCCTGGTCGGACTAGCAGTGGTTATCTCTACGCCCTTGTCCTGCCTGTTCATGAGCAAGTGGTTACAGGCTTTTCCGTACAGGATCGAGCTGCAGTGGTGGATGTTTGCGCTGGTCGGGCTGACGGCGCTGGGGCTGGCGTTGGTGACGGTGGGGTTTCATGTGGTGCGGGCTGCGATGGCGAACCCGGTTAAGAATTTGAGGGCGGAGTGATCCTATATTTATTATTTATTGCAACATTTATACTACTCGCCTGTCTAATCCGATAAGTGAGGCCTAATAACGAAAAGAAACTGGCAGAAGCGGACCTGGTCAATAGCATATTGCAGGGTAATAAGGCCGTTTTTGGTGTCATTATTAGGAATACGGAGGGCCTGGTTACACAGATCGTCGTCAGGATGATCAGTAACCCGGAGGACAGGAAGGATATCATACAGGAGGTCTATTTCAGGGCCTACCGTAGTCTGCCTGATTTTTCCTTTCGTTCGAAGCTTTCAACATGGATAGGTCATATCGCCTATAATTCCTGCGTAAATTATCTTGAAAAGAAGAAGCTGGTATTGAGGGAGGACCTGGAAGAGGGGCCTGCCGGGGATGAAACGGAGGAGATACTTTTTAAAAAGGAGCTTTTGATGATCCTGGCTGCTCAGATCGGGAAGCTAACGTCTTTGTATAGGACGATGATCGTTCTCTATCACCAGGAGGAAATGAGTTATGCGGATATTGCGCAGATAATGGACCTGCCTGAAGGGACAGTAAAGAGCTATTTGTTCAGAGCAAGGAAAATGCTGAAGGAAGGGATACTGGCACAATATAAAAAGGAGGAATTATGAACATCAGCCACGCTTCGGATATAGAGATCCAGCAGTATGCTCTGGATAAAACGACCTATGAGGCCGGGGTTGTGGAGCATGTATCGGCATGTGAGGTCTGCAGGATGAAGGCGGAGAATTATTTGCTTTTGTTTTCTGCTCTTAAGGAGGCTGACAGGCCAGTAGCCGAATTTGATGTTGCTGCCGCGGTGCTGGCGGCTTTACCTGTCTTACCTGTTCAGCCCGTGCGGAAAAGATCTTTTTCGTTGAGCGACCGTTTTGTTTATATGATCGCCTTTGCTGCGTTTGGCTTTTTGGGTGTATTGGTCTGGCTGCTGCGGCGGGACTTTTTCGGAGCATTTGATGGTTTGACAGCAGTGGCGGTATTGGTTTTGCTGATCCCCGTGATCGGGGTCCTGCTCTGGCAGTGTTATGATTGGTATAAGAAATACAAGAATATTATGAAAAAAATAGCGCTTACTACGATGGTGCTGATAGGGTTCCTGTCAGCCAAAGCCGGGGATAATGATCCGGGAAGGGACATAGAGATCAAATGGGAATCTTTTCGTCTTTTCTCCATGCTGCTGACCTTTTCTTTTTTTGCGGTTGTGATTCTCTATTTTATAAAAATGCTTCTGGATGATCGCATTAAGAACAAACTGATCGAAAAAGGCGCCCCGGACGGGTTGATCACTCAATTGTTACAGCCTTCTGTAAAGGACACAAAGACCGTGATCGTAAAATGGATCTGTATCCTTGGCAGCGGGGGGATTGGATTACTGCTTGTAGAACATTTTCAGCCTTTGGGGATCCATTCATTAGCCATTATGTCGCTGAACATTGCGGTTGGTTTTCTGGCTTATTTCTTCTTTATGCGGAATACTGAAAAAAATAGATAACTATGATACACCTGTTTAGATCGATACTTATTGTTTGTGTCTTTTCGACCGGCTTGTTTGCGCAGCCCGTGGATTGTTTTCAGAAAATATCGCCTGATGCACTGAGAAGCGATTTTTTATTACTTCGGGATAGTTTGCAAAAGAGACATCCTTCATTATACCGGTTTAACAGTCAAGCAACGATAGAGCATATTTTCGACAGTTGTCAGGCCGCTATAAAGGATAGTATGACGGTGGGTGAATTCTATTCGCTGACAAGTTTTGTGATCGCCTCGATTGGGGACGGCCATGCCAACTGCAGGCTGTCCGGTCAGATGATGAATAATTTTATGAATAGTGTGAAGGTATTTCCGGCAATGGTGCTGTTTATTCATGAAAGGGCGTATGTGTTCTGTTGTAAACAAAATGACGGGCTGGCCGGAACAGAATTATTGTCGATCAATGGCCGTTCGATGGATGAGATCATAAGGCGGCTTTATCGCTATTTACCAACGGATGGAAATATACAATCGAGGAGAAACTGGGAAATGCCTGAATTCTTTCACTTGTTGTATGCGATAGTTTATGGGGTGGAAGGCAATTATGTTGTTACGTGCAGGACCCCGGGTGGAGAGGTTCGGACGGCGACCCTGGAGGCGGATTATCTGCACGATTTTATCTGTTCCAGTCCTTTTCCCAGGCCGTCCAGATATCTTCAGCTAAGCTATACGTCCGACAATATTGCGATCCTGACGATCGGGACTTTTTTTGACGGGTTCCTGCGACAGACCGGGGAGAGTTTCACTTCTTTTTTGGATTCGGCTTTCAATGATATCAAGGCTAAGAAAGTGAAGAAACTGGTTATTGACGGCCGGCGCAACCAGGGTGGGAATGATGATAATGGTAAGTTATTGTATTCCTATCTGTCTCAAACGCCCTTTATGTATTATACGGCACAGGAAATGGTGTCGCCCAAAGAAAACAGCTATAGCGGGAAGGTGTATTTTCTTATGAATGGGAGAAGTTTTTCGGCGACTGCTGAATTTTCGGCGATTGCGCGGTCCAACCAGCGGGGTTTGTTTATCGGGGAGGAAACGGGCGGGACTTATTGTGGCGATACGTCTGGTGATGACCTCATGTTGACCCTACCCAATACGCAGATCAACTGCAGGATACCACTGGTCAGATATACGATGGCTGTGAAAGAGAATAAGTATATGGACAGAGGTGTAATACCGGATCATGTTGTCTATCCGACAGTGAGCGATGTGATAGGGCATAAGGATGGGCAGATGGACTATACGCTGCGGCTTGTGGAAAAGGATTAGCTTACGATCCCAGTTTCCAATCCGGTCTTACAAAATGACAAGTATATCCGTAAGGATGTTTCTGTAAATAATTCTGGTGTTCTTCTTCGGCATTCCAGAAGTCGGTAGCGGGCACCACTTCGGTCACTATCGGTCCGGGCCAGACTTTCGAAGCCGTCATCTCTGCGATGAGCTGTTTTGCCGTCTCTTTCTGGTCCTCTGTCAGATAAAAAATGGCCGAACGATAAGATGCCCCTACATCATTACCCTGTCTGTTGCGTGTGGTCGGGTCATGGATCTGAAAAAAGAATTCCAGGAGTTTACGAAAAGAGAGTTTTGAAGGATCGAACACGATCTCGATGGCTTCGGCATGTGTCCCGTGATTCCTGTAAGTGGCATTGGGCACATCGCCGCCGGTATAACCGACAACTGTTGAGATCACACCCGGTTGGGCGCGGATAAGTTCTTCTACGCCCCAGAAACAACCTCCTGCCAGAATAGCCTTTTCGTTCTCCATATCTTTTCTTTTTTGTAAAGTTAGGAGTAAATCTCTACACGATGGCTCTTGCTACGAACAAACCATTGTAGTATTTACGGTAAGCATATCCCAGAAGGAGGTTGGGGACCATTAGAGTCACACCCATTAGCCAGCCCGATGGGACTAAGAAGGTATGAAACAGTAAGACGTTGAGGCTGATCGGGAAAAGCACTACCGCGAAAAACGGGGCGTAAAGATTTGTCAGTAACGACAGACCTCCCATGATCTGGATGACTTTCTGTATCGGATAAAAGTAACCTGTTCCTTTTAGTCCGGCGATGAATGCTCCTGCTTTACCGGTGTGAAGCGGCTGATAGGGAATAAAATGCAGAAAGTAATCGAGGCCGAAGACCAGGTAAAGGAATCCGAGAAGGAGTCTGGAGATCAGTGCCGTGGTTTTCATAATAGTGCGGCGTGTTAATTGAGCTTGAAGACTACACCAACCTGGATATCGGTGATGTCGTGACCGGCTTCTGCGTTGAAACCAAATGTCGGAGTTACAAAGTAGGATGCTCCAACAAAGATCCCCGGCACGGCGATGACCGAATTGTGAGTAAAGTCGGGATTGTCATAATGATAATGATGGAAGCCCAGGCCGGCGGAAACGCCGCCATAGGTATCAAGACCGGGAACCTGCCAACCATAGTGCCAGGCGGCTCGGGCTGCAACAACAAAGGTGCGTGAGTTGTAATTTTCATAATTGCGATAGCCGCCGTTGGAGAAGGACCCGCCGGCTTCGGCGCCCAGTGTGATCACTCCCGGACCCGCTTGCCATAGTCCCCATTCCAGGGCTGCCTTTAACCCGAGCGGTGAGTTGTAATAATCGCCTTCATAGCCGCTTCCGACTCCTATGCCGGCATTAAAAATAACGCTTCCTACTTGCACTGGTGTAGTTGGACCATTTGCGGCCGGATGGCTGCGCTGTGCGGAGGCTGCAAAGGTAACGGTAATACACAACAAAGTAAAGATGGCTCTAAAGGTCATTGGTTTTTTCATTTGCTATTGGTTATAGCCGCAAATATAATAACTTAGATGGATTATAAAACTGAATATCATGGAAAATAATACGCTTCATTATGCGTCAACGCATCATCCGCAGGCGGCCGGCAAATGTCCTTTCATCGCCGGCCAGCTGAAACAAAGCGCGGGCAGTGGCACGAGAAACCGAGACTGGTGGCCCAATCAGCTAAATGTAAATATCCTGCGACAGAACTCCTCTTTGTCGGATCCGATGGATAAGGACTTCAACTATGCCGAAGAATTCAAAAAGCTCGATCTGAATCTAGTAAAAAAAGACATTATACATGCCCTGACCACGTCACAGGCCTGGTGGCCGGCAGACTATGGGCATTATGGTCCGTTAATGATCCGGATGGCGTGGCACAGCGCGGGGACATACCGTATCTCGGATGGCCGGGGCGGCGGAGGCATGGGCATGCAGCGTTTTGCCCCGCTCAACAGCTGGCCGGACAATGCCAATCTCGACAAGGCGAGACGGTTGCTCTGGCCGGTAAAAAGGAAATACGGCCGTAAGCTGTCCTGGGCCGATCTGTATATTCTTGCGGGCAACTGCGCCCTCGAATCGATGGGATTCAAGACCTTCGGGTTTGGCGGCGGCCGGAAGGATGTCTGGGAACCGGCTGAAGATGTGTACTGGGGCGCTGAAACAGAATGGCTGGGCAACAAACGCTATGAAGGCAACCGCGAGCTGGAAAACCCGCTCGGCGCCGTTCAAATGGGCCTGATATATGTAAACCCGGAAGGTCCGGATGGAAATCCTGATCCGCTGGCTGCGGCCCGGGATATCCGGGAGACGTTTGGGCGGATGGCCATGAACGACGAGGAAACGGTCGCGCTGATAGCAGGCGGGCATAGTTTTGGCAAGACGCATGGCGCTGCAGATGCTGGTAAATATGTCGGCAAAGAGCCGGCGGCAGCGACTATCGAAGAGCAGGGGCTTGGCTGGAACAATACCTGGGGCCAGGGTAATGGAGGTCATACCATCACCAGCGGACTGGAAGGGGCATGGACCACCACCCCGACAAAATGGAGTAACAATTTCTTCGAGAACTTATTCGGATTCCAATGGGAGCTGACCAAGAGTCCGGCCGGTGCCTTTCAGTGGAAGCCAAAGGATGGCGCAGGCGCCGGCAGTGTGCCGGATGCGCACGACGCGGAGAAAAGTCATGCGCCGACGATGCTGACCACGGACCTTGCTCTGAAGGTGGATCCGGCTTATGAGGCAATCTCCAGGCGTTTCTTTGAAAACCCTGATCAGTTTGCCGATGCTTTCGCCCGTGCATGGTTCAAGCTCACCCACCGCGATATGGGTCCGCGCGTGCGTTATCTCGGCTCAGAGGTGCCTGCTGAAGAGTTGATCTGGCAGGACCCCTTACCGGCGGTTACGCATCCGCTGATCGGGGAACAGGATATTACTGCTTTAAAGGAGCAATTGCTAAATTCGGGCTTATCTGTTTCACAGCTGGTTTCGACGGCCTGGGCCTCGGCATCAACTTTCCGCGGCTCTGACAAACGCGGCGGGGCTAACGGCGCCCGCATCCGGCTCACGCCACAAAAGGACTGGGAAGTAAACAATCCGGCGGAACTGTCTAAAGTGCTGGAGACATTGGAGCGGATCCAAAAGACTTTCAACGATAAACAGGCTGACGGCAAGGCCGTTTCGCTGGCAGACCTGATCGTCCTGGCCGGATGTGCCGGTGTAGAGCAGGCGGCAAAGAATGCCGGCTACGCGGTAAAGGTGGCTTTTACAGCCGGCCGCAGCGATGCATCACAGGAGCAGACCGATGTGCAGTCGTTTGACGCTCTTGAACCGGTTGCAGACGGCTTCCGCAATTATTCACAGCCTCATTATGTCGGGAAAGCGGAATCGTTCCTGATCGACAAAGCACAGCTGCTTACGCTGACCGCGCCGGAGATGACCGTGCTGGTGGGCGGCATGCGTGTGTTGAATGCCAACTTCGATCATTCGCAATATGGGGTGCTGACTCATACTCCCGAATCGATCACTAACGATTTCTTTGTGAACCTGCTGGACATGGACACGAAATGGAGCGCGACCTCGGATGCCGGGGATCTCTTTGAGGGGCGGGATCGTACCAGTGGCGCGATCAGGTGGACGGGTACGCGTGCGGACCTTGTCTTTGGGTCCAATAGCGAGCTGCGTGCGCTGGCTGAAGTGTATGCCTGCGAGGATGCGAAAGAAAAGTTTGTAAAGGATTTTGTATCGGCGTGGGTTAAGGTGATGAATCTTGACCGGTTTGATATTTAGAAAATTTATTTGAGGTGTAACAAAGGGGGATAAGGAAAGCGTCACCATAAATGGTATCATCGTAGACAGCAGCAAATTGCATGTGGAAGTGAAGCACGGCACGCTGCGTCTGTATCTGGACGGCGCCAAGGAGATCCCGCATACACAGCGGGCCAGTAAGAGTGAGGACAACCAGCAAGGCCAGCCTCTCTATCCCGATCATGCAGTAATTGCGACGGTTATGTACAGGAAGCTGGATGCGCTGTCCCTGCGTGGAGAGGAAACCTATCTTTGCGAGAGCCCATTGTCGGCCAGCCAGTTTCACCTGCGTGTGTATGGCGAATCAAGAGTAATCATTACCGGGCGCCAAAGTAAGGTAACCGCCTACGGAGAGGCCGAATTCAGGTTGAATGTTTCGGACCGGATCAAGATAACATCTATTGGCCAGGCGAAGCTTCGCTATATGGGTAACCCTGATATTGTGAAGGGGATTCATATCGGTGGCGTTGATATGCAAAAGCTTGACTGACGGACAATGTTGCGACGTTTGTCCGGGATTATATTGAAGATTTTAAATAGGTTCGCATGAATCCATTTTGGTGTGTTTCTTTTTCATTTTGACATGTTTTTTTAATTCTGAACGATTACTCCTGATCGCATATTACGCTTGTTAGCCCTTACTCCATGTGAGTTTGAAGAATTCGCGTTAACATTTCTTTAACCCCGGCATTCTTTTGGCATTATCCGTTTTAACAAAATAATGACAAATGAAGAAGTTATTGATTGCAAGTGGAATTTTTCTTGGAGTTGCCGGGCAGATTCGAGCGCAAGACTCAACTAAGCCTAAAGTACCATTCGATGACATTGAAACAAACTGGCAAAATGGAGCTGATCGCAGAGACTCTTCTGTTCTCAACGGCGGCAAATTTTTTACACCGAGTGTCATGGTCGATATAAACTATACGCACTCGTTTAACCATCCGAATGATAATACGGTGGTGGGATCGACGGCGCTGGCGCGCAATAATGAGGTACAGCTTTCCCAACTGAGCTTTGGCGGTGATTTCAATTATCAAAACGCCAGGGCAAAGTTCATGATGCAGATGGGAACAAGAACCCAGGTCGTTCCGAGGAATGATCTTAGTCCGTATAGAGGACAATACAAATTGGCAGACGTCTATCGGTACCTGAGTGAAGCCTATGTAGGGTATCATTTTAACAAATGGTATGGTATTAATGTGGACGCGGGTCTCTTCATGTCCTACATCGGCCTTAATTCTTATTATCAGGTAGAGAACTGGGAGTATCAGGCTTCCTATACTTCTGATAATACGCCCTGGTTCTTTAATGGGGTTCGTATCCAGATCTTCCCGACCAAACACCTCAAGATAGAGCCCTGGATCATTAATGGATGGCAGAGTTATGGTAAGTTCAACTCGATGCCTGGTCTCGGAGCTAATATTACCTGGAACCCGACAAGCAACTTTAAACTCCTTACCAATGATTATTATGGTACTGATGCTGCCGGGCTGCCTGCAAGGAAAAGATTTCACTCAGACAACAGTATGCTGTTGAGGTATTATAATAATCCTGCATCGAACGGGATCAGTAAAATGGCTTTGTCCTTAACAGGCGATCTTGGATTTGAAAAAGGCGGCGGTGTGAATGGGTTTAATAATAAAGATTCTGCTACAAAGGGACCTGCACAGTATTTTTTAAGTGCGATGATCTATAACCGTATCTGGTTTGCAAAAAACAAATTTGCCTGGACTATTGGCGGAGGAGTGATGACTAATCCAGGGCGATATCTGGTATTGTATCCTACCGGGCAGGCAAGCCCTTTGCCTGATCCCAATAATCCCACACAAACAGAAGGGAAATTTCCTTTCAGCGCCAATCCCGGCGATCAATTCAAGGCCTGGGATTGTTCCACCAATTTGGATTGGATGCCTAATCAGAGCTTTCTCTTCCGGGTGGAATTTGTACACCGCCATGCGAATGTCCCTTATTTTGCGGGACCTGGAGGCGTGACCTCTCCCAATGGATATACTACTACGCCGCTGCCTCCGGATTGGAGACCTGACCTGGTGAAGTCCGAGAATAGGATAATTTTTGCACTTTTATTCAGGTTATAGAATCGCTATGGTGTAAATAGTTTACTTATCACTGTCTTGAAATTTAAATGTATGAGGAGTCCCCCGGCTTAGCCGGGGGACTCCTCATTTTGCTTAATTAGGTGGCTGAGAGTGGAGACTATAAGTGAAAATAGTTATGATCTCCGTTCTCTGGAACGATTCTTGAGCTTTAATTGGCGCTCTAATGTCAAAACATGGAAAAGGCCCTTGAGGAATTATCTGCGTCGGCGCTTCGAAATCTCCTTATTGAAGAGGTCAAAAAGTTTATTGTTGCCCTGGACAACGATCCTACAGATGAATTAGACCGTAGGAAATCCCGATTAAGAAAAATTTTTAACTTGATCCGGGAAAAAGAGCAAAAAGAAAACATCCCGTTGATTTGGGGAAAAAACTCTACAAGCCCGCAGACAGACTCATCGTTCGATTTGAAGGACGGATTTATACCGAATCAACCAAACGATTAATCCTCAATCTATTCCGGATTTCATCCTGGCCCTTTTTTAGTTGTCACGGTTTTTCCATTGAAGAGCTGAGTGATCGCAGGAACTCCGGGCGGTTGGAGATGAGACGCGCGTTGAAGGACCAGCCGTCTGCGGTCTGTTGCAGCAGGATGCGGAAATGGTTCCAGCCTTGTTGAAGGCGAAGGCCGGGGATGATGACCTGTCCTTGTTTTTGCTGAGCGGCTACTGCGGAGTTTTGTTGATGAGGAGCTTGCAGGAGGTGGCCGTTAAGATGGACCTCGCGTACTTCTGCCGACAGTAGTTGCAGGTTTATCACGGGGATGTCGGGTTCTGAGAGCAGATCGTCCAGCGATCGGGGACTTGAGATCCAGAAGTCCAGCCAGGCTTGTCCGGCGGAATCAGAGGATTTGGCTTTCAGATGGCGAAGATCAGGAGTGAGTTCACCGGAGGGTTGTAGAACGGTACCAGTATTGGCGGCAAGGCTGTCGGCGCCCAGGTTAAACAAGAGCCGATGGATAAATCTTTCTTCTTTTTCCAGGCGAGGGTTGGCCGGAAGAGTGGACAGAAACAATGTCCCTCCGCCGGTGGGTACACTGAGGAGGGCTGCGCCGGAAGGATGCGTCTCTCTTTCAGAACGGATGACCATGGCTGTTTTTGCATACTCCGGTTGTTTGTTCCATTTCAGCCAATCGGTTTGAGAAGCCTGCAAAATGATCGTGCTTTTTTCGAGTAAGGGACCGTCGAGTCCATGTGTAATTATCTCGGGTGGCTTTTGTTCCGAGAAATAAAGATCGGCTGCTGAAAGTCCTTTTGTGGATTGACTTTGCGTCACCAGCTCAAGCGATGATGAGACACGGCTTGTCAGGGTGAGCGGTGCGGGGAGGAATTGGTTAATAGTGGATAACTGTTCCGGACATATGCCAAGGATCAGTACGTTGCCGCCTTTCTTAAGGGTCTGTCCCACCTGTGTGTTTGTATTAGCAGGGAGTGGATGGCTCGCGTCGACAAGCAGGAAGGCAGCGGGGGCGGGTGATTGGATAAGGAGATATGAAATTGGTGGATGTTGCGGGGTGGGGGGCTGTGAGGAAGGGGTTGGGCCCGAAGCATCCTT
>Ga0193716_1001963_pt1 | contig 11778 bp, 10 predicted proteins | sample U2c1metaG_FD_145901 | JGI IMG/M metagenome (GOLD analysis project Ga0193716, IMG submission 145901) | Soil microbial communities from a riparian zone of the East river system, Colorado, United States - U2c1 | ecosystem: Environmental > Terrestrial > Soil > Riparian zone | place: USA: East River...
GCCACGCCCATTCCGTAACCTGCGCCTGGTAATCCGGCTTTCATGGTCACATCTTCAAAAGTGCCGTCAATCTTCTGGTGGTAAAGTCGGTTCGATTCCTTCGCGCTTTTTTTTTGCGGAATCGTGCCTTTCGGCGTCGGATCGTCTAGCGACGCGCCATTGACTACAAAGATGTCGAGACGGCCGTCGTTGTCGTAGTCAAAAAGCGCAACGCCCGATCCCATGGTCTCAATCAAATATTTTCGCGAGGTATGCGATGCCAGGTACTCGAAACGAATGCCCAGCAATTCCGTGACATCGGTAAAAGCCGGCCGTTCCGCCCGTGTTTCGGATTGCACTGAACTGGTCGGACTCGTCATCCGTTCTGCCGGTTCTTGTGCTCCAGCGTAGGGCGAAGCCAAATACACGAACGCCATACCAAGCACGAGGAAATGATAGGAAATGAAGGACCCGACTGCTTCCCTCAGCTTTTCGGGCACTGATCGAATACTTGTTCCATTGCGGGCAGCGAAATCCCTATTTTTAGAAAACATTTCGGACAGCATACCGCCGCACTCCTGCACTCGGGCGAGTAGCAATGCTACTACTATTGCTACTGCCAGGCAGGTTCATATTTCATGCTCTTATCTAGGCCGAGCCACGCTTTGACCGTCGACTGAAGATGAACTCGTTTATTCGCTGGCGATAAGAGTCTACCTTGGGCGCAGACCTCTCGATTCCAGAAATTGTCTCCAGTGGACTAGAGGAAGAAAGAATGGGATTCATGCGTTTCGTCCGTTCCCCGCACTGGCTACTGGGTCGCCTTTATCTCCACCTTCAAATCGGAGACGCTCATCAGGACAAGCGTCCGCGTCGGCGTTGGTCGGCCTAACCCTGCCCCAACTACCACCTTCTGAATACAGGGAGCGACGGACTACTTGCAACATCATTGACATCCGCGAAGTCACGCTCGGCGATTCTTTGAAAGATTCTGACAATATCGGCGTCGAATTGCGATCCCGAAGCTGATGACAATCTAGAGAGGGCCTCTTCTACAGGAAGTCCTTTTCGATAGGGCCGGTCCGAAACCATGGCATCGAAAGAATCGATGACGGCAATTGCGCGCGCCCCCACGGGAATTTCCGAGCTCCGCAGCTGTGAAGGATATCCTTTGCCGTCTACCCGCTCGTGATGGTGTAGAACCAGCAAGCTGGTCCTTTGAAATCCTGGAATCGCTCGGAGAATTGCCCAGCCGTATTCCGAATGTTTCTCGACCTCTTTCCGTTCGTCCGAATCGAGTGGGCCGGGCTTGTTGAGAATCGCTTCCGCCACGCCATTCTTGCCAATATCGTGAAGGATCGCGCCCGTCTCCAGGTCACGCAAGTCGACGTCCGGCATTTCCATCGCGTCGCCGATCCGAACCGCCCACTCTGCCAAACGCGTAGAATGCATTCCTGTGTCTATGTCTTTCAGATCAAGCATCTCGTTCAGTGCAAATACGGTCGCATTGCGGAGCCGAAAGATCTCCTCTTCAAGCTCCTGCTTTAACAAGCGATCCCGATTGCAGTCAGGTTGTAGCACGGGCCGGCGAAATGTACTGGGTAAGATTGAGCTCACGACTGCCCTCCAGCGTCCACACTTTTTGGCGGAATACAACCGACACTTCCGTCCAGATGTGGTCCCACAGATTCGACAGAGATCTTGCCACGGCGTGGGAGATCGTTTTGCCCGTCAGCACGTGTTTTTCCTCGAAGCGTGAAAGCCGCCCAGTGGAACGGGTGGGTATAGCGTCTGCGAACTTCTGCGATCGTGATTTGAAATACTTCCGCTCTGTCTTCATGCAACGCAGCCCGTTTGTAGAAGGCTCCGAGAAACATTTGCGTCGGCTCTGGATGGGCATTCCACAATGGCATTAGTACCGCCCTGGCACCTGCGTACTCCAGGCCTCGCGCGAGGCTTAACAATTCCCTGCCGTAGTCGTCTGCGCGTATTCCTGGTCCGCTGCCAGCGAGACTCAACACATCGCATGGAAGCCGCAAGTGAAAAGTATCGAGAATTGACAGCTCGCTAGTACCCACCGACAGGCTGGAAAAGAGAACATTGTCCCTCCTAAGTCGAAGAGTGCTTTCGAGATGAAGAAATCGCCATTCACTAGGGTGACTTGGCAGGGCCTGGAGGTTCGGCAGCCTCGCGAATTTCGAGTCGAAGCCGGTATGGCCGGAGACCGGTGAATCTCTGGGTACAGGCGACTCTCCGACGATGAAATCCCTTTCGCCCGAACTCACCAACTTGGCGCAAGCAAGATTGTGCGCGCTGGCGCTGCCCGCGTAAGAGATGACATGTTTCTCGTACAGGTATCGTTCGCCGTCAAACAGCGCATGAAAAGGCAAATAGTGAAGGGGGCCATCGGGCACGATGATCAGCCGCCGTCCCTCAAGTTGATTGCGTATCGGTCCGATGAGTTCCCGATCCAGTATTTCGAGCGTCGCCATCGTACGCGCCAGCTGCGATTCCGAAACAAAGTCCCCGGATTGGCTCTGGAGGGCGGCGTCCATGAACAAGATTCCTAACTGGCGAAGTTGTTGACGAATAGCCGTTAAACGCGCCAAAGGGACGACTTGCAAGCCATCCCGCTCGAGGAGACATGCGCAGACTAACCCCCGCACAATAGAAAATTCCACAATAACTTCGTTCTCCGCAATTTGCTCGCGCACTTGGTCCATTGGGACCGTGCTTGCGCTCACTAAAGAATGGAATTCTCTTTCCGTACTCTGCAACTCGCCCAGCGTACTGACCAGGGAGTTCTCGCGTTCGCGAATAGTGGAGCGCAGATCGTCAGAGAGACCAAGGGGCTCAGTGGCACGAATATCGTTGGTGTTGACTTTGCGGTAGTACCAGTTGAGTTCCTCGCGCAGATTGTTTACCTGTTCCACTAGCGTACTCTTGCTACGCGAAGGCGCGGGCAGAGCGTTTGTCTGAAACCTGATCAATTCGGCGATTTCGCGTGCCCTGGACTTTTCCACAGTTTCAAATATTCGTTTCACATCAGGCGGGTCGCCGGCCCTTAACTCCAGGTCAATTATTGCCTCGTAAAGCTCAGCGTGATTTTTCGAATGCGGAATTTTTGAACCGCCAACCTGGAGCTGTAGAGGTGTCGCCTCCTGATACTCTAGCGCCCGACGATATGCGGAAAGGGCTTCCGGTATTGCATGAGCCTTCTCGGCCAATTGCCCACTCAACCAGAACGCTCTTCTCAAATGAGAGGGTGATTCCAGTATATGAGCGCTGTCCATCGCCGTCTCGATCCAGCTTTCTGCCTCGGCGATTCGACCAAGATCCAGTTGCAGTCCTGCTAGCAGCAAGTGAGTATCGGCCAACAGAGAGGTTGGCAACGTCCCCAATGATTCCTGTGCGCGTCGACAATGCCGCAAGGCTTCGTAGTAGCGTCCTTCTTGTTGTAGCAGCAATGCCTGGTACAAATCGAGCGTAGCGATCCAGGACGAGTTCGCTTCCGTTCGCATGCGCTCCTGGGCTTTGGCAAACAGTTCCAAGGCCGGAAATGGTCTTTGACTCTGGTACGAGCCAATTCCTAGCAGGACAATCGCTTTTGTCGCTTCATAGCTCATTCCCAACTGTTCGAAGGTCGCCATGGCCTGCCCCGCAAGTTGCACGCCTTCTTCGTGCAGGTGCAATTCCAGATACATTTCCGCCTGGTCCAGGTCGCAAAGGGCACTATGGTATTCGTCATTCACACTTTGACAGTAGAAGCGGGTTTTCTGGTAGAGCTCAATCGCTTTCGCGTATTCGTTTCTGTAGTAGTACAGGTAGGCGATGTTGTAGTCCGCTTGCGCGACGATCGACAGCATTTTCTCCCGCTCCGATATCTCGCGAGCGCGCTTGTACACTTCTTCCGCTCGACGAAAATCATGGAGTGAGATCTGACACACTGCGAGATTGGCCAAAGCAATCGCACAATCGCGTGGTTGCTCAAGCCGCTCCAGTTGCTCCAGGCCATTCTGATAGTGCTTGACCGCTTCGCGGAATCGGTCCTGGCGATGCAATATATTGCCGAAATTGATTTCGAGACGCGCAAGCAAAAGCTCATCGCCGTGCTTTGCAGCGATTTCTCTCGCTTCCTCCGCCCTTTCGAGAGCCTCGGCGTAATTCCCCATGTAAATTAAGGGTTGCAGGGAGCAGCTTAACGTTGCGGCCTGCTCGATTTCCGCTCCTAGGTTTCGGAACAGCGCCAGCGCACGAGAAAGGTCGCTAAGACCTTCTGAATTTTTGTCTCGCAGGACTTTCATATTGGCGACACAACGTGCGGCGCGCGCCCTGCAGAAATCATCATCAAGCGCTTCGGCAAGGAAGGCTGCGACTTCGGCCAAGCGCTCAGCGCGACCAAGATTCTCCCGGGCAACACGGTTTACCGCTTCCGTCATACCGAGAACGGCATCGCGATTGCAAAATTCCGGGTGCTTCAGGGCGATGTCCCCAGGGGACGAGTCAGCGTCAAGCTCGGTTAGCCGCGCGGAAAGTTCTGTGGATGGAGGAACCATGGGTGTGTTTATCAATACTAAAACATTTCACCGGAGTTAGTTGGTGACAATGGACCGCCGGTTTCTCCGTGTCTATCTGCGCACGGGGTATGCATTGGGCAAAGTACACGGTTTCAGTGGCTGCCTGGTGCCGGTCGGCTGATAGACTTCGAACCAAGAAAGCAAATGGAAGACAGGTCCTACCAAGGCGGGTCATCCGGCAGGCCCCTCATTCATGCCGCGATCGTTGTCGGATTTGGCGTCCTTGCAACGTCGCTAGCACAGCCACAACTCCTGGCGGGAATTCCACTTGAAAATTTACTCAAAAATGAATTACATGTCGATCGCGTTGCGAATGCCGCGTTCTTTTTTTGGGCTAGCCTACCTTGGTATTTTAAACCTCTGGCAGGCGTAATTACCGACGCTTTCCCCATTTTTCATAGCCGCCGCAAGAGTTACCTACTGATTGGCGCGTTGCTGGCAGTTCTGGCGTGGGTCGGCCTCTATTTCACTCCGCATGAATATAACAAGCTGTTGTGGCTGACGATTCTCATCAATATCTTCATGGTGGTTGCCAGCACTGCGGTTGGCGCTTATATGGTGGAAATCGCCCAGGCTTGCTCCGGGTCGGGACGATTGACAGCTATTAATAATTTCGTCGAGCAGGTCTGCCTCATCATCGCTGGACCGAGCGCGGGGTACCTAGCGAGCGTAGCATTTGGCTGGACAGCCGCTGCCTGCGGTGGGGTCATGTTCTTGATCGTGCCCATCGCCCTGATATTCCTTCACGAACCATCGCGTACCATCGATTCACGAGGCCAGCTGCAAACAGCTGGAAAGCAATTGTTGCAGATTGCCCGCGCCCGGTCGATGTGGATGGCCACAGGGTTAATGGCCGTGTTTTACCTGGCTCCAGGCTTGCAAACCGCTTTATTTTACAAGCAGCAAAATGATCTACATATGAACACTAAAATCCAGGGTGCCTTCGAATTGATCGGTGGAGCATGTGCCATCCTGGCGACTCTGATTTACGTGTCTCTGTGTAAGCGGGTGAACTTGCGCACACTTCTTCCCTGGTGCCTCCTCGTTGGTGCAAGCGCCAATATTGGCTATCTGTTTTATTCGTCGGTCAGGCGGGCGGGAGTCATCGAAGGATTTAATGGATTCGCCTATGCCTTAGCCGAGCTTGCCATTATGGACCTGGCGATTCGCGCCACCCCCAAGGGGAGCGAAGGCCTTGGGTTTTCGCTGATGATGAGCGTCCGCAATTTAGCTCTTTTTGGCACTGACTGGTTGGGCTCCAAATTAATCGACGGATTTCATTGGTCGTTTAATTCCGTGGTGCTGGCCAATGCCACTGTTTCCGCGATTACCATTCCACTAGTACTTCTACTTCCTGCAGCTTTATTGATCCGAAAGGATGCCGAGGCGAGTAGTGACGACGTTAGGCTCCCTCAAGTTCTTAAGTCGCCCTTGCACGGAACCTCCTAAAGTCCTTGGTTTGAATAATTTACTGGCGGAAGCATCTGATTCCCCTTAGTACGACAGTTTCGAAAAAGTAGCCGGACGCTCCATAGGTGCCCGCTGGGCTGTGCCGTAGATTTCGGAGTGTGAAACGAACGAATTGCTCGACGAGGTGCATTATGCGGTCTTCTTGGCGGACATTGGCCCTAACATTAACGGTTGCTGCGTTGCTCATCGTCCTTCCCTGCTCTGCGCAGGATCAAAATACCTTCATTCTGGAATCCCCGAGTCTCGCACAAGCACAAGCCGCTTGCCGAACCTACGGCATGACCCTCGTCAGCATCATCCATAGCCCGGACATTTTTTTGGTGCAAGTTAGCGCCTCGGTTGACCCTAAGGCGCTTTCCGAATGGGTGAAAGACGACACCGATGTCAAACACATTGAATTGAACAAGAAATTCAAGCAGTCACGCTCGAAAGGACCTGGAGCGACTCTATCCGCCTCGGCCCCCACTTCAACCTACCTAACCGATAAGAAGCTGGTCTCCATTTACGGTAATAGCGCCATAGTCGCCTACGTCCAGCAGCCGGCCTTTTACTCCGGTACTGCCTATTCGGCTGGTGTTCAAGCGGGACTGACCGGGGTGGGAACGATTGCAGTGATCGATACGGGAGTTGATGAACAGAATCCAATTCTTGCACCGGTGGTCGTGCCCGGATATGATTTCACCCGCAATTTGCCGGGTTTCGCGTCGGACTTAGCTGATCTCGACCAATCCACAGCCCATATCCTGCACCAATCCACTGCTCATATTCTGCATCAATCTACCGCGCATATCCTCCACCAGCTCAACAACTCATCGGCTGCCGTCTTGGACGCCAACACGGCGAATGCGCTGGCCAGTACGGTTCTCCCCAATGATTTTGGCCATGGCACTATGGTGGCTGGATTGATTCATCTGGTAGCCCCCGGCGCCAAAATAATGTCTCTCAAGGCGTTCAGTGCTGATGGCTCCGGCGACGAGGCCAACATCGTTCGCGCCATATATTTTGCAGCGGACAGCAAGGTCAATATTATTAATATGAGTTTCGGATTCCCCGGTATTTCCGACGCCTTGATGAAGGCCATTAACTACGCCAATCGCAAGGGCGTCATTTGCGTTGCTTCGGTCGGCAACGATGCTCAGACGGCGCTGGTGTACCCAGCGGCGTTCGGCAATGTGATTGGCGTCGCCTCGGTTGACTCGCAAAATCAGCCTTCCATCTTCACAAATCGCGGTGCGGACTTGGTCACAATCGCGGCGCCTGGCGAAGATCTCGTCACCACTTTCCCCGGAGATCAATATGCCGTCGCTTCGGGCACTTCTTTCAGCGCTCCTCTGGTGGCAGGTGCGGCAAGTCTTATGCTGGAGGCGGCAAAAGGTAATATTGCCATGCAGCTTCAGGAAGCGGATATCGCCCGCGCTCTTCGGCATGCGAGCGCTTGTGTGAACGACGGCTCTCTCGGTGCCGGTTGTATGGATCTGAATCAGGCGGTCTCATTCGTTAAGTCAATGAACATGGCCGGTACGCCGGTCACGAAGTAGGAAATATTTCCGTTTGAGAGCGTGGATCCTGTTTAGCATCGGGAATTCCCCAGGCAGTACCGCTCGGTCGCGTCGACCTCCGGCCCAAGAGACGGTGCGAAATTGCACTTTGCCTGACCCATTCGCAACTGCAAAAGTGAACCGGAACTACGGATGACCGACGAAACCAAACCGAACGCACCGACATCGAGCGATCACGAAATATTTCGGCAGGGTATCGCGAAGTTCGAACGAGTGTCCGTGAAGCAGCGGCGGGCCACAACCCTCGAAATCGCAATAGTTCTGGCGTCACTCATAGCTCCTTTTTTGTTCGCACGAATGTTCGCAAACAATCATGTGGCGAAAGACCTAGTTCTCGATGGTTGCTTGATTCTCATACTGATCAGTCGTAGCTGCGACCTTGTGCGTCAGAGACAGACCGGGGCAGTACTTGCCAGCCAGATGAAGATCTCCGCCAGGCAGCACAGACGGGCAGACAAACTATACGGCCTCTCGATTGTCGATCCACTAACGGCGCTGCACAATCGCCGTTTCGGCGAGCAACGTCTGCAAGAGGAAATAGCCCGATCCGAAAAAGAAAGGGAACCTCTGGCTGTTGTCCTGCTCGATCTTGATTACTTCAAGGATATCAACGATAAATTCGGCCACGCGGCCGGTGACTTAGCTTTGAAGGAGTTTTCTAGAAAATTGCAAAGGGCCATTCGCACATGCGATGTGCCGGTGAGACTGGGCGGTGACGAATTCCTCGTCCTGCTTCCGGACTGCCCTAGAACCAAAGTCGATGCAATTCTTTCCCGTATTGGAGTGCCAGAGATCGAGTTGAATGGTCAAAGGGTTGCTATCGGCTATTCGACAGGGCGCGCGCATTACCAATTTACTGACACCAGCGAAACCCTACTGAGCAGGGCCGACGAAAGTTTATATTTAGAAAAAGTTCGAAAACACCGGGCTTCAGCCCGGTTACGAAACCCACTTCCGTCAGACCACGAAGCTGGCGATGCAAATACCCTCGACAGCCACGCGCTGATATTGAATGACCTCGAAAATGGACGATCCTAGCTCGCCTCTTGTCGCGACCCCGGAGACGCGTGGGATTTCGCATGCTGCCGGACATCGGGGCAACCGAGCCTTTGCCAGCGGCCAGTTGTTTCGATGATTCGTGCGATTAATTACTCCCGTGCGCAAAATAGTCTCTCAACAGGTCTTAAGTTTTTAGCATTTAGTACGAATGCCCCTTGGGCATTCTGCATTCCCGGCGGTTAATGTTTCAGAAATCGGTGTTGCTCAATGGATAAAAAAGAACCGACACCCAACCAAGATTCTCGGATCGACGTAAATAACATCGAGACTGACGCAAAGTCAGGTGATGCCACTCAAGAAGTACCCCATCGACATGGGTGGAACCCAAGAGAAAATCTTCCCTACTTCAGAATCTGCGATCTTCGCTCAGCCTATGCCACTCGGCTTAGTGCGGGCGGAGTATCAGATGAATGGGTAACCCAGCTACTTCGACAAGGCGACGCGCAAGTCTTCAAGAAGTATTCTCAGATGAAGTTGCAAATGCAACGGGAGGCGCCTACTAAAATGAACCGGCGTGCCAATGAAATGTCCGAATTTGCGGTACCTCCTGTGCCAGAATTCACGAATTCTGTCACAGTTCTGTCACAATAAGGGGTCTAGACACAAGAAATGGGTGGTCGAGCGAAGGGCAAATCTTTTAGAATCAATCTAAGCGCCCGTAGCTCAGTTGGATAGAGCATCTGCCTTCTAAGCAGAATGTCGCGTGTTCGAATCACGCCGGGCGCGCCACTCTTACAGATTTATTTTCATGCAGTTACCCGGCAACTGGATGCACTCCCTGTTCTGAATTACTATTTATATTTCAGGCTAGAATGTAGGCATAGTAATGGCAAACCAACTCGTCTGAAGGCGTGCAGCAGCGATTATATTTTCCGGAATTGCGGGTTTTGTTTTGGGACTCGTCGGGCTTATTGCAGGGACGTACCTTTGGGACCATTGGGGACCGCCAGCCACGGACCCCGACGCGATGAACGCCTACTTGTTTGGAATTTTTGTCGGAGGCTGTTTGGCAGTAACTGGATGTGCCTTCTTGTTGTGGAGATTTTGGCCCCGCGCTACTGCAAAAGCTCCGCAATCCACAGGAATCTGAGTATCAGCAGCTGATTAATTCTAAGATAGTCTCCTTGTGACCGGCAGATTGTTGCGCTTTACGATCGATGGGGACGAATTCAGCCTTCGCCAGTGGTACAGCTAAATCGTGCCGTGGCCATTGCCATGCGCCATGGTCCAGAGGTCGCTCTGGCGCATTCAGCGCGCGCCGAAATGTACCGCAGGCTCAGCAGGACAGTGGAGGCTCGGTCCTCTTATGAGAAAGCTCTGGCGCTGACCCAACAGGAACCAGAGCGGCAATTCCTGCAAGAGCGGATTCGGCAGTTGAAAGGAAAAGGGAAAATTCTCCTACGAGTTGTCGAATTCCGGCCCGGCTGATCGACTATCTAGTGAGAGCAGGGCAACCGCCCGAAGGCCGTCACATGCCGCATTATTTGGTTGCGATTCAGCTCCCAGACGATTTCGATCCGTCCCTCATGATCGAAGCGACGATCCGCGATATCGACGTGCTCAACGAAAAGCTGGAGGCCGCCGGTGCCAGGGTTTAGGGTTTAGGCCTCTCCGCGTGCTCATTACCAACGGGCCGTATCTAGAGACCAAGGAGCACGTAGGCGGTTTTTGGATTCTGAAAGCCGCGAACATGGACGAGGCACTGGCGTGGGGGCGCAAGGCTGCCGTCACCTGTCTGGCGCCGGTCGAGGTGCGCGAGATTGTGCGGTACAACGAATGAAGCTTGCGGGAGCAGACGTATTCGCTATAGTGATGGCGCTGATCATAGCCGAGGCTGGCCTGGCGGGTGGATTGTCGGCTACACGGAAGCTATCCTGCAACGCGTCCGAGATGTAATCGAGGCGAACGTCGCGGCACTTGGACGATAGAACGCCATTACCGAGGGGAGCAGAAACATGTCATTTTTCCGCGATCTAAAAATTGCGTTCCAATCGCTGACGCGCAGCAAAGGGCTTGCGACTATTGTGATCCTCACGCTGGCGCTCGGCATCGGCGCGAACGCCGCGATCTTCACGCTTGTACGCGGCGTGCTGCTGAAGCCGCTCGTCAACCGTGACGAGCACCGGCTCATTTATATCCGCCAGAGCGCCCCAACCGGCGGACAGGACAACACCACGTTTTCCGTGCCCGAAATCCAGGACATTGCAGGCGGCGTCCGCTCCGTGAGCGAGTTCGGCGATTTCTCGACGATGGACTTCACGATGGTCGGACTCGGCGAACCTCGCGGAGTTCATGGCGGTGTGGTCAGTGGGAACTACTTTGATGTGATGGGCCTGCGTCCTGTTCTCGGCCGTCTGGTCGGACCTCAAGACGCCGGTGCCGACGCCCCTGGCGTCATCGTGCTGACCTATCGTTTCTGGTCCACCGTTTACAAAAAAGATCCGAATGTGATCGGCAAAACTGTTCGTCTCAGCAGCCCTGACGATCGTTCCGCCACGGTCATCGGCGTCCTTGAACCCTCTGTGCCTTATCCCGCGGACACCGAGATCATCGGCAACATGGTCATCAGCCCGCATCATCTTTCCGCCACCATGGTCACCGGCCGCATCCATCGCATGACCGAACTTTTCGGCAAGCTTGCTCCCGGCGCTACTCTCGATCAGGCCCGCAATGAGTTGCGCACGGTCTACACCTCCATGGCCAAGGACCACCCCGATGCGTATCCCGATAGCGGAGGCTACCGCATCGACGCGAGGATGCTTCGCGAACAGATCACTTCCGGCGCGCGCACCGTGCTTCTGGTCCTTCTCGCTGCCTCGGGCCTGGTCTTCATTATCGCCTGCTCAAACGTGGCCAACCTGATTCTCGCGCGCACGGTTCGCCGCGAGGGTGAACTCTCGATCCGCGCCGCGCTGGGCGCAAGCACCTGGGCACTACGGCGCATGTTGCTGGCCGAAAGCCTGCTGCTCTGTGGCGCGGGCGCGGCCATTGGCGTAATCATCGCGCAGCCATTGGTCACCATCCTGGCCCGATATGCTTCGCGCTTCTCCGTTCGCGCGCTGGACTTGACGGTTGATTTCAGCCTGCTGTGGGTGGGAGTGGCGCTGGCAATCGTCGCGGCGGTGATCTTGGCA
>Ga0193716_1001964_pt1 | contig 11774 bp, 8 predicted proteins | sample U2c1metaG_FD_145901 | JGI IMG/M metagenome (GOLD analysis project Ga0193716, IMG submission 145901) | Soil microbial communities from a riparian zone of the East river system, Colorado, United States - U2c1 | ecosystem: Environmental > Terrestrial > Soil > Riparian zone | place: USA: East River...
CTGCTGTCCCCCGGCTTCAACATCCTGGTGGAGTCGAGGGCCTTCGCGAACGCCCTCATGGGCGAACGCCTGCGGCCGGACTCCTTGCGCCGCACGGCGACCGAGGAGCTGCTGTCGATACTTCCGGTGCTACGCAGACTGCCGAGGCGGGTGGACCGGGTGACCGCGGCGCTGGAGCAGGGCCGCCTGTCGGTGAACGTGCGCCTGTTCGCGGACGACCGCGACCGGACGGTGGTGACCGGCATGCTGCACGAGCTGCTGCTGGCCTTCACCGGCGCGGCGACCGGCATCATGGCCGTCCTGCTGCTGGCCAGCACCGGCGGCCCGAAGGTGAGCCCGGACCTGACGCTGAACCAACTGTTCGGCTACAACCTCCTGGTCATCAGCGCGCTGTTGGGACTACGCCTCCTGTTCGTGGTGTTCCGCTCCCAACGCAGAAACGCGGGCAAGATCCCAGACGTCTCGTGACAGAAAGGATGTGAGCAGCACGCGGTGACAACTCGCTGCGGTACAAGGGAACCGCGATGCGGCCCCGACTGCTCGGACTACCTCATGAAGTGGCGAACCCGGCACGCGTATCTCCGGGTGACCGTCAACCGACTGTGGCCGGCGTTCGCGGACAAGCGCGGTCGGCACCGGCGTCCTCGCACGCCACTATGTCGGCGATGTCCGCCGGTTCGGCGATCCGTCGCAACGGGGTATTCGCTACCACTTCGCGTCCGTGCGGTAGTTGACGACGCTGCTGCCGTACCGAGTCGTGCCGCGGTCGCCCGCCCGATCCCCCGCGAGCTGCCGTCACCAGCGCCACGCGGGCCCGATCCGGCGGACCGGCGCGTGATCCGACTGCGACTCACGGAAGCCCGGCATGGGTTTCGAGGACCAGTCCTCGCCGCGGCGGTCGACGTCCGGCGGGCCGGGGTGCCGGCACCGGAACGCGTCAAGCTGGTCCGCATGGTCGCCGGCCGATGACGCGGCCGGCGTCTGTCCGGCCGGCATGCCCCGTTCTGTCGGTGCCCGATGACACCATGCCTGACATGACGGTCCAGATCGTCGGGTTCCGCCCCTGCTCGCGACCGGTTCCGCGTGGTGTGTCCGGACCTGCCGGGCTACGGCGCGAGCGGCTCGGCCGACGACTACAGCAAGCGTGCGACCGCGGCCACCCTGGTCGACCTGATGTCCCGCCTCGGGCACGATTGGTTCGGCGTGGTTGGCCACGGCTGCGGCGCGCTCGTGGCGTTCCGTGCGGCGCTCGACCACCCGGACACCACAGTGCCCGCCGAGGTGCGCGCGGCCTACCTCGACGCCTTCCGCACCCCATCGGCGATCCACGCGGTGTGCGAGGACTACCGGGCCGGCGCGTTCGCCAACCCCGAGCACGATGCGGCGGACCGCGACGCCGGGCGGCGGATCGGCGTGCCAGCGCTGGCGATCTGGCAGGACCCTGGCGACATCCCGCTGCCGTTCGACCCGGACGCGGTGTGGCGGAGCTGGGCGCCGGACCTGCGCACGGCCGTCCTGCCCGGCGGACACTTCCTGCCCGAAGCATGCCCGGAGAAGGTGGCCGAAGCGATCAGCACGCGGTGAGCGCGGTGAGGAACGGCGTGACCGTGCGTGCCACCAGCGCCGGGCGCTCCGCCATGGGAATCACCAAGCACTGCAGGGTGACGCCGTCGATCATGGCCAACAGTTGGGCGGCCGCCGACACCGGCGCGTCGAGCTTGGTCAGCTCGTCGGCGAACCACGCCCGCAGGTCGGCGTCCATGGCGGCCGACTCCGCTGCCAACACCGGGTCGACGGCCGCCGTCGCGGCGTAGGCCAGCCACACCCGAGCACGCCGTTCGCGCTGGTCGTCGAGCGGCAGCCAGCGCAGCACCAGCTCGTCGAGGGTGCCGGAGCGGCGGCGCGCACGTCGGCTAGGAACAGGTTCCCGGTGTACTCGTACCCGGCGCGCACGAGATCGCTCTTCGTACGGAAGTAGTACTGCACCTGGGCGGGCGACACCCCCGCCTCGGCCGCGACGGTCCGCATGCTCAACGCGGCCACGCCTCGCTCGGCGATGACGGTGAGTGCGGCGTCGAGAAGGTGTGCGCCGCGCGGCGCCGGCACTACCGCCGCGCCGAGGAGCGGCCCACCGACAGCTGATGCTTGCGCATGTCCCACCATCCTATACAGACGTACAGTACGACTGTACAGGAAACGGATGTGCCCGTTGTCGCGACGCGGATGCGCTTTCGGCGTATAAGTATGCGGTGGACTTCCGGGTGCTGGGACCGGTGGAAGCCTGGCGGGACGGGCTGCGGTTGGACGTCGGCAGTCGGCGGGCGCGTCTCGTGCTCGGGCTGCTGCTCCTGAACGCCGGACGGATGACGTCGGCGGAAGCGTTGATCGACAGCCTGTGGCCGCAGAATCCGCCACCGTCGGCGCGCGCCCAGTTGCACAACATGATCGGGCACCTGCGCAGGACGCTGACCGTCGACGGACACGAACCGCTGGTCACCCGGCCGGGCGGGTACGAGCTGCGGCTCGCCGGCAGCACGCTCGACCTGCTCGAGTTCCGCCGGCTCGTCGGCGCGGCCGGGCAGGCCGAGGACCACGCCGCGACCGTCGCGGCGGCCACCGAGGCGCTCGGGGTCTGGCGCGGGCCCGCTTTCGCCGATCTCGCCGCCGACCTGGTGCGGGACCATCGCGCGGCGCTGCACGAGGAACGGCTCGCCGCCATCGAGGTGCTGCTCGGCGCGGAGCTCGCCCTCGGCCACTACGCCGACATGCTCACGCGGCTGCCCGCCCTGATCGACGAGGCGCCCTACCGCGAGCGGCTGCACGAGTTCCACCTCCTCGCGCTGCACGGCGTCGGCCGCGCCGCGGACGCGGTCGCCGCCTTCCACCGGACCCGGGAGCGGTTCGTCGACGAGCTGGGCATCGAGCCAGGCCCCGAACTGCGCGCGGTCGCCGACCGGCTCGGCACCGGGCCGGAGCGGGCACCGCGGGTCCCCCGGCAACTGCCGCCGGTGACACCCGTGTTGACGGGGCGCGCCGGCATGGTCGACGAGATCACGGCCGCGCTCCGGGACCGCGGCGGCGTGGCTGTGCTGGTCGGGCCCGGCGGCGCCGGCAAGACAACGGTGGCGGTGGCCGCCGCGCACGCCCTGCAGGCCGCCTACCCGGACGGTCAGCTGTACGCGGAGCTGCGCGGCAGCAGGCCGAACCCCGTCGACCCGCAGTCGGTCCTCGCCCGGTTCATGCGCTCGCTCGCGCCGGACGCCGGCGTGGCGCCCGCCGACCCCGTACAGCGGGTCGCCGCGTACCGGAAGCTGCTCGCCGACCGCCGGGTGCTGGTCGTGCTCGACGACGCCGGCGACGAGGCCCAGGTGCGGGACCTGCTGCCGGATCTGCCCGGCTGTGCGGTGGTGGTGACGTCGCGGCAGCGGCTCGGCGGGTTGCCGAACGGCGCGGGCTGGTCGGTGCCGATGCTGGCGCCGGACGACTCGGTCGCCCTGCTCACCCGGCTGGTCGGCGCGGAGCGGGTGCATGCCGAGTCGGCCGCGGCCGCCGACATCGCCGCGCTGTGCGGGCATTCGCCGCTCGGCGTGTGCATCGCCGGCGCGCGCCTCGGCGTGCACCACGACCTGCCGCTCGCCGACTTCCGGGACCGGCTCGCCGCACGGTCGCAGCGGCTCGACGAGCTGACGGTCGGCGACCTGAACGTGCGGACCACGATCGCGTTGAGCTACGAGGCGCTCGAGGCGGACCAGCGCGGCCTGTTCCGCAGGCTCGGGCTGGTCACGGCGCCGGACTGGCCGGAGTGGGTGGCCGGCGCGCCGGTCGCGGCGCTGGCGGCGCTGGTTGACCGACACCTGGTCGAGGCGCTCGGCGTGGACGCGGTCGGACAGCGGCGCTACCGGCTGCACGACCTGGTCGCCGACTTCGCACGGGAACGGCTCGCCGAGGAGGAGCCAGACGACCGCCGCGACGCGGTGGTCGCGGCGACGCTGGACACGTGGCTCGCGTTCGCCACCGACGCGGACCGCCGGATCACCCACGGCGCCGAGTACGCGGACGGGCTGCCCGCGTCCCCGCCGCCGTATCGGCTCGGCGACCCGCAGGCGTGGTTCGAGATCGAGCGGGCGAGTCTCGTCGCGGCCGTCGAGGAGGCAAGTCGCCTCGGCGACGCGGCGACGGCGGCCGCGATCGCGCTGCGGGCGGGCGGGTACTACGGCGTGCGTGCCTACGACGACGACCGGGCGCACATGCTCACCTCGGCCGCGGCGTGCGTGCGGGCACACGGGTCGGACCGGCTGCTCGTGCGGGTGCTGAACGCGTTGTTCTCCACGTGGCTGCAGCAGTCCCGCTACCTCGAGCTGTCCGAAGTGGACCGCGAGCAGCTCGCGGTGGCGCGTCGGCTCGGCGATCCGGAGTGGGAGCTGCGTGCGTTGTACGGGTCCGGGTTCATCGCGCGGAGCGCCGGCCGGCTGCGCGACGCCGCACGGCTGTACGAGGAGGCGGTCGCGCTCGCGCGGCGGTCGTCCGGGGTGGCGCCGCAGGCGTTGACCAACAACCTGATCGGGCTCGGGGACGTGTACGCGGAGGCCGGGACGCCGGAGCGCGGCCTGCCGCTGTTCGCCGAGGTCGTGGACATCGAACGGGACGACCGGCGGTCGCGACAGCGCGCGGTCCTGCTGCACAGCTACGGCATGGCGCTGGTGGACGCCGGTCGACTCGACGAGGCGACCGCGACGCTGACGGACGGCGTCGCGGTGGCGCGTGCGATCGGCGACGACTTCGGCGTTGCGACGCTGTCGCAGAAACTCGCCGACGCGGACCTGCGTGCCGGCCGGCTGACCGAGGCCACCGAGCGGTTGGCCGAATGCCTGCGCACGCACGAGTCCATGGGCAACGACGAGGGCGTCGCGTGGACGCTGCGGTCGCAGAGCGACCTCGCCGCGGTGCGGGGCCGGTGGGCCGACGCGGTGACCGCGCTGGAGCGGGCGCTGGAGATCCTGCTGGTGCTCGGCGAACCACTCGAGATCGCCAGGACGCTGGACCGACTGGCGAGGGCGCTGGACGAGACCGGCGCGCCGGAGCGGGCGGCGGCGCACCGGGCGGAGTGCGCGGCGATCCTGGCGGACCGGGATCTCGGCGAGGAGTGCCTGGACCACCCGCCCAGAATCCCCCGGTGCGACACAGCGTCACCGTTGTCGCACTCTGTGTCGACGCCTCACTAGTCTCGTGCGGACACTCACTCGAACGGGGTTTGAGGGGAAAGAAAGCGGCTATCCCCGTGTCAGCGCGCTGGCGGTCGGTCCGCGCGGTGGACGAGGAGGTCCGTAGTGGACACATCCGCATGGCCCCGGTCGCCGCGTTGAGCACAGGGGTGACACGTCGGTTCGCGACGTACGGGATGATGGTGCGGTGAGCTCAGAACCGTTTCACGACGCTGGCACGAACCGGCCCGCACCGGGGCTCTCCGTTCTGGTGGAACCCCACGGTGAAGCCGTGGTGTTGAACGTGGCCGGGGAGATCGACCTTGCCACGGCCCCCCAGCTCGGTGAGTCCATCAACGCGGCGATGGAGCAGCGCCCGGACACCCTGGTGGTCGACCTCAGCGAGGTCGGTTTCCTGGCGTCCGCCGGCATGGCGGTGCTCATCGGCTGTCACCAGCAGGCCCAGGGCAACGTCAGATTCCGGATCGTGGCCACGGGCAGCGCGACATTCCGTCCGATGGAGCTGACCGGGATGACAGAAGAGATATCGATCTACCCCACTCGCGACGAGGCGTTGGCCGCCGACTGAGTAACCGCGCCGGCTGCCATCGCGAGTGGCGGCCGGAAGGCTGGAAGTTGGGAGCTTCGGCCGTGAACCTGGGGCAGCACGACCTTGACGGGTCACAGGAGAAGGACCTGCACTTCCGGGTCCCCGCCACGGCGGGACGACTCGCCGGACTACGCCATGCGCTCGCGGAGTGGGCCAGAGACAACGGCCTCGCCGACGAGGATGTCGAGGCGCTCGTGCTCGCGAGCTACGAGGCGATGGCGAACACCGTCGAGCACGCGTACCGGGACCAGACGCAGGGCGTGCTGGACGTGCGCGGGCAGATCGACGCCGAGCACGGGCGCGTGGTCGTGATAGTCACGGACTACGGACAGTGGCAGGCGCCCCAGCCGAGCGGCGGACTGCGGGGGCGCGGTCTGTCGCTTATCAAGGGACTCACCACCACCGCGTCCGTCACCCCGACCGCCGACGGCACGACGGTCAGCATGTTCTGGCCGCTGCCGGAAGGCGACGGCGACGCGTCGTAGCACTCACCATTACCGCTTGTTCAGAGAATCTCAAACCCTTCGCAAAAAGAAAGGGTCCGAGATTCTTTCGCTACCTGTGTTCGCGCACTCTCTGCCTGTAGTCATATTGCTCTCAACGGTCCTTCTAGGACGGTCGGTTGAGGCCATTCGGACGATTCGTCAGTCTGCCCGCTGGAGTAGCGTCTTGCGTTGAGAGGGCAGCAGTGAAGGGCGTGGGACATGAGCGAGGTCGACGGCCGCCGGTATCGGGTCGTGGTCAACGACGAGGAGCAGTACTCCGTGTGGTTCGTTGACCAGGAGATACCCACCGGGTGGCGAGCGGAGGGCACGGAGGGTGACCGGGCCGGCTGTCTCGAGCACATCGATCGGGTCTGGACGGACATGCGCCCGCGCAGCGTCCGGGAGTACCTGACCGTGTGACCGGCGCCGTTGACCAACGGCGTCCGATGAGCGCGACCCCGCGGTAACGGGGGCGCGCGCTTCTGGCCATACCAGGCCATGCCGACAACCCATTCGGGTGCCGGCTCGGACGCGCGGGAAACGGCTGAGAACAATCACCGGGCAATAGCCGTTCGGCATTGTCCCGAGTTTTGTCGACTTCGCATTCCACCCCGGGTGCGTCGGCGATCTCGCGCACCTGAAAACAGCCGTCGCGACCCACTATCGGAAGGTCAGTCGTGAGCTCGACGACAGCAGATGACACGTTTGTCTTCCCGACGTCATCCGGGCAACGCAGGCTCTGGCTCCTGGACCAGCTGGCGCCGGAGTCCTCCGCCTACAACCTCGGCTGGCACGTCCGGCTGTCCGGCGCGCTGGACCCTGCCCGGCTCGAGCGGGCGCTCGCGATCGTGGTGAACCGGCACGAGGCCCTGCGGACCACGTTGACCGCGACCGACGGCGTGCCGACGCAGGTGGTGGTGTCGCACGTGTCCGTGCCGGTGCTCGACATCGTCGAGTCCGAAGTGGACGCTCTGGTCCGGCACCCGTTCGACCTGGCGGGCGGGCCGCTGCTGCGTGCCGGCCTCGCGGCGGTCGACACCGAGGAGCACGTGCTCGTGCTGGTCGTGCACCACGCGGTCGTCGACGACTGGTCCTGCGCGATCCTGTTCGACGAGCTGGCCCGTTGCTACGCGGGCGAGACGCTCGACGAGCCGGCCATCCAGTACCCGGACTACGCGGTGTGGCAACGGGAACAGGCCGACGCCAACGCGTTCGGCACGCAGGCGCGGTACTGGCGGACGGAGTTGGCGGGCATCCCGACCATGTTGCCGCTGCCCACCGACCGCCCGCGAGTCCGGGCGGCCGGGCGCGGCGCGGAGCTGGTCGTCGACCTCGACCCGGTGCCCGACGCGTCGTTCGGCACGTTGCTCGCGGTGTACCAGGCGCTGCTGCACCGGCTGACCGGACAGGAGGACTTCCTCGTCGCGACACCGGTTTCCGGGCGCGGCCGACCGGAGACCGAGGAGCTGGTCGGCTTCCTCGCGAACACGCTCGCACTGCCGGCACGGATCCCCGCCGGCACCACGTTCGCGGAGCTGACCGAGCGGACGCACGCCTCGGTCGCCGGCGCGCTCGCCAACCAGGACCTGCCGTTCGAGGAGCTGGTCGACCTCCTCGCGCCACACCGGACGCACGCGCCGGTCGCGCAGGTGATGTTCGCCGTCGAGCCGGCGACCGAGCCGACCACCGTGGCCGGTCTGACCATCGCGCCCCGCCTGTTGCCCAACGGTGGCGCCAAGTTCGACCTGTTCCTCACCGTCGAGCAGGGTCCGGACACGTGGCGCGCCAGGTGGAACTACGACACCGACCTGTTCGACCAGGCCACGGTCGCCGGCTTTGCCGACCTGTTCACGGTGCTCCTCGCGGCCGCACTCGCCGAACCGGACCTGCCGATCGCCGAGCTGCCGCTCGGGGACCCGACCAGGACGCCGGTGGTCACGCCGCCCGCCGGCACGGTCGTGTTCGATCTCGCCGGCTTCGGTGACGCGCCAGCGGTGACCGACCGGACCGGCACCCTCACCTACCGCGAGCTGGACCGGGCCGCGAACCGGCTCGCGCACCTGTTGGTGGCGGCCGGCATCGGCCCGGACGTGCCGGTGGCGCTGTGCCTCGAACGTGGCATCCAGGTGGTCGTCGGCATCCTCGCCGCGTGGCGGGCCGGCGGCGGGTACGTGCCGCTGGACCCCGGCTGGCCGGTCGACCGGCTCGCGGCGATGGCCGCCGACGCGGGCTGTCCGGTGCTGGTCACGCACCGCGCGGCCGGGGTCGACCTGCCCGGCGACCGGACGGTCATCCGCCTCGACGGGGACACCGACGCGGCCGTGCTCGCCGCGCAGCCCAGTGTGCCGCCGGTCTGTCGCCCCGCGCACCCCGGCACGGTCGCGTACCTGCTGTACACGTCCGGCTCGACCGGCCGCCCCAAGGGCGTGAGCGTCACCCACGGCGGTGTCGGGAACCTGCTGTCCGCGATGGACGGTCTGCTCGACCTCACGCCGGACGACCACGTCGCGTCGATCGCCACGCCGTCGTTCGACGTGTCCGTGGTGGAGCTGTTGGCGCCGCTCCTGCGCGGCGCGCGGGTCACGGTCGTGCCGGCCGCCGAGGTGTTCGACGGCCACCTGCTGCGACACCGGTTGGTGGCGACCGGCGCGACGGTCGTGCAGGGCACCCCGTCGGCGTGGCGGCTACTCGTCGCCGCCGGCGGACCGCCGGCCGGGGTGCGGCTGCGGATCACCGGCGGCGAGGCGCTGACCAGGGACCTCGCCGACGCGTTGCTGTCCGACGGCGCGACGCTCGTCGACGGCTACGGGCCGACCGAGACCACCGTGTACTCCACGGCCGCCACCGTCCCGAGTGGACGGTCGGCGATCCGGCTCGGCGACCCGGTCGGCGGCACCACGCTGCACGTGCTCGACCCGGCGCTGCGGCCGGTGCCCGACGGCGTGCTCGGTGAGCTGCACATCGGCGGCGCGGGGGTCGCCCGCGGCTACCGCAACCAGCCGGGCATGACCGCCGGCCGGTTCCTGCCCGACCCGTTCAGCACGACACCGGGCGCGCGGCTCTACGCGACCGGCGACCTCGTGCGGATGCGCGGCGGCCGGCTGGCGTTCCTCGGTCGCGCCGACCATCAGGTCAAGCTCCGCGGGTTCCGCGTCGAGCTCGGCGAGGTCGAGTCGGTGCTGCGGGAACACAACCTGGTGCGCGACGCCGTCGTCACGACGTGGCGGAGCAATGAGGCCGACGCGCGGCTCGTCGGCTATGTGCTGCCGGGGCCGCGGCTCGACCCCGGTGAGCTGCGGCCATGGCTCGCCGCCCGCCTGCCCGACTACCTGGTGCCGAGTCTGATCATGACGCTGCGCTCGGTGCCGAGGACGCGGACCGGCAAGGTCGACCGGACCGCGCTGCCGGCCCCGGCGTTGGCGCCGAGCCGGACGCGGGCGGTCCCGCCCCGCACCGAGGTCGAACGCAAGCTCGCCGTGATGTGGCGGGACGTGTTGCGCCTCGGCCCAAACGTCGAGCTGGGCGTGCACGACGACTTCTTCGCGCTGGGCGGGTACTCGCTCACCGCGACGCGGCTGCTCGCGCGGGTCCGTGCCCAGCTGGCGGTCACCCTGCCGCTGGCCACGCTGTTCGGCGCGCCGACGATCGCCGGTCTCGCCGAGTCGGTCGCCAGAGCGCGGTCACGTGCCGACCGCGACCAGCCACACACGCTGCTCGGCGAGTTGGCCGACGCCGACGTCGACCGGCTGCTGTCGACGATCGCCGACGACGGCGAGACATGACCAACCTCGTTCTACGATCGGGGCATGTCACGTGCGGAACGGTTGGTCACGCTGCTGTTCCTGCTGCAACAGAAGCAGCGGGCGACGGCCGGGACGCTGGCGGACGCGCTGGAGGTGTCGGAGCGGACGGTGTACCGCGACATCGACGCGTTGCTCGCGGCCGGCGTTCCACTGTGGACCGAGCAGGGCCGGACCGGCGGCATCCGGCTCATGGACGGCTGGCGCACGAAGCTCGACGGTCTGACGGGCAAGGAGGCGGCGGCCATCTTCGCGGTCGGTGTGCCGGAGCTGCTGGCCGAGCTCGGCCTCGGTTCGGCGCTCACCGCCGCGCGGGCGAAGGTGCTGGCCGGTCTGCCGGCCGAGCTCAGGGCGTACGCGGAGCGGATCAGCGATCGTTTTCATCTTGACGCGCCGGGCTGGTTCCAGCAGGTCGACGAGGCGAGCCAACTGACGGTGGTCGCGGAGGCGGTGGCGGAACAGCGTCGGCTGCGGGTGGACTACCGCCGCGGTGACCGGGTCGTCTCCCGCGTGCTCGACCCGCTGGGGCTGGTCGTGAAGGCGGGCGTCTGGTACCTGGTGGCGCGGCCGACCGGCGGTGACGACATCCGGACGTATCGGGTGAGCCGGGTCGAAGCCGCCGACCCGACCGGCGAGCCGTTCACGCGACCGCAGGACTTTCAGCTCGTGACGTGGTGGACGAAGTCGTCGGCCCACTTCGAGCGCTCACTGCTGCGGGACCGGGTGCGGCTGCGGTTGAACCGGCAGGCGCTGAAGGCGTTGAGGTACGTCGTCGACGAGGACGCGGCCGCGCTGGCGCTGGCCACCGCGGGCCCCGCCGACGAGGACGGCTGGCGCGAGGTGGAGCTGGAGGTGGAGAACCAGCAGGTGGCGACGAGCCAGTTGCTGGCTCTGAACGCGGGTGTCGAGGTCATCGAACCGGAGGCCCTGCGGGCCGCGATCGCCGAGCTGGGGTTGGCGATCGCGGCCCGCAACGCCCCGACCACGAACGGGTGACGGTGGGGGCCCGGTGGCCGCTGGCCCCCTCGAACCACGCTACCCGAGACCCCCGACAATGTCGGCCGCCGAAGATCCACTTCGCGAAAGTTGTCCACATCCACGAAGTTGTCCACAGTCACCCGTGTGCGCGTGTCGCACGTTCGGAACCGGTGAGTCGCACGTTCGCGTCTATCGTCGATAGGCGCGAAACCGCAACTCAGCGGTCCTGAACGTGCGACACGCGGGTTCTCAACGGGCGACTCGCGGGGGCGCCGGTCAGCGGTAGCCCGTCGCGTTCGCGGGCTTGTCCTTGCTCTGCACCTCTTCTATGTACCGCCACGCGTCCGGACGGCTGCCGTCCGCGTCGGTGTAGTCGTACACCTTCGCCAGTTGACCCGACGACAGCGACTGACCCGACCAGCGCGACACCTCCGGGTCCGCGGCCAGCGCGGCCGCCGCCCGGCCGACGAAGGTCGGCGACTCCGAGATGACGAAGTGCGGCTGGTGGACGGTCGCGTCGCGCCAGGTCGACTCCGTCACTCCGAACGCCGCCAGCATCGCCTCCGAGCGGAGCCAACCCGGGGTCAGCGACACCGCCGTGCCACCGAACGGCTTCAGCTCCGCCGCCTGCCCGAGTGCCATCCGCTGCACCGACACCTTCACCAGGTCGTAGAAGTACCCGACGTCGGCGCGGTAGTTG
>Ga0193716_1001966_pt1 | contig 11769 bp, 7 predicted proteins | sample U2c1metaG_FD_145901 | JGI IMG/M metagenome (GOLD analysis project Ga0193716, IMG submission 145901) | Soil microbial communities from a riparian zone of the East river system, Colorado, United States - U2c1 | ecosystem: Environmental > Terrestrial > Soil > Riparian zone | place: USA: East River...
TGCGGTGATCCCCGTTCACGAAGCGCCACGTCGCGCCGGCATCGTCGGAGCGGTACAGTCCGCCAGAGTCGGCCTCGATGAGCGCCCACACCAGTGACGGCTTCGCGCGCGATACCTCCAGGCCGATGCGCCCGAGCACTCCAGGCGGGAGTCCCTTGTTATGCGTCAGCTCCGTCCAGTGCTCGCCGCCGTCAGTGCTCTTGTAGATGCTCGAGCCCGCGCCGCCGGATGACAGCGACCACGGCGTGCGATACGCCTGCCAGAACGAGGCATACAGGATGTCGGGATTGCTCGGATCGAGCACGAGATCCGCGGCGCCCGTCGAATCGTTGCGGAAGAGCACCTTCCGCCAGGTCTTTCCCCCGTCTGTCGTCTTGAAGATGCCGCGCTCCGCGTTCGGCGCGTACACGTGGCCGAAGGCGGCGACCCACACGATGTCGGGATTCTTCGGATGGATCTGCACGCGCGAGATCTGCTGCGTCTCGGCGAGTCCGACGTAGCTCCAGCTCTTTCCGGCGTTTGTCGTCTTGAACAGCCCGTCGCCGTGCGACACGTTGCCGCGGATCGCGTGCTCGCCGGTGCCGACGTACACGATGTCGGGATCCGATGGGCTCACCTCGATCGAGCCGATCGTGCCTCCGAAGTAGCCGTCGCTCGCGGGCGACCAGCTGTTGCCCCCGTCCGCCGTCTTGAATACGCCGCCGCCGGTGGTGCCCATCCAAAACTCGAAGGGACGTTGCGTCGAGCCGGCGACGGCGATGCTTCGGCCGCCGCGAAAAATCCCGATGTCGCGCCAGCGCAGCCCGTGCCACGCGACCGTATCCTCGGTTATCGAGCCAGGGTAGGCAATCTTCTGTGCCTTCGCGGTGACGACACCGAAGAGCGACAAAATCGCGATGCGAGCGAACGGCTTCACGCCGCGAGCGAAGAGACGACGAAATGTGCGGGGCGACAACGGAACCTCGAGGGCAGGGGACGAGCGTCGGAAATAGCGCGCGTGCCGCGAACGAGCAAGTGGCGATGTGACAGGTGCCCGCGTCGCGAACCGACTCACGACGCGGGCACCTGTCCGAGAGGGCTCCGAGCGAGTTCTACGCCGACGGACGCGTCTCGCCCTCCGGCGGACGGGGCGCGGACGTCGAGCTGCTCGTGCTCGTTGGCGATGCTGCATCGCGGCTGAGCGCACGCACGCGCTCGAGATTTTCGATCACGCCACGATACTGTCGCTCAACGATCGCGCGCGTGTCGGATGGAAGATCCTTCTGAAGCGCCTCCTCGTACACGTGCGCTGCGTGCTCTTCCCCTCGCTCGCACTCCATCACGATGGCCTCCTCGTTCTGCCCCGTGACCGCCGATTTGAGATTGATCCAGGCGCGGTGAAAATCACCGGCGACCGTTCCACGCTTCTCCGGATCTCCCCCGAGGCGGCGAACCTCGGCCTTCAGCTCCGCCGCGCCGCGCTGAATGTTCGGCAGTCGCGATGCGAAGAGCGATTTGGCACTGGGATTCTCGACCGCTTCGGTCGCGGTCTGAAATCCACGAATGCCATCTTCACTTGTCTCGATCAAATCGTTGAGGACCGATACGACCTCGGCGTTTTTCAGCGGCATGTGTGTACTCCCTGTGCCGAGCGAGTCATCGTGCGCGGTGCGGGAACGAGAGACGTTCGGCAACCGCAGTGAGCGAGCGCGCATGCAAAGCACGGAGCATGCCTCGCGAGTCATGGGCGTACGATATCTCGATGCGCGCCATTCGAGATGCCCGACTCCGATCTACAGCGCCCCGCTCGAGCTCGGTCTGTCGCGCGGAACGCCGCACGACCGCGGACGGCGGTATTTCCCGCCCGCGGAGTGCGACCGTCCTTCAGATCAATTCAGCTGCTTGCAGTGAATTCCGTTCAACACATTGATGCGTCCGAAGCTGAACACGCGATCCGGCACGTGCCGTGTGAGCGCATCCGAGCTCTTGATGATGCAGTTGTCGAGCGCCTCCTTGTGTCCCTTTGTGTCCGACTCGATGATCGCCGCTTCACCCGCGACGAGGGGCGATGCGAAGCTCGTTCCCGCACCGATCGAGTAGAAGTCGCCGGTCGCGCACGCCGGATCCGATTGGCTGCTGCACGCGCCGATGATGAGATCCTGAATCACGCCGCCGTCCGTGAAGTCGCCGCCAGGCGCGAGCACATCCACTCCCGGATATCCGAAGTTCGAGTACGTCGCGAGATTGTCGAAGGTGCCAACCTGCTGCGCGTGCGGAGCCGTGGCGCCGACGCTGATCACGTTGTCCAGCTGCGCCGGAATCTGCAGCAGGCTCCTCTGATCGGTGGCGAGATCGATGCCCACGCCTTGATCGTCGCCGTTGCCGGCCGAGGCGACGAGGGTGATCCCTTTTTTGTGCGCGTAGTTGACGGCGCGCTGGAAGTCCTGCGTGATCTGCCGGAAGTCGGGATCCCTCAGGGTGAAATACGCGCCGAAGCTCATGTTGATGACGTCGACCTTCGCGTCGGCGGCGTAGATCACGCCCGCGATCGCGTCGGACAGGAGTCCGGAGCCCGTCGCATCCAGCACCTTCACCTGGCAGAGCGTCGCCAGCGGGGCCACGGATGCCATGCCGATCCCGTTCGTCGTGATCTGGCTCGAGACGAAGGTGCCGTGTCCGTTGTGATCGAGAATGTCCGGTTCGGTGACGACCATCGAGGTGCTCACCCCAAGATCGACTTTTCCGGCGAGATCGATGTGCGTGGGGTCGATACCGGTATCGAGATCACACACCGTGGTACCAATGCCGTGTCCATCCCGAAGCTTCCAGACATTCGACGCACGGATCTGCCGCATGTTCCACTGGAATTCCGCGAAGAACTCCGCTCCGCTCTGATCATCCGGTGGTTGCTTTCTGCTCGCCGCGACGAGCTTCGCTGCTGCAGACGCGGACACGTAGCCGACCCGCAGCGCCTTCACGGGAACCCACTGCACCATGCGGTCTTTCAGCACGTCGGACACGTCGGCGTTCTGCGCGAGCGACGCGGCGGCGACATCCGTGAGTCCCGACGCGACGACGAGGCCCGCCGCCTCATGCGTGCGTGTCACCGTTCCACCGAGTGCGCGAATGCGGGCGACCACGGCAGCGGCCGGGCGGCCGTCTCGAAGGGCGACGATGCGACGATTGGAGCCGACACTCGCGAGTGTTGATTGCGAGCCCTGCACGCGAGCGGCATCGGCGCGTGGTGCAACCGGTACTTGCTCCGAGCAGGCGGCAAGCGCGAGGAGCGATGCGCCGATGAACGTGGCGATCGAGCGCGAGCGACAAACGGAAGTCATGAAGAACCTCATTGGGGAAGTCGGGACCCCGGAAATGCAGAGCGACCTCGGCGCCGTCAAGTAGGAGAGATGTATGCATTGTGTGAACGACGACTGCTTAGCTCGCCTTCGCAGCGCGTTCACCGATGGCGTACATTGGGGCGAGCGCCACCCCAGACCCGCTCACGTGCGAGCCCGCCACCCGACTGGAGCTGCCTATGTGGAAGGATTTTCGAGCGTTCATCCTGCGAGGCAACGTCATCGATCTCGCGATCGGCGTGATCATCGGCGTCGCATTTGGCGCAGTGGTGAAGTCGTTGGTCGATGATGTGATCATGCCACCGATCGGTCTTGCCACCGGCGGCATCGATTTCTCGAACAAGTTCGTGGTGTTGAAGGACGGGGCTGCGGTCGCGGGCCCGTACGCGTCGGTGGCGGCGGCGAAGGCCGCGGGAGCGACGACGCTCAACTACGGCGTCTTCGTCAACAACATCGTCTCGTTTCTGATCGTGGGCTTCTGCGCGTTCCTGCTCGTGCGCGCTGTGAACCGGCTCGTCCACCCGCACGATGCGCCGCCCCCGCCGAAGACGAAAGTGTGTCCGTATTGCTCGATGGACATTCCCATCACCGCAACGCGCTGCCCCAACTGCACGTCGCAGCTCACGGGCGCAGCGGCCGCCTAGCGCCCTAGCTAGCCGGCGCGCTCGATCCTGGGCTCACGACCGAGTACCGGCGTGCCCGGGAGCGGCGTGACCTGGCGCCAGCCGCGATCGGTCTTCCGCCACGTCGAGCCGTCGTCGCACACCACGACGGTCTCGTTGCCGAGTTTCACGGTGCCGACGGGTTTGCGTGGTTTGCGATTGCGCGCGAAGCTGCGCGTGTCGAGATCTTCGGCGATCGCGTCCGCGAGCTCGGCCTCGATGTCGTAGTCCGAGTACATGCCCGAGGGCGGCGTCGCGGACGAAGCGGCGGAGGCGGGAGCGCGGTCCGCCTGCGGCTCGACCTCGATGCGCGTCTCGGACTCGGATCCACGATGCGACGGCGGCTGCGGCATGTCGTCGGGCACGGAGCGAGCACGATGCTCGCCGCGCGTCCACGTGTCGGGGATGCGCGGGAAGGTCTGCACGTAACTCCACGCGCGATTGAGCAGCTCCATCGCCGTGCGATGCTCCTCGTCGAGCGCGAGCGCGAACTCGGCGCGCGTCTCTTCGATTGCGCGCACCTTTTCCTCCGTGCGCTCCCGCTGCATCGTGAGCTCTTTCATCATCGCGTCGCGCTCCGCGGCGGCGAGTAGATATTGCTCGCGCATCGTCGCGATGTACGGTTGCGTCGCGGCGATCTTGTCGACCATCTCGCGCCGCGTTTCCTGCAGCTCGATCTCGGCGCGCTGCCGATCCCAGTCGACCTGCGCGATCTGCGAGCGCAGCTCGTCGCGTAGTGAGGCGGCGGCCTCGCGCTCGCCGCGCAGCGCTTCGGATTGCTGGCTCAGCATCGTGCGCGTCGTGTCGAGATCCGTTTCGAGGCGCTCGATCGTGCGCTGCGCGTTGGTGCGGGCCGTCGTGATCTCGTCCTGCAGCGCGAGCATCGCATCGCGCGCGCCACTCAGCTCCGACTCCACGTGATGGCGGCGCTGGGCGCTGTCCATGCGCTCGGACTCGAGCTGAGAATTGAATCGCGCGTCGGCGTCGGCGACGTCCGCGCGTGTGCTCTCGAGGGTGCGCTGCGCGTCGTCGAGGGTGGCGCGCGACTGCTCGAGCTCAACTCGGAGCGCCGCGAGATCCTTGCGCGCGCCCACGAGCTCGATGGCCTGCTCATCAAAGTGGCGGAGGCGCTCCTGCAGCTCGACGAACTGATCGCGCAGCTTTTCGGACTGCGCGGCTCGCTTTCGCATGGAGAAGGAGAAGTCCTGGCGCGTCTGTCGCGCACGCCGCGACCAGGCGAACGACGCGATCGCGGCGCCCGCGAGCACCCCGACCCCCGCTGCGACCAGCGTCATCCACGAGAAATGAAGACTTCCGACGTCCACTAACGCTCCGCGTTCGGGTGAATCCTCCCCGATAATGGGGAGAACGCAAGCCCCGTGCAAATCTTCTTGTCAGCGGCTGTAACGAGATGAGCCATGTAAAGCATTGTGACCGCTGTTGCGTGGGTGTCTCGCTGGGTGTCCTTCGATAGGCAGAATGCGTGTGTCTGTGAGAGTTCAGAGGAGCAGCATGATGGGACGAATTCGCGTCGCGATCGCGTGTGCGGGGGTGCTGCTGTCGACGGCGGCCAGCGCACGCGCGCAGACGACCAACCGGGAAACCGGATCCGTGACCACCGGCGGCTACCTGGTGTGGGTGCGTGGAACGAATGCGAGCTCGGTGGAACTATTCGTGGGACGTGGCTTTCGCGACGCGTTTGCGCGCGCGCACACCATGGATGCGGCGAAGCTGCAACATTGGATCGATAGTGTACAGACGGTCACGCCGATCGCGGCGGACGACACGACGTCGGTAGACGCCCACGCTGGGGGCGCGGCGATGGGCACCGACGTGACGATGATGCGACGCGTCGGCGGTGCGCACTCCGGGCTGCGATTGCTCGTGGGTGGTGAAGAGCCGATTCAAATGGCCGAGCCGACCGCGCGCGATTTCATCGTGATGCTCGACTCGGCGGCGCGCCTCACGCTCGAACTGTCGAAGCCCGGACCGTCGCTGATGGTCGGGATCCCGGCGCCGGATGTCGCGCCGGCGCCTGCGCCGGTGACGACGGTCGCGGCGATCGCGGCGCCGGTGAGTGCGCCGGTGAGTGCGCCGGCGCAGTCCTCGACACCGGTGGCGACGACAGTAGTGGCGACGACGGTAGTGCCGACACCAGTGGTGACGGCACCAGCTGTGAAGGCATCGACGACATCGGTGACGGCAACAGCATCAGCGCCCGCAGTGTCGGCGCCGATAGCAGCGACACCGCCAGCACCGGTGAAAACCTTGGCGCCCGATGCGCCGTCAGTGCCGGCGGCGCGATCGACGCCGCTGATCGGCGTGCCGACGACGACGACGGTCATCGGCGTACCACCTGACTCAATCGCTGCAGCGACCCCGACTCCGCCGCCCGCGATGCCGAGTGCCGCGCCTTCGGTCGCGATGGGACCGACGACGACGGAAGCGCCGCCCGAGCTCGTGTTGGCGGCGCCGAGCGAGCCGGTGATTCTGCTCGCGAGTCGCGTGGAGATCATGCCGCTGCCGATGCCGCCCGTCCCGATTCCGGCGGCGAAGCCCGTGGTGACACGGCCTAGCGTCGATTCAGTGGCGGGCCCGGTGGCGGCTTCGGTCGCGACACCGATGGCGACTCCCATCGCGAAGGATTCGGCGCCACCGGCTTTGACGCCGGCGCCCGACTCCGCGATCGCACCGCGCATCGCCGCTCCCGCGGACAAGCTCATCCGCACGCCGCTCGGCCCATTTACCGTTCCGGCCGCGCTGCTCGCCGATCGCGACAAGGAAGCGCAGTACTGCTACACGCAGCTCGGACTCAAGTACAATCCGGATCTCAAAGGCGAGATCACAGTCAAGCTCTCGCTCGCGAGCGACGGCGCCGTGCAGGACGCCGCCGTGACCAAGCGTAGCTGGCAGGGGATCAGCGCGGGCGAGGTCGAGTCGTGCGTGCGCGCGCTCGCGCGAGACTGGACCTTCGCGCCGACGGACTCCACGATCGTAGACGGCGCCAAGCTGCTGACGTTCCGCTTCGCCCCCTGAGGCGCGCGCGCCCCGGCGCGCGAAACAGAACGCATGCTGCGCTCGTAGGGCATTCTGTACCTGCCTTCTTCAGGAGCGCGCATGTTCAGCCTCATCGGATTCGGAATCTCCCTCGCGGTCTCCGTGATCGCCTACGTGCAGACGCGCGACTTCGTGCGCCGCCGACTGCGCTACGTCGACAAGGTGCAGACGCCGATCGCACCGTGGGTCGCCGGATTCGCGGTGGCACTCGTGGGCGTTCCGATTGCGGCGTTTCTGCCGTTCGTCGGCCTGGGCACCGCCATCGTGTTGGGCGCGAGCGTGGGCACCGCGGTCGCGCATGGGGTGCGCGACATCAAGCGTGGCGGGTCGGAGCTGTACCTGCCGAAGTAGGCACGCTCCGCGCGTTGCGCTCAACGTTCGATTTCGGGATGGTATCGCTCTCGACAGACAGAATCGGACCTGGAGAGTAGACCAAATTGGTATTCAAGCGATGACTTGAGCAGCGAGGCCCGGCAAAAATGCCGGGCCTTTTTTTGTGGCAAAGAGATTGGATTTTCATGCAGAGAGAGTATTGCGAGCGGCGGAACGCGCGATATGTTCCTGCTCCCGCACCGAATGTATCAAGCGAGTAACACGGCTCGCCGAACATCCGCTTCACCCATCCCCTCTCGGAGGACCGCACATGACACTCCCCCGGTGTGCATTGCGCCACCAGTCAGATGCGCACGTGCGCCAGCGCCAACCCTCGACTTCACGCTGGCTGTCGCGACTCGCAGTAGTCGCGGCGATGTCAGTGACGATGACGAGTGTGGCGCTGGCGCAGACGACCACCATCTCCGGTATCGTCACCGACGCCGCGAAGACGCCGGTTCTCGCTGCACAAGTGTCGATTCCCGGAACGCGCTACGCTGCGGCGTCGGACAAGGACGGCCGCTTTCACATTGTCGGCATCGCGGATCCCGCGGGAACGGCTGTCACGCTCGTCGCCAGGCGAATCGGATACGCCAGCACGAGCGTGACAGCGCACACCGGCGATGAGAACGTCGAGATCCGCCTCACGGCGACCGCCGTTTCGCTGAACGAAATCGTAGTGACCGGAACTCCCGGCAGCACCGAGCGTCGAGCGCTGGGCGTCGACGTCGCGCAAATCGACGCAGCGACGCTGGTGCAGAAGTCGCCCGTGCAAAACGTGCAGGATTTGCTCAACGGTCGCACACCCGGAGTTACGCTGCTCGCGAGCTCGGGCGTCGTGGGTGCCGGCTCAACGGTTCGCATTCGCGGCGTGTCGAGCTTCTCGCTCACGAACCAGCCGTTGATCTACGTCGACGGAGTTCGCGTCGACAACTCGCAGGGCACGGGCGTGAGCAACCAGAGCTTCGGTGCCGCGACGACGACGCGCTGGAACGACTTCAATCCCGATGACATCGAGAGCATCGAGATCGTGAAGGGTCCGGCGGCGACGACGCTCTACGGAACCGAAGCGGCGAACGGAGTGATCCAGATCATCACGAAGAAGGGGCAGATCGGGAAGACTGCGTGGGACTTCAACACTCGTCAGGGCGCGAACTGGTTTCACGATCCTGCGGGACGGTTGTGGACCAACTTCGACACGAACGCCGACGGCGACACGCTCAGCGAGAACTACAACGAGCTGCTGCAGAGGTACCAGGACTCGACCGGCGCGAAGAGCATCTTCACGACCGGTTACAAGCAGGGGTACGATGCCAGTGTCGGCGGCGGCAACGCGCTCATTCGCTATCACGTTTCGGGCGGATACGATCGCAACGAGGGCGTCGAGCCGACTAACAACGACAACAACTACACGGGTCGCGCCAACCTCTCGATCTACCCGAATGACAAGATCGACATCGCGGTGAGCACCGGCTACAACGTGAACAAGACGAACCTGTCGGTCGAAGCCGGCTACGGCGGCACGACGTTCACCACGTACTATATGGATCCGGCCACCATCGGCACCCCGAGTCTCGGATTCGACAGCGGGTTGCCGTCTGCATATCACGAGCAGTATCAGCTCTTCCAGGCGATCAACCGCTTTACGGGAAGCGCCACGATCAACCATCACCCCGTCTCGTGGTTCAATCAGCGACTGACACTGGGCATCGACGACGGCTACGAGGACAGTGAAGAGCTGAGCGCCGTGCACCACGATCTGTCGTACTTCTTCGGCACCGATGCCGACTCGGGCTTCAAGAACGTCTTCATTCGTGATACGAAGATCTTCACCTCGAGCTACGTCGCCAATCTCGTTCTTCCCGTCACGAGCGCGTTTCGCTCGACGACATCGCTCGGTGGTGACATCATCAAGCGCGACGGCAAATACCAGAACGGCTCGGGCTCGGATTTCCCGGCGCCTGGCTTGACGTCGCTCTCGTCGACAACGGCGGGGCAGGTGACGACGGAGACGGATACACTCGACAACACGGTGGGCGTCTTCGCACAGGAAGAAGTCGCGTGGAACGACCGCCTCTTCATCACCGGCGGCGTTCGACTCGACAACAACAGCGCCTTCGGAGACAAATTCAGGAACGTCTACTATCCGAAGGTCAGCGGCGCGTGGGTCATCAGCGAAGAACCATTCTTTCACATCTCGCAGATCAACACACTGAAGCTGCGCGCTGCCTACGGTGAGTCGGGGCAGGCACCGCTGCCGTACTCCGCGAGGGCCAGCTTCTCGTCAGTCGCGGGCCCACTTGGCGCCTCGGTCACGCCGCAGAGCCTCGGCAATCCGAATCTCGGACCTGAGCGCGGCTACGAAACGGAGCTCGGCTTCGATGCCGCCTTTCTGCACAATCGCGCTGGAATGGAAGTGACGTACTACTTCGGTGGAACGAAGGACGCCATTCTCCAGCAACAGCTTCCGCCTTCACTCGGATTCCCGGGCACGCAGTTCGTCAACGCGGGAAACCTGACGAAGCACGGATTCGAGCTCGCACTCCACGGTACGCCGTACCAGACGGCCAACACCGAGTGGACGCTCGGCCTCAACATCTCCACCGCCGACAACAAGGTGACGAACCTGAACGGCGCCGCCTTCCTGCAGGCGAGCGCGAACATCCGCCACGTGGTTGGTTCTCCCGTCGGCTCGTGGTATGGCCAGAAGGTCGTCGGCTCGACGCTCGAAGCCGATGGAACGGTTGACAACATCATGTGCGATGATGGAACCAGCCAGCACAACGCAGTTTCCTGCTCCGTCGCGCCCCAGGTTTTTCTGGGCCGCACGCTCCCGAACTTCGAAGGGTCCGTGACGTCGACGCTGCGGTTGTTCAAGAACCTCGAGTTCTTCGTGATGGTCGACAGCAAGCGTGGCTACTCGAAGCTCGATGGAGATGAGCGCGTGCGTTGTCACGCCTTCGACCTGTGCGAGAGCAACTGGTTCAAGGAGGGTGTGGATCCTGCGCTGCTGGGTGCGCAGACGTCCACTGGATTCGTCAGCGACGTGATCCACGATGCGAGCTTCGTGAAGCTGCGCGAGGTGTCGGTGCGCTACAACCTCCCCGATCGATTCTTCGCTCCACTGCACGCGAGTGGCGCCTGGATTTCGGTGGCTGGACGCAATCTTGCCACCTGGTCCGATTATCCCGGACTCGACCCGGAAGACACCTTCCAAGGCGGATCAAGAGGCTTTGGACAGTGGTCGCAGGCAGTCACGCCGCAGCTGATGCAGTTCGTCACGACCGTTCATCTTTCATACTGAGGGTACATGACAATGTCCCTTATTCCCAAGACACCCAACGACATGCATCGCACGCTCGCGCGCCCGGCGCGCCGCACGGCATGGCTGTTTCTATCCATCGCTGCCATTTGCACGGCAGCCGCCTGCAGCAACCTCCTCGATGTGCGGGCGCCCGACGCAATCGACGCCAAGTCGCTCGAGGATCCGGTGAACGCCGATCTGCTCGTCAACAGCAGCATCGGCGACTTTGATTGCGCTTTCGGTTCGTACGTCGTCGCGAGTGGTCTCATGAGCGGAGAGCTGCTCGAGTCCACCCTCACCGCGTCGAGATGGTCACAAGATCGCCGCGACATCGATCCGAACGAGACGGCGTACTCGACGAACGATTGCGAGGATCTCGGCACGTATACGCCGATTCAAACCGCGCGCTACACGGCGGATCACGCCCTCGGCTTGCTCGAGGGATGGACCGACGCGCAGGTGGCCGACCGCACGATTCTGATCGCGCAGGCGGCGGCGTACGGTGGATATGCTCGAATCCTTCTCGGCGAAGGCTATTGCACGGCGGCGATCCAGGGTGGTCCGCAGCTGACCTCCAATCAGATCTTCGCGCTCGCGGTGCAGAAGTTCGACACGGCACTCACGGCTGCGCAGGCGATCGAAAACGATAGTCTCGCCAATCTCGCGCTCGTGGGGCGTGCCAGAGCCGAGCTCGATGCCGGCGACAATGCCGCCGCTCTCACCGATGCGACCGCAGTACCGCTCGACTTCGTGTTCTACGCGACTTTCAACGCCAATCCCGATCATCGGGCAAACCGCGTGTACGTCGAGAACAACGCCAACAACGGCGTCTCGGTCACGCCGCTCTATCGTTCGTTCAACGATCCGAGAGTTCCGACCGATTCAACCGGAACGCTGGCGACCGATCACGACACCCATCTGCTCGTGCAGCTCAAGTACGCGGATGGAAGTGCGTCCATTCCGATCGCCAGTGGTCGCGAGGCGCAGTTGATCGCGGCCGAGGCGACGGGCGGCGCGGCGGCCGCGATCAACTGCGCCT
>Ga0193716_1001967_pt1 | contig 11766 bp, 13 predicted proteins | sample U2c1metaG_FD_145901 | JGI IMG/M metagenome (GOLD analysis project Ga0193716, IMG submission 145901) | Soil microbial communities from a riparian zone of the East river system, Colorado, United States - U2c1 | ecosystem: Environmental > Terrestrial > Soil > Riparian zone | place: USA: East River...
GGCCGCGCCGCGTTGCATGCGGCATGAGCGCTCCACACCTGCAACGCGGCGCGGCCGGCGAGGCGCTGGCCGCAGAATACCTGCGAATCCGCGGGCTCAAAGTTCTGGCGCGCAATCTGCGCTGCAAGGCGGGCGAGATTGATCTGGTGTGCCTGGATGGCGGCGTATTGGCCATCGTCGAAGTCCGGCAGCGAGAAAGCGCTGAATTCGGCGGCGCGCTTGCCTCCGTCACCTGGTCAAAGCGGCGCAAGATCATCCTCGCCACGCAATATTTTCTTCAACGCGAGAAGCAGTGGCGAAACTTCTCCCTGCGTTTCGATGTACTCGCCGTGCATGGCCTGCCCGATGGCGCACACCGCGTGGAATGGGTGAAAGACGCGTTTCGCGTGGGCTGATGGCTTGGATTTGGCACTTCGTTTAATTGCATATACAATAAATGCCAGTCATGATCCATGACGCATGACCCGGTAAAACGTCGGTCAAACAAGCGCAAGCATAAGATTGATCTGGCCGAATGTGAGGCGGTGTTTGATGCCCCAATGCTCACGCGCGAGGCAAGACCCTATGAACAAGAAGCGTACTTTAGGGAATACCCGAAAATCTGATGTGCCTTACGATCCGAATGATCGTGCCGCGGTACTGTCATTTTGGAAGGAAGCTACGGCGCACCGCGGCGCCGCCGAGTTGCGGGCAAAGCGCGGTCGTCCACGAAAGGCCCCGCATGAGCGCAAGGAGCAAATTGCCTTGCGATTGGATGCGGATGTCTTAGCTTGGTACCGTGCTCAAGGAAGCCGGTGGCAGACAAGAATGAACGCGGTGCTCAAAGCCTATCGCGACGCCACAATCTGAGCTACTTGACCACCTGCAGCTTCGGCCGTTTCGGCGCCGTGCCGCCGGGTTTCCCCGCGGCCGGAGCGGCCGGCGGGCCGTCGGTTGGATCCGGATCCGCATCGCCCTCCGGAAATATCATGCCCTGCCCTGTCTCGCGGGCATAGATTCCTAGGATTGCGCGCACCGGAACCTGCACCGCGAATCCGACGCCGCCGAAGCGTGCCTCGAAACTGACGAAATCATTCCCCAACTTCAGCATCTGCGTGGCGGAGAAGCTCACGTTCAGCACGATTTTCCCGTCCTTCACGTACTGGCGCGGCACGGTCACGCCCTCTGCGGCCGCATCGACCACGATATGCGGAGTCTCTCCGCTGTCGGAGATCCACTCGTGCAGAGCGCGCAGCAGGTAGGGTCGCCGCGGCTTCAATGACGCATTTCCCGTTCGACGTCGGTCAGGCAGGCGCGGAATGTGGAGCGCGCGAATATGGAATTCATGTACTTGGTGATCGGCGCCGCCTGCGCGGGAAGCTCGATGCCATAGATCCGCAAGCGCCACAGAATTGGCGCGATACTGGCATCCACCAGCGAGAATTCATCGCTCAAGAAGAACGGCTTCGCCTTGAACACTTCGGCGCTGGCGCAAATTGCTTCGCCCAAGACCTTGCGGCTGTGCTCGGCGGTCTTGCTGTTCGGGTCGAGCTCGATGTCGTGCGCCAGCGCGTACCAATCGCGCTCCACGCGATACAGCGCCACGCGAAACTGCGCCCGGGTCACCGGATCGATGGGCATCAGCGGCGGATGCGGAAAGCGCTCATCCAGGTATTCGATGATCACCCTCGAGTCGTACAGCACCAAATCCCGATCCACCAGCGTGGGCACGCTGTGATAGGGATTCAAGTCGATCAGATCCTCGGGCAAGGCGTTCAGATCGACATTGACCAATTCAATGGCAATGCCCTTCTCGGCCAGGACCAGGCGTGTCCGATGACTCCACGGGTCCGCCGGTGCTGAGAACAGGGTCATCACCGAACGACGTGCCACTAAACGGACCTCCTAAGGAGCCTGGATGTCAACGGGACGGTCCCGCTGCGTCAGTGGACGTCCTTCCAATATTCTTTCTTCAACAGGTAGGCGAACACAAAAAACACCAACAGAAACAGCACCACGAATATGCCCATCGATTCGCGCTTGGCCTTGACGGGCTCGGCGGCATAGTCCAGGAAGTTGGTAATGTCCCGGACGAATTGATCATACTCCTCCGGCTTCATGGCGCCCGGAGTCATTGCTTCCACGCCCACCAGCACCATTTTCGCACTGCCGTTAGGGTCCTTCTCATTCTTGTAGGCTGGCTTCTGCAGGCCTTGCAGCGAGCTCAAGACATGGGGCATTGCCGTACCGGACAGGTATAGATTGTTGACCCCCCAGGGCCGCTTCTTGTCTTGATAAAAACCATGCAGGTACGAATAGATGTAATTCGTGCCGCGCTCCCGGGCCATGAGCGTCAGATCCGGCGGCTGCTTGCCGAACCAATCCGTGGCCTCTGCCGGCATGCCGGTATTGATTTCCTCGAACGGCTTGGCCGGCGTGAAAATCAAATTACCAAGCTCCGCCTCGGGGATCTTCAAGTCCGCGGCCAGGCGGTTGTAGCGCAAATATTTGAGCGAGTGGCAGCCCGAACAATAATTCATGAAATTGCGCGCACCGCGCTGCAGGGACTCGGTGCTGTTGATGTCCGTGCCCGATTCGAGCAGCCGGATTCCTCCCTCTTCGGCCAGCGCCGTCCCGGCGCAGAGGAGCCCAAGGGTGATCAATACGCTGGCTTTAAACATGTCCCGTAACCCTTTCCGGCACCGGCTTCACGCTTTCGAATTTCGTGTACCAGGGCATTAGCAAAAAGAATGCGAAATACATAGCGGTGCAGATTCTCGCCAGCATCGGGTAGATGCCCGACGGCGGCTTCATGCCGCATACCGCCAAGGTGATGAACGATACCGAAAAGAGCGCCAGCATCACTTTGTAGATGGGCCCCTTGTAGCGTATCGAGCGTACCGGGGAGCGATCCAGCCACGGTACGAAGAACAGCACCACGATGGCGGCGCCCATCACCATGACTCCCCACACCTGCGTACCGAAGGCAGACGGTACGGCGCGCAACATGGCGTAGAACGGCGTGAAATACCACACCGGCGTGATGTCGGGCGGAGTTTGCAGTGGATTCGCCGGTTCAAAATTCGGCGACTCCAAAAACAAGCCGAAGAAATTGGGCGCGAAGAAAATCACGGCCGCGAATATCACCAAAAAACCCGCAACGCCCAACGTGTCCTTCACCGTGTAGTAGGGATGGAAAGGGATGCCGTCCAGGGGATGACCCTTGTCGTCCTTATACTTCTTGATGTCGATACCATCGGGGTTGTTGGATCCCACCTCGTGCAGCGCCATGATGTGCGCCAACACCAGGAACACCAGCGCCAACGGCAATGCCGCCACGTGCAGCGCGAAGAAGCGGTTCAAGGTGGGATCGGCGATGTTGTAGTCGCCGCGAATCCATTCAACCAGGGTCCCGCCGATGACGGGCAAGCTGCTGAACAGCGAGACGATCACCTGCGCGCCCCAGAAGCTCATGTTGCCCCAAGGCAGCACATAGCCCATGAAGGCTTCCGCCATCAGCAAAACAAAGATCAGGCAACCGAAGATCCAAACCAGCTCGCGCGGCTTGCGGTGCGACCCGTACAGCAGCGCGCGGAACATGTGCAGATAAACCACGATGAAGAACGCGGATGCGCCGGTCGAGTGCATGTAGCGGATCAGCCAGCCCCATTCGACATCCCGCATGATGTATTCGATCGAAGCGAACGCCTCGGCCGCCGATGGCTTGTAGCTCATCGTCAGGAAAATGCCCGTCACGATCTGGTTCACGAGCACCAGCAGCGACAGCGCGCCAAAGAAGTACCAAAAATTGAAATTCTTCGGCGCGTAATATTCCGCGACATGCTCTTTCCAAAGTTTGGTCAGCGGGAATCGCTCATCGATCCAGCCAATCAAGCCTTTGCCGGTGCCGGCGGACTCAGGTGCTGCGGCCATCGCTTACCTCTTACTTAAGAAACTGGTTTGGACGCGTCGTCGACGCCGATGACAATGCGCGTATTCGCGGCGATTGCGTAAGGCGGAACGGTCAGGTTCTTCGGCGCCGGCATGCTCTTGAACACGCGGCCCGACAAATCGTACTTCGAGCCGTGGCAGGGGCAATAAAACCCTCCCGGCCAATTCGCGCCCAGATCCGCACCCGCGACCTGGAACGAATCATTCGGCTGAAACGCCCCCAACGGCGAGCAACCGAGGTGCGTGCACACCGCGAGGCCCACCCAGTATTCGGGATTGCGCGAGCGTGCGGCGCCGCTTGATTTTATGTAATCAGGCTGCGTGGAATCCTCGGATTTGGGATCCGCGAGCATGTCATCGTGGCCGCCGAGTTGATCGACCACGCCTTTGACGCGCCTCACCACAAACACGGCTTGACCGCGCCAGACCACCTTCAACATCTGGCCGGCCTCGAGTTTCGATGCATCGACTTCGACGGGAGCGCCGAGCGCCTTGGCGCGCGCGCTGGGCTTCCATGACGCCAGAAAAGGTATGGCCGCGAACGCAACGCCGACGACGCCCGTGCCGACCGTGGCAGCCGTCAACAAGCGGCGCCGGCTGTGGTCTACCTCTTCACTCATGCGATCGCCCTCGAAAATAGTTGACAATTCTTCACGCAAACCCCTATGGCGGCAGTGTTTCCCAATGAATATTGGGAGCGCATTATACACAGATACGCAGATACCCTTTAAGGCTCGAGGAGCGATCTTTAATTGCAGAACACGCGCGTCCTCGTGAGCTTTTTGGTCAGAGCGGTCGTGGTCGGCCTGGCCGTGGCATTTCTCGTGGTTTGGTGGAACCCCACATTGTTGGGTGCGCGCACCGCCGCAGTAGCGCCCCCCGCGAATGCTGCGCCACAGCCGCAGGCCGTCGCGCCTGCCCCAAGCGTGGTCATGCAAAGTTTCGCCGATTCGGTCGCGCGCGCCTCGCCTGCCGTGGTCAATATTTACACGGCGCGGGTCGTCAGGGAGCGCACGCAAGCGGCGCCGCTGAATCAATTGTTCGGCGACTATTGGCCGAGTTATCGCCGTCGCGTCGAACGCAGCTTGGGTTCAGGCGTGATCGTCGATGCGATGGGGACCATCGTGACGAATCAGCACGTCATTGCCGGCGCCGACTCGATCCGGGTACAGCTTGCCGACGGACGCATTGCGGATGCCACCATCGTCGGCCAAGACCCCGATACGGATATTGCGATTCTCGATCTTGAGATCGGCGGCTTGCCCATCATGCCCATGGGCCGATCCGATACCCTGCGGGTCGGCGACATCGTGCTCGCCATCGGCAACCCCTATGGCATCGGTCAGACCGTTACGCAGGGCATCGTGAGCGCCACGGGGCGCGGCCAGCTGGGGCTGGCGACCTTCGAGAACTTCATACAAACCGATGCGGCCATCAATCTCGGCAATTCCGGCGGCGCGCTCATCGACGCACACGGTGATTTGGTCGGCATCAACACCGCGGTGCTCAATCGTACCTATGGCGGTCCTGAGGGCATCGGCTTTGCCATTCCCGTCAATCTGGTGCGCGGCGTCATGGAACAGATCCTCCTGAACGGCCACGTGGTGCGCGGCTGGCTGGGCTTCGTACCTCAGGACCTCACCGATGAGCAGTCGGCGCAGGTGGGAACCGCCGCCGGCGGCGTTACCGTGGTGAACATTCTGGTCAAGAGTCCGGCGTATGAGGCTGGAATGCGGCCCGGCGATTTGGTCACCGCGTTGGCGGGCGAGCCGGTGCACAGCGCGCAAGATCTCGTCGCCCGCGTCTCTGCGCTCAAACCCGGCGCCGAAGTGGAACTCGAAGGCCGCCACGCGCTGCAGAGCTACAAGATCAAACTGACGGTTTTGGAGCGCCCCATCCGGCCGGTCCAATCCCAATCGCAATAGCCCCTCGCGCTGTCAAGGCGTACGGCGGATTTTCGCACCCAATTGCTGAAGTTTTTCCTCGATGGCCGCATAGCCGCGATCGATGTGATAAATACGCTCGATGTCGGTGCGGCCGTCCGCCACCAGTGCGGCGAGCACCAGACTGGCTGAGGCACGCAAGTCGGTGGCCATCACCGGCGCCGCGGTGAGCCGCTCGACGCCCTTGATGATGGCGGTGTTGCCTTCGAGGCGGATTTCCGCGCCCATTCTGCGCATCTCCAGCATGTGCATGAAGCGATTCTCGAAAATCGTTTCTATGATGGTGCCGACGCCGTTCGCCACGGTGTTGAGCGCCGCGAACTGCGCCTGCATGTCGGTCGGGAAAGCCGGATACGGGGCGGTACGAATGTCGATGGCTTTGGGCCTGCGACCCCGCATATCCACTTCGATCCAGGTATCGCCGACGCCGACCGTGGCGCCGGCTTCCTTCAGCTTGTCGATGACGACATCCAGGTGCTCCGGCCGGGTATTTTTCACACGGATGTGGCCGCCGGTAATGGCGCCCGCCACGAGATACGTGCCGGTTTCAATGCGATCGGGCAACACCTCATAGGCGGTGCCGTTCAAGCGCTTCACCCCTTCGATCACAATCGTGTCGGTGCCGGCGCCTTTGATTTTGGCGCCCATGGCGATCAAGAAATTCGCCAGATCGACCACCTCGGGCTCGCGCGCGGCATTTTCGAGCACCGTCTCACCGTCGGCCAAAGTCGCGGCCATCATGAGATTTTCGGTGCCGGTGACCGTGACGGTTTCCAGCACCAGGCGCGCGCCCTTCAAGCGGCCGGCGCGGGCCTTGATGTAGCCGTTTTCGATATGGATATCGGCGCCCATGGCTTGCAGGCCGGCGACATGGATGTTGACGGGGCGTGCACCGATGGCGCAACCGCCGGGCAAGGAGACATCCGCCGCACCGAAGCGCGCCAATAGGGGACCTAGGACCAGAATCGACGCACGCATGGTTTTCACCAGCTGATACGGCGCGAAATACTCTTTGATGGTCGAGGCATCGACTTCGATGCGCATCTTTTCATCGATGGTCACGGAAACGCCCATGCGTCCGAGCAACTCGATCATGGTGGTGACGTCCTGCAGATGCGGGACATTCGACACCGTCACCGGTCCATCCGCCAACAAACAGCCCGCCAAAATCGGCAGGGTCGCGTTCTTGGCTCCTGAAATGCGGATCTCGCCTTCGAGTGCGATCCCGCCGTGAATCTGCAGCTTATCCACGGCCCTGCCTGGTGTATTCGTCGGGGGTGAATACTTGCAGCGCAAGCGCGTGAATCTCGTTGCCCACCGCGGCGCCCAGCGTGGAATACACCATCTGGTGCCGCTGTATCGGCTTCTTGCCGATGAAGGCCGGCGCAACCACGATGGCCTCGAAATGCACATTATCTTCGCTGGTCACCATTGCCTGGCTGCCGCCCAAGCCTGCCTCGATGATTTCCGCTACCTGTTGTGGACTCATGCCCTCTCCTTAATATTGCCCAAGCTTACCTCTTAGAGTCGGCGGGAATCAGCATCCGCTGTATCATTCCCCAATGAATCCCGACTATACCGATGAGGACCTCGTCGACCTCGGACGCCAGGCGCTCACCATCGAGATCGACGGATTGCGCGCGCAACTGCCGCGGCTCGGGACGGATTTTGCACGTGCCTGCCGCATTTGTCTTAACTGCCGGGGCCGCATCGTCGTCACGGGCATGGGCAAGTCCGGTCATATCGGCGGCAAAATCGCCGCTACCCTCGCCAGCACCGGCACGCCGTCGTTCTTCGTGCATCCCGGTGAGGCAAGCCACGGGGATGTCGGCATGATCACGCGTGATGATGTGGTGCTGGCCCTGTCGAATTCCGGCGAAACCGCTGAAATCCTCACCATCCTACCCATCATCAAACGGCTGGGCGTGCCCTTGATCGCCTTCACGGGAAATTCGGATTCCGCGGTGGCGCGCGTCGCCACCGTCCACCTGGACATCCGGGTCCCGGCCGAGGCCTGTCCCCTGAACCTCGCGCCCACCGCCAGCACCACGGCAGCTCTCGCGGTAGGTGATGCGCTGGCCGTGGCGCTCTTGAAGGCGCGCGGCTTCACCGAGGAGGACTTTGCGCGCTCGCACCCTGCCGGCGCCTTGGGCCGCCGCCTCTGGTACGTGAAGGACGTCATGCGCTCAGGCAAGGATGTGCCGGCGGTGCGGGCCGACGCCACGCTGGTGGAGGGCCTGATGGAGGTGACCTCCAAGCGGTTGGGGATGACGGCCATTGTCGATGACTCCATGCACGTGCTTGGTGTGTTCACGGACGGAGACTTGCGGCGTGCGCTCGATCGCGCGACGGACTTGCATACCACCCGCATCGATCAAGTCATGTCGCTCAATCCCAAGTCGGTGCGTCCGAACATGCTGGCGGCGGAAGCGGTGCACTTGATGGAGACTTACAGCATTACTTCACTGGTGGTGCTCGACGCAGATGCCAAACTTGTCGGCGCGCTCAATGTGCACGATTTGCTGCGCGCGGGCGTATTTTGAAAGCACGCAAGGCCACGCCGCTGTCGAACATCCAACTCTTGATCTTGGATGTCGACGGCGTGCTCACCGACGGCAGGCTGTACTTCGGCGCCAAAGGCGAGGCGCTAAAAGTGTTTCATGTCAGGGACGGCCACGGCATCAAACTGCTCATGGCCGCGGGTGTGCAGGTGGCGGCGTTCAGCGGCAGACGTTCTGCCGCGACGGCGGCACGCTTGCGCGAACTGCGCGTGCCCACGATAGTCCAAGGATGCAGCGACAAGCTCGCCGCCCTCAAGCAATTGACGAAACGCCTCAAAGTGGACCCCCTGAACTGCGCCTGCATCGTCGATGACACCCCTGATCTGCCCTTGATGTCAGCGGTCGGATTCGCGGCAGCGGTGGCGGATGCCCACCCCGTCGTGTTGTCTGCGGCACACTGGATTGCGCGTTTGCCTGGAGGCTTGGGCGCGGTGCGCGAACTGTGCGACGCCCTGCTGCGCGCCCGCGCCGGGGACCGCTAATGTTTTTCCGCGTATTTACGGTGCTTGCGGTCGCGGCTCTGGTGATCAGCACGTGGATACTGAGTTCGCCCAGCCATCGCCCCTTGGCACCCGGCGCCGGCAAGCCGGCAGAACTCCCGGGCTACTACCTCAAGCACGCCATTCTCACCGACTACGATGCGAGCGGCGCGCCCAGCATCCGAGTCGAGGCTGAACGCATCGATCAAATTGCGCATGGCAACGAAGTCGAGCTGTACAACGTGCGCGTGAACTACGACGCGCCCGGCGGCCAGGCATGGGTCCTGATCGGCGACACGGCCCATGTTCAACCCGGCGGCAAGGTCATCGATGTCGCCGGCAACGTGCGGCTGCAGGGCGAGAATCCGGGCACACCGGGCACCGCGGTGATCCGCACCGACCTTTTGAGCTACAACGTTCCAGAAGGCATTGCCAGCACCAAAAGCGACGTGCGCATCGATTATGGCGGCCACATTCTCACCGCGCGCGGTCTGAGTGCGAATTTGAAAGAGCGCACGATGCGCCTAGAATCGAAGGTCAATGGCCGTTTCCTCCCGTAAACTTCTTGCCCTGGTCGCACTGCTTGCACAGCTGGCGCCGGCGAACGCCGCCCCGGTTGCCCGCGACGCCCGAGCGCCGATATTGCTCGACGCGCAGTCGACGTCAATCGACCTTAAGACCAACAGCGCGGTCTTCAGCAAGATTCGCATCTCGCAAGGAGCCATGTCGATCACCGCCGATCAAGGTCAAGCCAGCCAACAGCGCTCCGCGGACTTGTATTTCGAAAACAATGTTTGGACTTTTCGTGGCAACGTCAAAATCACGGTCGAGCAAGGTCTGTTGCTCTCCGACGACGCGCAAATCACCTTCGTCAACAGCGTGCTGAGCAAGGCGGTCGTCAACGGCAAGCCTGCCTCCTTCGAGCAAACCGTCGCCAAGACCGGAAAACTAGCCAAGGGCGACGCGGAGACCATCGACTATGATGCGGCAAAGCACTTGGTGCGGTTCTTGAAGAATGCCTATTTGAGCAACGGCGACAATGAAATCCGCGGGCAGTCGCTGAAGTACGACGTTCTCGCGCAAAAGGTGATTGCCGAGGCCGAGGAACAGAACTCGCAACGGGTGCGCATCACCATCACGCCGCCGCCGCCCAAATCCCAGCAGCCCAAGCCCAATCCATGAGCGTATTGCGGGCCCTGAATCTCGCCAAGAGCTATAAATCACGGCAGGTAGTGCGGGATTTGTCCCTGGAGGTCGAAAGCGGCGAAGTCGTCGGCCTGTTGGGTCCCAACGGCGCCGGCAAGACCACTGCGTTCTACATGATCGTGGGCCTGGCGCGCTGCGAGCACGGCGAGATCTTTTTGGACAATCGCGATATCAGCCGGATGCCCATGCACCGCCGTGCCCAATTGGGTTTGGGGTATTTGCCGCAGGAACCTTCCGTTTTCCGCAAGCTATCGGTCGCGGACAACATCATGGCCATCCTCGAGACCCGCCCGGGGCTCGACGATGCCGGCCGCACTGCCCGCCTGAAGGAGCTGCTGGGCGAGTTGCATATCGGCCATGTGCGCGACAGCCTGGGCTTGAGCCTGTCGGGCGGAGAACGGCGCCGCGTCGAGATCGCCAGGGCATTGGCGGCCGATCCACAGTTTATCCTCCTGGACGAGCCTTTTGCGGGCGTCGACCCCCTCTCGGTTGCCGATATTCAGCGAATAATCAAGCACTTGTCCGACAAAGGCATCGGAGTGCTGATTACGGATCATAATGTCAGGGAGACCTTGGGTATTTGCGCCAGAGCCTATATCGTCAGTCAAGGCAGCGTTCTTGCTTCAGGTTCTGCGGACCAGATTCTTGCCAACCCGCAGGTGCGTGAGGTGTACTTGGGTCAGGACTTTAAATTATAGGAAGGGCCTGAAAGAGATATGTTGAAGCCAAGTCTGCAGCTTCGCATCGGTCAACAGTTGACCATGACCCCGCAGCTGCAGCAGGCGATCCGGCTGCTGCAGCTACCCTCGCTCGACCTGCAGGCCCATGTCCGCGAGACGCTCGAGACCAATGTGATGCTCGAGGGAGAGGACGAGGCGGAGACGGCCGATACGGTGCGCGAGCGGGAAGAACTGCCGGTTCGCCTGGATGAGAAGTATGCCGAGTTGGACGGCATCAGCACACCGGTCGATCAGCGCGAAACGCCGGAAGTCGAGATTGCCGACGAAGCTTGGGGCGAACAAACCAGCGGGCCGTCCGACCGAGCTTGGTCCGGCGATGACGATCGCAGCAGCGATTTCAGCGACCAGCACAGCCAAACGCTGCAAGAGCAGCTCATCGAGCAGCTGGAACTTGCCAAACTTTCCGCCATCGACATTGCCATTGCCCGTGTCATCTGCGACGCCATTACGGACGATGGCTATCTGAACGACTCGCTCGAGGACGTACGCTTGAGCCTGCTGCCGGAGATCGAGGCCGGCATAGGCGAAGTGGAGCGGGTGCTCAAAATCGTGCAATCGCTGGAACCAGCGGGGGTAGGCGCCCGCAATTTGGGCGAATGCATCGCACTGCAGCTTCGCCAGCTCGATCCGAGCACACCGGCGCGCGATGTGGCTATTCGGGTCGCTCTCGAGCATTTGGATCTGGTGGCCGGCCAGCAGTTGGTGCTGCTGCGCAGGCAGTTGCGCTGCAGTGAAAGCGATTTGGAAATGGCGCTCGCGCTGGTGCGTTCCTGCCACCCGCGCCCCGGGGCAGCGGTCAATCCGACCCAGGCGCAATACGTGATCCCCGATGTTTTCGTGCGCCGCACCGATCACGGCTGGGTCGTCGAAATCAACCAAGCCACCGTGCCGCGCGTGCGGGTGAACC
>Ga0193716_1001968_pt1 | contig 11765 bp, 7 predicted proteins | sample U2c1metaG_FD_145901 | JGI IMG/M metagenome (GOLD analysis project Ga0193716, IMG submission 145901) | Soil microbial communities from a riparian zone of the East river system, Colorado, United States - U2c1 | ecosystem: Environmental > Terrestrial > Soil > Riparian zone | place: USA: East River...
TGTCCAGGCCGCGCAGAGCGCGTACGCGCCGTACTCGGGTTTGTTGGTGGGTGTCGCCGGGATCGTCGACGACGGCCGGGTGGTGCTGGGCTGCAACGTGGAGAACGCGTCGTACGGGCTCGGGCTCTGCGCGGAGTGCACGATGGCCGGGCAGCTGCGGCTGTCCGGCGGCGGGCGGCTCGTCGCCGTCGCGTGCCGCAGCGGGTCGGGTGACCTGCTGATGCCGTGCGGGCGATGCCGTCAGATCCTGTTCGAGCTCGGTGGTGGCGACTGCCTGGTCGACACCCCGAGCGGGATCCTGCCGATGACCGCCGTGCTGCCCGACGCGTTCGGTCCCGACGACTTGCCTAGCTGAGGACCCGTTTTCCGACGGATCCTTGGCAGAGTTCGACGGAGTAGGCCATGAGCGCACCCGCCTGCGCGTCACGGAAGTGGCGCTGAATAGGCGAACTCTTGAGGTAACCGGAGCCGCCGCCGACCCGGACGCCGAGTTCCGCGACGGACTTGGCGACCTGGTTGGCGAGCAGCTTCGCCTCCATCGAAGCGTCGAGCGCGCCAGGGTCGCGGCGGTCGGCGAGCCACATGGCGCGCTGGGCGAGGAGCCGGGCGGACAGCAGCTGGACGTGCGCGTCGGCGACTCCGAACTCGACCCACTGCAGTTCGGCGACCGGACGTTGCGTGGTAGGCACGATCCGGGCTCGGGCGTGCGTGATGAGGGCGTCGAGCGCGGCCTCGGCCACGCCGATCGACAGCCAGGGCAGGCCCAGCGCGATGATGTTGGGGTCGACGGGCGAGAGGTTTTCGCACTGGTTTTCCTCGCGCAGCAGCGTTCCGTCGAGGGTGACCAGCTGGCTACGGGTGGCGCGCAAGCCCATCGAGTCCCAGATGGGCTCAAACCGGACTCTGTCGTCGTTCGGCACCCCGAAGAACGACGGAACCCCGTCGACCTGGGCGTTCACCAAGAAGTGGTCGGCGATCTCGCAGCCGGAGACGAACCGCTTGGCCCCGTCGAGGCGGTAGCCGCCGGGAGCGGGTTCGGCCTGCTGGAGCGGGAACAGGAAGAGGTTCCCGCCGGTCGGCTCGGACAGCGCGTTGGCGAAGCGGGCGCCGCGGACGAGCTCGGCGGCGTAGAACGCGCCGGATTTCCCGTACCGCACCAGGGTTGTCGCCGCGCCGAGGTGCATCACCCAGATGCACGCCGTCGATGGGCAGGCCTTGCCGACGACGGCGATGATCTCGCCGAGCGCCTGGTACGACAGGTCCGAGCCGCCGTGCTCGGACGGCAGGGTGGCGACGTCGAGGCCGGCGGCGTGCAGCGCGCGCAGGTTGTCGACGGGCAGGGTCGCCTGCTCGTCGTGGTCGTCGGCGCAGGCGGCGAACCCGGGCGCGAGCCGCTCGGCGGCCTCCACCCAGTGCCGTTCGTGGTCAGGGATCGGAAACGGTGAGGCCGTCATGGACATAGGCTAACCAGAGCTTTGAGAAACGAGGAAAGATTATGAGCACCTTCGCGGCAGTGGACGTCATCCGGACCAAGCGGGACGGTGGCAGGCTCAGCGACGAGCAGATCGCCTGGGTCGTCGACGCCTACACGCACGGGGCCGTCGCGGAGGAGCAGATGTCCGCGCTGGCCATGGCGATCTTCCTGCGCGGGATGGACGCGGGCGAGATTTCGCGGTGGACCGGCGCGATGATCGACTCCGGTGAGCGGCTCTCGCTCGAAGTCGACCGCCCGACCGTGGACAAGCACTCCACCGGCGGCGTCGGCGACAAGATCACGCTCCCGCTCGCGCCGCTGGTCGCCGCCTGCGGTGCCGCGGTGCCGCAGCTCTCCGGGCGCGGGCTCGGGCACACCGGCGGCACGCTCGACAAGCTGGAGTCGATCCCCGGCTGGCGCGCGGAGCTGTCGACGGCCGAGATCATGAAGCAGCTCAACGACGTCGGCGCGGTGATCTGCGCGGCCACCGAAGGGCTCGCGCCCGCGGACCGCAAGCTGTACGCGCTGCGAGACGTCACCAGCACGGTCGAGTCGATCCCGCTCATCGCGAGCTCGATCATGAGCAAGAAGATCGCCGAGGGCTCCGCCGGGCTGGTGCTGGACGTCAAGACGGGGTCCGGCGCGTTCATGAAGACGCGTGAGCAGGCTCGGGAGCTGGCGCGGACGCTGGTCGAGATCGGGACCGCGCACGGCGTCGCGACCACGGCGTTGCTGACCGACATGGGCACGCCGCTGGGCAACGCTGTCGGCAACGCGGTCGAGGTCGCCGAGTCGGTCGAGGTGCTCAAGGGCGGCGGACCGGCTGACGTCGTCGAGCTGACTGTCGCGCTGGCGCGGGAGATGCTGGCACTGGCGGGGATTTCGGTGGACCCTGCGGAGGTTCTGGCGTCCGGACGGGCGTACGAGACCTGGTGCCGGATGATCAGCGCGCAGGGCGGCGATCCCGAGGCCGCGCTGCCGAAGCCGAAGCACGTGCACGTCGTCTCGGCGGAGCGCGACGGGATTCTGTCCACTGTGGATGCTTATGGCGTCGGTGTCGCGGCTTGGCGGCTCGGGGCCGGTCGTGCGCGCCGGGGCGATCCCGTCCAGTACGCGGCCGGGATCCTCTGCCTCGCGAAGCCCGGCGACCACGTCACCGCCGGTCAGCCGCTACTGGAACTCCACACCGACACCCCCGACGCCGTCGCGTCGGCTCTGGCGTCCCTCAACGGTGCACTAACGATCTCGGACACCGCCGTCGTACCCACTTCCATCGTCCTGGAGACCCTGAAGTGATACGTGGGACGGGCATATGTCGACAAGTGCCGGTCTCTTGCTCGCGAGATACCGGCACTTGTCGACAAGTGCCGGTCTAGCTTTCGGAGCCTTCTTCGACTACTTCGCCGTTGGTCTTGGCCTTGCCGTTCTCGTTGGCCTTCGGCGACCGGCCGTTACGCGCGGTGCGGCGCGGCTGACGCGGGGCCGGGGGCGGCGGAGCCATCAGCTGCATCTGCGACTGGGCCGCGGGGCCGCCACCGAGCATGAGCTCGGCGAAGGTCGCCATGGCCTCGTCGAGCTGGCCGCCGATGCGACGCTCGGACTCTTCGGCGCTCTTGCGGACCACCGTGGTCACCGAGTCGGTGTCCGGCTGCTTCGCCAGGGTGCCCTCGACCTTGGACAGGCCGGACTTGAACGAACCGTCGAGATCGCCGAGCTGCGAGGTGAAGCCGTCCTCGACCTTGTCCAGCCGGGCGGCCAGCGCGTCGAGCGTGCCAGTGACCTTCTCGAGCCGGTCGCCGAGCTTGTCGAGCCGGTCCGAGGCGTCGATCATCTCGCCGGTCTCGGTCAGCGCGACCTTCAGTGCTTCGGTGTTCTCGCCGATGCGGGCCTTCGTGTTCTTGTCGAGCTCTTCGACCCGGGTGCGCAGCTCGTTGTCGGAGGTCTCGATCCGGGCGCGCAGGTCGTTGTCCGAGGTCTCGATGCGGTCGCGCAGACCGGCTTCCGAGTGCTCGATCCGCTCGCGCAGGCCTTGCTCGGCGGCGTCGACCCGCTCGCGGACCGGGCTGATGACCGACTGCGGCAGCGCGTCGAGCTTGCTGTCCTGCTTGTCGAGGTGACCACCGAGCTCGTCGAGACGGCGGTGGATGTTCTGCAGCTTGTCCTCGAGGCCGTCCATCCGGCCGGCCACACCCTCGAAGCGGGCGCCGACGCCGTCGAGCCTGCCGTCCAGCTGGGCGAACGGCTTGGCCAGCTTGTCGACGATGCTCTCGACCGTGCGGGCGAGCGCCGCGATGGCGTTGTCCTGCGCCTCGAGCCGCGCCATGGTCTCGTCGGCGCGCTCGGCCAGGACGCTGACCTCGGTACGGTCGGGCAGTTCGGAGAGCCGCTTGCGGACCGCGCCGAGCGAGTCCACCGGGGCGAGCCGGGCGTAGATGTCGTCCAGCGCGTCGAAGATCTGCTGCTGTTCGCTCTCGCGCACTTCGGCCGCGCGCACCAGCATGTTGCGCATCCGGTCGAAGGACGGTGCTGCAATCTGGTTATCAGTGGTCACTGCGGTGTCCTTCGTGGGCGGGGAAATGGGGGAGGGACGTCACGGCAGCTTATCTATTGCGGAATTGCTGTGTGTATGGCCCCCGTGAAGCCGACAATGCTGTGGTCAACTCCGATGGCCGATTCAGCCCATGATCAGCAAGCTGAGGGTTAAACCGACGCCGGGAACCTACGTCCACGTAGGTGAATCACATCGATACTACTGTCGGGCTATGTCCGACGAAACACCTGTCTTGTCATCGACAACTATTCGCCGTGTGCCCAAAGTCCTGTTGCACGACCACCTGGACGGCGGCTTGCGCCCTGGCACAGTGGCTGATCTGGCCGAATCGACGGGCTACCGCGACCTCCCCGTGACCGGCGCCGAGGAGCTCGGCCGGTGGTTCGTGGCCGCCGCGGACTCCGGATCGCTCGAGTCGTACCTCGCCACATTCGCCCATACGTGTGGTGTCCTGCAAACGGCTGACGCGCTGGTCAGGGTATCCGCGGAATGTGCCGAGGACCTGGCTGAAGACGGGGTCGTCTACGCCGAAATCCGTTACGCACCGGAGTTGTTCGTCGAGCACGGACTGTCACTCGATGAGGTGATTCAAGCGGTGCAGGAGGGGTTCGCGGAGGGTGAGCGGCGGGCCGCCGCGAAGGGCAGGCGCATCCGGATCGGCACCCTGCTTTGCGCAATGCGCCATCGCGACCAAGGTCTCGAAATCGCAACGCTCGCTGTGCGTTACCGCGACGAGGGGGTCGTCGGCTTCGACATCGCCGGGCCCGAAGCCGGGTATCCGCCCGCCCGTATTTCGGACGCATTTGACTATTTGCGTGGCAATAATGCGCATTTCACTATTCACGCGGGTGAGGCTTTCGGGGCGGCGTCGATCTCTGAAGCGATTCACCGGTGTGGCGCCGAGCGACTCGGGCATGGTCTCCGGTGACGAAGTCCATTTGGGACGGTTGGCGCGTTATGTGCGCGACAGGCGAATCCCTTTGGAGATCTGCCCTTCCTCGAACGTCCAGACAGGAGCGGCGCCCTCGATCGCCGAGCATCCGTTCGGCCTGCTCGCCCGGCTGGGCTTCCGCGTCACGGTCAACACCGACAACCGGCTGATGAGCGGCTGCACCCTGTCGAGCGAGTTCGAGGCGCTGCGCGACGCGTTCGGCTATGGCCTGGCGGACTTCGAGCGGTTCACCGTCGACGCGATGAAATCGGCCTTCCTGGATTACGACGAGCGCCGCGACCTGATCGACAACGTCATCCGGCCCGGCTACGCCCTGCTCGCACCAGCGGGTTGTGTTACTTAGCTCCGGTAAGTAAAATCCAGAATGTAAGATTCATTTCTCATATTCTGGGATGGCGGCGGACGTGATACGAGTAGCGGAACAGGATCCGGTGAAGACGCCCAATCGATGGCTGATCCTTGGCCTCGGTCTCGCCGCCCAGACCGCGAGCTGCGCGTTCCTCTACGGCATTCCGTTCCTGGTCCCGCAGATGCGCGCGGCGGAAGGGCTCACGCTCGCCGAAGCGGGCACGGTCGTCGCGGCGCCGAGCATCGGCCTGCTCTTCACCCTGATCGCCTGGGGCGCGCTCGCCGACCGGTACGGCGAGCGGCTGATCATGGCGCTGGGACTCGGTTGTTCCGGCTTGCTGTTGCTCTACGCCGGACTGGGCTCACATTCGCTGACCGCGCTCTTCGTGCTGTTCCTGCTGGCGGGCGCGAGCACGGCGTCGGTCAACGCCGCGAGCGGGCGCGTGGTGATGGGCTGGTTCCAGCAGTCGGAACGCGGTGTGGCCATGGGGATCCGGCAGACCGCGCAGCCGCTAGGTGTCGGCGTCGCCGCCGTCGGGCTACCGCCGCTCGCGGACCACTGGGGCTTCCAAGGCGCGATCCTGCTGCCCGCCGGGCTGGCGATCGTCGTCTCGCTGCTGGTCGCGTGGCTAGTCGTCGACCCGCCGCGTCCGGCGAAGACGGCCGACGCCGGGCCCAAACCCGCGTCGCCGTACCGGAAACCGACGCTGTGGCGGCTGCACGGCGCGAGCAGCCTGCTTGTGGTGCCACAGTTCGCCGTCTCCGCGTTCGCGCCGGTGTACCTCGTGACGGTGCACCACTGGAGCGCGCTGTCCGCGGGCTGGTTCCTCGGCGCGGTCCAGGTGCTCGGCGCCGGCGGCAGGCTGGTTTCGGGATATTGGTCGGATCGTGTCGGCAACCGGCTCGGCCCGATGCGTCAGCTCGCCGTCGCCAGCGCCGGGGCGATGCTGCTCGTCGCGCTCGGCGACGCGACCTGGCCGTGGCTGGTCGTGCTCGCGCTGGTGCTCGCCGCGGTGATCACGGTGAGCGACAACGGTTTGGGCTTCACCGCGTCGGCCGAACTGGCCGGGATCTCGTGGGCGGGCCGGGCGATGGGGGCGCAGAACACCACCCAGAACATCGCCGCTTCGCTGACCCCGCCACTGCTCGGCCTGGTCATCGGCGACTCGCGTTACGCGCTGGCCTTCTGCATCGCCGCCGTGTTCCCGCTGCTGGCCATCGCCCTGGTCCCCGTCCGTGCGGAGCGGGTCGCACTTTCTCGCCAAAGCGCCCTCTCTCACGACGTGAAAGAGGGCGCTTTGACGAGAAAGTCCCGGGACTAGCCGACGTTCAGGCGGTCCTCGAAGGAGGCGACCAGCTTGCGCCACGACTCCTGCTCGGCGTCGAACGGCGCGCTCGGCGCGAGCCGCGTGGGGTCGGGCTTGAGCACGAACGAAACCAGCCAACCGAGGGTTTCCGAGCTGGACAGCTCCTCGAGCACGCTCTCGTCACCGGCCCACTCGGCGGTGTCCGTCAGCAGTTCGACGGCCAGTTCGAGCTGGGTCGGGTCGATCGCCTCGACGCCCTCGGCGATGTCCTCGTCGATGCCCGTGAGCACGTAGGTGTTCTCGGAGTCGACATCGATCTCGAGCTCGCCGGCGGTCGCCTTCTCCAGCACATCGTCCCAAGTGGACATTCCGGCGATGTCGGTGCCGGAGAGGTCGTTGCCGTCGGCGAGCTTGCGGATGAGCGCCTTCTCGGAGGTGAAGACGTCGATCTCGCCGTCGGAGCCGAGGAACACCGGCTTGTCGTCCTGGTAGAAGCACCGGAGCGTGTAGTACTCGTTCCCGGCGGTGATGATCTTGATCGGGTCGATGCCGACCTCGGCCCAGAACCCGACCGGCTCGTCGTCTTCCTCGGCCGCGTCCTCGTCGGCGTCGTCCACCGTGTCGAGGTCGTCGTCCGCCGCGGCGGCTTCGGCCTCGGCCGACTCCTCCAGGAACGTCGCGAGCTCTTCGGCCGTCTGCTCAAGCAGCGGCGCGTCGACGTCGGGCACGGTGATGAGCTCGTCGATCGTGTCGAGCACGATATCCCACTTCTTGGAGACCGCCTCGGAAAGCTCGATCCACAGCAGATCGCCGTCGCGGCCGGTGAACGGCAGCGTGCCCTGCTCGAGCAGCGAGAAACCCTCGACGCTGTCGAGGACCTCGTGCACCTCTTCGAGGTCGCAGACGTCGGCGAGCGACCGCACGATGCCGACGATCTCGGCGAGCTCGGCGATCGTCCAGTGGGTGCGCTCCTCGGCGATCAGCTCCGGCACACCGACCAGGTCGTACGAGTGGTCGTCGTCGGGGATCAGCTCGGGGACGTTCAGCGACGGGACCGTGCCCCACGCGGGGTGGTCGATCAGGTCGTGCTGCTCCGCGGTCCGCACGAACGCGGCCAGATGGGCCGCGTCCGGGAAGGCGTACAGGTCGTCTTCATCGCCGAGGAAGGCTTCCCATTCCTCGCCGTCTTCCCGCCAGCGCGGGGCCCACAAGGTGACCAGGTCGCCCTGCGGAAGCCCGAGTTCGATCGGGATGATGTCCTGTGCCATTCCTACCCTCCGGAACTACCTGCCTGTGTGCGCCCCGGCCTGGGGTTACCCCAAAGATGGTGCGCGGTACGCGCAGCCTACGGGTTTCGCCTGTGCGCCGCGATCGCCCCTCGGCAACTCGGTACGAAGGGATGGCAACATAGGGGGCCTAATGACACTCGCAGACGCTCTTCCCGCAGATCCGGACCCCGACAAGCTCTTCGAAGCGTTCTCAGAATGGACCGCTGAACGGGGCCTCGAGCTGTACCCGGCGCAGGAAGAGGCGCTCATCGAGGTGGTCTCGGGTGCCAACGTGATCTTGTCCACGCCGACCGGCTCCGGAAAGAGCCTCGTCGCCGTCGGCGCGCACTTCACCGCGATGGCGCACGGCAAGCGGAGCTACTACACCGCGCCGATCAAGGCACTGGTCTCGGAGAAGTTCTTCCAGCTCGTCGAGATCTTCGGCCCGGAGAACGTCGGCATGATGACCGGCGACTCCGCGGTCAACGGCGACGCCCCGATCATCTGCTGCACGGCGGAAATCCTGGCGAACATCGCGTTGCGGTTCGGTGCCGACGCCGACGTCGGCCAGGTCGTGGCGGACGAGTTCCACTTCTACTCCGAGCCGGACCGCGGCTGGGCGTGGCAGATCCCGATCCTGGAACTGCCGAAGGCCCAGTTCGTGCTCATGTCCGCGACCCTCGGCGACGTGTCGTTCTTCGAGAAGGACCTGACGCGACGCACCGGCCGGCCGACAGCGGCGATCACCTCGACGCAGCGCCCGGTCCCGCTGACCTACCGGTACGCCCTGACGCCGGTGCACGAGACGATGCTCGAACTGCTGCACGGCGGGCAGGCGCCGGTGTACATCGTGCACTTCTCACAGGCCGCGGCCGTTGAACGCGCACAGGCGTTGATGAGCATCAACGTCTGTACGAAGGCCGAGAAGGAAGCGATCGCCGTGGCACTCGGCGACTTCCGGTTCTCCGCGGGCTTCGGGCGCGCGCTGACCAGGCTGGTCCGGCACGGCATCGGCGTGCACCACGCCGGGATGCTGCCGAAGTACCGGCGGATGGTCGAGCAGCTCGCGCAGGCGGGGCTGCTGAAGGTGATCTGCGGGACGGACACCCTCGGCGTCGGCATCAACGTGCCGATCCGGACCGTGGTGTTCTCCGCGCTGACCAAGTACGACGGGGTGCGCCAGCGGCATCTCAAGGCCCGCGAGTTCCACCAGATCGCCGGGCGTGCCGGCCGCGCCGGGTACGACACCGACGGCTACGTCGTCGTCGAGGCGCCCGACCACGTCATCGAGAACGCGAAGGCGCTGGAGCGCGCGGGCGACGACCCGAAGAAGAAGCGCAAGATCACCCGCAAGAAGGCGCCCGAGGGGTTCGTCAACTGGACGGACAGTACGTTCGAGCGGCTTGTTTCGGCCGAGCCCGAGCCGCTGACGTCGAGCTTCCGCGTCAGCCACTCGATGCTGCTGAACGTGATTTCGCGGCCTGGCAACGCTTTCGAGTCGATGCGGCATCTGCTCGAGGACAACCACGAAGAGCGGCCGGCGCAGCGCAAGCACATCCTGCGGGCCATCCAGATCTACCGCGCGCTGCTCGCCGCCGGTGTCGTCGAGCGGCTGGACGAGCCCGACGAGCAGGGCCGCACTGTCCGGCTGACCATCGACCTGCAGTTCGACTTCGCGCTGAACCAGCCGCTTTCGCCGTTCGCGCTGGCCGCCATCGACCTGCTCGACATCGAGTCGCCGAGCTACGCGCTCGACATCGTGTCCATTGTGGAATCCATTGTGGACGACCCGCGCCCGGTGCTGTCGGCGCAGAAGTTCAAGGCCCGCGGCGAAGCCGTGCAGGCGATGAAGTCCGAGGGCATCGAGTACGACGAGCGGATGGAACTGCTTGAAGACGTCACGTACCCGAAGCCGCTGGAAGAGCTGCTGCAGGTCGCGTATTCGAGCTACCGCAAGGGCGCGCCCTGGGTCGACGACTACGAGCTCTCGCCGAAGTCGGTCGTGCGCGACATGTACGAGCGCGCGATGAACTTCGTGGAATACGTGGGTTTCTACTCGCTGTCGCGGTCGGAAGGCCTGGTGCTGCGATACTTGACCGACACCTACGACACGCTGCGCCACACCGTCCCGGACGAAGCCAAGACGGAAGCGTTGCAGGACCTCATCGAATGGCTCGGTGAGCTCGTCCGGCAGGTCGACTCCAGCCTGCTCGACGAGTGGGAAGCACTGCGGAACCCGGACGAGGAAGACCCGCAGGCACCCGCCCGCCTACCGGACGGCCCGCCGCCGGTCACCCGCAACGAGCGCGCCTTCCGCGTCCTGGTGCGCAACGAACTCTTCCGCCGCGTCGACCTCGCCGCGCGCCGGGCGTACTGGGACCTCGGCGAACTGGACGCGGCGTCCGGCTGGGACGCGGACGCTTGGCAGGAAGCGATGAACGGGTACTTCGAGGAGCACGACGTCCTCGGCACCGGGCCCGACGCGCGCGGGCCGCAGCTGCTGCTGATCGAGCGGGAGCCGACGATGTGGAAGGTGCGGCAGATCTTCGACGACCCCGAGGGCGACCACGACTGGGGCATCAGCGCCGAAGTCGACCTGGCGGCCTCGGACGAAGCAGGCTTCGCCGTTGTGCGCGTAACCGGCGTCGACCGCCCCTAGCCCTTCGCGGTAGTCCCAGCCCTCCGACGCTATGAAGGGACCCTTCCTCTCATTTTTCGGGAGGAAGGGTCCCTTCATAGCGCTTCGCGCCCCAGACTCGTCGACCGTCAGGGGCAGCGATCAAACTGCGCCGGATCGACTAGTGGTTCGTCCATGTCGTGGTCCTTCAGCTTCGCCATCTGTCGACAGGTGGCGATAGTTGCACACGCGGGGTATCACGTGATGTCGACATGTTGTGGCAGCTGGGGTGGGCGCTGGGAAGCGAGGGTGAGCAGGCGTTCGGCGGCCGGGGCGTCGGTGATGAGCGTCGACACCATGCCGGAGCGGAGCACGGCGTCGACGGCGTCGGCTTTCGCCTCGCTGTAGCCGAGCGCGATCACTTCGGGGACCCGCCGGAGTTCTTTCGCGCTGATCGCCAGGACGTGGTGGGCGAGGCCGGTCGACAGCTCGTTGCCGTCGGCGTCGAACAGGCGCGCGGTGACTTCGGCGGCGACACCGCGTTTGCGGATGGCCTCGCGCTCGGCTGGTTCGAGGGCGTCGTGCACGGTGGACTCGCCGGGTCGCCAGGCGCCGATGCTGACGACGGCCTTGGTCAGGTTCCGGAACTGCGCGAACGTCTCGGCGATGCCGGGCTGACGTCGTAGCGTCTCGGCCGTGCGGCGGTCGGGGAGGACCAGCGGGCCGAAGATCGGGTACGCGTCCCCGCCCGAGACGGCCGCCACGCGGCGGACGGTCTCGACCGAGCGGTCGTGCATGTCGATCCCGGCCTGCACCCCGCACAGCTGCACGACCGGGCACTTCGGCAGGACGCGGATGGCCTCGGTCATCGCGTTGACCGACCGGGCCCAGGACAGGCCCAGCACGTCGTCCTTGGTGACGATCTCGGCCAGCAGGTCGGCGGACAGGACGCCGATCCGACGCCGCATCTCGGGCTTCGACTCCTTACCGGACGCTCGTTCGAGCACCAGCACGCGGCTCAGGCCGTAGGCCGAGCGCACCTGGTCGGACAGCGCCAGGTCGATCGGGAACGGCAGGTCGAACTCGATCCGTACCAACCCGCTTTCCCTTGCGGTGTCGAGCATGCGGGCGATCTTGAACCGGCTCATGCCGAACTCGTCGGCGATCTCCAGCTTCGAGTGGCCCTGCGCGTAGAACCGCCGGGCGACCGAGGCCAGTAGCACGGCATCGGCCGGGCCGACCTTACGA
>Ga0193716_1001971_pt1 | contig 11761 bp, 11 predicted proteins | sample U2c1metaG_FD_145901 | JGI IMG/M metagenome (GOLD analysis project Ga0193716, IMG submission 145901) | Soil microbial communities from a riparian zone of the East river system, Colorado, United States - U2c1 | ecosystem: Environmental > Terrestrial > Soil > Riparian zone | place: USA: East River...
TTAGGCTGTGCCTGTGTGTCTATGCCCCATCATCCTCATCCATGAGGGTGCCTTCTACTACTGCTATCTGATGGCATCTAAAATTCAGTTTCTTACCTTCCCCACCCTCCATATATCTTATGTAGGATGGGGGTACATTTTTGGTGAATTATTAGGCTGTGCCTGTGTGTCTATGTACCATCATCCTCATCTGGAAGGGTGCCTTCTACTACTGCTATCTGATGGCATCTAAAATTCAGTTTCTTACCCTCCCCACCCTCCATATATCTTATGTAGGATGGGGGTACATCTTTGGTGAATTATTAGGCTGTGCCTGTGTGTCTATGCCCCATCATCCTCATCTGGGAGGGTGCCTTCTACTACTGCTATCTGATGGCATCTAAAATTCAGTTTCTTACCTTCCCCACCCTCCATATATCTTATGTAGGATGGGGGTACATCTTTGGTGAATCATTAGGCTGTGCCTGTGTGTCTATGCCCCATCATCCTCATCTGGGAGGGTGCCTTCTACTGCTGCTATCCAATGGCATCTAAAATTCAGTTTCTTACCTTCCCCACCCTCCATATATCTTATGTAGGATGGGGGTACATCTTTGGTGAATTATTAGGCTGTGCCTGTGTGTCTATGCACCATCATCCTCATCTGGGAGGGTGCCTTCTACTACTGCTATCCGATGGCACCTAAAATTTGGTTTCTTATCCTGCCCACCCTCCATATATATCATTTATCTTGGGGATATGCCTTTAATGAATTTTTAGGCTCTACCTTTGTGGTCTGTGCCCCATCATCCTTATTTGGGAGGGTGCCTTCTAGTTCTGCTATCTGATGGTATCCAGAATTTGGTTTCTTATCTTGCCTGCCCTCCATATATCTCATGTGTCATGGGGGTACATTTTTTGATGAATTGTTAGGTTGTGCCTGTGTGTCTGTGCCCCATCATCCTCATCAACATATGTGCCTTCCACTACTGCTATCTGACAGCATCTAAAATTCAGTTTCTTATTCTCCCCCACCCTCCATTATTCATCATGGGGGTACATCTTTAATGAATTGTTAGGTTGTGTCTGTGTGTCTGCCCCATCGTCCTTATCCAGAAGGGTGCCTTCTAACTGCTGCTACCTGATGGTATCTAAAATTCAATTTCTTTGGACATCTTTGGTGACAAAGACCTTGAAGATGGTGAGGGGGGCATGTGAAATATTCTGGGTGCTTTGGGGATGAAAACAATGTGGTGGATCTGTGGCTTTCCAAATCAAACTCATAAATATTCTCAACAACCTCTCTCAACTAAATTCACCTCTCTGAGCTTTTTCACAAAATTTCCGACGGTTTTGAAGACATGCTGGACCTGGTTGATGTTTTGGACTCCTCAGGCAATGAAAACAACAACATGCCTTCCCTCCAATCGATCACTGACTCCTTGGACGATGGGGTTTATTTATATGTGAATTATTTGGCCTTCCCAAGCATCTGGGAACTCATCAAGTGACATGGAACAATATAGCTCGAAGCCAGTGCCACTGAATATTTTAGATGACAGTGTTTTGTCTGGCGATGACAATTTTGATGCAGAGGCAAATTTTGGGGATTTTTGTGATGAGGGAGGGGTGGATCTGGTGATGGATACCAGAGATGAGGCATATACAAAGAGATTCACTTGTGCGATGCTTGTAAATGCAACTCAAATCGCTGAAGGAGTTGAGACTGAGCTCTACAATTGGGACCCTCACACCACATGACTGCCTATTGAAACTGCTTGGAGAATTTTATCTCTGAATAAATTGCCACTGCAGAAAACCCTGTTTCCAACCCACTGGGAAGAAATATTTGTGCATCAGAATTCTGAATGGTAAAACAACAACTATGATATTACTCACCAACCTTATCTTCTGCCCTGACATGATTGTTTCTATTTCCAAACTTTACACAGCTGGTTTACTGCTCGCTTTTTGGATTGTGTTGCAAAAGATTTCATTCCAGGAGTAAGGTAATTGGAGAAGTCTCACAGACAAATGGGTTAAATCTAATAGACTATCATTTATAAAGACAGGGAGAAATGGCAGAGATGGCAAAGATGATTGAGGAGTTACACCATCGGATGGGTCATATCGCCCCTGAAGCCGCCAAACAATGGGTCATCAAAAATGCCATAGATGGTCTTGAATTGGACCGGTTGAGTCAATTTGAAATTTGCAATTCCTGCAAATAGGCCAAGGTGACCTGGAAACCAATCAGAAAGACTAAAGAAGGGTGTCTAAGTTTGGCGAGAAAATTCATTCCGATCTTTAGGGTCCATCACTGGTTCAAATACCAGGAAAGAAGTAGTATTATTCTGCATTCGGTGATGACCATACATGCCGGAGCCATGTGCAATTACTTTGCATGAAGGACGAGATGTTTGACCCCTACATCGGATTTGAGGGGTTGGGCGAAGACCTAATTTGGGGTTAGGGTTATAAAGCGACTGAGATCCGATCTTGGAGGATGGTAATATCAGTAAACACCTTGTGGCTAATGGAACACGTTGCTAGGGAGAAGCTATTAACCATGCCATCTGGTTGAAGAACAAAACATCAATTAGAGCCCTACTAAATGGAAAAACACCTTACAAGATGTGGGTATGGGACAAAACCAAATCATGCTTGATTAAGGGAATGAGGTTCAATGATAACTCCTGCTGAAAATTAGATGGGAGATCTGAAATCGGGCATTGGGTTGGTTGTGATGAGGCAAGTGATGCCTACTGCATTTGTTGGCCTGATAAATGCTCCATCACAGAGTGTTAAATTCAACGACAATATCCTAATTTCTCATGCTCTGCCCATTGAGGGTGAGATTGACTCCTTCAATCACCACCACCACAGCTGCTAACAATGATGAAAATGCAAATTTACCTGTGCTGGAACCTATCAAAATTATTCATTGGAATATATCAAATGTCTCAGTCTTTTCAACTACAAAGGCAGATATCTATAACTTTCAGAAGATTATAAATCCCATGCATCAGCTACACAAAATTTATCACAGACAGTTGTCATCCTGGCATAAAGGACAGATATACATCTGCTGCTCCTGGATGAGGAGCTGCTCCTCCATAATGTTTCCTCGACTCTCGTTGTCGATATGATACTTGTGTTCCAGCCAAGCTTGCCATTCGTCATCTTCTTCTTCTGTCCCATCATGTTCTAGAACAAATGCAATCATCCATGGATGTGCAAATGCCCTCTCCCGCCCTCGCTCATCCAAAAGATCCCTGGCTTCTGACACCAACCTGATGTTCCCCGTCACAAAGTGTGTGCTCCCACCACGTGCTGTAGGCTGGAATGCCACCTTCAAAATGGTTTCTGGGACAGATGGATGTTTCTCCATCTGTTTTCCAAGATATTCTTCCTGGCTGTATGTTGGATTCCCCAGGCACTTCAAATTGTACCATTTTTTACAACCCCAACAAAATCTTTGCTCTTGCTTGTCAGGAGACCACAGCTCGTCGCAACCATCATTGCAAGATTGGGGGCCCTGATTGAATTGAGCCAACATAAAATACACTCAACAAAACTGGTCCACTCACTCGAAGGCTAAGTGTGTCTTGGTCCCAGAAATATCTGTGATAGGATCCCTGTATCAGCAAATCAATTGATCCAAAACACAATGTCACAGGTGCTGACCGGCAAAAATATTCCACCACTGGCCTCTGGTGTAAATCATTATCTAGGATGGTTACAACATTTACTGGACCTGTTTATATGCACCTGTAGGTATTATTGAATTCACAGTCTGGCTGAACGCTCTCACCTTCTATAGTGGTGGCATCTATTATGTCTTCACAATGTGACGAACATAGCTCCTGCTTTGCCATAGTGGCAACATATCTGCCCCAAGTTGAAAATCCATCAGTTGTTTTGCATATTGGTTTCAGTGATGGTCAGCACCTTTTTATTTCTGCGATCGGATGAGAACCAACCACATCTGATGGAGAATAAAACCACTGCACATATGCAAGAGTGGTTTTCTGCACAAGATCATTACTTTTAGATTGCCTGGATATACTGTTTTGACGTACAGAAATTCTGGATTGGCGAATCTCTATGATTTTGCCTTTCCAATAATCGTCTAGTGTTAGCCTTGACTGTGTGGACAACCTTTGGTGCTTGATCAGCACACTTCCAGAAAAGTGTTCAGAATTCTTGTATATACACAATATTATGTTGTCTCACCAATCGTGGGGCACAAAACTGTGTGAGTGGCCTAAATATAATTCAACTGGTGTCTTACAAATAGACAGGATGTCTCAAACCTACTTTTTCTTATGGCTGTAAATGAATCAATTGGTGTGGCAGATGTCCACTCATTTTGAATGCGACGTTGTGCCATGTGTGAGACTTGTATAAACAAGCGGGCACAGAACATGAAAGAAGTAGTCACACCGCCACTTGTGCACAGGCCACATTTTAGGCTAATGTCCTCATCCTCAGTATCCCAAAGCTGGGGTGATGACAATGATGCACTCGCATGCCTCACCCCTTCATGCTCAGTTCATGGATCCAATGAAGATGCCGGAAGTGGTTGGGGTGACTCAGATGATGCTTTAGCAGGTGTTATGGACCTTCCTCCATCACATCCAATCCTAGAAAGTTCAGACACAGGTGGTTGGGGAAGTGATGGAGATGCACTGGGACACATCATTTCTAGCTCAAAAAGCCTGTCTGAAAATGCTGGGGTTGATATCGAAGAGGGGTTTCTTTTTAACTCGGCCGCCCACTATGCAGGACACTCAGACCTTCAAATATCTGCTCCAGATGACCATTGGATGAACTCAGATGCTGAAGAAGACCCTCACCCGACAGTGCGATCCTCTAGGGTAGAAAAATCTGTCTCCCGCCCCAACTCACCTCTTGCATCAACTTCTCATTCCGACAGCCAAACCCACTCAGATTACAAATTGACAACTGATGTGGACCATCCAATGTATCCTCCTCTGCATGGTAATAATCCTAACCCGAGAAAGCAGTCCTCTCAAGAGGAGTTATTCGTAGGTGTGTGGCAGGTGTTCCAGAATTTACCATCAACAAACCTGAATAGCCTCTCCAGAATCAGTGCTGGCAGATCCTGCCCGTTGGAGTAATGCATACTCCCAGTTGTCCAGTGTTGCCCCTGAGGCATCTTTGCATTTGGCTGTTTTGGACTTTTATCTAACACAGGAGTGGTATTCTCTGGCGCAGCAGACCGGAGCTGAGAATTGTTCTGCTTTTTATTTAGACCGATCCACCGTTCATCACATAAATTCTGGCACCTTGCAGCACACCCTACGGAAATGGTTGTTGCTTCCACAGCAGGGTGTGGTCAAACAATGCCCTATCCTCTTCATTGAAGGACATGATGAGGGCACACACCACAAACTGGTGCTCCTCGATTACGTGGCTAACAGGGTATTTTTGTTCGGAGCATCTGGCCTACACGGCGATGATACCCTGTATGCCCAGTGGAACAACAATAGGCTTTGGAATGCCATTTGCCATGAATTCGGATGGGTAAGACACAATCAGAAACCCTCTGCTTTCCAGCTTGATTGGATCCAGGTATGTGAATCAAGTCAGTTGCCTGCCAACATCTGATTTTCTATGAGGTGGGACACAATGTTGGTCCAGGTATAGCAGCTGTCATACACCATGTGTTTCAGCATGGATGGAAGGCACCGAGGATCACCCAGTCTTCTTCATCTCCTAAAAATCTCCCCTGCATTCACTTGACACGCGAGCGGATATTTTACAAGGTACTCAAGCACTCACAAAGATATTACGATATCTGGCACATGTCTGAAGGTCCAAAGTTATATGACACAAGCCCACCACAATGCGTAGTGGATGACATGATCACAGGGCCCACCAAATTCCTCAGGTTCAAACAGATTGCCCTTAGGCTAGACACACATAGATATAGAGGCTGCCGATCATGCACTCATCACAACAATGATTCCCAAAACAGTGATACCAGCTACACTGAAGACCTCAGGTCTCTGCATCCACCAAAAAACACTGCAGACATTCCTCTCAGATCTGGCCATTCTTTAACTAATGATGCCCTTCCCATGGACCATAACTCAGATTCTATTGTTGAAGCAATTCCTCTGTGTGAGGCAGGCCCTGATGATCAAATGCCATCACATCATACATCTGATGATGATTTTGATGACTATGACAGTGCTCCTATTCTACAGAAACAACAGGACATCTTGGTCAATACTTGGTCATTCGATGGTTATGGGAATTTCATACTGGAGAGCTGTTGGGGCACATGGATAGACTATGGATACAGGCTCATTCCCAGGTTCTTTTCCATGTTCCCTCACAACCCACCAGCTCAACACCTCGAACACCTGTTGCCAACAGAAGAGTCTACCCAAACACATCAATTTTCTGATACAGAACCATCAGAATCTCTATCCTCGTCATGGGCCACAAACTCGGTGGGATCCTCCTCCTTGGATGATGATGACCCTGGTATTGCTGCCATAAAACCCCCCACACCTGATCCACCCGAGTTAACATTGGGCCTTCAAGGCATGCTGGATGAAGCTGGCCTGCTGGAAGACACGATGGACAGCCAGAACATTTTTGTTTGTGGAAAGGGCCGAACAGGTGAACTCTTCCGAGTTGACCCAACTATAGATGAAATAAAAATCGCCCCAAATGCCATATCGACATCTTATGATCTCGATAGCCTCATCTATGCCACTTATCGGCTGAAATTCCGAGCACCTATCCATTTGCACCTGAATCCCCTGCTTGGAAGTCGAGCACCATTCTGGAAAAACAACCAAATCCATGTCAATATCTTAAGTCCTCCAACCGATGTGGGGTCTCGCAGCAGAACAACAAAAACTTTCACGTTGAATCAAATTCCACACACACATTTTGGTCAACTTGGCATAGGTGCAGTCCTATTCAATATTTATATTTTTTTTCCCAGGATGATCCATAAGCATCCCAAACATAAATTCATGCTAAACATGATACCCCTCCCAGTCCAAGAACTGTGGTTCAGCAGTGCCATCATCCCTGCTGCCAGAGAAGTCTTTGCCAACAGTTTTCCTGGAACTACAGAATATCTCCCAGGAAGTTTGGAAGAGCTGCGGTTGAAGAAAGGTGTCCATGGCCCAAAAACCATAGTGACCTCTCCAGCATGCCTTGCTATGTTGCAGGACACCCTGCGATCCCGCATCCTCAACAACCCAGACCTGCTACAACGATTCGGATCCTGCTTCTTTGTGGTGGACTCTCGTGGCATAAAGCTGTTGTCAAAGCAGTATGAATTACAAACTCAACCACAAGGTACAATACAAAAAATGCTTCCTTTCCTGGATCTCGAGCACATGATGGATAGAGAGCATGGGGAACTTGTTTTGGACTTGGGGATTTCTTATCATCCCCCAACTAACCAAGGCCCGAGGATCGGACTATGGAAGTTGGCGAAAGTGAACAACTCGTATGGAATTATGGGCACCACAAAAGGAAGACAACACCATACATGCACGTTGGATGGTTATGGTGGTAGACAAGCACCATTGGGGAAGGCACGTAAATTGCATACACAGCTCCTCTTGCGTTCCACATACAACCTGGTTTTCGAGGTTGTTCGTGTTGGCAGCCAGACACAGTACCTTTGTACTGATGCTGATGCTGTCATGGCTGGTGACAGATATATGAAGGCCTGCCAATCATGGAAAGATCTTTTTCACAAGGCCATCTCTCAATCCTTTGGTGTTAGAGAGGAGGTCCGTGGAAGTGCGGCAGCCATTTTTTATCTATTCCATCAGTCATCGGCAAAGGTAACATCATCATCAACCGCGATGGATATGCCACTGAACCTGCTTCATAGGCCAACGATTACTTGCGATCGGATCCTATACTTTGGCTTCCATCCAATATATACTTTCCCTGGATTTCCCGACGTTTTTCAGAACTCCAAAACATTCAGCAGAAATTATCTGCCATTCGGCCTGACAATTACCGGCTGATGACCGTTATTATCACCTATCTGATGAGATTTGTGATGGTGACCCCACGGGTCGACCATGACACCCTCAAAGACTCCATCCAAAGCCTTCGCTTTGATGGGATCATGGATCGTTTTGGGATGGTCTTCATCCATGACTTAGACCTTCGATCATTGAAGTTACCAGGGATAGATCAAAGGGATACAGCAAAACTGATGGACCTCGGTGGCAATGTCATAAGGCGTCCACCACCACATCATATGAAGAAAATTGCCAGACCATGGCAGCTCGGAGATGGTCAACATCAAAATGACTTTCCATGGGGTCCAGCACCCTCTTGGCAGCGCATATCGGATCTACTACGCACCGAGTGTTGCACCTTCCTGCGTCCATGGGAATATGTCCATGGGAACGAAGGCGACATTGCATTCCACAGACTTTTCATACGGTTCACTCGTGACATATGGTTGAGTATGGGAACACGCATCGTCAATGCCAATAGACTCCCAAATCCCCGATCCATAGAGGATGCCATGAGGACTTGGACACCACAGAATATCGAGCAAATATTGGGATCAGAACGGTGTCACTTCCTTCCCTCAACCCATGGATTGACAGGAAATTTTCCAAAGCATGTTTGCTCAAAATCATTTGCAAACATGCGTAACATTTTCTTTCCTGGTCTGGAAGTTGACATACCCGAAAATTCCATATGGAGTGCCTACACCGACAATGATGCCTACATACAGATATACCATGATTACCTCCAGCGTTGGTCCCAGCATGATGTCGACATGCTAAATAACTATCTAGACCAGGTCTTTTCCAACCTCCAGTGCCTTCCCCCTAGTAAATCACCAGAGGCAGGTGGAACCACAATATGGTCTGCTGTCAAAGGGAAGGTGCAGTTTGTGACCAATCCATCATTTTATCGGATCTGCGAAGTCGGTGGAACAGAACATGACCAGGTGCGGCCAATACGGCCCCAAATATCATCAAAGCAGCTGGTGGCGAGGATTCAGGACACACATGGGGGGGCCAAGGCTGTTAAATTGCGCACAAGGGTTAGGACCAAATCAATCAAGACACGCAACAAACGGAACCCTCCCCGTAATAAAGCACAAAAAAAAAAATACATTGCCGAAATGTGAGTGCACCGAACTTTCTTCAAAACCTGACAAGTTTTCAACTCAACAAAAATTCACATTGTGCAGAGGCAACAACGGAGATGATGATCTGGGGCCCTCAGTAGTGCCAGATCCATCATCTTCATCTTCTGCAGCCTCTGCAGCATCATTTCCACCATCAGACTCATCAGCCTCCAGCTAATTGATCAACTGGACTCAGATCAGAAGACACCTGAGCACTTATCTACCAGAGCTCCATAGGTTACCTTCAGTACATTTATTTTTGTTCACGATCCCTTGGCGAATGTATCTATATCCCACAAAGAATGAATTCCATGAAACTGTTGAACTGGCAATTGTTTGCTGTAGTTTGCTTCACACGTGGATGATTTGACAAGGAAACGCTTTCAGGATTTGTTCTCAAATACCACACACCCAACATGGCAGACCACACACTCGAGCTATCATGGTGGCTCCAGGAACCGCCTGTGACAAGAGAATTGCCGCCATCTTCTTTGATGTCCTTCACCAAATATTCTATCGACGGCGAACACACCAAAGGGGTTCCCCCCAAACAATGTGTCATACAAATCGGCTCTCTGAAGCTGCATCTGAATGCAAAGTGGCTGCCTTTGATGATGATCATTCAGATGATCCAAGCTGCAGCATTGCAGGAGTCCATATCAGCCTCGGAAATGTCAAATCAGAAGAAGGCCCTCATTATGTTGAGGCTAATGTGGTTCTATGATTTTCTTTTACAGAGATTTGCCCAGGATGCGACAAGGGACAAACCTGATTCATCAGGAAACAGCCCACTTCCAGACGAATGGATGCCTGAGTCAATGGCTCGCTGTCTGACACGCCTGGCTCTTAAAATACCTCACACTCCAGCGGCGTTGCATAAAAATTCACAACTGCTCGGGGAAGCTTATCAGCGCCCAAGCAACCACTTTAGTTATGGTAAGTGAGATCCTAAATCAATCTTCAATGTATCTCGATTTGTTACTGAACTCGTATCTGAACTCAGACTACCACAGCTTTACCACCGAGCATCAGACGATGTTGGAGTCTGGTTTGCGACTGATGGGGACTCCCAATCCAGCAGAGGTCCTAGAAATCATACGACACGAGTTAATTGCCTATGGTCTTGCTCCCGGCATGGAAGCCAGTGAAGGTCCAAATCAGATAGGTAAGGCTAAAAGCCACCATGATGATGCACGACCTCCCTCAGAAATACTGACATACATGCCTCCTCAGATAATGTCAGAGACCCCTCAAATATAAACACCGCCAATCATGACGAATCCTATGAGGCCGCGCAAGAACACTGTGAGTTATGTTTTATAACATCCACCAATTTATTCTCAGTTTGCTGCATTTCATCGTAGCTGCGACAGTGATGAAACGGCCGCGTGGTCGCCCACACAAGAAGCATTCTGAAATGGACGATGCTCACGTCCAAAAATCTCCAAGACGCCTCCGTTCCAATCTAGCTGCCAGAACGACTCTGGATGCACTCTCTGAATACCCTTCCTTGACACCACCAAGTCCGACGAAGAAGCAGGTCAAGAGGGTTAGTTGTTCAATCTCTTGGCAATATGACACACAAAGTTCATTTCAATGTTGCAGGCAAGCTCCATCGACAAACCTGCATGTCCCTTTATCGCTCCTAAGAAGAAGCAAAAAAAACCTGCCCCAAGTGGAAACCTCAGCATTACACCTCGTGCACCTCCACTAGTGAGCCCGCTAAGCATAATTTTTGATAACAGAATCACAATCTGCCATAGGCGGAATCTAAGCCCATCGCAATAAATCAACACCGGAAAATGGCAGCACCATCGGGGTCCGACGACCTTCGTCATACTGAGGCAGAGGAAAAGGAATCGAACCCTGTTGTGAGTAAGGTCTGTCAGCTATGGTCATAACTTCATGAAGACTTAACCACTAACTCACACTTCTAGGCCACAGAGATGCCACAGAACCCAAGGAATTGGTTGGATGTAGTTCATGCACAGGCCATATCTCACTCAAGTGAACAGCCCACCAATTTGGCTGCTCTTGAAAAGGATCTTGAGCATTTCCATAAGATCATGTCATTGGTAGACATGAATGGGTGGAAACAACATGTGATTTCTACCCTGGTTGAAGAGGAAAATACAGCAAAGGTAATGTCAAATGCTTCTCCACAACACTCTTTTTCATAAGCCTTGTTTTCAGGTTGACAAGATTTTGTCATGGGTACATGAAGTGCGGAAAGTGGCAAAACATGATCCCAAAAGGGATCAATTTCCATTCGCTAAACAGCTAGTTCGGTCTTGCATACTCTACTGTGAAAAGCGCAAGACGGTATAATAAACCGTACATACTTGATGATGACATTATATTTGGTTCAACACCATCTATGATATTCTCATGATCCATACTATTAAACAACTTCCCATTCCAATTTGATCCATGATGCAAGGCGTCAAAAATATATATCAATTGTGTTATAGCTGCATCATGCAAGAAGCTGGCACCAATGTCACGCAGAAAACATGACCAGATACGTCCAAACAATGTCAAACATCACCAGACAACAACACAAATTTTCGTTGATTTTTATTTGTATTGTAGTCGATTCACTTGGACTTGCATCGC
>Ga0193716_1001973_pt1 | contig 11756 bp, 9 predicted proteins | sample U2c1metaG_FD_145901 | JGI IMG/M metagenome (GOLD analysis project Ga0193716, IMG submission 145901) | Soil microbial communities from a riparian zone of the East river system, Colorado, United States - U2c1 | ecosystem: Environmental > Terrestrial > Soil > Riparian zone | place: USA: East River...
GTCAAAGCCGGTGAAGCGATCAAGGTCGCGGTGTCGGCATCGAGCACTTGGTTGATGGTCGCCATCATCCCCATGGCCATCAACTTCTTGATTACTTCACCGGCTTTGACGCCCATCTCACGAGAAAGATCGGCGACGGTAATTACCTCGGAAATCCTGACAACTCGTTTACTTGCCCTGGGAACCGTGATTTCGGTTCTTCTAACCTCTTTGCCTGGCAGCACGCGCTTTTTCCTCGGAATGCGTCCGCCACGCATATCTTTTTCTCGGGACTCGAGCACGTCTTGTTTCTTGAAGACGCGCTTTTTATGTCGCCCGGCTTTCGGCTTATCATCGGTGCCGGGAACGGCGGTACCGTTGGGTTGGCCTGCGGCTCCGACGTCTCCCGTACGCGCTCCCGGTTGACCCGGCGTCCCGGGAACCGGTTTCCGCAGCACCGGTGTTGGCGCGGGCTCGACCCGCATGGTTTGTTTGAGATCGATACGGCCGAGGATGCGCGCACCGCCGCGAAGCATTTCCGGCTGCGCCGGCGTTTCTTTGGCGACTGGCGCGGGTTGTACAGGCTCCGACGGTAGCGGCGTTTGCGGAGCAGCCGATTCCGCAATTGGAGCAGCTTCGACTAAAGTCGGTGCAGGAGCAACGGCTGGTTCCTCAGCCGGTTCATCATGCGCTGCGGCAGGCTCGTCGTAAATCTCTGCTGTTTCAGTCGGCGCTTCGATTGGCACATCTTCGACCGGCGAAGTGCTCGCAACCACGGCCTCGACCGCCGCTAACCCTTCGGCTTTCGCCGCCGATTCTTTTGCGGCTTCGATGTTTTCCTCCGGTTTTGCGGCATGCGGCATTTCAATGCGGCTGGTGCGCCGGCGAATTACATTGGTGCGCACGCGCCGCTCCACCACCGTTTCACGAGCTTCCATGGCGCTGTGGCTTTCATCCTCGGTTTTGACAACGCGATCGGCGACGACTTTTTCCTCGCCGACGTGCACCTGCGGCTTTTCCTGAAGCGCCAACGCCGCACGGACGCGAGCGACTTCGTCGTCTTCCATCGCGCTCTGCGCCTTGCGACCCCTCATGCCCAACTTATCGAGCTGAGCGATGAGATCCTTGGTCTCGATACCCAATTCCTTGGCAAGTAGATGGACTCTCGTCTTTCCCATCTCTTTCTTACTCCCCGTCTCGAGCCTTGAGCCGTTGAACTAGATTTTCCTTAGCAGCGCGGCTGATCTCGGTGCGAAATGCTCTAAAGTGACTTTTACGGTTGATAAACATTTTCCAACAGTTTTCGACACGATGAAGATAACCGCCGCGCCCTGATCGCCGATTCAGCTCAAGTTGCCCCTGCTCGATAACCGCCAGGCGAATCATCCCAGCGGCCTCGTCTCGCGCGCCACAACCCAAGCAAGTGCGCTCCGGCCGGTGGTCTTCTTCGACACACTCCCCCAAAACAACGCGTTTTAGGATTCGCCCTCCTGCACCGGGTCGAGCGCCGGTATGGCAGCCGCTGCTGCCGCCGCCGCTTCCGCTGCGATGACCGCGGCTGCAGCCGCTTCCGCTTCCTTAGCGCGCTTCTCGCTGACAAATTGCTTGGCCGATTTGTGCAAAGCCTCAGCTTTTTCTTTGCTGATGCCTTCGACATCCATGATTTCTTCCAACTCGCTGTCCGCCACATCTTCCGCCGACTTGAAGCCCTCTTGATAAAGCAGCTCGGAAGCAAAATCGCCGATCCCTGGGATCGAGCCAATCGATTGACGCGCGCGCCGGGTCTCTTCTTCCGCTTCGGCTTCGCTGCGCACGTCGATACGCCACCCAGTGAGGCGGGAAGCCAGCCGGACGTTTTGTCCCTTCTTGCCGATGGCGAGAGAAAGCTGGTCATCGGGCACAATCACTTCCATTGTGTGATCGTCATCGTCGATAATGATCTTCGCCACTTTGGCCGGTGCCAAAGCCCGGCACACATATTCGGCTTGGTCCGGAATCCAATGCACGATATCAATTTTTTCACCGCGCAATTCTTGCACTACGGACTGTACCCGAGTGCCTTTCATACCAACGCAAGCGCCCACCGGATCGACATCAGAGTCATGCGAAACGACGGCGATCTTCGCCCGCCCTCCCGGTTCGCGGGCGGCACCTTTGACCTCGACAATACCCTCATAGATCTCCGGCACTTCCTGCGCGAAAAGTTGGGTCAGCATGCCCGGGTGGGTGCGCGATAAAATAATTTGCGGCCCGCGGCTGGTGATTTCCACGCTCACGATATAGGCGCGAATGCGGTCACCCTGGCGGTAACGCTCTCGCGGCACCTGTTCCTTTTCCGGCAGGATCGCGTCGGTGCGTCCGAGATTGACAATGATATTGCGCTTTTCGAAGCGCTGCACGATGCCGTTGACCAGTTGCCCTTCGCGCCCCTTGAATTCGTTGTAGATGATCTCGCGTTCCGCGTCGCGCACGCGCTGTACGATGTTTTGCTTGGCCGCTTGCGCGGCGATGCGCCCGAACATGCTTGAATCCAATTTGGACAACAGCTCATCGCCGATCTCCGCATCAGGATCCAGGCTGTCCCGAGCTTCTGCCAAGGTAATTTCCGTGGCTTGGTCTTGAACGGTTTCGACAACCGTTTTGGCCTCGAACAGTTCGACTTCACCGATCTCCGGATTAAATTGCGCTTCGATTTTACGCTGATGACCGAACGTCTTCTTCGCAGCGGAGATCATGGCATTCTCGAGCGCGCTGACCAAGATCGCCTTGTCGATACCCTTCTCTTTGCTTACCTGTTCGATCACTCGATTGAGATCTTGCTGCATATTAGGCACTCCAGTCGTGCTCATAATTGGATCGTTCGATCATTGAAAACGGTATCTCTAACTTCGTGCCATCTTGATTGATTAAAATACTCTCCGGGGAAACTTCGACCAAGGGCCCGAGAAAAGAACGCCGGCCTTGAATCATATCGCGCGTTCGCACGCGAACCTTTTTTCCCACAAAGCGGTGAAAGTGCTCCGGCTTCTTGAGCGGCCGATTGATTCCCGGTGATGAGACCTCTAATGTATAGGCTCCGTCGACGATGTTTAGAGAATCGAGAAGTTCGCTCAAGCCGTGGCTGACCTTGCTGAGCTCATCCATTTTGGGACCGCCCTCTTTGTCGAGATACACGCGCAAGACCCGGCCGCCGCGACTCCCCTCGCGCCTCAACTCTATATCGAGTACCTCCATCCCCTCACTCGCCGCCAACGGCGCCGCCATATCCCATATCCGGCGGATCGTCGTATCCATCTTGCTTGTTAGGCCCCAGAAACAAAAAAAGCGGGCAAAGCCCACTTTGAGTATACAACTCTTTAAGTGTGTTTTTTCTCTATCATAATTCTTGCCGCCAGTGCAAGAGGCGCGCCGCGCCGAGCATTGCGCCTCCAACGTTATTTGCTATGATTTCGCCTTCAGTTCCGATCGTGGACATGAAAGCCCTGAGTAGAGTGAAACGAGAGCCGACGCCGGGCATATCCTGGGAACAAATCTTGACGAATCTCGACGACGGAGTCGTTACAGTCGATCTTGATGGGAGAATTACGTTCTTTAACGAAGCTGCCGAAGTTCTCACCGAAATCTCGTCCGCCGTTACCGCGGGACAACTATTGGAACAGATCTTTAAGCGGGAACCGTGGCTCATCGATCTGGTTAAGAAAACCCAGCCGCCGCGCCAGGAAAGCGCGCGCGGCGAGGGCGATTTCGTTACTCGTTGGGGACGAAAAACTCCCGTAAGCGTAACCGTATCACCGCTCCACGATGCGCAGGGCGAGTTCGAAGGCACGATCCTACTTCTGCGCGACATCAAGCATCGCAAGGAACTCGAAGAGGATCTCAAGCGCGCCGACCGCCTGGCTCTCATGGGAACTTTAGCGGCCGGCCTCGCGCACGAAATCCGTAATCCCCTGGGCGGCATCAAAGGCGCCGCACAGCTCTTGCGCCGTTCCGTCGATGCCAACCCAACCGTCCACGAATTTATCGACATCATGATTCGTGAAGTCGATCGGGTCAATCAACTGATCGAGCAGCTGCTGGATCTCTCGCGGCCTGCGCAGTTGACTTTAGAACCGGTGAACATCCATGAAATTTTGGAAGACGTGCTTCTACTCGAAGCGCAAACCGTCGGCGAAAAAGAAATCCAGATCCGCAAATATTTCGATCCGAGCCTGCCACCGATCAACGGCGACCGGGCCCAGCTCGTTCAAGTGTTTCTCAATTTGATCAAGAACGCCTTTCAAGCCATGGAGCAGAGCGGCGTGCTGACCGTGACCACTCGGCTCGAAACCGACTTTCATATTCGCGGTCATGACAGCGCTCCGAATCGATACATCTGGGTTGACCTCGCCGACGAAGGTGCCGGCATCGCGGACGAAGACCTGCCGCAAATTTTCTCGCCCTTTTTCACGACAAAAACCAACGGCACGGGACTGGGATTGGCCACCTGCTATCGCATCATCAAGGAGCACGGCGGTCTGATTCGAGTCGAGAGCACGGCAGGGAAAGGAAGCACCTTCAAAGTTTCTCTTGTGGTGGCGGATTGACATCAATGGAACAAGGAAAAATCCTGGTTACGGAAGACGAAGAATCATTGCGTTTTGTGCTGCAAAAGGCCTTGGAGGCCGAAGGCTATTGGGTCCAGACCGCGGCCAACGGCGCCACCGCGCGCCGCTTGCTGACGGACAATCACTTCGATGTGTCATTGATGGACATCAAGCTCCCCGACATCGATGGCTTGGTGCTCCTCAAAGAAATCAAAGAAGCCGCGATTGATACGGCGATGATCTTGATGACCGCGCAAAACACCATGCGCAACGCCATCGGCGCCATGAAGAACGGCGCCTTCGATTACATTACCAAGCCTTTTGATCTCGACGAAGTCTTGGTGCTGGTCAGGCGCGCCGTCGACAGCCGTAAGCTCACCCGCGACTTTCGCGAGCTTAAGGAAGAAGTCAAAAAGCGCTTCGAGCCCGGCGTCAACATCATCGGCACCAGCTCGAGCATGCAGAGCGTCTATAAAACCATCGGCCAGGTAGTCGATACTCTGGCGACGATCTTGATTCTCGGCGAGAGCGGCACCGGCAAGGAACTGGTTGCCAAAACCATTCATTACAATTCGCCGCGCTGGAACCAGCCGTTCATCGCTATCAACTGCGCCGCGATACCGCGCGACTTGCTCGAAAGCGAGCTGTTCGGCCATGAAAAAGGCTCCTTCACCGGCGCCCTCGATCGCCGTTTGGGTAAATTCGAGCTCGCCGAAAGCGGCACGCTTTTTCTCGACGAAGTCGGCGATATCCCGCTCGATCTGCAAACCAAACTCCTGCGCGTCTTGCAGGATCACGAGTATAGCCGGGTGGGCGGCCGAGACATCTTGAAGGCTGATGTGCGCATCCTGGCCGCCACCAATCAAGATCTAGACAAGGCCGTCAAAGAAAAACGCTTTCGCGAGGATCTCTATTTTCGCCTGAAAGTGATTCCGATTTATCTGCCGCCCCTGCGCGAACGGCGCGGCGACATCCCGCTCTTGATCGGCTATTTTCTCGACAAAATAAATCGCGAAATGGGGCTGCAAATCTCCGGTGTCTCCCCCGAAGCACAAAAACTTCTCGAGGATCACCCGTGGCCCGGCAACGTGCGCGAGTTGGAAAATACTTTGATTCGCGCCGCGGTGCTCTCGTCCGGGCCAATTTTGTTTCCCAAAGATTTCACGTTGCAAAACAAGCCCGCAGCGACCAGCATGGAAGTCGACCAACTTTCTCTCGAAGAAATCATCCGCCACAAGTTGGAAGATTATTTTCGCCGCACCGAGGGGGTCGATGTCGACAATCTCTACTCTCTGGTAATCGAGCGAGTCGAGCGGCCGTTGATCGAGCTCACGTTGAAAAAAACTCGCGGCAATCAGATCCGCGCCGCGCAGATCCTCGGCATCAACCGCAACACGCTGCGGAAGAAAATCACCGACCTGCGCATCGAACTAAAAAAAGAGGCGTCGTGAGCCATGGTTCTGCGTCTGCCGCCGCTGTACGGGATTCTCGATCCGGAGCAGACTCAGGGTCGCGCGACCGACGTCGTGTTGCGCGAAATGCTCGAAGCCGGTGTGACTATTTTACAACTGAGGGTAAAGTCGTTGGCGCCCGTCGACTTTCTGGCACTGGCAAAGCTGGCCCGCGCCGCAACCCAGGCGCACAACTGCACACTGATCGTTAACGATCGTATCGACGTTGCGTTGGCCTGCGACGCCGACGGCGTTCATCTCGGACAAGAGGATCTCCCGCTGAGTGCTGGAAGAAAACTCATGGGACCGAGGATTGTCGGAATCTCGACCCACAATCTTCAGCAGGCTCAGGAAGCCGAACGAAACGGCGCTGACTATATCGGCTTCGGTCCCATGTTCGGCACGACGACAAAAGCTACCGGCTATGCCGCGCGCGGCATCGAAATGCTCAAGCAAATTCACAACGCGGTCAGACTACCGGTTGTTGCCATCGGCGGTATTACCGAAGAGAGCGTCCAACAAGTCTGGCACGCCGGGGCAGACTCGGCGGCGATCATCAGCGACATCCTTCATGCCGGCGATATCCGGAGCAAAGTGGCGCGCATTCTCAGGCAACAGCAAGCCAGCCAACAGGACTAGCGCTGCTGCGAGCAAGCAGATGAACGGCTCCCGGTTTGCCCACCCGCCCGAAGACAGGTATTTCGAGGATTACATCCCCGGCGCCGTGCACGAATTCGCCTCCATCAGCGTCGACGAACAAGAAGTGCTCGAGTTTGGCAGGCGCTACGTGCCGCTCTCCTATCACATCGATAAAGAAGCGGCGAAGCAAAGCATCTACGGCGGCGTCATCGCCAGCGGTTGGCACACCGCGGCCCTCATGATGCGCCTCTACACCGAAAACTATCTCTCCCAGGTCGCTAACCTCGGCTCGCCTGGCGGCGACGAACTCCGCTGGAACAAGCCTGTCGTTCCCGGCGATGAACTCTCCGTGCGCGCCACCGTGATGGAAGGGCGTCGATCCGAATCACGTCCCGACCGCGGCATCGTGCGCACCTTTATCGAAGTTTTGAATCAGAAGCGTGAAGTCGTGATGAGTATGAAAATGGTAAATTTTGTGTGCTGTCGCGAGAAATAATTCTACGCAGACTCGCTCGCTTGACGCCTGGAAAGTCATTTGATGCTATCTCTAGGACAAGTAAGCTTCCGAATCCGAACCGCTCCACGCACCATTTCGATCGATTCCCGGTTTTTTCTCGATCAACAAAATCCGCTCTTAGAGAGAACCCTCAGGATCCCAAAAAGTCTCAATAGTGCCTTGACCGACTTCAGTGAGATCCGCTGTCCGCGATGCCGATGGCAGCCGAAGTCATCGCACCGCTGGTTTTGTGCGCCGTGTGATTACCCCGAATACTTCGATGACGGTTGCGGCGCGTGCTGGAATACGTTTAGTACGGGCGGGCGTTGTCCCGGCTGCAGCCATCAGTGGCGCTGGACTGCCTGTTTGAGTTGTGAAGGCTGGTCGTTGCACAACGATTGGTACCAAAACGAAGCGAAGAAACGGCAATAAGCCCAGTTGCAGATAGAAAGTTTTCTCCCTGCGGGCTGCTCGGATGCCCTTAGAAATCCTCGCGCACACGCAGATAACTCGCAAACCTCGGCAAGCCGGTTTGGGTCAGACCGCGATAGGTGTAGGTAATGGTCGTACCGACCGGCGGCGGGTTCTTGCGCACTTCATCTGTAAAACCGGTGCCGATCAGGAAGCGACGCTTGCTGCTGGGCATTTCAACGCGCAGAGCACCCATCATGCCTTGGTATTTTCTTTTCCCGGGAACGTGTCCGATCACGACGGCTTCGGTATCCTGCAAAGGTTTGAGCTTTAGCAGAACATCGCTGCGCCCAGTCACGTATGGTGCGTCGGCTAAGTGCAGCATCAGTCCTTCACCGCCACTCCGCACTACTTCATCCAGCTTGCGCTTGAGTATGACGCGATCGACAACACGAAATTGCTCAACGGCAACCAACTGTGGCCATTGCGCTTTGGCGACGATTTCCTTGATGCGCTGCGCGCGCTCGGTGAACGTGCCCGGCGCGTTGGGCAGCTCGAAGATCATATACTTGAGCTGGCGCCACTCGTCATCCTGGGGCGCGACCTTGCGCACGATTCCCGAGAGTGTTTCAAAACGACCACGCGCCAACCAAAGCTCACCGTCCAATGCTTGAACAGGCAGTTTAGCGATAAACCAGGCCGGCGCATTGACTGCGCGCCCGCTGCGAAAATGCAACGTCTTACCGTCCCAGATAGCTCGCACGCCATCGTATTTTTCACTGACCAAATAATTGGCAGGATTAACTTGGCGGCCAAGTTCATTCGCCAACAGCAAAGCCGGCGAAGCGCTTGCGGCCATGGGGCGCGAGATCTCGTGAAGACATGAGATCAACACCAGTATCGGGATAACGAACACAAGGGGCTTGAGTTTGCTTTGCACCAGAATCGGCATTTTCGTCGTCGGATCGAATTGCCTGGGACGCTATCTTGAAATCGAGAGTTGAGAATTCAGAGGTGCGATCGCGCTAGGCTTTGTCGGCCTCGTCATAGTCGAAATCATCCCGCTCGGTATAATTTTCGAAGCGAGTGAATTCGCCCAAAAACGTCAAATTGATCGTACCGGTAGGCCCATTACGCTGTTTCTCGATGATGACTTCCGCTTTACCTTTTATATCCTGGTTGTTCTTGTCATAAAGCTCTTCGCGGTAAATGAACATGATCAAATCTGCATCTTGTTCAATGGCACCGGATTCACGGAGGTCCGACATCTGCGGTTTTCTGCCAGTTCGATCTTCGACCTTGCGATTAAGCTGCGATAACGCCATTACCGGAACACGGAGTTCCTTGGCCAGCGCTTTGAGCGAGCGGGAGATCTCAGAAATCTCCTGTTCGCGGTTGTTGGCGTTGCCCATGCCGCGCATGAGCTGAAGATAGTCGACGACGATCAGCCCAACTTGCTTCGTATGGTCGCGGAGCAAGCGACGCGCCTTGGCGCGCAGCTCGAGGATCGAAATGGCCGGCGTATCGTCAATATAAATCGGCGCTTCGTGCAATCGGCCGGCGGCCTTGGCGAGCTGGGGAAAATCACGCTCGCCCAAATAGCCCGACCGCACTTTGGAGCTGTTCACCCGCGCTTCGGAGCAAAGCATGCGCAGCACCAACTGCTCTTTGGACATTTCCAAGGAGAATATCGCCGCGCCGACACCGGAGTACGCGGCGTTGGCGGCAATATTGAGCGCGAAGGCCGTCTTGCCCATACCTGGACGGCCGGCGACAATAATCAAGTCAGAGGGCTGAAGGCCGGCGGTTATTTTATCGAGATCTTGGTAGCCGGTCGGCACACCGGTGATCATCTCTTTACGCTGATAGAGTTTGTCGATGGTCTTGAGCGTGTCGGTGATCATGTCGCCGACGGCGACGAAGGCGGCTTTGATTTTCTTCTCGGAGATATCGAAGATGACTTTCTCGGCGGCATCGAGAAACTCTTCGACATTGCCCTGTTCTTCGTAACCGCGCGTAGCAATATCGGTCGCCGTGCTGATCAAGCTGCGGAGAACCGACTTTTCGCGCACGATCCGGGCGTAATAGGCGATGTTCGCGGCGGTGGGCACGAAATCGGCGAGCGAAGCGAGATAAGCGCTACCACCCACCGCTTCCAACTCGTTCTTGGTTTTCAAGAAGTCGCTGAGAGTAATCAAATCCACCGGCTCGCTGCGGTCGGTGATCTCGATCATCGCGCGTAAAATTTTGCGGTGCGATTCCCGATAAAAGTCCTCCGGGCGCAACAACTCCAGGACTTGATTGATCGCTTCGTTGTCGAGCAGGATTCCGCCCAACACGGAGGACTCGGCTTCCAGGTTCTGCGGCGGCACCTTGCGTAGGTTGTCTTCGAGAGCGGCCATCAGCTCATTTCAGTTGTCATAGAAACGATGAGACGGACATTGTTATGATCGAAATCGCCAGGGATTGAACAACGACTATGCGCCCGCGCAATAATAATGCAAGATTTTTTTTGGTTTGCGTGACAAATAATTTGCCGAAGATTTTCTCCACAGCATTGCGCGATTTAGGTTGGTAATCCATTAGTCGATGCAAGCAAAGCAATTTTAGAAATTCATTCACAATTTCTCCACAGAGTTATTCACAACCCGCGCTTTTCGAAAACAGCGCTGTACTCATCGCCGCGCGAGAGCAGCACGCAACCCTTTGATCGTTAATCGATCGGTTCGCGCGTTTTTGGTTATCAATCGGAACGCGGACTGATCAGTTGAGCGGCGTCATCGAGCGCCTTATGCGCACCTAGAACAACCAGCAAATCATCCGCTTGGAGAACGAATTCGGGACCGACCTGGTGAATCGGTTTACCGTCTCGCACCGCGGCGATGACCGTCGCTCCCGTGCGCTCGCGCAGGTTGATCTGCCGCAGGCTTTGACCGACGACGGCAGAGTCGTCCAATACCGAGAATACGTCCGTCGTCGCGCCAATCAAGAAATGACTGAGTTCGTCGAGTTGCTTGCCGGCCAGGCGTAAACCGCGCAAGGTGCCATAATGTTCTTTGCGAATCAGATCGACTTGCAAGGCGATCACGTTGCGCGGCACGTGATACTCGTGCAGCACCCGGGCAAAGATCTCCACTGAAGTTTCGAACTCTTCGGGAATGACCTCGTTGGCGCCAAGACTGTAGAGCCGTTCGATTTCCGCAACGTACCGGGTGCGCACGATGATTTTGACATCGGCCCGTAAACGCCGCGCTTGGGAGACCGTATGCGCAGTGGCGATCGGGTCTGAGATCGCGATAACCAACACCCGAGCGCGCTGGATACCCGCTTGCAAGAGAATATCCGGCCGGGTTCCGTCACCGAAATCAATCGCCTCTCCGGCGATTTTGCCGGCGCGGACCCATTCCGGACTAAGCTCCAGCACCCGGTATGGGATGCCAGACTCGCGCAAGACGCGGGCAAGGTTTTGCCCATTGAGGCCATAGCCGACGATGATTACGTGCCCATCGGCGCTTGCCGGCCCTCGGTCCTGCGCGCCATCTTCTGGTAAACGCGGTATACCACCGGTCAATCGTTGGGCGATGGCAGGCGCAGCTTGGATGAGAAAGGGTGTGGCGATCATGCTCAAGATCGACGCGGCAAGGAAAGTTTGTTCTTCGGCGGCGCTCAGAAGCTTTTGACTGATGCCGGCCTTGGCGAGAATGAACGAGAACTCGCCGATCTGTGCCAGGCTCAGCCCTAGAAGAATGCCGACCCGCAACGAACTATACAGCCACCAGAAAATCACGGTCACGACCAAAGTCTTGATACCCACCATGAGCAGCAACTCACCAGTGGTCGTAACCCAATCGTGCGAAAGGATCGCCGGATCGAGCAGCATGCCGATGGAAATGAAAAAGATGCCGCTGAAACAATCGCGCAGCGGCAGGACATCCGCGATCACTTGGTGGCTCAACTCGGACTCCGAGATGACCAGTCCGGCGATCAACGCGCCGAGCGCCAAAGACAAGCTGGTCATCGAGGCGAGCCATGCCGTACCGAGACAAACCAGCACGACGAAAAGAATAAAAACTTCCCGATTGCGCACCAACGCTACCTCATGCAACAATCGCGGCACCAATTTGCGCGCGGTCCAGACGATGATGAACAGCGCCAGCAGCGATTTCACCACAGCCCAGACGATATCCAGTACGGTAC
>Ga0193716_1001974_pt1 | contig 11749 bp, 9 predicted proteins | sample U2c1metaG_FD_145901 | JGI IMG/M metagenome (GOLD analysis project Ga0193716, IMG submission 145901) | Soil microbial communities from a riparian zone of the East river system, Colorado, United States - U2c1 | ecosystem: Environmental > Terrestrial > Soil > Riparian zone | place: USA: East River...
GAAAAAGCGTCTCGCCAACTTCCCCGTAGGGCAGGGGTTATTCTTTGCCGGTCAAAGCCATGTTCATATTCAAATCGTTGCTAGCCAGACCGAACAAGGGCTTATTACGACCAACCCCGGCGGAGTTCAGCCCCAAGCTCCGGCACAGCAACCTCAACCAGACAATCAACCCCCAGCAAATAGTGGCTACATGGATCCTGGTGGATATAGCGTATAATGAAGGCAGTTTATGGCTGATAGAGAAGACCAGAGCAACGGCGACTCAGGAGAAGAACAGGATAATAGATATAATCCTGGTGAGTTACATGCAGCTGAACAATTTCCCACCTACGCGCCTCGTCCCAATGATTCAGCAAAGTCCGATGGCAATCCTGAATCAGCGACATCAGGCTCTAACGAAAAAAACTCGAATATCCAAGAGGCAAAACACGAAGAAGACGAACCTTGGGCTAATAAGGTTAGTGGCGGTGACAGCGGTGGTAAATCATCCGGACGTGCTAGTGGATTCATAAAAGGACTTCGAAAACGGTCGCCGCTTATTCTCATAATCGGTACGATTTTGGGTGGCGGGTCAATTCTTACGCTTCTTTTCTCTCCCGCGACCCTGCTGCTACAGATGCGAAATACGTTACTCGATAAGTTTAACGACCAGGTAACCGCGATGGATGTCCGGTCAATCTACATCCTGCAAAAAAAGATCGATAACGACATCACTTCCGGCTCGTGTGGCGTAATCACTCTTCGCTGTAAGCTAAAGACCATGTCAAGCAAACAGGTCGAGAAGTTAGAAAAAGCAGGGTTTACCGTTAATGGCAAAACGACACTTTTCGGTACTCGTATGAAAGCCGAGAGTTTTACGTACGAGGGGAAGGAGTACGCCGCCAAAGACCTCAAAGCGGCAGTCAAGAATGATCCTAGCTTTAGACGCGCCCTCATGAAGGGGTATAATCCCAGATTCGCGGCATTTAGTGACGCGATATTCCAAAAATTTGCCGATAAGGTCAAGATTACAAAAGAAAGAAATATTGACGGCGAAGGCAAATCGAAGGAACAGATGAACCAGCAGCTCGTCGATGCGGCTAGTGGTGACGCTGGCATCAGAATAAAAGCGAACGTTGACGTTCAAGAAGATTCTACTGGCCACAAGACCTTTTACGACACGAGCAAATCACCACCAGAGGTAATTACCGAAGAAAAATATAACGATATCCTTAAAGATGTCTCGGATGCCGATCTTGAGATTCAAAAACAAAAAGAACTGAAAGACATAGGTAAATCAACAGCAAAGGGCTCACTCAAAAAAATCCTTACCTCTACCGCGCTCGGACTGGGTGCCGTAGATAGCGCTTGTAGCGGCTATACGATTATTCGGGCAGCGGCATTTGCTGGTAAATGGCTCGGGAAATTACAATTAGCACGCGGTTGGTTCTCCTTTGCGAATTCAGCAGATTCAATCACGGCGCTTGCCGCACAGCCAAGTGTCATTCAATTCTGGGGTGAAAAACTTCAGAATAGTCCAAATAGCCAAGGCCAGACCGCCACTGACGCCGGACTTTATAAAAACGCAGCCTACGGTGATATAAACGTCCTTCCGAGCAACAATGTGGGAACTGACCTCAATATCACTGGAAACGGCGTAAGTGCTGGGGGTAATAATGCAGCAGGAGGACTTAACGATACTGACGCCGAGAAAGTATCTACTAACGAGGAGCTCCTCAGGTATGTCGTAGGCCAAACCATGCAAGGCACGACATTCGGAAGCATCCTTCAGTTTATTGGTGGCAACAATGCTACTACGGAAAAAGTTGATGCTGCCTGTAAATTTGTTAAAAGCGGCTGGGGGCAAACGATTATCTTCGGTACGGCAATCGTGGGTGCTGTTATCGCCTTCTTCTCCGGTGGAGCAACCCTTGGATGGGGAATAGCCGTACAAACTGCCGTTAATATAGCCCTGGGGATTGCCATAGCGACCCTTACGCCAAAACTGGTTGCCATTGCAGCAGGTCGGGTTATTAATGGAGGAGAAAACAGTAACGAGGTAGGAAACTACCTGTCATCGGGTGCTGCCGCATCAGACGACTTCGCGTCACAAACTCGTGGGCTTCCTGCTACCACACCTCAGCAGGCATCCGATTATGGCAACCTTACAGCGGATATCCAGCAGCAATATGCCGCCGTCGACCGGCTCAATAGAAGTCCGTTTGATCCAACGAGTAAAAATACATTCTTAGGATCGATTGTCTCAAACTTCCTTCCATACTCCAGCAAATTATCGACAGTCGGAGGAGGAGTATTGAGTACGCTAGGAGTAGCGCAATCCTCGTTATTATCACTAATAAGCCCAGTATCACGAGCTATCGACAACAGCCCAGCCCAGTTCACGATTTGTCCGGACAGTGAATATCGCGCGCTAAACATTGCGACCACCGCAGGGTGCAGCATCAAGCATGGACTGAGCGCGGAAGCATTAGCTATAGATCCAGAAGAAGTACAGAAATTCATGGAGCCATACGCCGATCTTGTCACCGGAGATCCTCTTGATGAAAGTAATCCGTACGGAAAATATCTCGAGAACTGTATTGACCGGAGCGTATCCATTGGCGCGTACACGGAAGAAAACTCCGACACCGGGGAACAGTGTATCCAGGGTAACGGCCCCGACGGACACAGAAACACGATGTTCTCCTTGTTCTACCTGGATAATTCCGTCATTGGTGGCATGGACGACGAAGTAGTTGCCGCTGACGCGCCAACTACCGATACGGGAACGGTCACTCCGACCGGTGTCTGGAAAACCCCTGCGACATTCGACTACAGAATATCTAATCGTTTTGGTCCGAACCACACGGGCATCGACCTGGCAGGAAGAGGGGTTTTCTCTTCGGCCTGCGATGGAACGATTAGAAAAATAGGCATGAATGGCAATAATGACTCGACGACTAACATTATTACCATTGATTGCGGTAGTGGCATCATAACAAAATACATGCACTACTATATCTCGGGGCTTAAGCCGGGAATAACAGAGGGAGCAACCGTAACAGCCGGGCAACCACTCGCGGACGTAGGAACCCAGGGTAACTCAACAGGCTACCATCTCCATTTCCAGGTAGAACAGAACGGGACAATTATAGATCCGGCAGCATTCATGCAGAAAATGGGGGTTTCGTTCTAATGACTACTCGTATGAAAATTATCCTAGCAGGGATAGTCGTTACCGCAGGGGTAATTGGCCTATTAGTGGTAAATATCGCAAACAACAAATCCCCCGAACCTTCTGCGAACAATACCCCTACGACACCACAGCCCGTACAGCCAAAACCATCCGACTCAGACTCCGAAGAACACAGCGGAACTGATCACGTAGGCACGGAGTATTCCGAAGAAGTCAAAGCATCCATGCTTGCAAATGGCAGACAGGCAGCACAGGCATACGTGAGCCAACCCGCAGACGAAACCTCCGTAGCCCGTCAGGATCGCCTTAAGAGATTTTTCATATCCTCAAGTCCCGTTATTACCGATCAGCCTCCTATCGTCACGCCTGGATATAGCACCGGTGATGTCACCCCTATAGAAACAAGCTGGTACGACACGGGAAAGCCGGGGGTTGTTGGTGTCATCGTGTATTTGACAGTCGAAGTAAACACGCCGACCGACACAAGAACGGAAAATCAAACATGGCAGCTTGAACTGATTCCTAGTGGAATAAGTTGGTTATCAAATACGGCTACAAGATCAAGCCTACCTTACATTAAGGGAGTAAACTAATGAAAATATCATCAAAAATACCTAGGCGTTTACTCCTTGTACTTTTTATTGCCATTTTCTCATTTCAACCGATTGAAGCCCTAGCGGCGCGCGACCAAGCGTATGACTCTTCTAATGATGTTCTATTCTATGGTGAAGGTGGATGTAAGGCTGCCAGTAACTCCGCAGGTAGCGGCGAAAAGTTGCTTGGTGACGATAACAGATCAAAAATCTGGAACTTCCTTAGGGGTCTTGATGGCAACCTACCTAAAGACAGGGCACTAAGCGAAGAGCAGGCAGCCGGCTTGATGGGTAACATCCGGCAAGAGGCTGGTGAAAAGTTTGACCCTTCAGCCACCGAAAGTGGTGGGGGTGGCTATGGTATCGTGCAGTGGACCGGACCTCGCCGAACTAATCTGGAAAAAGCCGCCCTAGCCAAAGGGGTTGCTGTTTCCGATCTTGGCTTCCAGCTTAGCTATCTTTACCAAGAAAGTAATGCGCGAAAGGTGAGTAGCAAAGTCGCAGGACAGGGATTTGGCACTAAAGGTGCCAACGAATGGACGACCATGATGGAACAAGTGGCGAAAACCATAGACGGCAAACCTAGAACGGCAATAGAAAACGCGACGGTCTTTTGGCACAATAACTTCGAGGTTTCGGCCGATACGGCAGACTTCGTTTTGCAGCAACGCGGCGCGTTTTCACTCGAAGTATATACCGCTCTTACCGGCAAGGCAGCGCCCGATGGTAGCGCAGTCAGAATTACCGGTACTTCAGGAAAGTGTTCCAGTGACGGCGCAGCATTCACCGGAGGTGATCTTACCGCAACGATATTAGCGTATGCCTGGCCACAGTATCACCCTCCAGTCTATACGAATAAAAAGCCCGAGTACGAAACAGCTATTAAAAAAGCCCAGTCAGAGGGTCGCTACGTAGGCGGACTTGAATATCCCGGCGTAGACTGTGGTGGGTTTGTCACTACGCTAATGTTCGATAGCGGATTCGAACCAAAATACAATTATAGCGCCAAGGGTGGTAACACAACCTCCCAAGAGAAATGGGCATCTGAAAACTGGCAGGCTCTCGGGAGTAACGTTAATGCCGCCACGCTACAGCCAGGGGATGTTGCCTTTAGCCCTGGTCATACGTTCGTATGGGCGGGAACAATTCCTGGTTTCGACAGTAAAGTCGCCTCAGCATCAGTAAGCTTTAGTGGTAGTAGCTGGCGAGCACCAATGGCCGGTCACGAAAATCCAACATCAAGTTCGGTAACCTGGTTCAGGAAGAAGGCATAGCTATGGAAGATAATACATCAAAAAACTTAAAAGTGGTCCTCGTTTTTGCCGGTATCGTTATACTTTCTATCGTCGGCTATTTTATCTACACCACGATTATCAACCAGGGGAAGGTTGCCGTTAACATTGTCGCCGCGCCAAGCAGCGCCAGTATAACGCTGAATGATGAAAAAATCTCACCCGGAACGGTCTACCTAAAAGCAGGGCAGTATAAAATTAAAGCTACCAAAGAGGGATTTGCGGACTTCTCAAGCACCGTATCAATCATAGACAAACTAGAAGGTCAGTCTATCCCAATACCGCTCACCCCCGTATCGGACGAAGCGAACAAGTGGGCTACCGATAATCAGGATGCCTACACGGAGGTAGAGTCAAAGGCGGGCGAATCGGCACAGAAACAGGGTGAATCTTTCCGTGAGAAGAACCCGATCGTTAAACAGTTGCCGACAGATAGTCTCCTTTATTCCATAGGCTACAGGTCAGATCCGGATGACCCGACGGGTGAATCAATCATCCTCGAGATCGACGCAGGTGAAGGGTATCGCCAAGCAGCCATCTATCAGATAGTGCAATGGGGCTATAACCCGGCTGATTTCAAAATTAACTTTAATAATTACAAGAATCCATTCTCATTATGAAAAATCGTATTATTATCGCAGTTGTCATTGTCTTAATTGCTATCGCGGGAGTTGTTGGAATTATCTATTTTGCATCGTTCCATAAAATATCCGTAGCATTTAGCACGGATGTATCGGGCGCGACCGTCTTTAAGGAAAAGGGTGAGGAAATTAAAAAACTCACGGCAGCTGGCGAAATATCACTTCAGGATGGCAACTACTATATTATCCCTGGCGGTGAAAAAGTATCAAAAGATAAAATTCCATTTAGTGTTGAGGGTGATAGTTTGGATATAACCCTTGATCCGGATTACTCATCTGAATTCTTGAAAAAAGCCCTTGCCGGCGAACAAGCGGCGATCACCGCGGCAGCCAAGAAGGCATTCCCGCTCATCGCTCAAAGTTATTCAATCGACCAAGGAACACTCTACAGACACGGTGAATGGTTTGGGGCAATCCTTACGCAAAACACCGATACCCGCAACGAAATGGATTTTTACCGCATCATTCTCCATAAAGAAGCTGACACCTGGAAAGTGGTTCAGAAACCCGAACTTGCCCTAACAAGCACAGAGTTTAAAGACATTCCGGCGGGCGTACTAAACGCCGTTAACCAGCTAACTCAATAATCTTACCTTTTTTGGTCACCGCGTTCACGCTTGCGATAATTGTTTGGTGATTAGTAAACTTATCAATTAAAGCCGCTTGGCGGGTTTTATCAAGTTCGCTAAATACATCGTCAAGTAAAATAATCGGCCGCTTATCAAGCGCTGATTCTATAATCGCGACTTCTATGAACTTAAGCGCTAAGATAATAGTCCTAATCTCACCCCGGGATGCACCCTGCAGCGCGGGGGAGTCATTAAAGGCAAATAGCACATCGTGCCGGTGAGGACCTGTCGAGGTAAAACCGAGGATTTTATCTTTTTCCATATAGGTTTCAAGTTCGGATAAAAGTTTCTGTTCGATAGATCCTTTATATGCGGGATGCGAGTAGGTAATACCAAGTTTATCCTCTGTATGTGAAATATGGCGGTACGTGTCGCCGAGTTCCTGTTGGATCCTATCAATAAAGGCAAGGCGTTTAGATATAATATACGCCCCGTACTTACTGAGGGATATATTCCATGCAAATAGGGCATCCGCGTCCGTTTGTGTTTTCAGGAGCGTATTACGCTGTTTTAAGGCTCTGTCGTAGCGCCTGATAGCTATTACATACTCTGGGTCAATTTGACCTATAAGAGTGTCTATGAATTGCCGACGGCGCGTCGGAGAGCCATTCAATAAACGCAGGTCATCTGGCTCGAATAAAACCACAGGATACCGGTGTTGGTGTGGCAAGCGGTAATGCGTTTTCCCGTTGACTTCAAATTGCTTACGGCCTGTCTGACGCTCAGATTCAAACTTAACCGTTCTCACTTCTTCGTCGTCGTTAGTAACATCTATCCGGTACCAGTTCAGATCCCGGCGTAGTACGTCGTTATCACTACCCTTAAAAGAAGACCCCCTAAGGGCAATGTATATAGCTTCAATAATTGATGTCTTACCACTCCCGTTAGGACCGGTAATGACCGTCACGTTCGGGGAGAGATCAAGCTGATACTCTTTATGAGCGCGGACGTTCTGCACACGAATAGTTTTTATCGGAGGCATATTCCTCTAGCTTTTTAGCGGCATAATAATATGCTTGTAGTTTACGTCATCGGTTTTAGTCGTTAAAACACAGGGTGCAAGTTTGCCACTAAAACGGAATACGGCCGTGTCGCCATCGATCACCGCAAGAGCTTCGCTAAGATATCGTGAATTTAAGGTTACTTGGCCATCGTGTGATATCTCGGCCGTAGAGTTTGAGGTGTTTTCACCAAGTTCCGACGCGATCGAGTGAATCGCAAGCGTTCCAGCTTCGTGATCCGCCGTGAGTGTCACGCTTCCGCCTGATTCGCGTGCAAAGAGCCCGGCAATTTTGGTAATCCGAACGAATTCGGACGTATCAAGAACAATTTCCGTCTCTGACGTGGCCGGTATAAGCTGGCGGTAGTCAGGGTAGTTGCCGTCGATTAGGCGGCTGGTGATTTCCGATTCACCAACCCGGAAACGCACCTGTGTTTCATCGAATAGCATATCAACTTCTGAAATGTCGTCACTCAGCGTCCGAAGCACCTCTTGCAAGGTTGAAGTGGGAATGATTGCTGCCACTTCGCTTTTTGTTTCCACAAGACGGCGCTCAGACAGGCGGTATCCATCGGTTGCCGCTAGGTATAGGTTACCTTCGAATGAATGCCAGTACACACCAGTAAGAACTGGCCGGGTACTGTCGTTGCTGCTCGTAATAATCGTTTGCGAGACGGCTTGTTTAAAATCAGCGGTGTTAATGCTGTACTGAACAACCGATTTCTCATCGATTGTCGGAAGCTCGGGGAACTCATCGGCGATAACACCGTTTATAACGGACGAGTAGCCGCCTGATGAAATTTGAAGGTGGCTATCGTTAACTTTTAATTCAACATTCCCTTTGGGAAGGCTGGAGATGAACTCGCTGACTAGTTTTGCGGGGATAGTAATCGCACCAGGAGTGACAATCTTTGCCCCTAAATGGTAGGTTGAAGCAATTTCAAGGTTGGTTGCAGCTACAAGTAACCGGTTACCGTCCGTTCGAAGAAGGATATTACTTAGAATAGGGAGACCAGCCTTACTACTAGCCACACGTCCGGCGCTACTTAGTGCTTTTGCGAGATTTTCCTGGGTTACGGTAAGTTCCATTGTTATTACCTTTCTTTAATTTTTTCTTGGGTGGTGTTAATAATAGGGGCTGTGGAAACTGGGTAAAAAATGTATTCAACCAGAGGCGAGAAGGCGAATTTAGGTGGGGATATGTACGGTTCAAACATGGGTACAAGTTTGGGGGTAAGTAGGCTTTGTACACTGCCTAGTGGGTTGTTGTGATACCTGGACGTAAGAATGGGGGATAAACGTACGCAGGTTTTACGGGCAGTAGTTAACAGGTAATCCACAGTTTTTCCATTGATGTTACGCATATAGTTTCTCCCGGATTTCGGCAACTTGTTCACGAATAAGAAAATCAAGTTTTATAGCTTTTTCAATCTTCTCTACTGAGTGAATTGCGGTGGTATGGTCTTTTCTTCCTAGCTCACCGGCAATCTTTGGAAAACTAAGGTGTAGCTCGCTCCGTAAAAGGTACATGGCGATTTGACGGGGGACAACGATATGTTTGTCACGCTTGCTGCTGCAGATCTCTTTGTTGTCGATTTGGAAATGCCTGGCTGTCTTGTCGATGATCTGTTTTGCGGTGACGTGTTGCGGGCGGGAGTGGCGGACGTTACCGATCAAGCCTTCGGCGGTGGTGATGTCAGGGGTGACTCCGCGCATTTCCGCGTAGGCAAGAAGCTGGTTGAGCGCACCCTCTAATTCGCGGATGTTTGTTTTAATATTGTTGGCTAGGTATTCCACAGTGTCGCGGCCTAGTTCAATTCCAGACAGGGACGCTTTCGTTTCGAGTATGGCGCACCTGGTTTCGAAATCGGGCATCTGTACGTCGATCGACATACCCCATTCGAAACGGCTACGGAGGCGTTCGGTTAAGGTCGGAATGCTTTTTGGTGGTTTATCACTACTGATAATAATCTGTTTATTGGTTTGGTGAAGGGCGTTGAAAGTGTGGAAGAACTCTTCCTGGGTTTTTTCTTTACCGGCGATAAACTGCATGTCGTCAACGATAAGGACATCGACGTTACGGTATTTGTCTGAAAAACCTTTTTTCTTGAATCTGATACTTTCCAGGAACTCTTTTACGAAAGTCTCAGAGCTAATATAAAGAATATGGGCATCTGGTTGATTTTTAGCAATTTCATTACCAACTGCTTGCATAAGGTGTGTCTTACCTAAACCTACTCCGCCATATAAAAAGAGGGGATTGTATTTAGTTCCAGGGTTCGCGGCAACAGCCTGACATGCGGTGTAGGCAAGGTCGTTACTTGATCCAACTATAAAGTTCGAGAAGGTGTAGCGCGGATTCAGGCCGTTTGTTACGACCTGCTGGCTTTTTGGCCTGGGTGCAAGTAATTCCTGTACTTCCGATGAGGCATTGGAAGTTGCTGTCGTTTCACGACTAACGGCTTTTTTACCTGCCGTCTGAACGATATAGGTAACACGAGTAGGTGTGACACCGTTGTTTTTAAGGACGGATTTTATCTGATCGTTGAATTTTACTTCAAATTGACGCTTTGCGAAAATATTCGGAACAGCAATAGTTACTGAATCTTCTGTCTGATCGATGAGTTCCGTATTCTTGAACCAAGTCGTGAAGTTAGCGTGTGAAACGGAAAGTTCAATTTCTCCTAAAACACTTTGCCATAATGCATGATGCATAATTAAAAACCTTCCCTCGACCCCGAGTAAAACCTCACGTTATCTACTAGCTACTATACAGCGTCAGATAGTTTTCCACAACTAGGATTAGTAGCGATAACAAAAGGGGAGTATAGAGGTGCTAGTTATCCACAGGTAGGAGCTCCATCTGTAAATGTGTGGATAAAGGGCCATAAAGTGTGGATAGTTTTTATTATCACGCAATACCAATGCGACAAAATCAAGCGTACACCTTGTCAAAAACGGGGTAATTCGGTACAATATTACAGATATGCCAAAACGAACTCACCAACCACATACGCGTCACCGCGCCCGCACCCACGGTTTTCGTGCACGTGTTGCTACAAAAGCTGGCCGCGCCGTGATCAAGAGACGACGAATTAAAGGTCGCTCAAAACTTACTGTCTAATCGATAGTTAATACGTCTCTTATACAAAGAGGCGTATTTTTTAATTTAAGGTATAATAAAAGTTACTTTATGTTGTCATTTGCCTATCGATTTCATGGACACGGAAGCTTACGCTATGTGTATAAAAACGGCCAAGCGATCCGCTCTCACTTAATCACGGTTAAATATACAAGCAACCCACACCGTAAAAACTCGCGTTTTGCGGTGGTCGTAAGTAAAAAGGTTCATAAAAGTGCCGTGGGCCGTAATAGGATACGTCGACGAATCTACGAGATTATCCGCCACGAATTACCGAATTTTCCGTCAGCTCATGATGTGGTCGTGATGGTTTTTTCAAGCGAGGTACTATCGCTACCTGCCGAGGAACTAACCGAAACGATAAAGCAACTATTCGTACAGGCAGACCTCTATAAATAGTTGTAAAAAACTGATATACTAAACGTAAATAGTTTTTCTGGAGTTCTAATAACGTGAATATTTTCGACATTTTGATTGTGCAGCCAATTTTTAACCTTTTAATTGGTCTTTATAGTATTATTCCTGGTGGTGATTTTGGGGTTAGCCTTATTATCTTTACCGTCCTTGTGCGTTTTGCACTGTTCCCTCTCGTGAAGCGGCAACTTCACCAAACGCAGGCAATGAAGAAATTGCAGCCGCAACTTGCCGTGATTAAGAAAAAGGCAAAAGGCAACAAGCAGCTTGAAAGCATGCAGATGCTCGAGCTTTACAAAAAGAATGGCGTCAACCCTTTCCGTTCGATTGGAATCCTATTAATCCAGCTACCTATCTTTATTGCCCTCTATCATGTTATCCAGATATTCACCCTTCACCGCGACCAGATTGCTAAATACACCTATGACTTCATGGAAGGCATTGCGCCGATCAAACACCTGATCGAGCATCCTGACCAGTTCAACGAAAAACTGTTAGGGCTTGTCGATTTGACGAAATCAGCCTTTGCGGACGGCCACGTAGATATAATCCTCATTCTTCTTGCGATTGTTGCGGCGGTGACACAGTACATCATGAGCAAACAAACAATGCCCCATAACGAAAGTAAAAAACGCCTTCGTGACGTTATGGCCGAAGCATCAGCTGGCAAATCAACCAACCAGTCAGAGATGAACGCGATTGTTATGAGTAAAATGATAAAGGTATTACCTTTCTTTATGTTCTTTATTATGATCAGCGTTCCTGGCGCCCTAGCCCTTTACTACGCCGTTTCAAACCTCGTAGCGGTTGGCCAGCAATCATACCTATTGAAGCAAGACGAAGAAGAACTTGAAGAGCTTGCA
>Ga0193716_1001977_pt1 | contig 11735 bp, 10 predicted proteins | sample U2c1metaG_FD_145901 | JGI IMG/M metagenome (GOLD analysis project Ga0193716, IMG submission 145901) | Soil microbial communities from a riparian zone of the East river system, Colorado, United States - U2c1 | ecosystem: Environmental > Terrestrial > Soil > Riparian zone | place: USA: East River...
ACGTCCTGGACGACCGTGTTGTCCAGGCGCACCAGCAGTGGCACCACGACCCAGCCGGAGACCTACGACTTCGCCGACACCGCGGGCCGGTACGTGCGCGTCGTCGGCCACGGCAACACCACCAACGAGTGGACCAGCATCACCGAGACCAGCGTGCTCGGCGCGGACGGCGGCGGCGGTGGCGGGGACTGTCGTTATCCGGCCGAGGTGCTGGATCTGACCAACTGGTACATCGGCCTGCCCATCGGCGAGGAAGGCAGCCCCACCAACGTTGAGCAGCCGGAGCTGGACACCTACGCCATCGACCCGTGGTTCGTGCCAACCGCGAACTGCGGCGGAGTGCGCTTTCGCGCGCCGGTCAACGGTGTCACCACCAGCGGCTCCAGCTATCCCCGTGCCGAACTGCGGGAGATGACGAACGGCGGCGCCACGAAGGCGAGCTGGTCGTCCACGTCCGGCACCCACACGATGGTGGTGCGCGAGGCCATCACCGCCCTGCCCAAGGACAAGCCCCATGTAGTGGCGGGTCAGATCCACGACGCCGACGACGACGTGACGGTGTTCCGCCTGGAAGGCACCAGTCTGTACATCACCAACGGCGACACCGCCCACCACAAACTCGTGACCAGCAACTACCAGCTCGGGACCCCGTTTGAAGCCAAGTTCGAGGTCAGTGGCGGAAAGGTCAAGGCCTACTACAACGGCGTCCTGCAGACGACGATCAGCAAGTCGTTCTCCGGCGCCTACTTCAAAGCGGGCGCCTACACCCAGGCCAACTGCGACAACTCCGCGCCGTGCAGCGCCAGCAACTACGGCCAGGTCGAGATCTACAGCCTCACCGTGACCCACCGCTAGCCTGAGTTTCCCCCTTGTCGAACTGGGTAATACGTTCGACCGCACTGAAACCTGGTGCCCTCCTTCCCTTTCTTGACGCTCCGCATTCTTGTTTGTGTCGGTGTGCTCGTTTGGGTGATTGTTATTGGCGGGTAAGGGTTTTGTCGGTGGAGGCGGGTATTGTGAACGCATGTGCGAAAGTACTGAGATTCTTGCCGAGCTGGCTGAGGGTGAACGTGTTGATGCGCGGCGTGCTGCGAGGAAGTTGGGTCGGGTTGCGCGGTTCATAGAGTTGAACCCTGGCGAGTTCGCTCCCCTGGAGTTGAGTGCGGCGACGGGTTGGACTCCGTTGCATACGCAGTGTCGGATCAGGTTGGCGACGGCGTTGACGACGCGGTGTCCCGCAACGTTCGCGGTGTTCAGCGCGGGGGACATTCCGGAGTACAAGGCACGTCGGATCGTTGAGGCTGTCGAAGTCTTGTCCGATGAAACGGTCGCGCTGGTGGAGGCGGAGATCGCGGCGCAGGCGGCGGGGTTGAGTAGCCAGCAACTCAACTACCGGCTACGTCGAGCGGTGGCACGCGCGGACCCGGAAGCTGCCGCGAGGCGTGCTGCGGCGAAGTCGTTGGCTCGGCAGGTCATGCATCAGGGTCTTGATGACGGTGTTGGTGTGTTGTCGGTGCAGTGTGATGTGGAACGAACACAGTTGGCGTATCAGCGGATCCAGGCTCAGGCACGGCAGATCAAGTCCGCTGGCGACGACCGCACTATGGATCAGATCTCCACTGATGTGATGATGGACCTTCTGGCGGGCAAGGGGTTCGAGAACGCGAAGGTGATTGTCCGTCTCACCCTGCCGGCGTCGACGGTGTTGGGGGTGGATTCGAAGCCGGGGTATCTCGCCGGGTACGGGTGGCTGCCGGCGCAGCGGGCACTGGAGTTGGCTGCGCAGAAGGATGCGGTGTGGCAGCGGATTCTGACTGATCCGTTGACTGGGCATGCGGTGGATGTGGGGCGGCGTAAGTACCGGCCGTCGGCCGCTCTGCGTGACCACATCGAAGCCCTGTACCCAACATGCACTGGCCCAGGATGTGTGCGACCTGCTCACCTTTGCGATCTTGATCACGTGACGCCGTTCCCGCAGGGCGCGACGGATCAGTTCACTGTCCGTCCAGCATGTCGGACTCACCACCGACTGAAAACCTTTGGTGGGTGGCGGGTAGAACTGTCCGAGAGCGGTCGCGGCCTCACCTGGATCACCAAATACGGGTACCGGTTCACCCATCAACCGGAACCGATCGCCGATCCGGATGTGGCACCGTTCTAGAGGGATGGTTGTGCTGCTTAACACGGGGGACGATCGCCTACGGGGTTGAGTGGTCCGGTGGCTGGGGCGATCGGGGCCGCGCCTTCGCCGTGCTTTGTCGACGGTGTGCGCGGGCATGGCGAAGACACGGCAACGAACTGTGGGGCGATGGCGACGGGGTTGCGTCGAGTGCTTGCCCTTTGGGGATTGATGTGTCCACTTCTGGATGGACTCACCTTGGGTGGTGTCACGTCTTGTGGTCATGCCTAATCTTGTTTGCTTCAAGCAGAAAAGATTGGCGTGTCCGGGAGATGCTGCTTCAACCAGAAAAGATTGGCATAGAGGGAAATAGTGCCTGCGGGGAAGGTCAGCCACCTCGATCACCGCCGCCGGACTGCATGTCTTCCCGGCCCAGTCTCTCCGTCGGCGCGCAACCCACTGCCCGTTGCCGTGCCTCGCCGTCGCTGCGCACCCCGTCGAAAAGGGTCGGCGAGGTGCGGCTCCGATCGCCCCAGCCATCGGACCGCGCACCCCGAAGCGATCGTTCCCGTGTAACCAGCGGTAAGAAGCCGAACAGCAAACCGAGCCAACCACCCTAGGCGGGGAGACTCACGGCATGCGGGTTCCGAAAGCGCCGGGCGCGACATCCGCCGCCCGGCGCGTCGATCGGATGACGGAGTCCCACGTTCGGCCCATCGGCGGACTGCTCGTCGCCGCGAACGCACACTTTGGGTAGTACGTCATTACCTCGAAGATTGAATACCCTGAAGAGTTCTTGCCGGGGTGTATCAGCTTGGTATGTTGGTATCTGGCTGACGAGCGGAAACAATCCCCACCGCGTGCATTCCGGAGTCATTCCGATTTGCGTGCGTCAATGACGGTATTTGTCGGCGTGCCTCCAGAAAAGGAAATCCCCATGACCGCAACCCGATCGGCTCCCGGCGAGGTCCTGCGCAACGACTACCAGAAATCCGTCGCGGCGTACTGGAACACGGAGAAGGACCCGGTCAACCTGCGGCTCGGGGAGGTCGACGGGCTCTACCACCACCACTACGGGCTCGGCGAGGTCGACCCGTCGGTACTGGAGGGTCCGGCGGAGACCCGCGACGAGCGGATCATCGCCGAGCTGCACCGGCTGGAGACCGCGCAGGCCGAGGTGCTGCTCGACCACCTCGGCGACGTCGGGTCCGGCGGCCGGCTGCTCGACGCCGGGTGCGGGCGGGGCGGTAGCAGCATCATGGCGAACGCGCGCTTCGGCTGCCGGGTGGACGGGGTGTCGATCTCCGAGCAGCAGGTCGCGTTCGCCAACGACCAGGCGGCCCGGCGGGGCGTCGCAGACAAGGTCCGCTACCACTTCCGCAACATGCTCGACACCGGCTTCGACGCGGGGGCCTTCCGGGCGATCTGGAACAACGAGAGCACCATGTACGTCGACCTGTTCGGTCTGTTCGCCGAGCACTCGCGGCAGCTCGAGTTCGGCGGGCGATACGTCACCATCACCGGTTGCTACAACGACGTCACCGGCGGCCGGTCGAAGGCGGTCGCCCAGATCGACCAGCACTACACGTGCAACATCCACCCCCGCAGCGAGTACTTCCGGGCGATGACGGCCAACAACCTCGTCCCCATCTCGGTGGTCGACCTGACCGCCCAGACCATCCCGTACTGGGAGCTGCGCGCGAAGTCGTCCGTGGCCACCGGCATCGAGGGCCCGTTCCTCACCGCGTACCGCGAGGGCAGCTTCCACTACCTGCTCATCGCCGCCGACCGCATCTGACCGCTCTCGAACACACACGGAGGTGAGCGATGACGGAACCCGCTGGCGGGCTTGCCGGCGTCCTGGCCGGTCCGACCGGTCTTGGCACGTCGGCGGCGCGCTTCACGGCCCGGCTCACCGCCGCGGCCGAACCGGACACGCCGATCCTCGATGGCGATCCCGCGTACGCCCACCGGGAGTGGGGCGACGGTTCGGCGCCGCCGCTCTACTGCCCGGTCACCGGGCGGATCGACGACGCGCTCGCCGAGGAGGTCGACCGGCGGTTGGCCCTCTGGGCGAGCGAGTGCGGCTTCGACGATAGGGAGTGCGAGCAGCTTGGCCAGGCCGGGTTCGGCAGGCTCGTCATGCTCGCGCACCCCGACTGCGACGACCCGGACCGGCTCCTGATCTCGGCCCGGCTCAACGCGGCGTGGTGGGCCGCCGACGACCTCTACGCGGACGACACCGCGCTCGGGGCCGTGCCCGCGGAGCTGCCGCCGCGGCTCGCACTGGCCATGGCAGCTATGGACCCGCTGCCGCCGGTCGGCGAGTTCAGCCGCGAACTGGACCAGAAGCTCGTGGGCGATCGGGTGCTCGTCGCGCTGGGTTCGGCCGCCGGCCATCTCCGCGACAACGGCACATCCGCCCAGCACCAGCGTGTCTGCCACTCCACGTTCACCATGTTCGTGAGCTGGACCGCCTACGCGGCATGGCGGCACGCCGGCAAGTATCCGCCGGCGTGGGAGTACCTCGCGGCCCGCCAGCACGACAGCTTCTACACCTCGATGACGCTCATCGACGTGCTCGGCGCCTACGAGCTCCCGGCCAACCTCTTCTACGAGCCGAGGGTCCGGCAGGCCGCCATCCAGGCCGGCACGGCGGCCGTCCTGGTCAACGACCTCTACTCGGTGACCAAGGACCTGGCGGACGACAGCCCGCCCTGCAACATGGTGCTGCTCGTCGCCGGCGACCGGGCCTGCTCGATCCAGGAGGCCACCGAGATCACCGTCAACCTCCACAACGACATCGTGCGCGACTTCCAGTCGGCCCACGACACACTGCGCGCCGTGGCGTCCCCGGAGCTCCAGCGGTTCCTGCACGGCCTGCGGTCCTGGATGGGCGGCGGCTTCGAGTGGCACTCGACGAGTCCCCGTTACCGTGACTGAACCTGTCGCCAACTCTTTGTTCGGCTGTCGGTGCCGGCTCCGTATTGGATATCGAGTCGGCTTCGTCGACGCTGAGTTTGCCTTACAGTGGACCCGCGCTGCGTCGCCGCGGCACGGGGCCACCGGTTCATGACAACTAGTTGGCGCCGACGCCTACGCCGACCTCGACCTCGCCGCCGCCGAAAGCGCGCTCGGCTTCGCCGCCACCGAAAGAAATCTCGATTTCGCTGCCGCCAAAGTTCTTCATACATGGCTCCTTTGGTATCGGGGCAATACGAACAGAAGTATCTAGAGTTCCGCTCCGCGCCGCAAGCTGCGTTCGCCCAAACTTATTGCGCCGAATGGCGCGCAGCCATTGGTGCCAAAGAGGCACCTCCCGAGAGTTGCTCACTTTCCGTCATGATCAACCCGTATTGGCCACCTCTCAGTGCTCGAGCACCATTGCCGAGAAGATCGCGCCGTACCCGGCCGACACGATGAGATAGCGGTCGCCCTCGGTCAGCAGTTCGTTGTCCACGGCGGTGCGGTAGTTCAGGAACGAGTCCGCGGCGAACGTGTGGCCGATCAGGGGGACGTTGTCCAGCATCACCGTGGTGGGCGGCACGCCGAGCCGCTTGCACACCTTCCGCCAGGAGCGCACGTTCACGTTGTGCGGCAGGATGAGTCGAAGCTCTTCGACGCGTAGCCCGGCCCGCTCGGCGGCCGCGCCGATCACGTCGCCCATCAGCCCCGTGTACTCCTTGGCGAAGCGCTCCGCGACGTCCACACTGTCATTCGCCCAGTGGTCGAGATCGCCGCGCTGCAGCGTGACGTAGCTCAGTACCCGATCGCGCGGACCGTCCGAGGACACCAGGCAGGCAGCCGATGCCTCGCCGAAGATCTGGGCCTCCGGTCGCAGTGTCTCGTCGAGGGTGAAGACCTGTTCCCCGGCGACGATCAGCGCCAGTGCGTCCGGCTCACCGTCCACAGCCAACAGTCGCCCGGCGATGTCCACCGCGAGCAGACCGGACGCGCAACCGTGATGGCTGACCGCGAACGCGGTCGCCCCGCGCAGGTTGAGCAGTTCGCACAGCTCCGGCAACGGGGTCAGTGGATGGGGCAGCGACACCGGAACGGTGCGCGCGTAGAGCACATAACGGACGTGACTCTTGTTGACGGACAACGTCGACAGCGCGTGGGCCGCGTGCGCGAGAAGGTCGAGCAGTGTCTCGTCCGGCTTCTGGCGGCGGACCTCCGAGTAGCCGTAGGACCGCCGGAGCGCGTCGAGCGTGGGTGCCGGCACCTGCCAGTCGGCGAGGAGTTCTTCGAGTGGCACTCGCCGATCCGGAAGGTAGCCTGCGATCTCTCGTAGGGCGGTCACACTATTGTCGTCTCATGACGGATGGACGCAGAGGCGCTTTCTGGGATGCTGTGGACGGTCGGGCACCGATGCCGACGGCGGCGAAAACCCTGGGTTGGTCGCTGATCCAGGCGAATCCGGAGCAGGGCGAGATCGAGGTTTCCTTCGAGGCGACCGACGACTTCCTCAACCCGGCGGGGACGGTTCAAGGTGGTTTCCTCACCGCCATGCTCGACGACACCATGGGACCCGCCGGGTTGAGGAAGCTGGATCCTGGCCTGTTCGCGGCGACTCTCGAGCTCAAGGTGAGCTTCCTGCGGCCGGCCGAACCGGGACGGCTGGTTGGTCGCGGACGGGTCGTGCACAGCGGTGGCACCATCGCCTTTCTCGCCGGCGAACTGCTGGACGACTCCGGGCGGGTGGTTGCCGTGGGGTCGGCGACGGCTCGGATTCTGCGTAGCGGCTGAGTTTCCGGGTCTCATGGGTGGTCACTCTTGGTGTCGGCTGTGGACAGTCGGTCGTGCACGCCGGACCGATAGCGCACCAACGGAATCATGGTCGCCAGCAGGCACAGGGAGCCGGAGATGAGAATCGCGGGCTGTAGTCCGAAACCGGCGACCGCGAGCCCGGCGAGGGTGCCGCCGAATGCGACACAACTGCCGGTGACCGCGCTCACCATGCCGAACACGCGATTCTGCAGCTCGACCGGAACCCGGGCGTAGAGCATCGCGCCGAGAATCGGTCGGATCGCCGCCTGGGTGACACCGCAGAGCACCGAGACGACAATCACCACGACCAGGTTGTCGGTCAACCCGAGCGTCAGTTGCCGGGGCGCGACACACAACACCAGGCTGATGCTGAACGTCAGATATTGCGGCAGTTTCGGTCCGAAAATGGTAAATGCGATATTGCCGACGATGGCGCCGCAGGCGAACGCGCTGAGAATGACACCGACCGCCGGCGCGGCGCCGAACCGCTCGTCCACCCACAATGGCACGAACACCGCGTAGTTCGCCACGGTGAACAAATTGAGCACCGACGTCATCACGAGCATCCCGAACAGCAGCCGGTCGCGCAACAGGTGGCTGGCGCCGCGCCGCAAGGCGGTGACGTAGGTTTCGTTCGCCGCCGAGTCCCGGTCCGGCATGCTGCCGGCCGGCGGATGCACCAGCAGCGCGACGAGCAGCGCGGACAACGCGTAGCTCGTCGCGTCGAACCAGATCGCGCCCTGCGGCCCGAGCCAGAAGATCAACAGGCCGGCCACCGGCGCGCCGGTCACCATGGCCAGGTTGCCGACCCCGTCGTAGATGGCGGTGGTCCGGATGATCTTCATGCCCGCCGCGTCGCTGACCGGACGGAGCAGGACGTGCTGGGCACGGCCACCCACGCCGGTCAGCGCGCCCCTGACCGCGACCAGCGCGGCCAGCGGGAGGAACCCGATCTCCGGCGTGATCGCGACGGTGCCCATGGCCAATGCCGCGCAGCACTCGGCGGCGATCAGCGTGCGCCGGATGCCGAACCGGTCGGCCAGCGGCGTGCCGAAGATCCCCGCCAGCAGCGCGGGAATCACGGAGGCGGCCGAGATCAGGCCCATCTTCGCGGCGCTGCCGGTGGTGACCAGCACCAACCACGGTATGGCCACCGTCGACACGACGCTGCCGAGCATGGACACGATGTGCGCCGACAGCAGCGCGATGAGCCCGAGCCGACTGGCGGTGCCGCGCGCGCCCTGAGTCTCGCCGACCGCGCTCAATCCGTCGTACTTTCCACCAACACGTGCTCAGCCGCGTACTTCTCGCGCAGGTGCCGGGTGTTCGTCTTGCCACTGCCGGTCCTCGGCAGCTCGTCGACGAGGTCGAACGACCGTGGTGCCCACACCCAGCTGAGCTTGTCGGTGACCAGCTCGACGAGCTCCTGCTCGGTCACCGTGCCGCCGTCGGCGAGCACCACATAGGCGTGCGCGGCCTCACCGAGCTCCTGGTGTGGCACGCCGATCACCGCGGCCGCGCGGACCAGCGGGTGAGTGGTCAGCGCGTCCTCGATCGCGCGCGGGAAGATGTGGTGGCTGCCGTAGGTCGTGATGATCACGTCGCTGGCCCGGCCGGTGAGGTGGATGTAGCCCTCGTCGTCGACGTGGCCGAGATCGCCGGTGCGCACCCAGCCGTCGACGAGCGTCTCCTCGGTCTGCTCCGGGCGTCCGACGTAGCCGGCGAAGTTGAGCTTGCTGGCCACCCACAACTCGCCGGTTTCGCCCGCTGGCAGCACTGTGCCGTCCTCGGCACGGATCTGCAGCCGCACATCGCCGTACGCCGGCCCGCAGGAGCCGATCCGGTTCGGGTCGGTACCGACACCGGGATACGCGGAGATGAACGGCGACTCCGACAGGCCGTAGGTGATGCGCACGACCGGGCCGAAGCGGTCGACGGCCTGGCGCAGCCGTACCGGGTTGCTGGCCGCGGTGCCCACGCTCAGCACGACCATCGCGGACAGGTCGCGCTTGTCGGTGTCGGGATGGTCCAGCAGCTCGTAGAGCATCAGCGGGGTGATGAAGGTGGAGTTGACCTGTTCGCGCTCCAGCAGCTCGAGAATCTCCGCGACGCGGAAGAACCGCGAGACCAGCAGCGTGCCACCGGTGAACAGGTACAGGAACGCTGACGTCTGCCCGGCGACGAACCACATCGGCGTCACGGTGAGGTGGCGGTAGCGTGGTTCGCCTGCCGCGACGATCTGTTCGGCGAGGGTGAGAATCTGCTCGTAGAGATTTGCCTTGTGCAGCAGTGGTTTCGGTACTCCGGTGGTACCGCTGGTCTGGAAGACCGACTCCGGCGAACCGGTCGCGGTGTCCACATCGAACGGTGCGGAGCCCGCGGGGCGCGGCGCGAGGATGTCCGGGCCGGCGCCGCCAGGACCGACACAGAACGCCGGAATCCCGAGCCGGTCGACGATGTCGTGGCCGTTTCGCTCGTGCACGGCCACTTCGTAGAGCAGTGCCTCCGGCCGCACCTGGTCGACATAGGCGGCCAGCTCCGTCGGGGAGCTGGCGTTGGACACCCACGCGGTGCGGCAACCGAGCAGGTGCAGCGCGAGCTGGATCATCGGTGCCTGCGGGGGATAGCCGAGCAGGACCCCTACTGTGGCGCCTGGCCGCAGTCCCGAGTCGATCAGGTTCGCGGCGAGGTCGAGGACCGAGGAGCGGAGTTCGGTGTAGGTGAAACGGGTCTCGCCGTTCACGAGCGCTTCCCGGTCGCCGTACTCCGCGAAGAGTTCCAGTGCCCGCAACACATAGACCGGTCCGATGGCGGGCTGGGAACTCATCACGTACTCCAGGTGTATCGCGCCGACGGCAGCGGGCGGATCGTACCCAGGAAAAGCGCAGGTAGACGCGAGTTCTTGCCGCGGTTTTCGAGGTGTTCGGCTGAACGGGTCAGCGATGTTGGTCCCGTCTGGGGAATGTGCACGCCCATGGGAGCGAAAGGGTGTTCCGGCCGCACGACCCCACACCGGATTCACGAGTGTGGTGGCCGCGGCTCGGGGTACTGTCCGCCGCATGGGGCGCGACTAGAGTGCGTGGCATGTTCGTCGCCGGGCCGCCGGCAGCGGGTGACGGTAACCGGTTGCGGGTGCACAGTGCGGCGAGCCGGACCTTCGATGAGCTGACCGGTCAGGTGCTGAACCCGACGCTGCGCGGCTACGTCGCAGACATGACCGCTCCGTACGGGATCGCGGTGCGCGAGGATCTGATCGAGCAGGGCGTCGGGCACTCCTACGGGGAGATGTGCGTGCCGCTGCTCGCCGAACTGGTGTCCGAGGAACGTCCGGCCGATTTGTTGGTTCTCGCGACCGAAATCCCCGATGTCCGCTTCGGCCGTGCCACCGCGACGTACCTGAGTTGGCATTGCGCGGGTGCGCCGCTTGCGTTCGCGGTCTGCGACCAGGGGCTGCTGTCCGCGTTCACCGCGCTGCACCTTATCGACGGTTACGCGCGCACCGGCGGTTGCCGGCGAGCGGTGCTGCTGGTGGCCGAGCAACCGACCTTGTACCACGAACTTCCTGTGCCCACACCGGTTCCGGACCGTGCCGCGGCGGTGGGCGTGGTGCTGGAGACGGATGGGTCGCAGGGTGCGCTGTCGGTCCGGCGGCACACGAAGCTGGCGGACCACCAGGTGTCCGAGGTGCTGGCCGCCGAGGTGGCGCGGCTTGCCGGCGACCGGTCGGTGCTTCTCGGCGCACGCCTATCCGAAGTGGTGGCGGACCAACCCATCGACGGCGACGTGGTTGTGTGTCAGGAGAATCAGCCGTTCACCGGTATCTGGCTCGAGCTTGCGCGCGGTCTGTCCGGCTGGCGGGAAAGCGGAAGGCAGGTGTTACTCGCGGAGTACGACCCGACGCTGGGATACCTGTTCTCCGCCATCGTCGGCAGTTGAGGCACGGACCCCGCCGATCAGCGTGGTCTTGGCCCTAGCCCTGCCCGAGATCCGGCCGGGGCGTGGGGATGCCATGGACGCGCCGGGTCATGACCAACCGGTCCTCGCCCGCACCGAAGTAGTTCTTCCGGTACTCGGCGTCGCTGAACCCGAACGTGCGGTAGAGCCTGGTCGCCGCGTGGTTGGCCGGTTCGACCGTCAGGTGCACGGTCTCGACACCCATGGTGCCGAGCAGGTTCAGCGTCCCCCGCGTGAGTCTGGTGCCGTAACCCAGGTTGCGGTGGTTCGGGTCGACCGCCAGGCCGAACAGCCAGGCATACGTGTTGTCGGTGCTCGGCAGCCCGAACGAGTAGCCGACGACTCCGGTCGGGTTCGCCGCCACCAGCCAGCAGGCCGGGAACGCGTCGAACAGTTGGCGGAGCGTGAAGTACGGGTACGCGAGCTCGCCGAACACCCGACCATCGACCTCGTGCAGCGACTCGAAGTCGGCGGGTCCCGCCGTCCGGACGCACACGTCGGGCGCGACAATTTTGTTATCAGCGCTCATTTACTTGTCCTCCCAGGATTGCGGTGTTCAGGACTCGTCCGGCACCGCGGTCAGCAGCCGCTCCGTCGGGGAGACGTTCGACCACGGGCTGGCTGACTCCCAGATGACCTCGTACCGGGCGACTCGTTCCGCCAGCCGGTCATCGCGCAGCTCGAGCCGGTTGGACAGGATCATGGGCACCTCGCCGCGGTACACATGCGGAGCGGGGGTCGTCTCGTAGCACAGCTTGTCGTCGAAGAGGATGAAGTCCGTGATCTGGCCCCGGAGCTCCGGCGGCACGGCCGACGGGAGGAGCAGCCGCACCTCGATGCCGGAGTCGACCTGGTACTGGCAGATGTCGTGCAGGACCGTGTCGACTCCGGC
>Ga0193716_1001978_pt1 | contig 11729 bp, 15 predicted proteins | sample U2c1metaG_FD_145901 | JGI IMG/M metagenome (GOLD analysis project Ga0193716, IMG submission 145901) | Soil microbial communities from a riparian zone of the East river system, Colorado, United States - U2c1 | ecosystem: Environmental > Terrestrial > Soil > Riparian zone | place: USA: East River...
CCCGGTGCTTCGAGGCCGGCGGCGTCAACCAGACGGTTGTCGAGATGGACCGGGGATACCTCTTCCTCATGTCGATCTCGGACGGCTCGTGCCTCGCCGTACTCGCGGCGCCGAACTGCGACATCGGTCTTGTCGCCTATGAGATGACCTTGCTGGTCGAGCGCGTCGGTCAGCAGATGACTCCGGAGCTGCGAGCTCAGCTTCAGGGCGCACAGCGCAGGTAAGCGGAGCATGCTCACTGCGCAGAGCGGAGGTCGGACCTTATGCGTCCCTCCCGGGCACACCTGCATCAACGACTTCCGCGCGCCGTCGAGTCAGAGCGGAGGCGAGTAGAAGCTATGCCGGAGAAAGGTTGGGAGGACCTCCCCGAGCATGACGTCGGCGAAGCACCGAACCGGTTCGACGTCGACGGTTTCCGGGCCAGGCTGTTCGGCGGGCCCGGAGCGACGCTGTACGGGGACTCCGGGATACCGGCTCAGTCGGCGTGGGACAGCAAGGAGATCCCCACGGTCGGCCGGGACGGTTTCTCGGACAGTTTCTCGGACAGCGGCATTCGGCACAGCGGTGTGCACAACAGCGGGGCGTGGGGCGCCGAGGAGTTCCTCGACGACGACCGCCGCGGCGGTCCCGCACCGCACGAGACCGGGTCGCTGGTTCGGCCGTACACCAGGACAGGTGGCCGAACCCGGTCCGATTATGATCTTGCGATCGAGGCGCTGGTGTCCACCAGCGATCGGGGGAAGACCCCGGACGCCGCGGTGCTCCCGGAGCATCGTTCGATCTGTGGTCTGTGCTTGGACACCAGGTCCGTCGCTGAGGTGGCCGCGCATCTGCGGCTGCCACTCGGCGTGGCCAGGGTGCTGATTGGAGACATGGCCGGTATGGGACTGGTTCTGATCCATCAGAGCGGCATGGTCGTCGGCGACCGGCCGTCGATCGACTTCATGGAAAGGGTGCTCAGTGGTCTCCGCAGGCTCTAGTCCCCTCAGCCCGCGCGGCGCGTCCGTACCTCAGCCGACGACCTCGGCGAAGATCGTGGTCGCCGGCGGTTTCGGGGTCGGGAAGACGACTCTGGTCGGCTCGGTGTCGGAGATCGTGCCGCTCACCACGGAAGCCGTCATGACCGAGGCCAGCGTGGACGTGGACGACCTGTCGAACACCCCGAACAAGGTCACCACCACGGTCGCGATGGACTTCGGACGGGTGTCGCTCGACAGCGACCTGATCCTGTACCTGTTCGGTACGCCGGGTCAGCACCGCTTCTGGTTCATGTGGGACGACCTCGTCCGCGGCGCCATCGGCGCGGTGGTCCTTGTCGACACCCGCAGGCTCGCGGACGCGTTCGCCTCGATCGACTTCTTCGAGGACCGTGGGCTGCCGTACGTGGTCGCGCTCAACTGCTTCGACCGGGTGCTGCACCACCGCATCGACGACGTGCGCGACGCGCTCACCGTCGAGCAGACGGTCCCGATCGTCACCTGCGACGCCCGCGACCGCGAGTCGACGAAGGAAACGTTGATCACGCTGGTCGAACACGCGATGCACCAGCGGATGTCCGCCCGCGCGGGCTGACAGTTCTCGTTGGCAGGTTGTCAGTCGACCCCTCGGGCTCCCAGAGTCCGAGGGGTCGCCAACCTCACCCTCGTCGCAAGCCCCCCGCGTGTCCAACACTGGCGCCCCGCGTGTCCAACACTCGTGCCCGGTGAGTTCGACATTCGCGAGCAGTCGATCACCCCACGGCGACCCCGTGCCTGACCATGGCCAGAAGCCGGTCGTACTGCGAAGAGTCCACCCCGTGCGCGGCGATGCCGGTGGCCAGCGTGAGCAGGTCCACCACCGTGACGTCCGCACGCACCGACCCGGCCAGCACGGCACGCGTCAGCAACTCCGCGCCGGCACGACCCATCGCGTCGTGCCACTCGTCGAACAACGCCGATCGCCGGTCCGTCACGGTCTGCACGAGCTCACGCTTGTCCGCGACATGCGTGACGAACTCGCGGAGCCAGACGAACAGGGCTGCCCCGGGCCCGTGCTCGGCCAGGAGCGCCGGCCCGCGTGCGCAGAGTGCGGCCACCTCGTCCGCGTAGACCGCGACGATCAGGTCCTGCCGGGTCGGGAAGTGCCGGTACATGGTGGCGTTCCCGATGCCGGCCCGCCGCGCGATCTCGTCGAGCGGCGCGTCGACCCCGCGCGCCGCGAACGTCTCCCGTGCGGCCGCCAGCAGCGCTTCCCGGTTGCGTAAGGCGTCCGCCCGCATACCTCTCCTAGTCAAGTGGGGTACTCCCCGGTTATGGTAGCAACTAGAAACGGGGAACTCCCCACTTGGAGGATGGATGTCTGAGGCAGCGAACGTGCACCGGCGGCTGATCGAGCTACACCCCGACCTGATGGCCGGACGGCTCGACGAGGCGCTCACGCTGGTCGACCAGGAGGTCATCGACCATCGCGGTGGCGCGGAAGGGGATCACCACGGGTTCGCCGCATGGCGGGCCAAGTGGGAGCGGATGGCCGCCGGCCCCTTCCGCGACGTCGGACTGACCGTCGAGCGGACCCTCGCCGACGGCGACGTTTCGGTGAACCGCTACACCTTCGCCGGCCCCGGCTACCAGGTCACCGGCATGGACATGATCCGCGTGCGGGACCAGAAGGTGGTCGAGCACTGGGCGGTACTGGACACCGACGCGATCCGACACCAGTCCGCTTACTCCGACGGGTCGAGCGCCCGCTTCGCGTAGTAGGCCATCGACCTGGTCGCCTCGTCGGCGGTCTCCAGGTCGTTGCGGGCCAGTGCGCGTAGCGCGTCGGCGGCTCTGCTGACGCCCATCAGCGCGTCCAGCATCCGCTCGTGTTCGTCGTCGCGGCGCGTCAGGTCCAACTGCGCGAGCAGGGCCCGGACGCCGCCGTCGATGACGTCCGCTCGTTCCAGGAAGTCCTCGCGCAGCACGCGGGTCTGTTGCTCTGGAGTCTGCCCGTCCGTAGCCATGCGCATGACGGTGCGCCGCGCACCTCGAGAATCGCTACAACCCCGTTCGAGACCGACTCACGTTTCGACAAGAGAAGCTGACGTGATGCGATGCAGGGGGTATTGGCGAACCGCGCCGTGCGTGACGTCGCGACCCTCCAGCACGCCGCCGCCTACCCGGAACGGGTCGACCACCCGCTGGCTCGCCACCCCGCGCGAGTCGACGAAGCCGATCCACACCTGGCTCTGGCGCTCGATGGCCTCGCGTAACAGGTCGAGCGTCGCCGCCGTGTCCGCCGCGCCCGTGCCGGCGGTCAGCGACACCGTCCGGCCGCGCCGGGTGCCCGCCGCCGTGTCGCCGCCGCGGAGCTGGTCCACCATCGCCTGCAGGCGCTCCGGGCTGGGCGGCAGGCCGGGACCGGACCGTCGGGTCCGTGCCGGCGCGGGCAGCCGCAGGCCGGCCGGGCGCAGGTCCAGCACCTGTCCGGCCGCGTCCTCCGCCGCGGGCGCGAAGCCCGCCGTACGCAGCTCCGCCAGCACGTCCGCCAGCGGCACCGGGCTCACCAGGACGGTCGGCGCGATCCGCCGCAGCTCCAGCCGCGCGGCGGCCGGGTGCGCGGAGACCTCGGCGAGCAGCACCTGGTCGTCGCAGCGCACGAACGACGCCGCGACACCGCCGCGCAGCCTGCCGTGCCGCCGCGCGACGTCGTCGATCATGTACGTCAGCGCCTGCGGCACCGGCGTGCGCGACCGGGTGCGGAACAGCTCGTGCAGCTCCTCCGCGGTCCGGCCGATGTCCAGCGCCCGGCGCACCGACGACTCGGTGACCCGGTAGACGGTCGCGCTGCCGGCCGACTCGACGTTCGCCACCTGCCCGATGTCGAACGCGAGCAACGGTTCGAGCGGGCCCGGCGCGACGACCGTCAGGTCCGCCTGCACCAGGAAGTGGTCGAGCGGATCCGGCATCGAGTCGGCCATCCGCTTCGCGGCCGGCGCCGGCCCGTCGTCCAACAGCGCCCGGCCCGCGCCGGTCAGCGCGCCGAGCGCGACCAGCCCCAGCGTGGTGGCCTCGGCGAGCGTCCACCGGACGATCTCGTCGCGCAGCCGCCCGCCCCGCCTCGGCGCGCGCCACGCGAGCACGGCGGCCAGGTCGTCCGGCGCCGTCACCCCGGCGCCGCCACGCAGCTCGGCGAGGGCCGACAGGATCCGCCTGCGCTCCGCCGGCGCGGGCGGGCGGCGCAGGTCGTCGGACAGCGGCGCGAGGACCTTGTCCTTGGCGTCCCGCATGCCCGCCAGGCCCGGCAGTCTCGGCAGGTCCAGCCACGCGGCCGCGAGTGTCGCCCACTGGTTGGGCGCGGTCGACGCGAGCCACGGGTCGACGAGCGTCGTCGGCAGCCACTCCGGGCTGGTGGCGGTCGTGCTGTCGCCCACCATGCCGGCGCCGAACACCAGCTCCGCGACCAGGCCCGCGCCACGCTCGTCGGTGTCCAGCTCGCGGGCGAGCTTGCGCAGATCCCGCACCCCGAGCCCGCCGGACTTGAGCACCCCGGCCGGCTCGGTCGACCACAGCTTGACGAGCAGCTCGGCGCGCCGCACCAGCTCGAGCGCCTCACCGGCGCCGGTGGCGTCGACGGTGGCGACCTTGTGCTGCTTGGTCTCCAGCGCCGGCGCGGTCAGCTTCACCGAGCCGAGCGGGTTGTCGCCCCGGATGGCGAGGCCGACCTGACGGGGCAGCTCGACGGTCTCCGCGTCGCGGCGCAGCAGCAGGCCCATGGCGAGCATCCGCTGCACGGGCGTGCGTGCCTCGTCGAGCGGCACCGACGTGCCGGCGTCCTTCGTGCGGCCGAGCGGCGAGCCGTGCGCAAGCGTGGTCAGCAGGCGCCGCTCGGCGTCGCCGAGCTCGGCGAGCAGCGCCGGCACGTCCTCGTCGGCCAGCACCGGCGATGGCCGGCCGAGCCCGGCGGGGAACAACCCGCCCGCCTCGCGCGCGGCCGGCACCACCGACAGCTCGTCGGTGCCCCACGCCAACGCGAGCCGCACGAGCACGTCGAGTGCCTCGCGGACTCGCGTCCGGCTCGCGTCCGGTCCGACGATCTCGGCGACCGTGTCCTCGGTGACCGGCGCCCGGTCGGCGTCCGCCACGATCAGCGCGTCGAGCACCGCGAGCGTGAACGTGTCGAGGCTCTCCGCGGCCCTGGTCACCGATGCCCTGGTCGCCGCGCGGGCGGCGAGCACGGCGGTGTCCGACGGCGGGGGCGTCGCGAGATCGGGACGCGCCACGAGCAGGGCGGCCAGCGTGTGGTCGTCCTGGCCACGCAGCCAGTCGATGAGGGTGGGACCGGGCACCCGACCACGGTATACGCGCGGCCGCCGACCCCGCGCCTCCGGTAATCTCTGCACACCCGAGCTGAAGGAGGGCCCCGTGGCCAAGAAGGCTGAAGACAACGGCCGGATCGACCCGAACTGGCCCGCCGACGACGACCACGGCAACCACCCGGTCAGTGAGCTGGTGGCGGACCGGCAGGGCGCGATGTCCCCGTACGGCGACATCACGTTCCCGCTGGCCGACGTCGGCTACGTGCATCCGGTCACCGAGATCAACAAGTAGCTTTCGGCCGAGTACTAGTGCCCCGCCACGGAAGGTTAGTGCGTTTATCCGTGGATCCAGTCGTCCGTTGGCAAGGCGGCGCGAGGGTCTCGTACCGGGTTGTACTTGGCCCTTGCGCCAACGCCGCCAGCGGGCGACTGGGCCGCGGAGAAGCGCGCTGAGCCTTTCGTGGCGGGGTACTAGGCTCACCGGGTCCGAACTCCGCCGCTGTATTCGGGAGCACTGCGATGCCGGTTCCTGGCCCTGGTTACTCCATCACCGTCCGCGTCGAGGCGCCGCCCTCGGCGAGCGCGGCCGGGGACCTGACGGGTGCCGCCGGCCGGGCCGGCGCCGTGATCACGGCGTTCGACGTCGTCGAGTCGCACGGCGACCGGATCGTCGTCGACATCACGGCCAACGCCTACTCCGCGGACCACGCGCGGGACATCACGTCGGCGCTTGAGGAGCTGCCCGGTGTCCGGGTGCGTAAGGTGTCGGACCGGACCTTCCTCATCCACCTCGGCGGCAAGATCGAGGTCAACTCGAAGGTCCAGCTCAAGAACCGCGACGACCTCTCCCGCGCGTACACGCCAGGGGTGGCCCGGATCTGCCAGGCCATCGCCGAGAACCCGGAGGACGCGCGGCGCCTGACGATCAAGCGCAACACGGTCGCGGTCGTCACCGACGGGTCGGCCGTGCTGGGCCTCGGCAACATCGGCCCGGCCGCCGCGCTGCCCGTGATGGAGGGCAAGGCGGCGTTGTTCAAGAAGTTCGCCGGCGTCGACGCGTGGCCGGTCTGTCTGGACACGCAGGACACCGAGGAGATCATCCGCACGGTGCAGCTGATCGCGCCCGTGTACGGCGGCATCAACCTGGAGGACATCGCCGCGCCGCGTTGTTTCGAGATCGAGGCGCGGCTGCGGGACATGCTGGACATCCCGGTGTTCCACGACGACCAGCACGGCACGGCGATTGTGGTGGTCGGCGCGCTGCGCAACGCCCTGCGGGTGGTCGGCAAGAACCTCGCCGACTGCAAGATCGTGGTGTGCGGCGCGGGTGCGGCCGGCTCGGCGATCATCCGGCTGCTGCTGCAGAAGGGGCCCGGCGACATCCTCGCGGTCGACGTCAACGGCATCGTGCACCCCGACCGCGACGACCTCGACCCGAACCTGACGTGGCTCGCGCAGAACACCAACCGCGACATGGTCAAGGGTCGGGTCACCGACGCGCTGGTCGACGCGGACGTGTTCATCGGCGTGTCCGCGCCCAACCTGTTCGGCGCGGAGGCGGTCGCCACCATGGCCGACAAGGCGATCGTGTTCGCGCTGGCCAACCCGGACCCGGAGATCGACCCGCTCGAGGCGCAGAAGCACGCGTCGGTCGTCGCGACGGGCCGCAGCGACTACCCGAACCAGATCAACAACGTGCTGGCGTTCCCCGGTGTGTTCCGCGGGCTGCTCGACGCGCAGGCCAGGGGCATCACCGACGCCATGCTGCTCGCCGCGGCCGTCGCGATCGCCGACATCGTCGACGGCGACCGGCTGAACCCGTCGTTCATCGTGCCGAGCGTGTTCGACCCGACCGTGGCGCCCGCGGTCGCCGAGGCGGTCGTGAAGGCCGCGGGCGCGCACCCGTAACATCGGGCCGTGGGTGAGCTGAGCCACGTCGACACCGCCGGTGCGGCACGGATGGTCGACGTCACGGACAAGGCCACCACCGCGCGGGTCGCGGTGGCGACCGGGGTCGTGCGGACTACCGAAGAGGTCGTGGGGCTGTTGCGTGCCAACGGCCTCAAGAAGGGCGACGCGCTGTCGACCGCCCGGATCGCGGGCATCATGGGCGCCAAGCGCACGCCGGACCTGGTGCCGCTGTGCCACCCGATCCCGATCTCGGGCGTGACCGTGGACTTCGCGCTCGGCGACGACTCGGTGTCGATCACCGCGACGGTCCGCACCAGCGGTCCGACGGGTGTCGAAATGGAGGCGCTGACCGCCGTCGCGGTCGCCGGCCTCACCGTGCACGACATGATCAAGGCCGTGGACCCGGCTGCCGTGCTGTCCGACGTGCGCCTTGAGTCGAAGACCGGCGGCAAGGCCGGCGAGTGGACCCGACCGGAGGGCCGATGAGTAACACGGCACGGGTAGTCGCGGCGTCCAATCGGGCGGCCGCGGGTGTGTACGAGGACAGGACAGGGCCGGTCATCGTCTCGTGGCTGCGGGCCCGCGGTTTCGACGTGCCGGATCCGGTGGTCGTGCCCGACGGTGCGCCGGTGCTCGCCGCGCTGCGGGACGCCGTCGGGGTCGACGTGGTGATCACGACCGGTGGCACGGGCATCAACCCGACCGACCGCACGCCGGAGATGACGGGCCGGCTGCTGGACTACGAGATCCCCGGTCTCGCCGACGCCATCCGTGCCGCCGGGCTGCCCGCCGTCCCGACGGCGGTGCTCTCCAGGGGGCTGGCGGGCGTCGCGGGCCGGACGTTGATCGTGAACCTGCCGGGCTCGTCGGGTGGGGTGCAGGACGGTCTCGGCGTGCTCGACGGCGTCCTGTCGCACGCGGTGGACCAGCTGCGTGGCGGTGACCACGTGGCCGAGGCGATCGTGCCGGCGCGGGTGCTGCGTGCGGAGATCAGCGAGTCGCCGCTGTCGGTCGACGAGCACGCGGCGCTGGTGTCCGACGACGCCGCGGGCGCGGTCGTCACGTTCGCCGGCGTGGTCCGCGACCACGACGGCGGCAGGGGCGTCCGCACACTGGACTACGAAGGCCACCCGAGTGCGAAGTCGGTGATCGAGGAGGTCGCCGCCGCGGTCGCCGGCCGGCACCGCGGCGTCCGTGCGGTGGCCGTCAGCCATCGCATCGGCGCGCTGGCGATCGGCGACGTGGCGCTGGCGTGCGCCGTCGCGGCCGAGCATCGCGGCGAGGCGTTCGCGGCCTGCGTCGACCTGGTCGACGACGTGAAGGCTCGCCTCCCGATCTGGAAGCACCAGACCTTCACCGACGGCACCGACGAGTGGGTCAACTGTCCGTGAGACGGCGAAAGGGCTCCACCGCCGGGGGATCGCGGTGGAGCCCTATCGCGCGCGAACTAGCGCCTGTCCCTTGATCTTCGTGTGAAGTCCGTGCCGACGAGCAGATACCTCAGGGGAACGTGATGGTACCCAGCCACAATTCACCTAGGTAGCCGAACCTTCGCTGGAACGTGACCCACACCCCAAAATACGGGGAGGCGGACTGGCTCACACCGTGACGAGCGTCTGACCAGGAACGATCAGGTTGGGGTCGCCGATGAACTGCTTGTTCTTCTCGTACAGCGCCTGCCAGCCGCCGACGACGTTCTGGGTCGTCGCGATCTTCGACAGGCTGTCGCCCGCGACAACGGTGTAGTTGCCGGCCGGGTTGGAGGCCACGAGAGCAGGCGCGACCGGAGCGGTGCGCTGCGGTGCCTTGTTGCCGCTCTTCGGTGCCTTGGCCGCGGGGGCGCTGTGCCCGCCGCCACCGCCGGACCCACCGGCGCGCTTGCCGCACGTCGGCCAGGCGCCCATGCCCTGGGACTGCTTCACGTTCTCCGCGACCCGGATCTGCTCGTCCTTGGACGCGTTCGCCGGGCTGCCGGAGCCGCCGTTGGCCTCCCACGTGCTCTGCTTGAACTGCAGGCCACCGCTGTAACCGTTGCCGGTGTTGATGCCCCAGTTGCCGCCGCTCTCGCACGCGGCGACCGCGTCCCAGTTGGTGGGGTCCGCGGACGCGGTGGACGTGGCCATGGCCACCGGCGCACCAACCGCGACGCCCGCAATGACGACGCGAGCAATGGTGCGACGAACGGCAGTGGACGGCTTGCGGTGAATGCCTCGATACGCCATTTCAGTCTCTGCCTCAACGCCTGCGAATGCACCGCGGGATCACCCGCGGTAACACCGTCCCAATCCGGAGGGTTTCTTTCAGTCGGGGAATAACTCCCGGCTGCCCGCCGGACTGAGTTTGGCGCTTCGGGCAACCGGGTTCTGCGTGGTTGGTCGGGGCCAACCGGAAGCGACAGTACGTCCCGAAATGGGCGTTGGAAAATTCAGAGGACTGTGACCGTCATCACAGTAACACTATTCGGTGACCTGCGATCCGTGCTGTAATCGCAGGTCAGAGGGAAGTTGATCGCCGTTATAGTGCCGTGATTGACCTACCCATATTCACTCTTGCTGAGGGTTGGGTCACGTCCTGCAACCGCTTTATGACTCACTTTGGTACTGGTTTGACCACCGGTCCGGCTGCACGCTGAAATCGGTCGGCTACCTGCAGCAAAGCCTGGGCCAATTCGACGGACGACTCCACGACGAAATCGATCTCCAGGAACGACAGTAGGAACGCCAGCGAATGGGGCGTGTCGGCGCCCATTGTCAGCCGGCAGCAGTCGTTGTCGATCTCCTCGATCGTGCCGTAGGTGGTCAGATCGCGCATCTTGTCCGAATCGGCGGCCACCGGCAGCCGCACCGACGCCTGGAACGGCCACATCCGCGCGATCTTGGCGGACACGAACGCCGCGGGGTCGCCACCAGGGATCTCGCGTGGCGTGAACCGGGGTCCGAGCGGCACTTTCGGCCGCATGCGGTCCACCCGGAACGTCCGCCAGTCGGCCCGGTCGAGGTCCCAGGCCACCAGGTACCAGCGCCGCCCCCACGAGACGAGCCGGTGCGGCTCGGCCTCCCGTGCCTGGTCAGCGCTGCCGTACGCGGCCCGGTAGTCGAACCGCAGCCGGTGCTGGTCGCGACACGCCGACGCCACCGTGGTCAGGACCTCGAGCGGCACGTCCGGCACGTGCCCCTGCGTGTCGATGGTCGCCACCTGCATGGCATTCACCCGATGGCGGAGTCTCGAAGGGAGTACCTGTGTCAACTTGACGAGCGCGCGCAGTGAGGTCTCGCCGATGTCGGCCACCCCGGCGCCCGCGGCCGTGCGCAGGCCGAGCGCGACCGCGACGGCCTCGTCGTCGTCCAGCAGCAGCGGCGGCAGTTCCGCGCCCGGCCCGAGCCGGTAGCCGCCGGCCGTCCCGGTGGCCGCGTGCACCGGATACTCCAGGTCACGCAGCTTGTCGACGTCCCGGCGCACGGTCCTGGTGCTCACCCGCAGCCGCTCGGCCAGCTCCGCGCCGGACCACTCGCGCCGAGCCTGCAGGAGCGTAAGCAACTTGAGCAGTCGCGCCGAGGTCTCCTTCATGACCTGAATTCTCACACCGCTTTAGGACGGAACGTGTCCGCAACGCTCGCTACTTCGCGCATCGTGCGGCGGACGGATTTCGACCGTGGCGGGCACTTCGGTGCGTTGGAGGCGGCGGACCTGCTGACGCTGCCGTCAGCCGCCGGCGAAGGGCGGCAGCACGTCGACGTCGGCGCCGTCGGGTAGGGCGATCGACTGGTCGCGGACCGCGATTCCGTCGAGGAGGAAGCTGCACGCGGTGAGCACGCGGGTGAGTTTCTCGCCGTGCTTGCCGCGCAGCTCCTCGACCAGGTCGCGCACGGTGGCCTCGGTGCGCAGGGACACGGTCTCCTCGGAGAGGCCGACCGCGCCGCGGGCGCCGGCGAAGTAGCGGACCCGGACCGTGGTGGGGGCGGTGGTCACGTGTCACAGGTTAGTCGCGTCCGCGACCCGAACACGCTCGTTTCGCATCTGCGGCTATATCCTCCTGATCATGCCGCAGTTTCGGTTGTCCGAGGCCGCCCGACTCCTCGGGGTCAGTGACGACACGGTCCGCAGATGGGTCGACGGCGGGCAGTTGACGGCCGGGGTCGACGGTGCCGGCCGCAAGGTCGTCGACGGCGCCGACCTCGCCGCGTTCGCCAGCGACAACGCCTCGACGGTGCCCGACCCGACACAGGTCGGCCGCTCGGCGCGCAACCGGTTCGTCGGGCTGGTCACCCGAGTCGTCGCCGACACGGTGATGGCCCAGGTCGAGATCCAGTGCGGTCCCTACCGCGTGGTGTCGCTGATGAGCGCGGAGGCGGTTCGTGAGCTGGGGCTCGAGCCCGGGTCGCTGGCCGTCGCGGTGGTGAAGGCGACGTCGGTCGCCGTCGAGATTCCCTGACCGGAGATGAGGATTTCCATGCGCAAGCTGGGTGCGGCGCTGGCCGCCGTTGGTCTGCTGCTCGCGGGCTGCGGTTCGTCCGACACGGGGGACTCTTCCTCGGGGGCG
>Ga0193716_1001979_pt1 | contig 11727 bp, 15 predicted proteins | sample U2c1metaG_FD_145901 | JGI IMG/M metagenome (GOLD analysis project Ga0193716, IMG submission 145901) | Soil microbial communities from a riparian zone of the East river system, Colorado, United States - U2c1 | ecosystem: Environmental > Terrestrial > Soil > Riparian zone | place: USA: East River...
AGAACCGACGCTCTCCACACTCCTCTCATCCGATATCTTATTCGAACTACTTCCCTTCTCCGATTCCAAACACATCTCCACCAACGCAAATATACCAATCCCAGTGCCAACGACTAACTTTTCCTCCGTTGCTTTCTTATATCGTCTACCTAACTTCCCCGACCTTCTAACGCAGCTGCAAGATAAGCACACTCCTCAGGAATACGAATACCTCCGATATCTCGACTCCCAGCTTCCTCTTTCGGATCCGGAATGCGATTTGTCGTCGTTCGAGCGGTGGATTGGGGATGAGGTCTTTGAGATGCAGATGACTGACGATATGCTCGATGAGGTGGTGGGAGGGAGGTTATGCGGAATGATAAGTGCGGATGGCGACTTGGAGGAGATGGAATACGAAACTGGTCCGATTGTTCTGAGCCTGTGAGCGGGGCTCCCCAAGTATCGTCGGAAACTTGAGCGACTTGATATTAACCAACACGTGTATTCAATTGTAGGCGGTCATGAATGATCAGTACATAGTTGTTCTTGTGCAATCCCTACTAAGCGACGGACAAAGATTTCACAATAGTGGGAAGAAAAGAGCCTGTCTGTGCGAGCGAGTGAGACCGCAGTCGCCTGGGTATTCTACTTGGTCATTTATTTGTCAAGTCATTGAGAGCGTGATGGTGCAAAGTTGCCTCTCGATTTCATAGCCGTATTCTTGTGGCCAGTAAGTTGGCATCTCTGTGGAAAAGAGGGAGTCGGTAGTTGCCCGTAGGTAAGATCATAAATCTGTGTACGATATAGGGACCTGGACGACTTTGAACTTCAAGTCAGTCAAATTAGTGTCAATTTTTCGTAAGTACAGAACAAAACGCTGAGGGAAAAGGCAACCAGAATGTCACCAGCCACCTGCGGAATTCATGTGACTGAATTACGGCTAGCGACAGATCTCCTGCCCACTCTAAACCAACCGCCTCCCCACTCTCTTTTGTGGTTTCCTCTTACCCCACCACACCAAAGCGCAAATGTTGCCACAGTGAATTCGATGACAACTAATAGAATCACAAACAACGGCCATGGCCGAGCGAGTGAGAGTGTTTCCTCGCCAGGATTATCACTGATCTGGATGAGCTGCATTCCGAAGACAGACTGACGTGCGGATACTCGCGACTCGGAAGATTATAACGTACAGTCACAAAGGCTCCGGGGGCCTCAGTCATCTGTTCCTGTTCCTCACTCACACGTACGTTTCTGCAAAATATCATTTCTTGCTGACCATCATAATCACTAGCAGCATGTCAGGGCATGAATATTTTCCGACGAAATTACCACTGCCCAAAACCCCCCAACTTTATAAATTATAAATTCTTGCAGTGAGGGAAAACAAATCGACTGTAAAGACAGTAATCAAAAGGAAAGTATTTCTGGGTGAAGGAAAGGTATTTCTGGTTGGAAGTCGTTGATATGGGTACTTGGGATTGCAGATGTCCAACTTTTCAAACATGGGGAATCTGCGCCCCAGGCAAGGTCAACCTGAAAACTAAAAATTGGTTGTCCACATTTATGCCTCCATTGTAAGGGCTCCCTTGGAACACCCCATTTGTAGTCAAGAAATCGTTGTCGGACTGTCATGCAATGGTTGAGAAAAACGACAGCAGTATGGTAGCAACCTTCTTACCGCGGTAATTAAGAAGTAGTCGTTGGGATATTTAGGATCCTCACACGGAGCCAGAGCAAGAGACTCCCATTTCGAATCGATCAAGGTGGGGTCATCAGGATCACCTGAATGAAATGAACCGTAAGCTTGCTAGCAAAGAACACATGATACTGTCAGTATACCGTTGTGGAGTCCAAATCTACCCAGCTGTGTACCGTTGATTAAGGACACAAACGGAACATATGTTGCTGGTGTAATTTTGGAATTCAAGGTTCCATTCACCGCGATAGGATTTGCTGGGTCATCAAAAGGAGTATTGTGAATGTCCGTAGCCCGCGAGATGTCAAAAATGTCTGCCTGCCTGTAGGTGATAGAAGTATAGGCGTGTAAGAATAGGATGTCGTTCCGGTCAAAAATGTATCAACCCACTTATAACTGGACGTGTTATCGCTACCGCCTCTGCCACTTCCGTCTCTTGCCAAAGTTAAAAACACATTTTCCTTTACGTAGTGTACCTCACTCGCTGCTTGTGTTTTGCCCTTCTTAGTGAGTGGCAATCCAACGACCCATTCGCCCTTCAACTCGGGTCTTTTGTGAGGGTTCGAAATATCGTACGCAAGAAGACGCGTGTAACGAGAGGTGGTAGAGCCTAATCCCCCATCCTGGGCTGTCGCAGACTGAAGTAGGGCATACAGGGTTTTTCCAGAGGCATCCGTTGTAAGACCCTCCAAACCTGAACGGTACATGATAATTTATGACTGTGAGGAACTAAAGAGTCATTCAAATACTTACCTTGATTACCGATGCGCCCTGTTGCAGGATCCGTTGAGGCGGTGAAGTTGAGTTCTCCTTTTGCAGTACGCGGTAATAGTGCAGGAGGAGGTTGAATGGTTTGGATGAGATGGCCATCTTTTGTGAAATGATAGATATAAGGACCATATTCATCGCTGACCCAGATGCTAAAATTAAAGCGTTAAGAATTTGCCAACGAACGCAGAGCCACCACTTACGTCCCGTCGGCATTTTCCACCAGCCCTTCAGCATCAATGCTAAGATGCTGGTAAGTTGCATTTGCGACTGGCATCTGTGGATCGGCATCCGGGTTCTGTGGGAATCCACGCTGCGCCGCCCGAACACCGAGAGCGTCCAAGCCACTTGTTTTGACGTTGTTCCTGTCCCAGTGTAGGATCGTTTTGAGGTACTTAAGCTTGATGGTCTTTTGCGCGTCCGTAAAAGTCAAATTGCCTGCACCATAGTACGGTGAGAGGACAAGTTCTATTTCATGGTGACGCGCTTGATAGTCGATGGTGGAAATCCTGGGTTCGCGAGAGGTGAGCGGCTAACGTTATACAGTCAAACGGAACATTGTACACATTAAATCCACGATCAGGCTGAACAAGCAGGGTGCCTGTGTACGTTCCGTCATGCGAGCGTTTCCAAGTTCCTCTTTTGAGGATTATGGCGCTCCCAATTCCGCCCATAGTATCACCAATCGAATCCTTAAAATCAGACGGTATCAGCCCAAAGCCTGCAAGGCCCTGTAAGTCAATTTTTTTTCTGAGTGACTTCCTTTTCGCAAACGCATAGATGACATAGAATTACCTTATTGATATAGGTAACGCCATTCGATGTTACAGACACAGCCAATGCTGGGTCCGGTTCTGCATTTGAAGGCTTCGACGACGCTGGTGAAGCATACCCGCCCGATACAACACCGAGAAGTGCTCCTAGAATAATTAGCTTGCCTGCCATGACGTCCTTGGACAAACACTACCACAATCTCATCGCATATTTACATCTTTATGCTGGTTGTAGACCTGTGAATTTCCTTGTCTCGGATCATATGGAGCGAAGCACGTTCGTTATGAAATTTGAAGAGTATCCATCATGTAGACGAACGTTTCATGCCATGCGACAGTAATAGAGACTAATAGAGATCGTTCCATGTGATGCGGACTGATCCAGACTGATCCTTAGGATTCGTTGTCATGGTTCATGCGATAAAAGTAGTAACACACGGAACGAAATGTGAAGCCGAAATCTGATGTCATACACCAACCTACAACTTACAACTTTGGCATTCCCGAGAGCGTTACTGACGGTTGCTGAATATTATCCTTGATATGTTTGACAGGCCCTGATTGCCCTGCTCGTGACGGAATGGTGCGCCAGTTATCCTTATATGGCACTCAAAAGCTCAAAGAGCCGAGGCTAGCACTGTCTGGCGAAGCGAACGCGGTGGTCAGTTCTGCAAAACCTGGCTCAAGTGAAAGTGCCGGTGAACTACCATATAAATGGCTCGCGTAACTATTTCTATACGGCAATTTACACCGGGTTATGAACAACAAGGGGTTGCCAACCACTCATACTTGTAGCATACTAGCTCACGCCGTTACTCGTTGATTGATTGTTCCTCAAGTAAGGTACAACTCGATCAAACAAATTCTGAGCCTGCGATACTGAACCACAAGTTAGGTCAGTAAGTGCGCCTAATTTTACTGGCCAAACTAGAAATACCATCGCATGACTCTGCATGCAGGCTTCGATGAATGCGTGTATGATTGGGCGATCACATACTCTTGATATACAGAGGACCGAAGCGTCAAAGATCTAGAACTGGAGAAATGGCGACGGTGGCGGCGGCGGAAAAGTGGTGAACCAAGGGATCAGTATATCTGTCTGTCAAAATTCGAGAACGGTCAGTCCAACTTTTTCTACCATTGATTCCCAGCGCCAGCATGATGCAGCATAAGTCTGCATCTATCTGCTCCAGGAACCATATGCACAAACTGTATGAAAACTCACCAGAACATACATAGCACTGAAACGCATTTCTCCTTCGCATATCAATTATACTCCACAGTACAGAAGGAGCACCCGCACCTCCCTGAATTCAATTTGCTACAGAGCATCCAAGCTCAATAAGAGTGTATCTGTCCAGAACGAGTTCCGAAATTCTAGCGGTTTTTGTCCGAGCCCTTATCAGCCCCACGTTGGTATAAAACCCAAAAGTTCAAGAGAAAGTTCTTCCATACGATGTCGATTTATGGAAGTATCGAGTGCTTAGAAATAGTAAAATGATGCTGAAGCAAATAAACTACTTACCGGATGAGTAATGCGACGGCGATGGTTGTAGCAAACGCCTGAAGCCGTGACTGAAGTCAAGGCATGATACCGTATTAGTGATAAATATGCGATTGACGGCTTACTTTAAGAAAGTACTGTCTTCCGCAGAAGGGTTCAAACCGCACTGACATAGTGATATGATAGACTGACACTAGCACAGGCATCTAGATGGCAGAACTGCGTTCTGAGACATCGGAGGATAGAAATGGCTCGCTCATAAATGCCAAGTGAGATAACAAGCTTGCGACAGCGGTGAAGGATGGAGGCGTCGAAACCAAGATCACTGGCAGCTGAATCATTCATGTAGATGGCTAGGAGGCAAGGTTTAGACCTTTCCACACAAGGATGGTAGTAATTCGTCGGCTGCGAAGTATTGAACAAAATCCTGGTGCATAGAAATGGATTGCGGAGTGCCACACGTCTCCATGTGCATGATGCGTGTGAAATAACGACGACAAAGGGAACGCAGACAGTTGCCTTGGCCGTTGATACCAAAATTTCTTGTCGATGATAGTAGAGACCTGCTTCGAAGATGAGGGACAACACATCATCTGGAATTCTTGATATGATCGTTCAACATCCTGTGCAACTAGAAGAGGTGGCTTCTTTCCTTCTAGCTTTGAGGGAGGAGGTGTGGTAAAATTCAGTCTGAGGTGTAATGTAATCTTACCTTTTGGACTTGCTAGAAGAGGGGGGAAGACCACAAACTGAAAAGTTCGTCTGTGGCACTGCCATCGATCGTTAGCATTTCCGCCAACTCAATTTTCTTTCGCATCCTGACTCTTTATCGACAACAGGGTATCCTACCGACCGACTGCTCATGGAGGCTGACAGACCATGGCCTCTTCAGAGACGCAAACCATCAAGCTTGTTGTTATAGGTGATTCCGGGGTTGGAAAGACTAGTTTGCGAGGACAGGTAAGTCCTCATTTTAGAGGACAAAGGGCCGACGCGTCGTTGGTGACTATCGCCCTCAAGCGTTTGGTTTGATGGAAATTTTCCTTGGATTCTTATCCGAGCCTATCATCAATTGCTAAAGCTAAAGCTAACCTTCTCATACTAAACAGTACATATCTGGGCGTTTTTCCTCAGGCTACCGCGCAACGATAGGCGCTGATTTTATAACCAAGACGCTTCCGAACCCTATCGACCACGCACAGGGAGCGTCAGTGGTCTTACAAATATGGGTACGTCTAGTTTCTCAGATTCGATATTTATTTAAATCTGTTCTTTGTGTTCGATCCATGCCTTGGGCCATTATTTCACTTATTCGCACACCGGCACGGTTGGTGAACTGATCTTTGGATTTTATTGGGTAAATGTAGGACACCGCAGGCCAAGAACGATTCTCGAGTCTATCGTCTGCCTTTTTTCGTGGAGCCGTAAGCATCCGTCCTTCCTCCCTTCCCAATCCCCTTTATCTTCCATCCAACCTGTACCTTAGGACGCAGCGATTCTAATGTACGACGTATCATCTCCCAAATCCCTGCACTCGCTCCGGAAATGGTGGGATGAGTTTAAGGAGCGGGCGCCTGTGCGAGAAGGAGAAGAGGAAGATTTTTGTTGTGTGGTCGTGGGTAATAAAGTTGATGTTATAGAGCCTAGAAATGGTGTCGCGGAGAACACAAGCAGAAGTGTCGCTGGTGGGAGTGCGTACGACAATGAGCACAGGCATGGGATTGAAAACGGAAATGGAGAGACGAAATCGTCAGCGACAGCGACGGCGATAGCGAAAGGAAAATGGAAAGTCAGCGAGGAGGACGCACTTTCGTTTCTTGAGGAGCTGATCCCGCGGTCTTCATCGCCTACCATGGATGGTCTTGATGACAATCGCGATCAAGAGGTACCAAATGGAGAGGGCCCAACGCAGGATGACGATGCTCATCGGAAGCGGATGTCTATTTCACTACCTCACAATGGAGCATTAATACCCCAATCAAACGACAACGATCAACCTATTAATCCTGCCGTTTGTGACGAGGAGCCTCTACCCGCATCATCACCACCGCCACCCCGTGTACGTTCCGAATCAATATCAATCACCATCAATAATAACCGGACGCCATCTCACTCCCCTCGTCGTCACAGCCCATACAACACCATCCGCGGCCTCGCCCCCCGATCCCGCTCGCGCTCTGCCGTACGTCTCAGTGTCGGCTCCGGCTACACCCACGGGACCAAAGCGTCCTTCTCAAGTCTAGCCACGCGTGAAACTATATACCACACCCCGTCGTCTTCGTATTTCGATGTGTACGAGAGCGCGAGGTCGAGTCCTGTTCCATTTCCTGGGGGGCATGGGACGTCTCCTTCTGATGGGCCCGGGTATGGGTCTATTGGCAGAGGGAGTCTAAGAAAGGGGATGAGAATGAATGGGAGGAACGACAGTACGACGAGCAGGGGGAGTAGGAGTAGCGTCTCGTCCAGTTCGGCGATGACCATCACTCAATCTCTATTCGCGCGGTCGTCCACCGCCAACCCCGCCAGCGCCGCACATCCCCCGGCCCCGCCGACCCCGCCTCCCCTCCAATCCCTCGAACGCCGCCCGATGCTATTCTTTACGTCCGCCAAGACGGGTGAAGGCGTCAGCGAGGTGTTCGAGTACATAGCGAGGAGGGTGGTAGTCAAGTGGGAGTGGGAGGCGAGGGAATGGGATGAGGACGGGGAATGGGAGGGGCGGGAGGATGATACAGTTCGAGTTGGATTGAGGGATGGAGAGCGGGATGGATTGGGGATGAGAGTTGCAAAGGGGTGTTGTACTTGATTACAGGGAATTTGTATCAGAATCACGCATGTTTCTTTACCCACCACCGTCCCCTCCCCTCCAACTTATTGCACCTCCTGACCAATTTTTCTCCACGTCTCATTTTCATACTCTCACTGGCCAGTTTATTCCTCGGGTTTCTCAGTTTACGGATCATAGATCTTTATGCATATTTACTATGCGCATGAGATTATATCATTTCCTCATTCACAAGTAATCGCAATCACAGAGTTTGTATCCGTTGATTTCGTTGTTCATGTTCAAGATAGGACGAGGATGCAAGCTTTCAGGCGGCGGATATATATGCAATATGTACGTACCGTAGTCTCCTTAAGGTGGACAACGATTGAACATTTGACCGCCCATTCACCGTGGAGTCCGAACTAACGACATCTAGACACGACACAAGATCTGACATAGCAGTTGCCTGAATTTCACCCCTTCTCAATTCAAGACATCCAGTGTGTCGAGTACGATGGTCCTAGTCTGATCAGCTAGTAGTACCAATTGCAAGGAACTCGCATATCCGAATATTCTAGATGTTTGGTTCCCTCGTCATACCATATGATATGTCGCGACCTGTGCCGGGCCCATGATCAAATTCGGAGAGCAGAGGTCAGTTAGCTATGGGACTGACCAATCAGCATTGTCGTAGTGGTAGGAGGGTGAACTGTAGCGAGGTTTGTCCCACATGTAAATTGAATCGTAAAATTGGGCCAAGAATCCATTGTGGCTGACCACAACGACATGCGGAACACCTTCCGGGAGAATATTAGGCGACTCCATCATCTCCTTGTCCAAGAACGCTTTAGGGGGTTTATCTAGCTCTTTGCCATATTGCGCCAGCAGCCCGACCAAGCATTGCTTTGCTCTCGAGGAAACCTGTTCGAGACTCTCGCCGCCATCAGGCTGATAGTTACGATTAGTTAGCATGCGATGGAAATGGCGACCCGTCCGCATTTCGACATAAATCTCGTCTGTTGTAGCTTTGAGCTTAGCGTCGTGGTTACGCTTGGCGATTTCGATGGCGGTATGATGGGCACGCTGCAAGGTGGACGCGTGAAGGGCATCAATACGGACATCTTTCCAATAATTTCCAAGACACTGGGCCTGTTTTCTGCCGTAGTCGGTAAGAGGATCACACTCGACGGTCTTGGAACAGTTACTTTGACACTACAAAATAAGCTAAAAATGTGGGTCAATGATAAGAAATAGCGGAGGGTATACCTGTGCATGTCTGATGAGAGAAAGTACAAGGCATTTTTTCTTGCTTTTAACGGGTTCTGTGACCTTGACTGGAGTACCATGTTTGTCAGGAACTTGGGTCTCTGCGGCAACTGATGTGTTGAGATTGGACATTATGACGGTGAGTCCCTGCGCTTAATCTATCATCAACGTTTAGTGCAAAGAATAATAGGGGAAGATAGGATCGAGTATGCTGGCGCATTATGCCGGAGGCATTTTGGGCCCGATTTACATAAAATCTGCAGCGCTGAACCGTCGGCGAAGCTGTTATTATGTAATAAAAGATATTTATAAAATTAAACGAAGCATTTGAGTGGTCTTAGAACAAGTTGGAATAATTAAAAGAGGCATTGTTGCAAGTTGCAACGAATGAGGCAGGCAAATGAAACCCGCTGATTTTGAAGGAAGCTTTCCAAACGTACCTAGGACCAGGTAACCTACCAAAGCTCCGACCGATTCTCTGGCCCCACAGCTAGAGCTTCGCAAGAGTAGAACGCCACGACGTATGTTGAACACTTCTCAGTTTCGATTCGGTATCGATTCGTGAGGATTCGATATATATATACTTTTTTGTTTTGTTTTGATACAGCACCATGGTCCATCACGACTATTCCTCCAATAACAAACTGCAACTCCCAGTCTCTCCAGACGAAACTCAAAGCATCTCCGATATCTACACAACCGTATTCATATTCGCCAATTGACAGCTTCTTTACTCCCCACGTTCGAACTCCTGTCAAATCAGTTGTAATGTCTTATCGAGTGGAGTCCACAGCGCGAACGAGCGGACATGGAGGACTTGAGCAGAGGCGACACTGAGAAATTTGGTGGTTGCCTCCAAAACGCATGCGAGGAATTTCACGGCGTAGATCCGGAAGACGAGAAGAATGGAGCAAGATGAGTTTGCTGCAGCTTCGAACGTGTTGTCGTTGCCGGAGGCTGAGGCATTGTAGCCATCGCTGGGAACGGTGGAAGTCGACCTGTTATATCATCAGAAAAAGGGCGAGTAGTGGTGCGGGTGCTTCGAGGAGAATAGTGGATGCCTTTGCGGCGGGGATCGCGGATGGCTTCCGGTCGAGGATACACGAAGACTCACCCTGGAGCCTCCCAGCTCTGATATGAACTCCCCACCGCATTGAGCTTCGGGTAGACGTTGGACACGACCGGGGCCTGTGTCCCGTGGGGTCGAGAACACGCGTGGAGAGAAGATAGAAATGACATTGATCACAAGTTCCAGGATATCGGCGCAGTCGAAGGAACTTGCATCGGCAATGCCCCATAGTTTCCATTCCACGTACCAACGATGGAGCGATGAGGGGAAAAAGTACTTGATGCCGTCGTTTACGAACTTGTCGGTATGGAGCCAACCATTGCGAAAGCATTGCTCGAGCGCTCTGGTATCGTCTTCACTAGTGAAGTCGATATCGGCTACGAAACCTGTACGAAGGACGGATAAAAAAACACGAGCGATGGCTGGCGCCTTAAGATCGTCGTCTGAAGGCAGTCCCCTCCTGATATACCAGCGACTGGATGTTCGAAATGTGTCAAAAATGCAGGTAGACTGACTTTACGCTCAAATAAATCCCAAGTGTATAGTTGTCCAGAGTTTTTGAGATCACGATACGACTATAAGATATTGCGACTTTTGTTAACAAGATGGCACCTACGTCGTAACCAAGAACTATGTTGATGACATCACACATTGCTCCTACGTGTCCCTGGGTGATGCGGAATACAGTCTGGAGGAAGAAGGGATGAAAGTGGTACTCTGGTGACGGATACTGCTGGACCAGCTCGTCGAACTCCGCCTGGTTGAAAAACAGCCCCACAGGTGGGAGGCCGTCATGAAGCATCGTGATCCTTGCTTCATTGGCAATGAAAATTGAGGTACCTTTTATGAAGAAGATCGATGATGCACTGCCAAAACTTACAAAGGCAATGGCGCGGCGATTAGGGTAGTCGCGTATGCATTTGAAGAAGTCGTTCCAGAGTGCGCCGTCCGCGTATGATGTCTGCGCTTCATCAAGATAAACACCGTCTTCTTGTCTTCTACCCAATGTCTTTTATCTTTGAGGTACCGTTCCCATCCACCAGCCGCTTCTACATCCGTGAATGTCCACCCACTAATCCAAATGAGATCTATAGCGGGTTCTCTATCTTTGATATACCGACCGAGCAGTTTTGCAAGCGTCGACTTCCCACTTGTAGGTGTCCCGCGAACCTGCAAAGAATCAGGAAGAATTTTTTTAAATTCAACATTACAACGATACCTGGACGAAGCCATAGCGATTCAGCTTTTCATATAGTGCTGAGATTGTATCTCGTCGCTTAACGGCACCCGCTAAGATCTACATAAGTCAAGGGAAAATAAACATTGATTGTGCTTACGCGGCGGGTTGGGAGGTGGAGTTCGAATGCGATGTTGGTGGTGAAGTGACAAATCTGTCGCAGGGGGGTCACGATCAACGCTACGCATCACCAACTCACCAGGAGTAGGCAAAACCCGCACAATGAGGGAGAGATGATGGTTCGGCGGATGTTGGGGGAACATAACTGATAAATCACCTATGGATTCATTCAGATCATCAGCATGTTGTGAGAGCTCGTTGCCTCGCGTTGATAGGAGGTCGAGAATGGTTTGGATGGATTCGAGAGGTACTGGTGTGTGGAGCTAGCCAAAACTCGTGAGCTGCAGCGTTGACGTTGACATTTAGAATGTGGTCACCTTCCTGAGAATCAGATCTGCGGCGGGCCGCATCGACTTGGATTAAGCGCCCGTCACACCTCATCATGTGACCTCGTTTAAACACGAAATCGTACCCCTTTCTTCCTTCCTATTCCATTGGTCCGCTTGTCACTTCTATTTTTCACCATGCCCGAAACACGCGCGTCGAGTAAACGCCAAGAATCTACCAAGATATCTACTCGATCCAAAACAGAAGGTATGGACGACGTA
>Ga0193716_1001981_pt1 | contig 11720 bp, 8 predicted proteins | sample U2c1metaG_FD_145901 | JGI IMG/M metagenome (GOLD analysis project Ga0193716, IMG submission 145901) | Soil microbial communities from a riparian zone of the East river system, Colorado, United States - U2c1 | ecosystem: Environmental > Terrestrial > Soil > Riparian zone | place: USA: East River...
AGCTCTTCCTGGCAGGAATGTATAATAAAGGCACGGTGCCATTTTGGTATGGATAACCCAGACAACCGGTATAGATCATATTGATAGGCGTTTGCATCTATTCCTGCAACACGGCGCAACGCGGCGGGACGTGACGCAACAGTTTTTTTTTTTGATGAAATGAAATCACACAATGTACGATGCAATCAACTGGAATGCAACGGTTAGATATCTGAGAGTATATAGTAAATCGTATTCTAATAACAACCCGATACTGCGGTTGTAGCCACGTGGTCGGAATCTATCGGGTGAAAATATCAACGCCCTTCTTTCTTCAGAGCACAGACCTCTCACGCCAAACCTGTCACGACCTCGATCTACCAACAATGGCACGTACAAAACAGACAGCACGCCAGTCAACAGGGTTGAACGCAGCCCGCGATCCGTCTTTATCTACAGTCCCCAGTGACAAACCCATGCAGAAAGAACTTGAGCGGCCTGTGAGTAAACCTTGGAACCGTTTTCGTACATACACACTGACGGGATTTTGTTTAGGTCCCACACCCTTTGCCGGTTGTACGGTCAACACGCAAAACGGTAAGTCAAACGCATCGGCTATTTTTTATATTTTATTGGCTTATACCAGTCAACCCAGACACAAACCACATCGACGTCTCCTGCACTAACGACTGACAAGACTGGCAACACAGCCATCGACAATGCCGGGGATGCGGTAAATCTTGTCTGTGCCGCCGTTCTATCCGCATTATTAAGAATAAATGTCCAGATTTGTACGTTCTGCAATAATGGCGGGAAGGTTACAAACTGCGATATGCCGAACTGTGATCTGGGGTTTTGTGACTCGTGCATAGTGGGTCTTTACAACGGCATGTCGGACGAACAAATGCAGCAATTTGTGTTTGAATGTCCGTCGTGCTTCCGTACGCGTGACGTTTCACGCACCGGTATCGAATCGGAAGCATACAAGGTACGTCGAATACCAGCGCACCTAAAGTTGTCCCTATTAAAAACCCAAAACAGCCTTGGGGAATTTCAGGTGGTTGCAAGATCGACAACAAGGCCTTTTTGAAACCAACAATCTCTACCGACCGCAGCTCATACCCACGCGTCGATACCTCACCCCTGGCGATTTTGGTGTTCAACTTAGAAGGATTGTCTGTTCGTGGACTCCCGCAACAGCAAGTTGTCAATCAATTGGAGGGTTATTTTGTCGAAGATCGCGAAAACAACCTTGCGGTGCACACATTCGAGTTTGCACTCGACTGCTTTTCCATCGAGGATTGGACGAAGCGGTTGGATCGCCTTGTGATCGAACTGGAGAGGTGAGCATTTAGTTTTACCGACATTGAGCCAACACTTATGTTCGTATATCGTCGTTCTCAGAAAGGCTGTCGAGAGGGTCGGAATTTTTGTACATACGCATTCAGATCCGGATACAGGTGATCTACATGCTCGAAAGGGTGCCGCATGCACTCCAGACAACGTGAGTTTTATACGATCGGTTCCACGTACAATTCGGTGACAGACAGAACGCAATAACAGCTCTTGTCCATCCTGCTGGGTGGCAAGCTCGACTCCTTTATTAAAAGTGCCAGTTCAGCCGTTCTCGTGTTGCTTGTATGCGGGGGTCCCTTTCGCAATATAGATGCTCGATCTGCTCTTGAGAGATATATCGATAAGTAAGTACAACAACGGCGTCATAGCCGATATATTGCTGACGGAGTACCAATCCATCAGCAATCTATATCACGCTGTTATCGGTTTTACTTGCATAGAGTTCATACCGCACAACACTGGATCGTTCCTCACCAAGGTATTCCACAGGTATTTCTTGAACAAGAAACCTATCAAGCAGGCGATTCGAACCTTTTTATTTGAGGAAATTTCGATGGGCACCCACTCGGATATCCTGGTGTACTACGGTCGTATCCCGGATAATACAAAGGAGAAAAAACTAACCGGAGGACGAAAATGGATTCTTTACAGATACTCATGGGCCCATCAGAGCACACGTCCGTTCACCGTTATGAAACCGGTTCAGTGCCTTACATGTTATCGACTTCATACGATCGAGAGTAACGCGCGTGTCGATAACGACAAAGGCAACAAACACGTAACCGTTGCTTTGTTATGCTCGGCCTGTGGAGCGATCGCAACGCACATGTTGAGTTCGAGACTCTGTGTGCTGGAGGACAGCAGGCCTCTGGTTTCCGTTGTCGACATAACGAACTGGTCTTGCAAAACTCGTGGGGAGTGGTGTTACGAAATTGTCGAACCGGCAATGGAGTCGGCTTAGTAGATACCTACTCGCTCCCGGTGTTTTCTCTTCATGCCTTTATCGTCCGCTGTTACGTAGTTACCGTTTTATATCGTTTATTCTCGGTTTACATGACCCATCTATAACGGACTTATCATAACCATGCATTCCTTCAACACGGTATGCCCCCTTATATATCGCGTAAACCACTTCCACGAGGATGTCAGAAAAATACATAATTATTACCAAAGTCTGGATTAAATCTGGATTAGGTACCGCAATGGCAAGTTTAGATTAGACGTGTTTGCGTATGATTTAGTATTTTCCACCTGTACAGTGCGGCTACTACATCGGAAAGAGCTTCCTGCTACCCTCCGATTCGCGGTTTACTTGTTTTCCTTCTCTGTAGGAATTTGTGCATCCAAGGATATTATAACCATGAAAAGAAAGCGTAGCGTTGTAATTCGTAACGCAAGCGTTCGAGCCGTAAAAATAAGGTGAGCCACCACCCAAAAATTCGCACTCACGTCGTTTTATTCCACGTATACAGTAGCCATAACATTCCTTCACACGAGACGTTAGTGGGTAGACAATTTCGTCGAAGGTTGGAGTACCTATCTCGGTTGCATGACACGCGGTAAGTGGATGCGCTACCTTTGCATCCATGTCATCTGACAAAGTTATCCGTTTCTGTCTCGGTTGCCACCATCATCAAAAACCTTTGGTGGCTATTCGAACGATATGCTTCTTGCTTATAGCAACTTCATATCCCCTACGGTATCAGCGAAAATAGATGATGGAACAAAACCACGTATGCAACGTATGAATACCGAATTCAGGCGTTTCAAAAGCATTATTAAGACGGTTGCAGATGCATTCACTAATCCAAGTTTGACATCTTTATTTAAAAATCATTTAAAAGACATGCTGACCGAAAATATTTGGCTTGCAGTATATATAGGCTTCGACGCTGTGGAGTTCGATCAGAGACACGTCAACAAAAAATCGTTTCCGAATCCCAATATCGGTCTTGTGAACGTACCTGCAACTTTTGTTGATAGTCGGGGCAGAATAGCGATCTGGTATCTCCCAGATATCACACCTCAGAAAATACATGTAAATATCTTAATTTACTCCATACGATCCACCCGAGTCCTGACGTGTAATACCAAGGACGACGCAATGGAAGCCACTACTCACCTTTCTAAAATCCTCGACAATACCCGCAAGTACCCAATGGCTGGAAAGAACGTTTCCTGGCGTGTACGTGCAAAAAACTTTGCCAGTAACAGTCCTACTCGAAAACACGCAAGTGGTGCCGAGACTTTCTCAGCCGGTTGGTATGCTCAAGGACACAATGTAAGTTCAGTTAGCTTATGCACCCGATTCGCGATATTTATACAAGGAAATATGATCTGCTCAGCGACCGACTGACCAACTCCTGGCGTCGTGTAGCCTCAGAGACGAAGAGAATCGCGAAGCAACAGCCTCGTGGCTTGCAGGTACAACGGAATACGAAAATTTTATGAACATGATACTTTTCCTTATACATCCGGACCTCCACTCCATTGGGTCGACCATTCTCGAAAAGTTAAGAGACATGGAAGAAACCAAGGAGATCGCATCTCTCTGGGTATCGTACTTCACAGGAATCGCCGTTATCAACAATCGAAAAACACCCGGTCATAACGATACTAATGGACGTCCGGAATGGTACGATTTATTATCGGTCAAAGGAACCAACGTTCGGCCTGCACGGTTAGAATTCAAAGAACTGGGTCTAAGCCTAGTATACGGACCTAGAACTGTCGTGGGTGCATGCGGGCAGATTTTCGAGCACAGTGTTGATTTTTGGGGCGAAGGAGATAGGATATGTTATGCTCGATTTATGAGGGATAAAGTCAGAGCACGTTTCGGTGTAGATCCTGGCGGTTGGGTCACGCAGGATCTGTATGCATCGAGCCTTTCCGAGGTGTTCCGTAGACACAAAAACTTTATTTGTTAATCGTCGAATCGAAAATATATATACCTCGATTCAACCAGGAAGGAAAGCGGCTTGGAACTCAACGATAAGTCGATAGTGCAGGTTCTAGACTCCAGAGCGACAAATCCATTTGGTTGGTTAGCCGCTGCTAGGTATACCGATGCGTTACAATCCGTTCCAAGTCGTTTCACCACGTGATGTTCATTTGCCAGCATTTACGTCACAAGGGATATAATTTCTGTATTGATTCCACAACGATTACATCTGTATCAGAAGATACTGTCGCTCTGTTAGTCCGTAGTCTATGGGATTATCTAAGATATTCTATGTCGTTGTACAGCCGCATGCGGCAGATAAAACCGCCGACGACTCGGAGGTAATTGCTTTTCTTTTCTCTGTCTACCACGGTCGACTACTATTGAAACAACTTGCAGTAAGTGCTGACCGTATGCAGTCTGGATGATGGTAGCAACGTTGAATCGAGGTATTTGGCTTTTTTGGCGTAGGACCGTTATGCCCAATCGTAAAAAATCCGAAAAACTGTACGAAGTCGGTACGTTTGCCCAAACTTCTGACGAATTCGAAGCACGTCTGACTTTTTAATTCAATGGATTCCCTTTCTAAAAATCGACCAAAACTCCTTTATCAGAGGTCGTTCTTGCTGCGGAGGTGAATTCACAAGGCGATTGGGTGAGTGAACTTTACATAAGTACGTTGATGTTGAGCCTCTGATGGTGTCAAGGATTATCTGGTGAAGGTATGCGATCTACACCTGAGTCGACACGATCTGACTCCAACTCTCGATGCAGTGGTTTGGATATCCGGAGAACGATAATTCGTCAGTGGTTCCGTACTGTTTCGTCGATTGGTTTTCTGAGGCCGATTCCTATGTAGCTGGGAGCCCTTCAACGGTTTCAAGACATGCGATCGACTACTCAAGAGTTTTTGGGATCATGTCGATTGCAATCCAATTGATAGTCACCCCGTTGGACATCGTGTTACAGCGGCCGCTGACTGGATAGGTCTGCAGCTTGTTTGTCACGCTCTCGGCGAATCACACTCACCCTTGTTGATATAGAGAAAGAAAAACACTACTTCGCTCAAGTATACAACGATGGAGGGTGCACGGGGGATCCAATGGTTTATAACGTGAGTTTTGCAGTATATTCGTACGGTCCACATGCATTTTGACGTTGTATCTGCATTATTTTGACTTTAGAATTCGACTCATTCAGTTACTGTACACGACAGGGATGAGACAGAACGCTGCGAAAGAGGAACCAAACTTACCATCAAAGTTCCGCCGAGAAAATCGGCGTCCAAATGACAATTTTACCGAACTTAGTACTTCGAGATCTGCATTGATGACTGTCAGCCTTTCAAATGCATCCTTTTGAAATTACAACGGCGTCCGACTCTCTAATTTTGGCAGTTAATGTTGGTCAAACTGACAGGGAGGGTCCGTATTCCCAACGCAAAATACGATGAAGGGGTAAATCTTCAACGAATTTTGTGGAATTTTACTCCGAGGCCGTATTGTACGTGAAATTCGGATATTTAAAAAACCGTATGCTCGATAACACCACCAACCTTTTTTTAAATTTTATTTTGATGACTCTCTTTTCCCTTAAGCTTATATCCTGGTGTATCGGAAATCGGAAGTTCGTCCGGACAGCTACCGTGTTGCGTTCGGAAGCTACATAGAGGCGCTCCTTTTTGTTTCTTCCCGTCTCTCTTGCATCCCCTTATTCCCGCCTCCCTGGTTGTGTTTGACATCATGTCTGCATCGGTCCAATTCAGATCTGAATCGTTCCTGTATCGTAGACGAAGGATCCCCTTTCTTGTCTACAGCGGTGGAGATCGACCCCCCACAATTGCTGAGGCCAAGAGTGGAGACCTGTTCTCGTCAGGTGACGTGGTATGGGTGAAAAATGAGTGGGGCTGGGAAATTGGAGTAGCAGACGGGAAAGCGAAGTCTCGCACTCGTTATCCGAATTTCACAGATCGCGTCCTAGACCGCACAGACGATGGCTATCGCTGGGTAGCGAGTTCTACCTTCAGGTCACGTAAACACAGAATCTTGAACAAAGATCACAGAAATATTCATTCGGATAATGATGGTCCGTTGGTTCTCGACCCCGGACTTTCTAGCGGGCTACCTGTTCAGCCTGGTAAATCTATTTTTTCCCTTTGTTATTTTGGTTATACACCGTCAGACTGACATCCCTTTTTTCGAACGAAGATCACCAAACCACTCATCCGCGGAATGGTAGCCCGTCAGTTCTTAACCCAGAAATTTCCAGCAGGCCGTCTGTCCAGCCTGGCAATAAATGTGAGTATTTGACTATTTTTCCCTTCGTCGTTTATATTATCAGGCTAATATCCCTCGACTGAAGCTTTGCAAAACGAATGTTTAGTAGCCCTGCGAAAACAATGGACTAACATCGCTGTCGGTTCATCGTGTACTACGCTGGGACTTTCTATCCTTGATGCGTTACTATCCTTTCCTGATAGAATACCTTCGATCCCCACTTCCGACCCTCGCCCCGAAATATTTGTCGAAGGACAGAACATCACACTGAACGACATAGTTTCAGACTTGATAGCACAGACCAGGTGCGACTTCTATGATGTCAAGTACGACGTCTGCGATGAGACAGTCGGTGTGTCGAGAACCGAACTCATTGCAGCTCTACCGTCCACATTGCGTCCGACCAACTGTACGTTACCGTTGCAATCCTACAGCGTCAGCACGCTTGCTTCACGACCAAATAGCATCCGCGAATACAATTTTCGGATTCCAAAAGACGTTGGCATGCATGCCGTCTACGAAGAGGATGAGGGCAGGCCTCTCTGGAACTCTTCGTTGTGTCTGACAGGCTCGCTTGCCGACATCCACCTTGACTACTGCGGGACAACCCGGCTGGTGGTCAACATTCAGTGTAACCAGCTTTGGCTCCTTTGGCCTGCCACCCCTCACAACCTAGCGTGGTGGAACAAATCCTGCATGCGGTCGTCCCACAAAGTCAGTACTGTTGACGCGATTAAAGGAATGCGTGGCTTAGAAATGTTGCACGCAAATGGGCCACAAGCTTTCATCCTTCCACCATATCATTTTCACACCGTCATAACCTTCGATACCAGTGCTCATGCAAGCATCTCACTTTGGGGTTTCCGGTGGTCAGATCAATTTCGAAGGGGTTTTAAATGGGTGATCGATTTTGCGACGAACTACCAGGGTTACAACACATCTTCTGAAGAAGTTGAAAAAATACTCATTTCAATTCAACAGACAGGGTTGGATGGTTGGATGGCAGTTGCTGAAACTTTTTCTGAGCAACCACAGGCTGATGAACTTCGTAACTGGGTGACATTTGCAGCAGAAAATATACAGAGTGCATTATCAATTATTCGTACCTCATAGTATATAGCTTTCGGTACATACGTTCACTCCTGTCTTATACATTATCCTGTCCTCTGTCGTTTTTTCTTATATTCGTTTTGGTTCACAAAATAATAGATCGGTGGGTGTCGTTGCTGTAAGAATTGTAACTGGGATAGAACATAAACAATATGACTGTACTACGCATACTTAATTTGTATCCAATCTGGGTGGACCACAAGCACCGGAAGTGTTCCTCGTTGCCGGATAAGATTACCGTCCACCACCGTGTATTTTTATTTCTTGTCGTTACAATCCCCTTCTGCATTTTCTCCAGGAAGGAAACCTCTGGAATATTTCAATAAAGAGCGGCACTACATCACGTGCCGGGTCGCAAATTCTGTCTTTTGGCTACATAAACGGCACTGACGATACTCTTGAGAATTCTGTTTGCACAGATCTCTGGCTACAGTAAATACTATTCATAAAAATTTAAATGGCGGATTTTACTGTCAGATATTAGCGCAGTTATTGGCCTTTTAAGACCCGATTTCAGTTAATTTTCACTTCGTGCTGCTTCGTGAGGGTAAAAAGTTAATAGCTTTTATGAAATGAACTATTCTGAGTACATGAATATATGTATCTGATGGGGTACCAAAAAGGCCTTAATAAGAACAGAATTCAAATTCCCTGCTGTTGGCGACCCGGCACGTGATGTTGCTTTTGGCTGACGTCAGCTAATACGTGGTCGTCCCCGCTTTACTCTCTCGATCTTCCAGTGCCGTCATCGTTATGGTACACCAAACTCTCAGACGGCATGTTTCGATACGCGTTGTGTTCTCAGTAGCTGCTTTCTGCGTCTTTTCCGTCCTTGCCATATTGGAAAATTGTGGTTTTGCCGTCAACGACGTTCACCCCACAACGACAGATGCAGCCACGCACTTTTCCGTCTCAACGGTACGTGGCATCCTTTTTTTGGTGTTATATCTGATACAATTTCATTTTCTTATTGCTATACAGCATTCGGGCACGGTCCCTTGCATTCTGAACCAGCGCATTGGAATACGTCGTGCTCTGCCACAATACGTTGGCAGGGTCCATGACCTCCAACGTTGCGGTTCCTTTAAAACCATTTACAACCAAGACTGGGTTGTCAGCAATATAAGCATCCAAGACTGGGATGTTACAGACTTTCGCATCCAAGACCGAGATGCTGAGAAAAATATTTGTATCCAAAACGAAGATGTTTGGCGTCCTTATAACCTATATCGGAATGCAAAAAACCTCTTTGTTGAATCTCAAAATGCCAACGCATGCATAATGGTTGGTCATTTGCGTTCGTTTTATACATTGAATGTTCGGCTATTACGGATCGTTGCTCTCAGTGTACACGACATGGCGGTCGTCTTAGGTGACATCGCAGCAAGAATGTACATCTACACTACGTCGTTCATACCCCGCCGCGAATGGTGGCCTCCGTATATCCATCAACTAGACCTCATGACTACATACAGTTGTCTCACGTCGCATCTAACCGTATCCAACCGATGCAGGCAGATCAAGATAAACCTGATGCGATGCGTGTTCAGGCGCCACGATTTTGCAGCAATCCAAAAACTGTTGTGTTATATTCGCCGGTGTGATACAATGATTTTTGTCCTATGTTCTCGATTGTCTATGCTTGTTACGCAGATACCGGCCTTAAACCTGCAACTGTTTGATAATATACCTCCAACCAACCATGATTTAGTAGCCGACGATAAATATATCGGCGGAGGAAGGACACCTATATTTTATCTTAGAGAGCTCCAACCTCATATAATTTCTGATAAACATTTTCCACTTGACGCAGAACTGAAGTACGTTTCGCATAACCATCAGAATGTGGTGAACGCGATGTACGAAAAATCGGACGATCATGTATATGGACGGATTCCCTTGGAGATATTTGCTTCAAAATTGACCATGCCAAATATCAAAACAATCGCCAAGGTACATGGCGTTCACGTTCCCTCGAGACTGCGTGTTGACGATTTTCGTTTCTTCTTTAAAGGACATACTTGTGCACGTTGCGAAACACATTTGTCTGTTTTTTCGCTCCGATCTGTCAAAACGAACTCGGAAAGATGCAAGAAATGGTATGACGGTCTTGATATATCTCATAAGAAAGAAAGGCAAAAGAGAAAAAATTTGAAAGGTATTCCCGAGGGTAGGAAACGAAAGAAAGCCGAACAGCAAAGGGAAAAGAGGAAAATCGACAGGATCAGACCTCCACCCTTCCCTCCAGCACCCCCCTCTACAAAACTAAAAGAGGCTGTTATACGAGGTTGGTGCGAAGATACTTCACCAGACCATTTTGTGGAAGGTGGATGTGCAGTATGCGGACAACTCACTCCTATCTCTCGAATGTCTGAACTGTCGGCAACCAAGTATGATTTAGATATACTCAACAGGGATGGGATGGGATTGACTCGTCGCGAAAGGACTTCCTTAGAACAACCTGTTCAAGAAATCGAAGGGGCTATCTTGGACGAAAAATGTACAAAAATATGCATCGTTTGCCAAACCAGTCTGGAGAGCGGATTGACACCCAAATATGCTCTAGCGAATGGGTTTTGGCTTGGTACGGTACCGCCACAGCTACAAGGTCTGTCGTTCGCAGAACAGCTGTTAATCTCTCGTGTCCGACGTAACCGCTGTGTCGTTCAGGTATCTTCTGGTATGCACAAGATGAAAGCAAACGTGATTATGTTTGAGAATCCTATGCCAAAGATTTACCAGAGGTTACCCCCCCCACTAGAAGATCTTGACGAGGTATTGGCATTCCTATATACCGGGCCTTGTCGGCCAACAGAGGAAGACCTTGAAAGGACGCCTCTACTTGTACGAAAGAATCGAGTGAGTGATGCGCTAGAGTGGTTGAAACTTAATCACGCAGACTATCATGATCTAGACATAGCATATGATAGCTTGGATACTTACCCAGATAAAGGGCCTCCCGTGGTGGTGACTTACCGGGGTGCATCCACTAACAAGAATCCGGAATCTGCAAGCGCCTTCGACAACGAAACAGAGGAAGGTGTCGATTCAGGTCCTTGTCCCTTCATAGTCAACGGCCTGACAGGAGAAAAACTAAGTGACATGGGACCTACGGCTCTTGCTGCACGAGCTGCGAAGCACTTAAAGCAGGATGGCGGCAGGGTACTTGCAATCGGTCACGCTGAAAAACCGGAATCTATGTACAATAATCCACAGCTATATCCTATGATGTTCCCGTGGCTTTTTCCTTATGGACTTGGAGGTATAGGCGGCGTTGCAATGGAAAATGCAGGCATGTCGGACATGATGCATAAAAGAAAACTGCTGATGTATCATGATAAAAGGTTTCAGATGGATGCCCACTTCCCACTCGTTTCGTTCAATCAGGAACAGATGAAAACCAGTACCACTGGCGGATATCTTTTGACCGAAAGGCATAACTTTGATGATATAGCGGAGCGTCTTATGAATGTGGATACCGATGTCCTGGAAGACCTTTCAAAAAGACTATCCCGAGGCGACAGAGTCAAGCCTGTAACTGAAGAGGAAAAGGCTTGTTATTCACTGATTTCTGATTTAGATCACGTCGGTGGTCATGTGCCAGGATCCATTACATCCAAAAAATATCTGAGGAACGAGATATGGTCCTTGATATCCTACATTGGCCCTCCGTCTTGGTTTATAACTTTTGCACCTGCAGATAACAAACATCCCATCTGCCTGTACTATGCTGACACCAAGGAGACTTATTCTCCAGAACTCAGGTCATCGAATGAATGTTATAGACTGATTGCGAAAAATCCTGTTGCAGGTGCCAGGTTTTTTCACTTCATGGTGCAAATGTTCATTAAGCACGTGTTAGGTGTCGACAGTGATCATCCTGGCCTCTACGGTGATACATCAGCCTACTATGGAACTGTAGAACAGCAAGGTCGGTTGACCTTACATCTCCACCTGTTATTGTGGATAGCTGGATGTTTAACCCCTCAAGAGATACGCGACAAGATCATGGATGTCAATTCAGACTTCCAAAAAAAAATGGTAGAATACCTGGAGAG
>Ga0193716_1001982_pt1 | contig 11718 bp, 11 predicted proteins | sample U2c1metaG_FD_145901 | JGI IMG/M metagenome (GOLD analysis project Ga0193716, IMG submission 145901) | Soil microbial communities from a riparian zone of the East river system, Colorado, United States - U2c1 | ecosystem: Environmental > Terrestrial > Soil > Riparian zone | place: USA: East River...
GACGAGCGCGTCGACCGCTATCACGCGTCGGTGGTATGCCAGCTTCCACTGTTGCCCTTGAGCTCTGGCCGCCCTTCCGTTGGTCAGACTTTCGATGGAAGGGGCTTTCGTGACTTTCGTGGACCTAACCCCACGCCAAGCATGTCTCTGCGAATACCGTCGCCTGGTAACGGGTTTGATTGTCACGGTGTCGGTCGAGGAAGACAAGAGTGGCACCTGGCGCTGTCCTTCGACCGTGCGGTGATCAAGCATTTGCCCGAACCCATCTCATCGACTCGTCGAGGGCTCCGTTGTTGCGCAACGCATCCAGGTGCGACAATCGAGTGAACTTGTTTGCGAAGTCGCTCGTGGTCAGACCGGCCGCGGTGTACTCCTTGTAAAGCTCTGCCGCGCCCTCGGCTACCGTCCAGGCCGTCTCGAAACCCAAGGCGCTTCGGAACGACGAGAAGTCGACTCGGTACGAACGGGGGTCGGAACCGGTCTCACCGGTGATCAGCAACTTGGCTCCCGGCACCGTGTCCACAACGGCCCGTGCGATCTCGGCGACACTGAGGTTGTTCGATTCGGTGCCTACGTTGTAGGCAACACAGTGCACCTTGCTGATCGGAGCATGCAGTGCCAGGAGGAAGGCCGTGGCTATGTCCTGTGCGTGCACCAGCGGACGCCACGGCGTGCCGTCCGAAAGCACGCGGACGTCGCCGCCAAGGACGGCGTGAGCGACGAGGTTGTTCAGCACGATGTCCGCGCGCAGTCGTGGCGAGAACCCGAATGCAGTGGCGTTGCGCAGGAACACCGGTGCGAACGAATCGTCGGCCATCGCGGCCAGATCGTCCTCGACGCGAATCTTGCTCTCTGCGTAGGGCGTCAGCGGCCGCAGCGGAGAGCTTTCGGTCGCCAAGTCATCGCCCGCAGCTCCATATACCGAGCAGGTGGAGGCATAGAGAAACCTTCGAGCTCCGGCCGCCTTCGCCAACCGTGCCAAACGGACGGATCCGTGGTGATTGATGTCGTGAGTGATCTGAGGGGCCAGCGCGCCAAGCGGGTCATTGGACAATGCCGCAAGATGGATTACCGCGTCGAACCCCACCAGGTCTTCGAAGGTCACGTCGCGCAGGTCCACGCGGATGCCCGGAGGATCCTTGGGAACCGGCCCCAATACACAGTCAGCGAAGAGGCCGGAGTCCAGACCCGTCACGTCGTGTCCCGCCGCTTGCAGGACCGGCACCATTACCGTGCCGAGATAGCCTTGATGCCCGGTGACAAGCACACGCATGGCGCTACGCCTCCGCTCTACTTCGTTGGGGATGCGAGATGTCTGCGGTGTGCATATTGGGCAGCGGGAAGACCAATTCGCCGCCCCATTTCGCGATGTAGCCAAGTTGTTCCGTCAGCTCGGTTTCGAGATTCCAGGGGAGCGCGAGTACTACATCGGGCTGGTCCTTGTCGATCTGCGCCGGATCGTGGATGGGAATCCGTGCTCCTGGGGTGAATCGACCCTGTTTGTACGGATTTCGGTCGACGGTGTACTCGAGGAGACCGGTATCTATCCCACAGTAGTTGAGCAGGGTGTTGGCCTTGGCCGGCGCTCCATAACCGACTACTCGCTTGCCGGCGGCGCGGCAGTCGAGCAAGTACCGCAGTAGATCGTTTCGGACTTCCTGTGTCCAGCACCGCAATTGGCGGTAGCCGTCCACGTGATGCAGTCCTGCGACCTCTTCGGTGCGCAGCACTTCAGTCACCCGTTTGCTCGGCGGTCCGGCGATCTGCTCGGGTCGAACCCACAGCCGGAATGACCCGCCATGGGTCGGAAGAAGCTCGACGTCTACGACCGCCAAGCCGGCCGTTGCGAGTGCACGCATGGCGGAAAGCAATGTGTAGTACTGGAAGTGCTCGTGGTAGATGGTGTCGAACTGGCCCAACGTGACCAGGTTCAGTGCGTGGTGCACTTCAATGGTCAACCAACCATCGTCGGCCAACAGTTCACGAAGCGATCGAGTGAAACCCAACAGATCTGGAATGTGCGCATAGACGTTGTTGGCGACCACCAACGTCGCCGGTCCGTGCTTGGTGCGCACGGCGGCAGCCAATGTCTCATCCAGGAATGCGGTCTCGGTCGGCACACCACGTTCGCGCGCGGCCGCGCCGACATTGGCAGACGGCTCGATGCCGAGACACCGCATGCCCGCGGCGACCGCATGCTGGAGCAGGTACCCGTCATTGCTGGCGACTTCCACCACGAACGATTCGGGCCCGAGTCCGATGCGTTTGGCCGCATCGTCGACGAACTGCTTGGCGTGTTGCACCCAGGTGTCGGAGTACGACGAGAAGTACGCGTACTCGGTGAAGGTGTCCTCCGGGGTGATCAGCGCGGGCACCTGGAGCAGTAGGCATTCTTCACACAACCGAAGGTGAAGCGGATACGTGAGTTCTGGCGAGTCGAGTTCATCGGCTCGCAGGAACTTCTGGCACGGCGGGGTCGCGCCGAGATCAAGAACACTCAGCATGCGATCCGAGTCGCATAGTCGGCAACGCATTTTGTCCCGTGAATTAGTCATGCCAGATCCGCCAGGGAGCCTTGTCGTTGTCCCACAATTCATTGAGGTAGACCTTGTCCCACAACGTATCCATTCCGCGCCAGAAACCGTCGTGTCGATATGCGGACAATTGGCCGTCGGACGCAAGCCGCTGCAGAGGCGACTGTTCGAAGACCGTCTCGTCGCCATCGATGTAATCCAGAACTGAAGGAGATGCGACGAAGAATCCGCCGTTCACCCAGCCGGCACCGCCTTGCGGTTTCTCTTGGAATCGCACTCCGCTGCCATCGAAGTCGAGCGTGCCGTACCTGGGAGGCGGTTGAACGGCCGTGACGGTCGCGATCGAACCCGAATTTCGGTGTGATTCGATGACTCGACTGACATTCAAATCCGTAACACCATCCCCATACGTAAACGAGAAGTCCTCGTCGCCAATGTGTTCTTTCGCCCGTAACAGGCGACCACCGGTCATCGTGTTCTCGCCGGTGTCGAGAAGTGTCACGGTCCACGGTTCGGATTTGGAGTTCACCGTGCAGATGGTGTCGGAGGCCAGATCGATCGTCAGATCCGACATGTGCATGAAGTAGTTGACGAAGTACTCCTTGATCATGTAGCCCTTGTAGCCGAGTAGAATTGTGAAGTCCGTAATCCCGGCATTGGCGTAGATCTTCATGATGTGCCAGAGGATCGGACGTCCACCGATTTCCACCATGGGCTTGGGGCGACTCTGCGACTCTTCGCTTATCCGAGTTCCGCGACCACCCGCGAGTATGACGGCTTTCATTACTTTTCCTTTCCGGCGATGAACGTTTTCAATAGGTCGCACACCCTGGCCACCTGAGTTTCGGTGAGACTGAGTGCCGACGGGAGATTGACCGAACGCGCTGCAAGGTCGTACGCAACGGTGTTTTGCGTTGCTCTTTTGACGGACCCGTCGTACTCCGCGAAGGCCGGCAGCGAACTCAGCGGCGGCAGAAACGGTCTGGTATCAACCCCATGCAGGTCAAACAGTTCCATGAGATGTCGAGCCGAAAGATTGCATGCTCGATCAAGCACGGCGGTGACCATCCAGAATGAATTCTCGACGCCTGCCAGACGTGGATTCAGTTGAACGCCTCGGACGTCGTCCAGCCCTTCCTCATACCATTCGAATATCTGGCGCTTCTTGCCCACGAGTTCGTCGATGCGAGCCAACTGGGCCCTGCCGAAAGCCGCCTGCAGGCTGCTCATGCGGTACTTGTATGCCAGCTCACTGGTGACGAAGTACTTGAAGTCTGCGGGTCTACGTCCGTGGTCACGCAAACGTGCGATCTTCTCGAAATGGTCACTGACATCAGTCACGACCATTCCGCCCTCGCCGGTGGTCATCGTCTTCGTCCCGTGAAAACTGAATGCGCCAATGGCGCCCAACGTCCCGGCGGGACGGCCACACAGTTTCGAGCCAATGGCCTGGGCGGCGTCTTCGATGACCGGGATGCCGCCCGCGACCAGATTGATGGCTTCCATGTCGGGCAAGCCGCCATAGAGGTCCACGGTGACGATCGCCTTGGTCCGTGGGCTGATGCACTGCTCGAGCGAATCGGCTGACATACACCAGGACTTGGCGTCGACATCGGCGAACACCGGTGTGGCCCCGAGATACTTGATCGGCGCTGCCGTCGCCACCCACGTCGACTCCGGCACGATCACTTCATCACCGGGTCCTACATCCAGGGCGGCCATTGCCAAGTGGAGCGCCGCCGTGCCGTGTGGGACGGCCGCCGCGAAGCCGACGCCGAGGTACGCGGCGAACTCTGCCTCGAACAGCGCCACCGACTTGCCGGCATCGCCGTACCAGTCCGTGGCGGCTGCTTCGGCGACATAACGCACCTCGAGATCGGTTACCCACGGCCCCGCAATTGGGATCCGCTCGTTCACGTCAATCGACTTTCGATCAGCGCGGCATCGCATCGCGACTGAATCGCAATGTAATTCGGCTCGCGCCTCAAAATGTCATTGCACGGCGTTGCGCATGATGTTGACAATTCGCCCCCCGAATATCTCAGTCGTTCTGTGATGAGAACTCTCATCGCCGATTTCCCCCCGCTTTATTCACACGTAATACATCGTTACTTGATGTTCAGGACCGCCGGATCGAAGACGAGGACGCCCTCGGGACTTCCGCCATGGTCGTATTGCGCGATCACGTCATCAGGAAGCTGTTCCAAGTTGTCGGTCCGGCGAAAGTCGCGTAACGAGGTACCGGTCGAATGTGAATCGACATTCTCTGGCCCTGCGTTGGCAATGAGGTCTCGGAAGTTGACCGTACGAAAATCGAAACTGAATCGCGCCGCGGCCGAGGTGTTCGGCACCGTAGCGTGTAATTGCGCACCGGAGAATGACAAGATGGAGCCCGCATCACCAATGATTCGGACCTCGCTGCCAGGTCCGCGTCCGCCGCAGAGGCGGGGGTGCGGTCGCGGATCGCTCTTGATGTAAAGTGCGGCGTCGCGGCGCGATTTGCTGTTCCACTCGTACGCATCGAACCGGGCGCTCGAATTCTCTGTCGGCTGCTGCCAACCCTCGGGATGGAACGCCATGCAGCTCTTGTCGGTGACGCCGCGAATCGGAGCCCACCAGTTGTTCTGGCACTGCGGCGCGGAATACCACACATCCCGATGCGGCGTGTAGTTGTAGCCGAGCCCCGCAGTGAGGTACCACGCCGGCGGAACCACCCGGAGTTTGGGTACGTCGAAATACGTACACGTGATATCCGCACCGGTATCAACCAGAACATTCGCGAGAAGTTCCTTTGAAGCCGGGCTGTGGGTGAATCGAGTCTTCAGCGGCCCGAGGATCTCGACGTATCGTTCGACGGCCAACTTCTCGTGAGCAGTGAGCGGATCGTACGCACCGAAGGCCTCTACGATCATCTCCCAGGCGAAATCCGCGAACTCCCGGACCGAGTCGCGGGGTGGTATGCAGAACACCTCACCCGAGAAGATGCGCGAACGTCGGTCCGCATCAGTGACGTGCGACTCCGTCGAAACCGTGAACACCATTAGCCTTTTCCTCTCTCACCCATCGAGCTCTGTCGATTGACGTAATCCATTTCGTCGCATAGCCATCCGACGGTCCGCTCGACGCCGTCGGCGATATTGACCGACGGCTTCCAGCCCAGGTGCTTGCCGGCCGCGGCGGGATCCAGCGCGATTGCGTGCACCTCGCCGGTCCTGGCAGCCGCATAGCGCGGCGGTGGCGCAGCCCCGATGGCCTCGGCGATCAGCTGGTAGACCTCATTGACGGTGGTCTGTTCACCCGTGCCGATGTTGTACGTACCCGAGATCGACAGGGGAAGGCGACTGGCGCACACGAACGCGTCGACGACGTCGTCGACGTAGACGTAGTCACGCGCGGCCGTGCCGTCGCCGTAGATGGTGGCGGGGCTGCCGGCGATCAGGGCGCTCCCGAAAACCGCGACCACGCCCGACTCTCCGTGCGGATTCTGCCGTGGCCCATAGACATTCGACAACGCGAGCGAGATCGACGACATGCCATACATTTGCGCGTACGCAGACAGGTACAGTTCCCCGGCGAGCTTGGCCACCGCGTATGGCGAGAGGGGATTGACCTGGGCGCTTTCGGCCACTGGCAGGGAGGTCGGTGCTCCGTAGCGCGACCCGCCGGAAGCGGCGTAGACGATCCTTTCGACGCCCGCTCGTCGGCTGGCCTCGCAGACATTGATGGTTCCCAGTACGTTGCTGCGTGCGTCGAACCGAGGGTCGGACACCGAAGCCCGAAGATCCACCTGGGCGGCAAGGTGGAAGACGAGATCGGGTTCGGTGTCCGCGACAACGCCGGCCAGCTCCGCCGCCTCAATGTCCATTTCCACGAAGGTGAACTGCCCTCGGCTGTGTTGGTTGCTGCGTGTCGCCTGCTCCAGGTTGGCCGATACGCCCGTGCTCAGGTTGTCCACGCCGACTACGGTGTGACCCTCCTCCAGGAGACGGTCCACCAAGGTCGACCCGATGAAGCCCGCGGCGCCGGTAACGATTGTCACCAGACGACTTTCATGACGTCCTGCTTGGTGACGTGCCGAGGTCTCTGCTGCCGGCCGCCGACGCGCTTGAGATGTTGCGTCCTGATTCATCGGATTACTCCACCGTCACTGATTTGGCGAGGTTGCGGGGTTTGTCGACGTCACAGCCCAACGCCAATGCGAGCGTCCTGGACAGAATCTGCAGCGGAATCACACTTTCGAGCGGACCCCACGGTGCGATGGAGTTGTCCAGTACGGGAACGACGCTGCCGGTCGACCCGATGGTGATGATGCGGCCGCCTCTGGCCCGTACCTCCGCGATGTTGACGGCCAGTCGCGGATCGCCGCTTTCCACGGCCACGACGGGAATTCCGTTGCAGACCAGCGCAAGTGGACCGTGCTTCAGCTCACCGGCAGGATAGTGTTCTGCCCACCGGTAACTTAGTTCCTTGAGTTTCAGCGCACCCTCGGCGGCATAGGGCAATCCGGTCCCCCTGGCGATGAAGATGAACCCACCGGCGTCGGCCAACTGTTCGGCAATCGGGGGGACCACACACTTGGCCACTGCACAGGCCGCCGCCAGCCGATCTGGCAGACGCCGAAGGTCGTCGACGAGCCCGCTGGCGGCGGTCGCGGAGAGCCGGCCAGTGGCCACGAGTGCCGAAATCATCAGCGCGACACCGGCAACGATCTGGCAGACGAAGGTCTTGGTGGCCGCCACGCCGATCTCCGGGCCCGCCGAACACGTCATCACCGCGTCCGCGCGCCGCGCCAGAGTGGAATGCGCGTTGTTGGTGAGAGCCAGCAGGGTCGGCCCGCCCGCCCTCTCATAGGCGACGGCGTTCAGTACGTCGGCAGTCTCGCCGGACTGGCTAATTGCCAGGCGCAGGGTGTGACGCTCGACGATCTCCTCGGCCGCTTCGCTGGCGACGGCGATGGTCACCGGCAGCCCACCGAGACGCTGCACCACGTTGCGAATCACGTGGCCCGCGTTGAGGGAGGTGCCACAACCGATCACCTGCATCCGGTCGAACGACGCCAACCCGAGATTGCACCAAAGTCTTCCGTTCGCGATTCCGTCGCCGAACTCATCGAGTACCCGCGCTACGGCGGCAGGTTGTTCGTCGATCTCTTTCGCCATGTAGTCGGCGTGGCCGTTCAAGTCGGCGTCGTGGTTGCGCCAAATGCACTGGGTCATCGCGGGGGCCGGAGCTCCAACGCGGTGATTCTGCCAGCCGTCAACGCCGGTCAATTCGACGACTTCACCGTCCTCGAGGGCGCGGAACTCATCCACCCAATCGCCAATGGCGGCGATGTCACTCGCTGCGAAGGCCCCAAGACTCGTCTGTGCGACGAGCAGCGGTGAGCGGTGCGCGGCCACCACGACCCGGCCGGTGTGTTCCTCCAGCACTGCGATGGCCCAAGAGCCTTCGACCGGGGTGAGCCCCGCCTGCACTGCGTCGAACAGATCCCCGGAGACCTTCAGCTGATCTTCGATCAAGTGGCACAGGACTTCGCTGTCGACAGATGTGGCTAGTCGGTGACCCGACGTCGTCAGGGCGAGGCGGAGAGTGTCGGCATTCTCGATTATTCCGTTGTGGACGAGGCTGATCCGACCGGTGCAGTCGGTGTGCGGGTGTGCGTTGTTCTCCGTAGCCTGCCCGTGCGTCGCCCACCGGGTGTGACCGATGCCAGTACCGTCGAGCTCAGGTCCGGCCCAGTTGTGCACTGCGCGGCCAAGCGCGTCGATCCGTCCGACCGTGCGCAGTCGCGCGACGTCGCCCCTGATCGTCTGCACGGCGACCCCGACCGAGTCGTAACCGCGGTACTCGAGTCGGCTGAGCCCGAGAAGGAGGTAATCAATTGCGGGCGCATGCGTCCGGCACGCGATGATGCCGCACATCACCAGACCTCCTGATCCGGTACCGCCGTGGAGAATTCCTCGTGCCGGCAACGTCGAGACAATGCGAGGTGATGCAAAGCAGCGGGCCGGTGCGATGTACACGTGCGTAGCGATTCCGAGTGATGGAGCAACTGCGCGATACCGAGGCCCAGCTCCTTCACCGATCGAGTCGATGCGGACGTCACCGAAACGCCTGATGCACAGACACCCGAATCGCGCGACGCCGCTTCACTTTCCAGCGATCGCCTAGCAACTTCTGGAGCTAACTCGTTGAGCACCCCATAACTATCGGGGTCCGCAACGCGGTCGTACATGGACCATCGGAGCCAATTTTGGTTGGTCCAGGAACTAGTTCCCGTGTGTTCCGCCGTGGTGTAGCCGGATGGTGCGGGACAGTGCCGCCGCCTCGGCGCGGGTGCTGACACCCAGCTTGGTCAGCAGGCTGTGCACGTGGTTTTTCACCGTGTGAACTGCAATGGAGAGCTGGGTCGCTATGTCTTGATTCGACCGACCCAGTTCCAGCATCGTCAGGATCTGGGCCTCCCGAGTCGTAAGAGCTAGTTCCTTCGCCGCCGGCTCACGTTGCGAGGCCAGAGCCGACAAACGACGGAGCAAAATGGCAGAGACTTTTGGCGAGCACAAGGTCTCGCCTCCAGCGACCTTTCGTATCAACACAAGCAAGTCTTCGAGCGAGTCAGTTCGCATGTGATAGCCGCTCACACCCGCCTCGGCGCACGCGACGATCTCCGATTCGTTCTCCTCTGACGCGCCAAGAACGATCACCCGCACCTTCGGACGAAGGTCCTTGACCGCCCGCAGCAACAAGGCACTGCCGCGGGTCGCTATGTTCAGAAGGACGATGGTCGGGTCGATGCCGTCGAGTGTCGTGACCAACGAAGGCAAATCCCATGCGACGCTTGGTGTCGCTATCCCATTCTGGGCGAAAATGGCAACCAGATTTTCGCGGTAGAGCGTGCAGTCGTCGATGATCAACATGTTTTCGCCCCGAAGCGGATCTCGGACGTCTGGCCCTTCCCAGACGACCTCTGAGCTATCCGCGCGAACCGGCGACACGTTCGGGCCGCCCAGATCGCGGTCGTCTCGCCCGTTCAATTCCGAATCGGGCGGGCGCTGCTGACCGTTGCCGCCCCGCTGCCCGTCGGCGGGCTGCGTCGCGGCTGCAGTGCGGACATGGGCTGCCCGCGGCACCGACTCCGTCGATATTCCGTTCGGCACTTAGCATCTCCCGACTTCGATCGCGTACGGTGCAGCGGTGCAGGTGCGCCGTCGTGACCGCGCAGTCGGTCGACGCCGGACGATGGAGACCGGGAACTGGCTGAGGTCATTCACTGTCTGAAGAACCCCCGGCCGATCCGCCCGGCGAACCCCCACCTGACCCCCCCGCGGAACCGCCGCCCGAGGCCCCTGAGGAACCGCTGTTGGATCCGGCTGAGGAATCCCCACTCGGCTCCGGTGAGGATGCCCCACTCGGCTCCGGTGAGGATGCCCCACCCGATCCGCCCGACAATGCCCCTGCCGATCCACCTGTGGGCGGCGATGACGGCGGATCCGGTTCGTGCGGAGGCATATTGGGTGTAGCCGATGCGGTGGATTCAGGCGGTGTGGAAGCCGCTACTTCGGTAGGCGGGGCAACCGATGCGGCGGTGGGCGTCGGCACGGGAGCCTCGGTAGGCGCCGCAACCGGAGCCGCAGTCGGAGCGGCGGTTGGAGCCGCGGCGGATCCCGAATCAGGAGGATCTGGCGGTCCGGGAGCTGAAGCCTCGATGGGAGTGACGAACTGGGCAGCGGCCAGCTCGGAAGCTCCTATCTCGGGTGGCTCTGCGGCCAGAGCCGGCGGAATGCCAAGCGACAGCATCGAGTTCGGCAAGATGCTCGTGGCGACATCCCATAAGCTGAAGCCCGACGGATTCGGCGCGTTCTGCTCCAGGAACTCAAGCAATATCATCAAGGCTGGCCATGTCTCCCCGACGGCGCCCGACGATCCACCGCCCCCACCGCCCGAGGGACTCGGGAAGTTGGTCGGCGGCGGGCTGAACGAATGAAGGACCTCGAGCGACTTCACGACGTTCGACAGCCCATACGTCGTCACCAGTCCCAGCAGATCGCCGGTCGCGAGGTCCGGGAAGTCTCGGTTCAGGCCAACCAACTTCACCAGATCAAGCAGCTCGACTGTGGTGAAGTCCGAGATCGCGAATTTCGTTACCGTGGAGTCATCGACCTTCGACGTCTTCGAGGACGACTCTTGATCGGGTCTCAACAAGTCGAACAGCTTGGGTCCGTCCGGCAACGGATACAGCGAGACACTCAATGCCAAGCCGGCGGCGACCAAAGCAACACCGATGGCTCGACCACCGGGTCGCTCGGGTCCACTGCGCCGGCGTCCCGTGTCCGGCGGGGTCCACAAGGTCGAAGGAATTGTCCGGTCGGTCATCAATCCGCCCCCCTCAATTGCACTGCGACGAGCACACCTTCGATGCACTAGTGGCGTCGCATCGGGCTACCGTCGTTCGACGCGCGAAAGCGGCAGAGACTCAACCGGCTGAGCCCGCAGGCCTTGCAGGGTTCGCCGCGCCGTCAGCAACCAGTCCAGTCGTGTTTCCCGTTTGCGATCCAACGGATTTGAATCAGCGGCCACCGACCGGAGGCAGACTGTCAGAGCTGCATCGCGGCGTGCACAACGGGATTGAGCTAATTCACTTCGCACCGATCAACTATCACTCCGCCCGGTCCAGCCGTATATGGACCGTTGGAGCCATTTTCAGACCGGTTCGGTGCCTAGCTCCTTCGAGCTCACCGCGGAGTACTGCATTGAGCGCGAGACCGCCACAGCCTGAGCCCGCGAGCTGACCCCAAGCTTTCCCAACAGGCTGTGCACGTGGTTCTTGACCGTATGCAGCGCGATGCAGAGCTGGTCGGCAATGTCCCGATTGGACAGGCCCTTCTCCAGCATCCGCAGGATCTGAATCTCGCGTGCCGTCAGAACTAGTTCTTCCGGCTCGGGTTGGCGCTCCGCCGCAAGCATCGATAGCCGTCGAAGCAGTATCGCCCCCACTCTTGGGGAACAACCGGTGTCTCCATGTCTGAAGTTTCGGATCATCGTCAGCAGATCGTTGAACGACTCGGAGCGAAGGTGATAGCCGGTTACTCCTGCCTCGGCACACGCGACGATCGTCGGTTCGTCATTTTCCAAGACCCCCATTGCGATCACCTTGGAAAATGACGAACCGACGATCGTCGCGTGT
>Ga0193716_1001983_pt1 | contig 11715 bp, 12 predicted proteins | sample U2c1metaG_FD_145901 | JGI IMG/M metagenome (GOLD analysis project Ga0193716, IMG submission 145901) | Soil microbial communities from a riparian zone of the East river system, Colorado, United States - U2c1 | ecosystem: Environmental > Terrestrial > Soil > Riparian zone | place: USA: East River...
ACGGAACCGAATGTGGCAGGAAGCGCACCGCCATCTGGTCGCTGATCAACGGCCTGATCTCGTTTTGGGTGTAGCTGCGGACTGCCGTTCCACTCCGCATGATGAGAGTGGCTTCATTCAGCATTTGCCGCTTGGCTTCCTCTGTCGTGATTTCCCTTGCCAGGAATGCCGCCACTCCCAGCCCGATCAGAAACGCAGTGATCATCACCAGATTGAATTTGGTCCGCAGGCCCATGCCAATCTCCTCTACGCCTCATTCTCATCGCACGGTGTTCACGAGTCGCGTTGCCTGTTCGGCATTCAGGCGGCCGGTCAATTCGGCTTTGATTTCGAATTGATAGCGGCGGATGGCGGCCCGGGTTTCAGGGCCGAATGTCCCGTCTATTCGACCGGCATAATATCCCATAGTTGCGAGTATCACCTGAATCCGGCGCCGATCCTGCTCGGACATCTGATCCTCATCCGCCATGATTTGGCGCGGCGGCGGTGGCGCAACCGGCGGGGCCTCGACCGCCGGTGCCGGCGATGGACGGACCGCAACGGCAGGAGGAGCTGCCGACGTGGCGGGCGGCGTCGCGGCCGCAGACGACGCATCGCGCGGCCCGCCGGTCAGGAACGAGGGGCCACCAACCGCGGGAACGAAATGTGCCGTCACGGTCGCATCTTTGGAAAGCTGGCGGCGTATTCCATTGATGAATGCGGCGAGGCTCAGTTCGCGCTCCGCAACTTGATCGCGTAAAGCCAGCGACGCCGCCGTCGGCCCTTCGGCCGCCCCGCTGTTGCTGACACCGATCACCGCGAAATTCGACGGTTGCATCTGTTCGATGAGCCCGCCGAGGCCGGTTGTCGCGGAAGTGTCAGGCGTCCGGAATACATCCAGCAAGACGAAGCCGGTGCTCTCCTTGGCGCGGATCAGGCTGTCGACCAGGCTCTTTGAAATTATGCCTTGGGTAAGAACGTCGTAGTCGCGGGTGATATTCGCCGATGTCGGCAAAACGAACGATCGCCCATTAAACTCCACCGCATAACCGCAATAGTATAACGCGGCCAAAGAAGACGGTGACGCAGCGGCCCGGCGCGCCAAGGCGCCAATGGCGGTATCGAATTCGCCGCGTCCCAGGTCGGCACGCTCGATCACCTCGAACCCTATGCCGCGCAATGCGTCGCGCACGATCGTCGCGGACGCGCTGCACCTCGCAAGGGCCGGCATGCTTGCGTATTGTCCATTGGAGATGACGAGTGCGATCCGCAGTTGCTCGGATCTTGCTGCGGTCACGCCAGAGCAAGCCAAGATGAAGCCAAGAAGGACGGTTGTCAGCTGAACACGCGTCATAGCTTCCTCACGTAACCTACCTAACTCTTTAGGTGGCTTCGTTATCCCAACATTGGGATGCACGATGACAGCCGCCGCGTCGACCTAAAATATCGTCTAATGCCATTCATTTCCCGTATTCAAGATGTGGAATTGGCCTTTCATCGAAGGCTTGTCCACCATGCTTCGGACGGCTCGCGAACGAAAAATCGTCGTCGCAGCGCCAGCCGGTCGATTGGCCGCAACCGAACGGCCGTGCTGGTGCTCACCGGCAACCTGCTCCCAATTGGCAAGTACGAACCCCTAATCTTCACGTCTTGGATCAGGACCAAGCGATCTCGCCCAAGTTCGCCGCTGACTCGTGGGATCGGATTTGCCCGCGCCCCGTCAATACTCCGAAATGCCAGGAAAGCCGAGAGGTTTTCACGCCACCATATACCGTCGCGGGTAACGCCAAATTGATTGCACGATCCTCAGCACAAACGCGGTTGTACCCGAGATCGACTCTCGCCCATCTTCTCCGACAATCTTGAAATTGCTGGCCGGCAGCTGAGCTTTAGCGTCCCAAGGAACGAGCCGGGTTTCCGACGACGGTCGTGCCCGGGGCGACATCGCGCGTCACGACACTGCCGGCACCGATGATGGCGTTATCGCCAACGGTGATGCCCGGCATTATGAGTGCGTTCGCGCCGATCCACACGTTGCGGCCGATATGGATGGGTCGCCCCAGTTCGAGCATGGCCTCACGCTGCGCCGGGTCGCGGGGATGGTCGGCGGCGAGGATCTGCACGCCGGGACCGATCTGGGTCTTGTCGCCGATGGTCACCGCGACGACGTCCAGGATGATGCAATTGAAATTCAGGAACACGCCGCTACCCAGACGGATGTTGTAGCCATAGTCGCAAAAGAACGGCGGCCGGATGACGGCCCCCTCGCCCACCGCGCCCAGAAAATCCGCCAGCAGGGCAAATCGCTCGTCGGCGGAGAGGACGGCGGGCGCATTGTAGCGGTTCAACCATTCGGTCGTGCGCGCACTGTCCGCCACGAGCTCGGCCGAATCGGCACGATAGAGCTCGCCCGCCAGCATTTTCTCTTTTTCGCTGCGCATGGCGTTGTCCAATGATCAGGGTGCCGGCTCGACCCGCAGTTCTGTGCCGTCGACGGCGGCCACACGCACGCGAGCGCCCGCCACCATGTCCGGTCCGACGACGGTCCAGCTGCCGTCGCCCAGCGTAACGCGGCCGCGGCCGGCCAGGATCGGCGCGTCGAGCACGATGGTCTTGCCGATCAGGCTGTCGCCGCGGGCATTGAGGTTGCTGTGGCCCTTGCGGGTCTGCAGGCGATGCAGCATCGGTCGCAGCGCCACCGCCGATATGACGGAAACGACGGCGAAGATGGCGAGCTGCCATTCGAGCGACAAATCGGAAGCGACCACCAGGACTCCTCCCGCCGCCGCCGCGCCCACCGCCAGGAACAGGAAGAACAGGCCGGGCATTGTCATCTCGAAGACGAGCAGCACCGCCGCCACCGCCCACCAGTACCAGAAAACGATCTTGAACATGTGCGTCTAGCCTGTGCTGGGAACCGATCCGCGCGCGCGGGCCGCCTCGGCCGCCGAGCCGCGCGCCTGGGCTTCCTTGGCGAGCTCACCGATACCGGCGATCGAAGCCATGATCCCCGCCGCCTCTACGGGCAGGAAAAAGACTTTCGAATTGGTGCTCCAACCCATCTTGGCCAGCGCCTCGACATACTTGGTGCCGAGGAAGTAGTTGGTTGCCTGCACGCCGTTGCCGGCGATTGCCTGGGCCACGACCAGCGTCGCCTTGGCTTCCGCCTCGGCCAGGCGCTCACGCGCCTCGGCGTCGCGGAAGGCCGCCTCGCGCCGGCCCTCGGCGGTGAGGATGGCCGATTGTTTCTCACCCTCGGCACGCTGGATGCTCGATTCGCGCACGCCCTCGGCCTCGAGGATGGTGGCGCGTTTCTCACGCTCCGCTTTCATCTGTCGGCCCATCGCCAGCACGATGTCCTCAGGCGGTGCGATGTCCTTGACCTCGACGCGCAGGACCTTGACCCCCCATGGGCTGGTCGCCTGGTCGATGACCGAAAGCAGCACATTGTTGATCTCGTTGCGCTTGGACAAAGCTTCATCGAGCGCCATGTTGCCCATGACGCTGCGGATGTTGGTGAGCGACAGGTTGATGATGGCGAACTGGAGGTTCTGGACCTCATAGGCCGCGCGGGCCGCGTCGATGACCTGATAAAAGGCCACGGCATCGACCTGCACCGTGGCGTTGTCCTTGGTGATGACCTTTTGAGGGGGAATCTCCAGGACGTTTTCCTGCATGTTGATCTTGCGCCCGATGATATCGACGAAGGGCACAATCAGATGCAGGCCAGGCGGCAGGGTGCGCGTGTAACGCCCGAAACGCTCGATGGTCCAGTTGGTGCCCTGAGACACGGTCTTCACGCCCGCGAACACCAGCACCAAGGCCACCACGACCAAGGCTATGACGAAGATCAGCGCACCCGACATCCTTTACATCTCCTGCCATTCTGCAGGGACCCTAGCCCAAGCCGGTGCGCCGGGCCATGACGCCCGCTAATGACGCTGACTTGAACGAAAGCTTGTCGGGATCAGCTCCCGGATCGGACGTCCGACGCCAGCCAGCGATCGAGGAAGCCGTTGATCCAGCGATCGAGCGGTGGATCGTAGAGCGCATGCATCGACAGATGTACCCCGCGCTGGTGGGCGCCGGGCATTTTCAGCCGCTCGGCCGCCTTCACCGTCCAGATCTCCTTCATCTCGTAGGTCACTTCGGGATGAAATTGGAAACCGAAAGCACTTTCGCCGAAACGGAAACCCTGGACGGGATAGTGATCGCTCCTGGCCAGCAGTTCGCAGCAATCGGGTATCACCATGCCCTCGCGATGCCATTCGTAGACATGCATCGGATTGGGGATCCACGCCCGGCCGGCCTCGGTGGGCTCGACCCTGGCATAGCCGATCTCGACCCTGCCCTCGGGATGGGGGCCGACCTTGCCGCCCAGGGTCCGTGTCAGCAACTGGGCACCGAGGCACAGGCCGAGGAAAGGCACACGCGACTCGATGACCTTGGGAATCCAGTCGAGTTCGTTGCGGATGCAATCCAGGGTACCGCAGTCATTGGCCGACATCGGCCCACCGAAAATCACGACGCCGGCATAGTCCGACACGTCCTCGGGCAACTCGCAGCCAAAATTCGGGCAGAGCCTGTGCAGTTCGTAGCCGCGCTTCTCAAGGAGCGCTCCCACCCGACCGGGCCGGGAGTGCTGCTGGTGCACGACAATTGCTATCTTCTTCTTCGCTTGAACAGCCATAGTCGTCATCGAATTGCAAAATACTTGCCACCTGTGGCAGCGACAAGGCAAAGCGACGATGGAGAGGCAAAATGGCGCGCAAACTCGACTTCTACTTCGACTGTTCCAGTCCCTGGACTTATCTCGCCTTCCACGGTGTCCAGCCGCTCGCCGCAGAGCTCGACGTCGAAATCGTCTGGAAGCCGATTCTCGTCGGCGGCGTGTTCAACGCCGTCAACCAGACCGTCTATGACAACCGGGCCACCCCCAACCCGCGTAAGCAGGCCTATATGCTGCAGGACCTGGGTGATTGGGCTCGATTCCATGGCCTCAAGATCGTCTTCCCGCCCAAGATTTTCCCGGTGAACAGCGTGAAATGCATGCGTGGTGCCTTCGCCGCGCTCGAAGAGGGCAAGCTCGTCCCCTATGCCACTGCGGCGTTCGAAGCCTATTGGGGCAGCGATCTCGATATTTCACGCGACGATGTGCTGGCCGAGATTGCGGCGCAGGCCGGCCTCGAGCGGCAATGTTTCTTCGCGGCGATCGAAACGCCGGCCTGCAAGGCGCAGCTCCGGGCAAGCACCGACGAACTAATCGCCCGGGGCGGCTTCGGCAGCCCGACCCTTTTTGTGGGTGACAAGATGTTCTTCGGCAACGACCGCCTGCCGCTCGTCCGCGCCGCTCTGGAGTCTCAATCCTGAGAGCTCCGCCACCGGCGCCGGCTTGCCCCGATTTCGCCGAGATTCCACAATCCAGAGTATTTGCGTTGAACTGAGAGGCTAACTGTTGTACCCGCTGCCATCCACTGGGGTTGGCGACTGTTTGGAGTGTGCGGATGATAAAGATGCTTTCGCAGGCCGCGTTATTGGCCGCATGCGGCCTTGCGATGGGGGCATGTACGCCCACGCAGACTTCGGCTCCGGCCAAAAAGCCGCCGGCTGCCGACTACGCGGCTGAAGCACCGAAGGCGTCGACCGCCGCCAACCTCAAAGCCATCTGCTATAGCGATGCCGACCTGGCCATCTTCCGCACGCGCATGGTGCAGCAGGAAATCGCCGTAGCCACGCTGCAATGCCAGAATCCGGGCGGTATCCGGGCGCTTGAGCCGCTGTACACGCAATTTCTCAATAAATACCGCAGCGAGCTCAGCACCAACACGCGGGAATTGCAGCAGCTCGCCAACCGCAAGCGCCTGAACGTCGATATCGTCGTGACGCAGTTCGCCAACCGTACGGCGCAACGCCCTCCGGTCGATCCGAAGTTCTGCGATCGTAGCCTGCGTGCGCTCGAATGGTCGTTGGCGCCCGAGGTGAAGACGCTGACTCAGGTGCCCGCGATGTACGATCTTGGCCCCGAAATGAACGTGCATCCCTGCCCCAAGCCCTAGGCGCTTGGATCGCGGGACAAAAAGGCGGCCCCTCGGCCGCCTTTTCTTTTGGAGGACGGCCCGGATCGATCTAGGCGGCACGCCCCACGCCGTGGCGCAGCAGGCGGCCCGAATGGGTATTGGTCGGACGGCCGTCGTGCATCGTCACTTCGCCGTTCACAAGGATGTATCTGTACCCCTCGGCCCGCTGGATGCGCCGCCACTCGCCTCCCGGCAGGTCGTGGGCGATCTCGTCCGGCAGCACGCGCAGCCCCTCGAAGTCGTAGACGACGATGTCCGCCGGCGCGCCTTTCTTCAGCACGCCGCGGCCACGGAAGCCCGCGACCTCGGCCGGCAGCGCCGACAGCCGCCAATGTGCCTCTTCCAACGTGAGCATCTTGTGCTCGCGCACGACCTTGCACAGCGTCTCCGTCGGGTAGCGCCCCGCCGTCAGGAACTTGGTGTGGGCGCCGCCATCGGACACGCCGAACAGCACATAGGGATCGTCGACCAGCTCCTTCAGATACTCGATCTTGCCGTTGGGTGGGGCGGCGAAGAACTCGGTCTTCAGATCCTCCTCGACCGCCATGTCGAGCATGACGTCGACCGGATGCTTGCCCATCTTCTCGCCGGCATGGGCCAGGGTATGGTCGAGCCAGGCTTTGTTCTTCTCGAGCCGCGGTCCGACGATGGCGATCTGCGGCAGCGGGCCGGTGGCGGTGATCGGCAGCTTCTCGCGCAAGACCGCGCGCCGCGCCGGATCGGCGAGCTTGGCCAGCCGCTCCTCGCGCGTGCCGGTGGTGGCCTCGCACCAGGGCTGGGAATCGTCGAACAGGTTCCAGTCCTCGAAGGTGAAGGTGAAGCCGGCATCGGTGGTGAGGCCCTGCGCCACCACGCGAATGCCCCGTTCGCGGCAGCTACGCAGCCAGGCCATCGCGCGGCGGTGGATCTCCGGGCGATGATCGAAGGCCTGCAGGACATTCATGATCACCGGGCGGCCGCTGATCGTGGCCACCTCCTCGTAGAAGGCGCGGTCACGGGCATTGTCGCCCGAGACCAGCAACATCTGCACGAAGCCGTCGTTGCGCTCCGACAACACGCTGGCCAGTTCGCGGCAGGTCTCGTCGTGCATGACATCGGTCGGCATGGCCGAGCCGTCATAGTCGCGCTGCACTGCCGCAGGGCCGGTGGGCAGCATGCGTTGCGCCGACCAGCCGCAGGCGCCGGCATCCATCGCCTCATGCAGCAGCCGGCGCAGCTCGGCATGCTGCTCGGGCGTCGGCAGCTTGCCGGCCTTTGCTGCCTCGAAACCCATCACCCAGATCAGCAGCGGCGAGATCGGCACGTAAGGCAGGATGTTCACCGCCTTGGGCGCGCGATCGACGCTGTCGAGGAACTCGGGGAAGGTCACCCAGTTCCAGGGCATGCCCTCCTTCATCGACGCCATCGGAATCGCCTCGACGCGCGTCATCGACATCATGGCGCGCTCGCGCTCGGCCGGCCGCACGGGGGCGAAGCCGAAGCCGCAATTGCCGATCACCACCGAGGTGATGCCGTGCCAGCTCGACAGCGTGCAATAGGGGTCCCAGAAAAGCTGGGCGTCGTAGTGGGTGTGCAGGTCGACGAAGCCCGGCGCCACGATCAGGCCGCTGGCGTCGATCGTCTCGCCGGCCTCATCGGCGCCGATATGGCCGATCTCGGCAATCAGCCCATCCCTGATCCCGATATCGCCCCGGAAGCGCGGAAAGCGGCTGCCATCGATGATCATGCCGCCACGGATCACGCGGTCGTATCGGGCCATTGTTTCCTCCTGTTTTCCGGGAAGCGTGAGCGCGGCCAAGAAGTCTGTCAACGCAGGCGTGCTGCGGTTACTATGGTGTGATGACTGTGAAATTCGTCGATACCGACACTCTGACCATCGCCTACGAGGAGCATGGGCCCGCCGACGGCGCGCCGGTGATCCTGCTGCATGGCTTCCCGTATGATCCTCGCGGCTACGACGAGGTCGTGCCGCCGCTCGCGGACGGCAATCGAGTGCTGGTGCCCTATCTGCGCGGCTACGGTCCGACGCGATTCCGCAAAGCGGACACGCCCCGCTCCGGACAGCAGGCGGCCTTGGGAAACGACCTGCTGCAGTTCATGAACGCACTGGGCCTCACACAGCGGGCAGCGCTGGCGGGCTTCGACTGGGGCGGCCGCGCCGCCTGCATCGTGTCGGCGCTGTGGCCCGAGCGCGTACGCTGCCTGGTGAGCTGCACCGGCTACAACCTGCAGAATATCGCGGCCTCCGTGGAGCCTGTGGCGGCGGAGAAGGAACATCGCCTGTGGTATCAGTATTACTTCCACACCGAGCGCGGCCGGGCCGGTCTCACCAAGAACCGCCGCGACGTCTGCCGCCTGCTGTGGAAGCTGTGGTCGCCCAACTGGAAATTCGACGAAGCAACGTTCGAAAGGAGTGCGGCTGCGTTCGACAATCCTGACTTCGTCGATGTCGTGATCCAGTCCTATCGTCACCGCTTCGCCTATGCACCGGGCGATCCCGCGCTGGAGGGCATCGAGGCCGAACTCGCCAGGACGCCGAAGATTTCGGTGCCGACCATCAACCTGCATGGCGGCGGCGACGGCGTGGGACCGGCGGAAAACTCCGAAGGGCATGCCCGCTTCTTCAGCGGTCCCTATGAACGCCGCGTCATCCCCTCGGTCGGCCACAATGTCCCGCAGGAGGCCCCGGCAGAGACGGCGGCGGCCCTGAGAGAGCTCATGAAAGGAACCAAGCCGTGACCAACATCGTACTCCTCGGCGCGACCGGGAATATCGGCAGCAGGATCCTCGACGAGGCGCTCGCCCGCTCCCACCGCGTCACCGCCCTGACGCGCGACCCGCGGAAGCTCAGCGCACGCCCCGGCATGACGATCCGGGCGGCGAGCACGACGGACACGCCCGGCCTCGTGAAGGCGCTGAAGGGCCACGACATCGCCGTCGTGTCCGTGAAATGGAACGAGAACGACGTCGGACGCGTGATCGAGGCGATCAAGAAGGCGGGCGTTCCCCGCGCGCTGTTCGTCGTCGGCGCCGGCAGCCTGCTGCGCAAGGACGGCCGCTCGCACTTCGACCATATGAGCGAGAAGGGCACGCCGCCGCCCACCTCCAAGCCGGCGATGCTGGCGCTGGACGCGGTTGCCAAGATCAAGGATTTCGACTGGACGGCGATCTCGCCGGCAGCGTCGATCCCGGCTGGCGAACGCACCGGCAAATTCCGCCTCGGAACCGATCACCTGATCGAAGACAGCAAGGGCGAGAGCCGCATCTCCCGCGAGGACTTCGCCATCGCCATCCTCGACGAGATCGAAAAGCCGCAGCACAGCCGCAAGCGGTTCACGGCGGGGTACTAAGGATCTCATAAGCTGGGAGCGCGCCACTCCAGTGGCGCTTCATGATCTGAGCGCCACTGGAGTGGCGCGCTCCCAGCGAAGACTTACTCCAACGTCTCCAGCAGCCTTGTGCAGAGATAGGTGCGCGGGACCAGAGACGAGTAGTAGATCTGCTCGTACGCCGCATGGGCGCCCTTGCCGTCGGCGCCAAGGCCATCGAGGGTCGGCAGGCCGAGGGCGGCAGTGAAGTTGCCGTCGCTGCCGCCGCCGGTCAGCGGCACGTCGTTCAATTCCTTGCCGATCTCGCGATAGATCGCCTGCGCCTTGCCGAACAAATCGGTGATGCCGGCATCCTTCTGGTAGGGCGGCCGGTTCATGCCGCCGCTTACCGTCACCTCGACATCGCTGCCGATCGGCTCCAGGCCGAGAAACCAGTGCGTCATTTCCTCGGCGAGCTGCTGGCTGGGCACGCGCAGATCGATCTCCGCCGTGCATTCGGCCGAGACGACGTTGACGCCCGTGCCGCCCCTGACCAGGCCGACATTGATCGTGATGCCGCGCGCATAATCGGTCTTGGCTTCGAGGCGCACGATCTGCTTTGCCATCTCCAGGATGGCGCTGCGGCCATCCTCATGGCGGACACCGGCGTGGCTGGCCCTGCCCTTCACCGTCATGACGAAGCGTCCCACGCCCTTGCGCGAAGTGACGACCTTGTCGCCATCACGGCCCGGCTCCATCACCAGGCAGTATTTGTGATCCTTGGCGATGGCCTCGATGCGGGCACGCGAAGTCGGGCTGCCGACCTCCTCCTCCGGGATGAACAGGAAGGTGACCGGCAGCTTTGTCTTCTTGCCCTGCCGGATGAGGTGGCGCAGCGCGTAGTAGGCGATATAGCCGCCCGCCTTCATGTCGTAGATGCCGGGCCCGAAGATGCTGTCGCCCTCGCGCCGCACCCTGAGATCGCGCTCGATCATGCCGATCGGATGCACGGTGTCGAGATGAGCCAGCACCAGGATGCCCTTGCCCTCGCCCCATGGCGTGCGGCATTCCAGGATGTCGCCGAAGCCATCGCGGCCCGGCGTACGGTCGAGCTTCAGCCCGAGGTCGCGGAACTGGCCCTCGACCTTGTCGACGACCACGTTCACCGACTTGGCATCGTGCGAGGGGCTCTCGATGCTCACCCACTCGACGATGCCCTCGAGCACCTCCTCGGCGTCGATCTTCGGTTCGTTCTTCTTCGCTTCGACAGCCATCAGATCGGATCCCAGGTGAAGTATTCCGGCGAGCGCTTGAGGTCGGTGAAATAGGGCTTCATCGACGGCACCGCGACCTCGGCGATCGATTCCAGCGTCCAGCCGTCCGACATGTGCACCGAGCGCACGGGGCGGTTGGCGTTGAACAGCATGATCTCGTTCATGCGCACGCCGAAGATTTGCGAACTCACGCCCTCGGCCGCGTCGGAGAGCAGGAACACCGCCATCGGCGCGATCTTGGCCGGGGTCATGCGCTTGGAACGCTCGAGGCGGGCGACCTGGGCCGGCGTGTCGGCGGGAATGGTGCCGATCATGCGCGTCCAGGCGAAAGGCGAGATGCAGTTGGAGCGGACGTTGAAGGCCGCCATGTCGAGCGCGATCGAGCGCGAGAGGCCCACGATGCCCATCTTGGCCGCCGAATAATTGGCCTGGCCGAAATTGCCAACGAGGCCGGAGGTCGAGGTGAAATGCACCATCGCGCCCGACTTCTGCTCCTTGAAGTAGTTGGCGGCGGCGCGGCTCACGTTGAAGGCGCCGTTGAGATGCACGTCGATCACCATCTTCCAGTCGAGATGGCTCATGCGGTGGAAGATGCGGTCGCGCAGGATGCCGGCATTGTTGATGATGCCGTCGATCTTGCCGAAATTCTCGACGGCGGCCTTGACCATGCGCTCGGCGCCCGCCGGATCGGCCACGCTGTCGCCATTGGGCACGGCCTTGCCGCCGGCCGCGGCGATCTCGTCGCAGACTTTCTGCGCCGGTGTGGTGTTGCCCGCCCCCTCGCCGTCGACCGCGCCGCCCAAATCGTTGACCACGACATTGGCGCCTTCGCTGGCCGCCAGCAGCGCCATCTCGCGGCCGATGCCGCCGCCCGCGCCGGTCACCAGGACGACTTTGCCCTTGAGCATATTAGCCATGACTATTTCCTCTCCTTTTTTTACGGATTCAGATTGCTGCGGCCCGGGCGCGGACGCAACAGCTGTGCGCTCAGCACTGTCGCCAAGGCGAAGGGCATCAGCCCGATCACCAACGGCATGGCGACGTAACGGCTGCCGATCGCCGTCATCACCGCCACCG
>Ga0193716_1001984_pt1 | contig 11709 bp, 11 predicted proteins | sample U2c1metaG_FD_145901 | JGI IMG/M metagenome (GOLD analysis project Ga0193716, IMG submission 145901) | Soil microbial communities from a riparian zone of the East river system, Colorado, United States - U2c1 | ecosystem: Environmental > Terrestrial > Soil > Riparian zone | place: USA: East River...
AGTCGAGACCCGGATCGTCCGCACGCTGCCCGAGGCTATCTCTGTTCTTTTGGAGGAAAGCTTCGATGCTCTGGTGGTGGAGGGAGAAGCGGCTTTGGCGGTTGAGCAAGCCACCAACGCCCGGCAACATTTTCCCTCGCTCGGGATCCTGTGTCTGGTGCCGCCGCGCTATGGCGCGGAAATCGACGGCTCGGCGGAACAACAAAAGATAACTATTCTTTCAAGTGCGTGGAACGGCCGGAACTTGCGACGAGAGCTGGAAAAATTCGTAAATGCCCTTGAGACGCAATCGTCGCCCGCGGCCGAGGGGATCGATCCGTGTCATTCTTTGATTGGAAATCTTAATCAGTTCTCAGCGGCTGAAATTCTTCAGATGAGCTGCCTAAGCCAGCGGAGCGGACGTTTTACCTTCAAGTCTGGACGCGGTAACAGCGAGATTTATCTGCAACACGGATCGGTTCGTCACGCCGTCTTTGGGACGCTCGAAGGGGAATCCGCGGTCGCGGAAATTTTCCGGTGGCGGCAAGGCCGATTTTATTTTGAAGACGGAATTATCAGCCAGGTGCAGACGGTCGATCGGCCTTGGGCGCATCTCTTGATCGATAATCTACAAAAGCTCGACGAAACGCTGGAGTTAGTCAGCGTATAGCCAAGTTTATGAGAGATATAGCCCTCGAAACAAAGCTCCGTTTGATCACTATTCAGCTGGAGAACTGGAAGAAGCTGCACGATCTCATCACCTACGGGCTGGATAAGGCGAAGCCAATCGTTTCGGCCGAGCAGGAGCGGCAATTCACTGAGATTCGTGCCAATCTCTTGCAAGAAACCGCCCACATTTTTAACGAATTGAACATTCTCGACGAACTGTCGGGCAAGTCGATGAATGTTCTCCAACGCGGTGTTTCGGTGCGCGGGGTGCGCGACCTTTCCACTGAGGACGTGCGCCGGCTGGAATCGGAATGGAATGTAGTTTTTACCAAGCTTGGAATAGTGCAAGGCCAGCTCAAGTCTCGACGCAAACATTTAGCCGGTCAGAACATTGTTGGTTACTGTATCGAGCGGCTTTTTCGGCGGCCCGCGTTAGCTCGCTAACGGTCTGGAACGGCGCCAAAGGCGTCTTTATATCCTCTTCGCGAGGAATTTAGTGCGACAAAAAATTTTCCTTTTTTTGTTTAATTTTCCGCCCATTCGATGACTGTGAACCGATTCTTAGTTGTATGGCAAAACTCACGAAACGCGACATTGTGGTCGCGATCAGCAACCAGACTGGCATGGTGCAGCACCAGGTCTTCGACGTTGTGCAACGCACCCTCGATCATATTACCGATAGCTTGGCCAGCAATGTGGCAGTTGAGTTGCGGAACTTTGGGATCTTCCAGCCGCGCCTGACCAAACCCCGGGTCGGGCGGAATCCGAATCAGCCTGGAAGCAGTTTTGTCATTCCGTCGCGCGCGACGGTTAAATTCAAGGCTGGCAAGATTATGCGTCAGCGCGTCGAGAAGCTGTCGCGAGAGTTGAAGGAAGCGGCAGAAAAAAAGGCGACGGATCAGAATGGCAAATAGGCCATTTTGGTGGCAATCCCTTCCTAGCTCGGTTCGACCTCGATTAGGCTTCGAATGGCCTCTTCCAAACGTTCGAAGTTTATCGGTTTGGTCAGATGCTCCGAGAAACCGGCGTCGCGTGCTTTTCTAATATCGTTTTCTGCGCCAAATCCGCTGAGGGCGATGCCGCGCAAACCTTTACTGGCGTGCAGCTCTTGCATTAGCTCGTAACCGCTTCGGTCCGGCAGTCCAATATCGCTAATGAGAAGATCGAAATCTTCCGTGCCCGCCTTCTCCACCGCTTGATCCGCCGTATGAGCGACCGTGATTTGGTAGCCACGCCGTTCGAGCATCATTTTCATTCCCAAGCAAGTGTCTTGATGATCGTCGACCACCAGCACCCGATGCCGTCGGGCCGCGGATGTCTCGCTACGAACGCGAGCAGGTCGCCGTTCTCCTGGGCCGTTCTCGGCCTCAGCCGGAGCGGCGACCGTCTTCAAATCTACGGTAAACGTCGCACCATGGTCTTTTCCAGCGCTGGCTACCCGAATTTTTCCGTCGTGCGCGTCGACCATCGCCTTCGAAATGGCCAGCCCGAGACCGAGACCGCCGAAGCGGCGCGTGATCGAGCTCTGCCCTTGTTCAAAAGCATTGAAGATTTTGTCGATCTTCTCCTGCTCAATGCCGATGCCGGTGTCGGTAATTCTGACCTGAATTTTGTCGGGCGAAGGATTGAGTGTTTCAATCATGATGCGTCCGTTCGCGGGCGTGAATTTCACGCTGTTCTTGATCAGGTTCCAGAAGACCTGTTGCAAACGCGCCGGATCGCCCTCGACGTGAACGCGCTCCGCGCGCAATTGAAACTGGGTTTCGATTCCTTTCCTGGTGATATCTTCGCGGCAAATCTCATAGGCACGTTGCAGGATCTCGTGCACGCAAACAACCTCCAGACTGAGTTGGAGTTTCCCTTTGGAAATGCGGGTAACGTCGAGAAGATCGTCGATTAACCGTGCCTCCAATTCGACATTGCGCCGGATTACCTCGAGCGCTTGTCGAATTTCCGGTGAATCCGGAGCGCTTGCTTCCAATTCACCCACCATCGCGATAACGGGTGAAAGAGGATTGCGCAGTTCATGGGATAAAAGCGCCAGGAATTGATCCTTGGCCGCATTAGCGCCGATCAGTTCCTGGCGAAGGATCACGTCGCGTGTCTTGTCTTCAACCAGATAGAGCACCCCTTGGACGGTTTGCTTGGAACCTTGGAGGCGCAGGAGATTGATGTTTACGAAATGGGTTGCGCCTTTCACATCTTTTAGCGGTTGCTCGATCGCTTGAAACGGAGTTCCAAACGAAAGGACTTTTTCGATCGCGCCGGCCGGTGCCAGACTTACTTGGTCGTAAGTCGCCTGCGTGATGTCGTGTCCGTCCGGGAAACTTCCAAATCGCCGCGCCATTTTCGCAAAAGCTTCGTTAGCCTGGAGAAATCGACGTGAGTTCGGATCGACGAAAGCGATTCCGCTCGGCATGTTCGCGAGGATTTTTTCGTTGAAAATCACCTCGCGCTCAAGTCGGTGCGACGACTCAATTTGGCGGCGGTTGAATTTTTTCCAGGCCAGCGCTACCACCAAAGTCCCCACCATTAACCAGATGGCCAGCAATGACATGCCCCTCACCAAATCATGGACGGGTTTGTAGGCGACCGCCTTCGGCTGTTCGACTACCGCCACCCATCCGGTCGATTCCACCGGACTGAACGAGTAGATATTGCCTTCGCGCTCGATGTGACCAGTCTTGCTCTTGCCGATTTCTTTCAATAAGGTTTCGCGAGCCGGCGCTGTATCCGGGTTCGATTGAAAATCTTTAGTGAAGAGACCATGGCCTTTTTGATCGAGGACCTGACAGATGGATTGATCGGCAAATTCGATGGTCGATAGCCGACGGCCAATTCTTTCCACCAAAACGGAAACACCCAAGTAGCCCACGATTTTTCCATCCGGGGTGCGGACCGCGCCAACAATGTCCGTGGCGATGCGATTGTCCGAAACCCGGGGATGGACGGCGGAAACATACGCGTCATGGGTAACGCTGGCTGGCGCGCGCCAACGCTCGGAACCGAAGTCTTTGCCGATCACCCCCGTGTTGTGCGGAATCGAAGCGACCAGACGGCCTTCCGGATCGGTGATGAACATTCCATCAATCCGAGGGTGGGCGTAGAACGTTATCCCAAGCCATTGCTGTGCGGCGACCTGCGGGTTGGATGAGGTCAGAATCTTTGCCACCTCCGGAAGGGTTTGATAGTACTCGATGATACCGGCGGTCCGGCTCAAATCGTCTCCGACCAGATGGCCAATCAATCGAACGAACGTTTGGCGATCGCGCAAAATCTTCGATTCCAACGTATTCGTGAGAATGGTGTAGGAAATGACCAAGGTGAGAATAGAGGGCACCCAACCCGCCAGCAGGATCGGAAAGACGATATTGAACCGCTCAAAGCGATCGCGTTCCTGCTTCTTGAGTGTGGCTTGAAATTGCATCCCTTCCCCGGGAACTTACCTTACTTTTCTACTATCAGTTCGCTTCCTATTCCGAGCAAGGGCTGCGCCTCAGCCATCGGTTACATCGGAAAGGGAAACCGGGGAAGTTACGGCCCCGCTTGACCGTAATAACATTGCCAGGATAGACATCTGTTTCTGTGAATGGACCGTGACCCCTTTTTGGGACTTATAACATATCGCAGCGAAAGTCGTTTTCGTGGCGTATGCTACTGCGTTTCCAGAGGGAAAACCGGCATTTTTGATTTGACGCCCGCCCCGGAACCGGCATCATGTCGCCCTTGCTTTCTTTAATACTCGGTCGTTCCTAAAAACCTTATGCAAGGAAGCCTCGGTTATATCATCTGGACGATCTGCTATCTCAGTGTCTTGATCGGTCTTTCTGCGTACGGAATTCATCGCTACGTCATTATTTACCTCTTTCTGAAGAACCGAAAGCGCGAGCCCAAGCCGGCCGGTCACTTCGATCCTTTGCCGAAGGTGACAGTGCAGTTGCCGATCTTTAATGAAATCTACGTGGTCGAACGTTTGTTGCGCTCGGTCAGCGAACTGGATTATCCGAGGGAACTACTCCAGATCCAGGTACTCGACGATTCTACCGACGATACTTGCGAGGTGACGGCAGCTTGCGCCCAGGAACTCCGCCAGCGCGGCTTCAATGTTGAGTTAATTCACCGGGTCGATCGAACCGGATTCAAGGCTGGGGCGCTCGAGGGCGGCCTGGAGTCCGCGCATGGAGATTTCATCTGCATTCTTGACGCCGACTTTGTTCCCCAACCCGACTTGCTCAAACGGAGCATTCATTTCTTCACCGACCCTAAGGTAGGAATGATCCAGACGCGGTGGGGACATTTGAACCGCGGGTATTCGCTCCTCACTCGGGTGCAGGCAATGTTTCTCGACGGACATTTGCTTCTCGAACAAACCGCGCGCAGCCGCAGCGGTCGTTTCTTTAACTTCAACGGCACAGCCGGGTTGTGGAGAAAGTCGTGCATCGAAGAAGCGGGGGGCTGGCAGCACGACACGCTGACGGAAGATCTCGATCTAAGCTATCGCGCTCAACTGGTCGGCTGGAAATTCGTCTTTCTTTCCGACGTAGTAACACCGGCGGAATTGCCGGTGGATATGAACGGGTTCAAGTCCCAGCAGCACCGCTGGACCAAGGGTTCCATTCAGACGTGCAAGAAGCTGTTGCCTACTATTTGGCGCAGCAAATTGCCTCTTCCGATCAAACTCGAAGCCACCGGCCATTTAACCTCAAACTTTGCCTATCTCCTGCTGGCTTGCCTATGCGTGCTGCTTCATCCATTTAGCGGTGGTCCTCCGCCCGGCTGGTTTCGCACTTTTCTCATTGATGTGCCGATCTTTCTGACGGCGTCGGTCTCGGTGGCCGTTTTCTATATTTGCGCCCAGCGCGAATTGCATCCGCGCACTTGGATGAAGGAGATTCTTCTTTTGCCTTGTTTGCTCGCGCTCGGGGTGGGTCTGTCGCTTAATAATGCCCGGGCCGTACTCGAGGCCGTCTTCAATCATCAGTCGGATTTTACGCGCACTCCCAAGTATGGGATCGAGCGGAAATCACAGCCGTGGCGAACGTGCAAATACCGGCCGCTCAAGTCGCTTTTGCCTCTGGCGGAGATGGCGTTCGCGATTTATTTCAGTTACTTTGTTTGGTTCGCACTGGTCCATGGGCAATACCTTTCGGTACCGTTTTTGCTTATGTTCCAAGGTGGCTTTTTATATGTCTCCCTTTGCTCGCTTAGAACCTGGATGCCTAGATTCAATTGGGGGAGCTCGCGGACCCCGGCTGCAATTCCCGCGTGACAAAAGTCATTTTTCGAGTAAAAAGACGCCCATGTTCCGAGTAGCATCTCTCGCGTTACTCCTTGTTTCGCTTGTTCCCACAGCCAATTCCGCGATCTTCGTCCAAATTCCGAATCGCGTCATTATCAGTGTCCGCGATCAAAAGCTGATGCTTTTGCAAAACGGGGCCAGGGTTGCAACCTATCCTGTTTCTACTTCCAAATTTGGTCTGGGAGATTCACAGGGACAAATGACGACGCCCCTAGGTTTACTCCAAGTCGCAAAAAAAATCGGCGACAACGCGCCCACTGGTGCAGTCTTTCATAACCGTCGCTGGACCGGGGAAATTCTCAGACCCAACGCGCCGGGACGGGATCCGATCACGACTCGAATTATCTGGTTGCGCGGATTGGAAACGCAGAACGCGCACGCCTTTAACCGCTGCATCTACATTCACGGCACGGCGGAGGAGAGGACGATCGGACGGCCCGCCAGCTATGGTTGCATCCGAATGAAGGCGCGCGATGTCGCAGTGCTTTACAGTCAACTCCCGCTGGGCGCGTTCGTGCAGATCGTGCCGGATCGATTACCGAAAGTAGCCGTGTTCAAGGCATCGAGTGCTGGCGCTGGAACTCCGAGTGTGAGCCCGGAGACTTGGACGACCTCCGCGCGTTCGTCTCGCAAACCGCAGCCAAGTCCTCCGAACAAAAGCGCGGTGGTCGCGCAGAACATTCCGCGCGCTTAAGTAGTCGGTCTTGGTGGCGAACACAAAATCTGCCGCTAAACGTTCCCGTCAAACCGCGAAGCGATCGCTTCGCAATCGCGGCGTGATAACCCGCGTCCGCACCATGGATAAGCGGGCTCGTTTATCTGAAAAACCGGATGCAACCCAGATCCGCGCCTTGATCTCCGCGATCGACAAAGCGGCCAAGCGAGGAATCATTCATCGCAACACAGCCCGCCGCCGGAAGTCGCGTTTGAATAAAGTTCTGGTCGGCGCAGGCAAGAAGTAACCGGCCGAAAGATAGGCCAGCGCTCATGTATCAGCGCTTGAACGCCCGGTGGCGTTGGATATCGTCGTGACCAATCGTTATTCCATGATTCCCGCTATTCTTCTTGTTGTTGCTGCCGTCGCCTACCGCGTCATGACCGGACTAATGATTTATTCTGGCGCGACTTGGTTGTCGAACTTCGCGCCGCTGGCCGCGATCGCACTTTGCAGCGCAGCTTATTTCCCGACGCGACTCAAATTTTCTCTTCCCCTGGTCACGCTCTTCATTTCCGACGTTATCCTCAATTATCATTATCAAGCGTCGCTTCTGGATCCGCAGATCGTTTGCCGTTACCTCGCGCTGACGCTGGTGGGCTGCCTTGGACTTTTATTGCAAAATCGGGCGTCACTGAAGACCCTGCTGCCCGCTTCGATTATTGGATCGACGGTCTTTTACCTGATCACGAACATCTTCTCGTGGCTGAGCGATCCTGGTTACGTTAAAAACTTCGCCGGTTTGATTCAGGCGCTGACGGTTGGACTTCCCCAATACAGCACAACGCCCAGTTGGATGTTTTTCCGTAACTCGCTTCTGAGCGACCTTTTCTTTACCGCGACCTTTGTTATTTGCATGAGCCTCGACCGAACCGCTGAACGTTCTCGCGCGAAAGCGCTATCGCGGACTGCGTGACCGCGATGCCGCCCGAGCAGCGCGACGAAGTCGAGATGCTCGCGCTGATGTTGTTGATCCGGCGTTTTGAAGAACGTGCCAGTCAGCAATATCAGGCGCAAAAAATAGGCGGTTTCTGCCATCTTTACATCGGCCAGGAGGCCGTTGTCGTCGGCGCGGTCGCGGCCACTCGGCCGGACGACTATCTCATTACGGCCTATCGCGACCACGCCCACGCCTTGGCCCGGGGAACGAGCGCGAACGCGTGTATGGCCGAGCTTTTCGGAAAGGAGACCGGATGTTCGGGAGGACTCGGCGGTTCAATGCACTTCTTCGATCGTAAGAATCATATGTACGGCGGACACGCCATCGTTGGCGCGCATGTGCCGCTTGCCACCGGACTCGCCTTCGCCTGCAAGTATCGTAACGAAGATCGCGTGACACTTTGCTTTTTCGGCGATGGCGCGATTAATCAGGGCTCGTTCCACGAAGCGTTGAATCTAGCCGCACTTTACAAGCTGCCGATCATTTTCATTTGTGAAAACAATCTCTTTGCCATGGGCACTTCGGTGAAACGATCGACTTCGCTCAAGCAAATTGTCGATCGGGCCGAGGGATACGATATTCCAGGCGAGATTGTCGATGGAATGAACTTCCGCGAAGTGCGCGATAAGCTCGCCGACATCATCGTTTCCATTCGAAAAGAATCGCATCCGGCGTTTGTCGAAGCGCGGACCTACCGTTACCGCGGACATTCCATGTCGGATCCGGCGAGTTATCGAACGAAAGAAGAATTGGAAAAATATCGACTGGACGATCCGATCACGCGGGTGCGGGCGCAGCTTACGCGCGAAGGCAAATTGACGAATGAGCAGTTCGACCAGCTCGATAAGAACGCGAAGAAGATTGCGATCGACAGCGTAAAGTTTGCCGAAGAGAGCACCGACCCGCCGCTCGAGAAACTTTACGATTACACTTACGCAAACGGAGCCGGCACATGAGAGAGATTACTTATCGCCAGGCTCTTAACGAGGCGCTCGCGGAAGAATTGGAACGCGACCCGAATGTATTTCTCATGGGCGAAGAGGTGGCAGAATACAACGGCGCTTACAAAGTGAGCCAAGGGCTACTCGATCGTTTCGGACCGGGACGAATCATCGACACGCCGATTAGCGAAAATGGTTTCGCCGGACTCGGCGTCGGCGCCGCCATGGTGGGCTTGCGGCCAATCGTTGAGTTCATGACGTTCAGTTTTTCGCTCGTCGCTTTCGATCAAGTCGTGAACAACGCACCGAACATGCTCACGATGTCGGGCGGCCAATTCAATATCCCGATCACGTTTCGCGGACCCAATGGCCCCGCGCACCAACTCGGCGCGACCCATTCGCACGCCACGGAGTGTCTTTACGCGAACGTGCCGGGCTTGAAAATTTGCACGCCGGCCACGCCGCGCGATGCCAAGGGACTTTTGAAGACCGCGATCCGCGATAATAATCCGGTGCTCGTTCTCGAAGCGGAGTTGCTTTACAGCTCGAAGGGAATGGTCGAGCCAGTAGAGGAAGATCTGCTCATTCCATTGGGCGAAGCGGAAGTGAAACGCGAGGGCAGCGACGTCACAATTATTTGTTATGCGCAAACGGTCCCGCTCGCTCTTGCCGCCGCGCAACAATTAGAAGAAGAAGATATTTCCGCGGAGATTGTCGATCTTCGTTCGATCAAACCGCTCGATGAAAAGATGATTTTCAGTTCGATCGCAAAAACGCATCGCGTCGTTATTGTCGAACAAGACCGGCCGTTCTGTGGCGTCGGCGCGGAAGTTTGCTATCGGATTCAACAAAACATGTTTGACCAGCTCGATGCGCCAATCTTGCGGGTGGCCCAGGAAGATGTCCCGATGCCTTACGCCGAGCGTTTGGAAAAAGCAGTGCTTCCTAATCTGGACAAGTTGATGACTGCGGTGAAGAAGGTTTGTTACGCCTGAGGTTTCTTATGCCTGAAGTCCAAATGCCCAAGCTGAGCGACACGATGACCGAGGGAATGCTCGTTTCGTGGAAGAAGAAAAAGGGCGACAAGGTTTCAACAGGCGATGTGCTCGCGGAAATTGAAACCGATAAGGCGACGATGGAATGGGAATCGCCAGAGGACGGAACGCTCACTGAGATTTACGTCGAAGAGGGAGGCAAGGTAAACGTCGGCGACAAGATTGCGTTCATCGGAGAGGAAGGTGAAGCAGCTCCGACCGAAGAGAAAAAGGAAAAGAAGTTTGAAGAAAAGAAAGCGAAACCGAAAAAGGAAAAGAAAGCGGAAGCAGAAACGGAGAAACCTGTAACCGCCGAAAAAGAGGAAAAAGAAACGGCGTCGTCGCAGGTAAAGCCGACCGAAGCCAAGAAGACGGCTGAGAAATCAAAAGCCCCCGAAGCAAGAACGACCAGCATGGATGAAGCGCGCGTGAAAGCGTCGCCCGTTGCCCGTCGTGTCGCCGGCGAACTGGGGGTCGATCTTTCGAGCGTCAACGGAACAGGTCCCGAAGGCCGCGTCACGGAGAGTGACGTGCGCGCAGCCGCGAAATCGAAAAGCGCTCCTCCGAAACAATCTTCACCATCGGCTGCACCGGCAATCAAACCGGGTGAAGGCACACGCATTAATCTTTCTGGAATGCGCAAAGTCATTGCCGAGCGACTGGTTGCAAGCAAAGCGCCCATCCCCCATTTTTATCTCAACATCGACATTGATGCCGGTCCGCTTATGGCCGCACGCGCGGAATTGAAATCCGCCGGCGAAGGGGCCGACGCGGCCAAGATCACGGTGAACGATTTTGTCTTAAAAGCGTCAGTCCAAGCCGCGGTCAAAGTGCCCAAGGTCAATGCTTCATTCGATGGAGACGCGATCGTGCAATATGCCGAAGTCGATCTTGGTATTGCCGTCGCGATTGAAGACGGATTGCTGACCCCGGTGATTCGCAGCGCACAAAATAAATTGTTGCGCGAGATCAGCGAAAGCGCCAAAGACCTCGCACATCGCGCCCGTAACAAGCGGATGAAGCCGGAAGAGTTTCAGGGCGGAAGCTTCACCGTCTCAAATCTCGGTGGCATGGGCATCGACAGTTTTTCCGCCATCATCAATCCACCACAGGGTTTCATTCTCGCCATCGGCGCGATCTCAAAAAAACCGGTGGTGGATAGTAGCGAGCAAATTGTCATCGGGCATCGCATGTCGATCTGGATGAGCTGCGATCACCGAGTCATCGATGGCGCGCTGGGGGCTGAGTATCTCAAAGAACTCCGGCACCTTCTCGAAAATCCAGCGCTGCTTTTGGTCTGAGCTGTAGCCACCGAGTAAATAACTACGGCGTTGCCGTTTCCCAGGTCATGAAATCATCCAAATCTTGTCGCGTTCTTCGCAGCGCTAACGCCAGGACTGTCGCATCATCGAGAAAGCCAAGGCCCGGGATCGCATCTGGAATGAGGTCGAGCGGGTTTACCAGATAAATAATGGCGGCGACAATTACCACCACGGTGCTCTCGGTTACCTGGCGATATTCACCGCGAGAATAGGCTCGGATCAAACGCAACATGGTTTGAAGATATGGCCACGTTTCTTTGAAGGGATCTCGGGGCAACGTCGCAACTTCATTCGCCGCTTCCCGAAAGAGCGCGCGTAAGCGCTCCGGATCTCCGACATAGGATTTCGCACTCTTGACCGCTTGCGCGAACTCAGCTTCGAGTCGCTCCTTGAGAGCAGGACTGCGGTTTTTCTTCGCCTTGGTCGCGGGTTTCCTTTTCCGGGAAGGTGTCTTCTTTTTCGCTTTCCTCATCTTGTTGCTATCCAAGCACTTCGGCTGGTTGCTGAAAAGCCGATTTGTGATGAGTGAAGTTCGCTTGCGATCTTGCGCGCTTTGATCTCGTCGGCGACGATTGGTGGTGGCTGAACCGCCGGAAAAACAATTGTCGGTTTTATCGTTCGTCGTGCATGCGACCCGCGGCGTGATTCGCGATCAAAACACCCGGCGCAAAACGATGTTCGTGATGCTGGTGGTTGCGCTAATGCTTCTTTTTCTAGGATCGACCTTCCTGCGATCGCTGCTGAATCCGCATGAACATCCGGTTTGGTTTATACTTTACTGGCTGGTCTGCGCCTGGCTGACAGTGATTG
>Ga0193716_1001987_pt1 | contig 11705 bp, 8 predicted proteins | sample U2c1metaG_FD_145901 | JGI IMG/M metagenome (GOLD analysis project Ga0193716, IMG submission 145901) | Soil microbial communities from a riparian zone of the East river system, Colorado, United States - U2c1 | ecosystem: Environmental > Terrestrial > Soil > Riparian zone | place: USA: East River...
CTCATCGGTGGAACATAAGCCTGCAGCTTTGGCGCTGACCGCGAGCCGATCTCCCAAAAAAGCAAGACCAGGCCAAAGCTCAGCCATCCCTGCCAATTGATTTGCTTGCGCGTAGCCACCTCACGATTCAATTTCTAATTTTGCCGTAGATATCGTTGCGGATCTCCATGAAACGGCGCTCTGCTCGGGTCGACACTTGGTCGCGCGGACGGGAAAAGTCGACTTTGATTTCGTCGATAATCTGCGACGGCCGCCGGCTCAGCACCCAGATGCGATCAGAGAGATAGATGGCCTCCTCTATATCGTGGGTAATGAAAAGAATCGTCGTCTTGAGCGCGTCCCGCAGGTTCAGCAAGCTATCTTCCAGTTCAAGTCGGGTCAGCGCGTCAAGCGAGCCAAAGGGTTCATCCATCAGCAATACTTCGGGTTCGTAGGCGAGCGAGCGCGCGATCGCGACGCGCTGTTGCATGCCGCCGGAAAGCTCCCAGGGATAATGGGTCTCGAATCCCTTGAGGCCGACCAACTCGATCAGGGAATGTGCTTTGCGGTCCGCCTCGGCGCCGCCCTTGCCGCGAGCTTCCAGACCGAACCGCACGTTCCCCAGCACCGAGCGCCACGCGAACAACGATTTGTTGTATTCCTGAAATAGCAAAATCAAATTTGGCGGCGGTCCGTGGACCACTTTGCCGTTCACCAGCACCTGGCCCGAGCTCGGCGACAGTAAGCCGGCGATCGACATCAACAAAGTCGTCTTGCCGCAGCCGGATGGACCGACAAAAGAAACAAATTCTCCGGCTTCGACTTGGCAGGTGATGCTGCCGATGGCGAGCGTCGTTTCACCGCCGGCTTGGCGGTAGCTCTTGGACAGACCTTGGATTTCGAGAATAGGCACGGCGGCGGAGAAATATAAAGGATTGGAGTGTTGGGCTTTCCGAAGCCTTCACTGTTTCACTCCATCAACGCGGCGGCTCACGCCTTTCGCGCCAGATCGCTCAGAACATCGCGCGCTTTCAGCGGCCGGGATATCATCTTGTACTTATAAGTCAGATCCATGGTGACCTGAACGTCTTTCTCCGAAATGGCTCTTTCAAACTGCGGCAAGCCGATCTTACCGACCATGTCGGGATTCAGTCCGGCCCACTTGATCATCGCGGCGCGGCCGCCCTCTTTATCCGCGTGAATGGCATCGATACCGCGATTGATCGCGCGCACAAACGCCTCCCCGGTGGCTTTGTTTTTTTGGATCCATTTTTCGGAAGCGAACCAACTGGCAATCAAAAACTTCGGCAAGACATCACCCCAAGGGTTCGACAGAACCCGCGTTTCAGCTTTGCGCGCCGCCACCGCCGCAAACGGCTCTTGAATACTGATCGCGTCGACCTTGCCCGCCACCAGCGCCGCTTCCATGTTGGGAAAGGGAATTTCGACAAATTTTACTTTGGTCGCGCTCCCGCCGTTTTTGTCGACCCACGCCATCGCCATCAAATGCACGATGTTGTTCAACGTATTAACCGCAACGGTTTTCCCCTGGAGATCCTTGGCGCTTTTGATGACGGAATCCTTCGCCACGATAATCGCATGCGTCTCATTAGTGCCGCGGACGTTGGTCGCGCCACCGGCGATCAATTTGAAATCAAAGCCCTCGACGAACGCCTGGTAGAGTGAGATCACATTGGTCCAACCGAACTGTAGGTCGCCGGAGGTCACACCTTGCACGATCACCGCGCCACCGGCCATCGGCACGGTCTCCAACTCCAATCCCTCAGCCTTAAAAAACCCCTTCTCCATCGCTACGAACATTGCCGCGTTGTCGACGATCTTCATGTAGCCGAGCTTCCCCTTGGCCTGAGCCCAACTGAAATCGGGTATCAGCGACAAACCGGCAACTCCGACGGACACCTTGGTCAGAAAATTGCGTCGGCTTCTGTTCATAAGACTTGCCCCCCAAATAGAAATTCTGATTTGAAACAACTCTAGTCGTACTCGGAATGAATTTCGCCTGGCGCGTATCAAATTCTAACCCACGGTCAGGCGGGCAACAAAAACGGCATACACTGCTTAATACAATAGGGAAAATAAGAAAAGGCCTTTTCAGTTGTCTAGCGCTCCCGACTGCGCGTCAGGTTCGATCCATCGTTCGGCGCGTTCGAGATTGGGGCCAGAACCTGAATCGCGGATTGTCCGGGCTACCCAGGCAGCCAACCAATTACGCTGATTTGCCGACCGGTCTGGCCGCCCGCGCGCCGATAGGAGAAAAAATCCTCCGTCGCGCAACTGGTGCAGGGACCCATCTGAAAAAGCTGATTGCCGGGTACACCGGCGGCTCGAAGTATATCTCGATTGAGCCGGCTAAGATTGACGAACGTCTTTCCTTGCTTGACCAAGACACTCGGCGTCGTCAGCTTGCCCCATTTTTTCATCAGCGGCTCCGCCACGTCGTCTTTGACTTCATAGCAACAGGGACCGATGGACGGACCCAGGGCCACTTCGAGATCGCCGGCAGGAATGCCGTATTGATCGGCAAATAAGCGAACGGTTCTTTCGGCGATGCCCGCGAGCGTACCGCGCCAACCCGCATGCACCGCAGCAGCGATTCTGTTCTTCGGCGCTACGAAGAGAATCGGCACACAGTCGGCGGTCAGCACGCCCAAATGCACACCGGGCTCGCCTGTGATCATACCATCGGCCTCGCCCACTTCCTTCAGGCTCTTGTCCTTTACTTCGACGATGTTGTCGCCGTGCACCTGTTTCATGGTCACAATTCGCCCTTCGTGGATGCCGACCGCGAGCTTCATGTCACAGACATTTTGACTGACGATCTTCGGGTCGTCGTCGACGCGGTAAGAGAGGTTTAAACCCGCGTACCGGCCGACGCTCTTGCCGCCGCGCCGACCGATAAACCCGTGTAGTAGCCCAGGATATGTTTCCCATTGGGGCACTTTGAGGCGACCGATTTCCATAGGGGAAATTATGATGGTTCGATGGCTAATCTGCAATAGTTTCAGGGGCTGTCATCCCATTGCATCAAGCTTACCGGGTGGCGGTTTCCGGTTTCTTCGTACCGCTAGTGGCCGCAGGTCAAGGGATCTTTGTGCTTCAAATATTGCCCGGAGACATCGAGGCGAGTAAGCTGAGCAAATTATGGCCGACGGCAAATACAGCGAGACCTTGAAGCAGCCGGGATTCTTAGCCTTTTTCTGGACCCAGTTTCTCGGCGCATTCAACGACAACTTTTTGAAGATCGTAGTTTCCTTTATCGCTCTGGAGCTGGCGACAAGAGGATCTTCGAGCTACGTCGAAGTGATCGCCTTTCTTTTCATCCTGCCGTCCGCGCTCTTTTCCGGTTATGCCGGCCATCTCGCCGACGTCTACAGCAAGCGAAACATTCTCGTCGCGGTAAAGTTTTTCGAAATCATCATCATGATTTTGTCGCTTGCCGCTTTTTTTACCGGTCACTTCGACTCCATGCTCGCCCTCGTCTTTCTCATGGGCCTTCACGCCGCGTTTTTTAGCCCGGCGAAGTACGGCATTCTGCCGGAAATGCTGCCGGACAAGGATTTATCGCGCGGCAACGGGCTCCTGGAAATGAGCACCTTCATGGCGATCATTCTGGGAACTTCTCTGGGCGGGGCGCTTTTCGCATCTTGGAAAGACAATCTTCCTCTGATCGGCGTCGTTATGATCGCCATCGCGATTCTCGGCGCAATCAGCAGTTTGGGCATCCCGCGGGTGCCAGCTTCCGGAGCGGCCAAACTCTTTCGGATCAATCCCTTTGGCGAGATTCTCGGCGGCCTCGGACGTTTGCGCGGCGACCGAACGCTTTGGCTCACGGTGTTCGGCATTTCCTATTTCTGGTTTCTCGGCGCGCTGGTGCAGATCAATATTTTGTTTTTCGGCAAGGAACTGCTGCAACTGAATGAATTTCACATTGGCTTGATGGGCACTTTTTTGGCGATCGGCATCGGCGCGGGCAGCCTCGCCGCCGGCCGTCTCTCGGGCGACCATATCGAATTGGGCTTGGTTCCGCTCGGGTCGGTGGCCATGGGCGTTTGTCTTGGGTTGGTGGCGCTCGCCGCGCCATCCTATTCGCTCACCGCAATGGCGCTCGTGTTGCTCGGTTTTTCCGCCGGGCTTTTTGCCGTCCCGCTCAATGCGCTTTTGCAACAACGGGCGGGCCGCGAGGAAAAGGGCCAGTTGATCGCGACCAATAATTTCATGAATACCATCGGTATTTTTCTCGCGGCGACGGCTCATTGGATTCTTAAAGTGCCGCTTCAGTTGTCGCCCGATACGATCATTCTGCTAATCGGGCTGCTAACCTTAGTCGCGACCAGCGTCATTCTCTACCTCCTGCCCGACTATTTCGTGCGTTTTGTGCTATGGCTGCTCACCCACACGATTTACCGGATTCGAATTGTCGGCGAGCAGCACGTGCCGCTGCACGGACCGGCGCTCTTGGTGTCGAATCATGTCTCTTTCGTCGATGCGATCTTGATCGGCGCGTCGTTGCCGCGCTTTGTCCGTTTCATGCTGCATCGAGAATATTACGATCTCAAAGCGCTCAACTGGTTTTTTCGCTTGATGCGCTCGATTCCGGTGTCGGCGACCAATCGCCGGGAGATTGTCGGTTCGCTTAAACGCGCGCGCAATGAGCTCGACAAAAACCACCTGGTTGGCATCTTCGCCGAGGGCGCGATCAGCCGCACCGGACGGCTGCTGCCGTTCAAACGCGGCTTCGAAAAAATCGTCGAAGGGACAAACATCCCGATCGTGCCGCTTCACCTGGATCAACTTTGGGGCAGCATATTCAGTTTCAAGGACGGCCGTTTTTTTTGGAAGTGGCCGCGTCGCTTTCCCTATCCCGTTACTGTGTCGTTTGGCCCGCCACTAGCGCCGACCGCTACCGCGTCTCAAGTTCGAAATGCCGTGCTGGAGCTCGAAAGCGAGGCGATGGCGTACCGGCACAGCGCGAGGGAATTGCTGCACACCAAGTTTGTCCAAATGGCGAAGCGGCACTGGTCGTCGTTTTGTATGGCCGACACGACGGGAACGGAATTGACCTATGGCAAAACCCTGATCGGCAGCCTGCTGTTCTCACGTTGGGTAGCAACTCACTGTGCCGAGCCATCCATGGTCGGAATTCTTCTGCCCGCCACGGTGGTGGGCTCACTCGTCAATATCGCGGTTCTTCTAGCCGGCAAAGTACCGGTCAATCTGAATTTCACCGCGGGCGCCGAGTCCATGGCGTCGGCGGTGAGCCAATGCAAAATTACGACGATTATTACTTCGCGTTTATTTTTATCCAAAGCGAATCTCACTGAGATGCCGGGCATGGTTTTCGTCGAGGATATACGAAAAACTTTTTCCGGCGCGCAAAAGTTCCTGACCGCCACAAAGACTTTTCTGTTGCCGGCAGGCTGGCTAAACCGCCGTTACCGAAAACAACAACGGGCGAACGATCTCGCCACAGTGATTTTTTCCAGCGGCAGCACCGGAGTGCCCAAAGGCGTCATGCTGTCGCATCATAATATTCTTGCCAACGTCGAGAGTATTGCCCAGGTTATTCAATTCACTCCAAAAGACCGGATCATGGGAGTTCTGCCGCTGTTTCATTCTTTCGGTTTTACCGGCACGCTCTGGCTTCCTGTACTGACCGGGTTTGGCGCGGTCTATCATCCAAATCCGACCGATGCCAAGACGATCGGCGAAACCATTCAAAAATATCAGGCGACGCTGTTCATCAGCACATCGACTTTTTACGCCGGCTATCTCAGACGCTGCACCAAAGAAGAATTCGCTTCGCTGCGCTATGTGATCGCCGGCGCCGAAAAGCTGCGCGGGCCCGTCGTCAAGGCCTACCAGGAGAAATACGGCATCACGATCCTCGAAGGTTACGGTTGCACCGAGCTGTCGCCCGTCGTTTCGGTGAATACACCGGACGTCATCGACGGCAAGGAAAAGCAGCTAGGCCACAAACCGGGTACCGTCGGACAGCCGATGCCCGGGGTCGCCGCGAAGATCATTGACCCGAGCACGGAACAGCCGCTCTCAGCCGGCGAAGAAGGGCTGTTGCTCATCAAGGGGCCGAACACGATGATGGGCTATCTCAACCAATCCGAGGCGACGAAGCAGGCATTCCGCAATGGCTGGTACATCACCGGCGATATCGCCGCCGTCGACGAAGACGGATTTATCCGCATCACCGATCGACTCACCCGCTTCAGCAAGATCGGCGGCGAGATGGTGCCGCACATGAAGATCGAAGAGGTGATCAACGAAATTCTCGGCAATAGCGCTTCGGTCGTTACCGCCGTTCCCGACGAGCAACGCGGCGAAAAACTGGTTGCTTTCTACAGTCAAAACGGCATGACCAAAGAAGAACTTTGGAACCGGCTCAATCAGTCCGGGCTGCCTAAGCTCTGGATACCCAAACGAGAAAACCTACATGCCATCGATTCCTTGCCTTTGCTTGGATCCGGTAAGGTCGATCTAAAAAAAATCAAGACCCTGGCACTGGAGCAAAGTAAACTACCGGTCTAGTTAACGGGATTTCCTGATTGGCAACCTGCCTGAGCTTTCACCGGAGGGATCGATGATTACCGCTGAAAACATCGCCGAGGCTTTTGACACAGCGACTCACGAGTTCACCGAGTCGCCGGAATTTTGCCTGCTGGCGTCCGGAGATGCCAGTGGCGAGGTCGCTCTAGAGTTTCTCCGCAACGTCTTTCGCACCCATTACCTCTCGTCACACATCGTCGCACTGTGTTTTGCCGCACTGCCGTCCAATGCCGCCGAGTTGCTCAAAGAAAATCTCTTGGAAGAAATGGGTCATTCCACCGAGGAAAAACCTCATTCCGCGCTGCTCCTGGAAATGGCCCGCGGTTTATCCTTTTCTGAAGGCGAAATCGAAGGCTTGGTGGCCGACGCTAAACGGCGCCTGGCGCAGTTTTGCGCTACCCGCGTACCTGTCGCGACCTTGCGCGAACTCTGTCTGTCGGTGCTGCTCGAAACCATGAGCTTTGAGTTCATGCTCTCCCGCTGTTCGAGTCGGATTGCCGAGGCTTTGATCAATTATTATTCCTTTCCGAAGACCGCGCTCCATTGGTTCGAGCTGCATTCAGAAGTCGATATCCGCCATGCCGAAGAGGGATTGACGGTCGTCCAAGATTATCTCGATTTCCATCAAATCTCCGACGACCTCTTCAGCCACATCGCGCGTATAACCCTGGGCGACAATATGTTCGGCAGACACTACTTTCCGCCGCGCTCAAAACAGCGCACGCGTGCCAAAGCCGCGCCCGAGAAATCCAGACGAATTGAATCGGTGACGATTTATCAGCTGCGCATTCCCTTTCGTCAGGCGTTCAGCCACGCGCTGCACAGCCGAGAGGAAAGTGATGCCGTAATTGTAAAAGTCAAAGACAGCGACGGCCGTACTGGCTTCGGTGAAAGTTTGCCGCGATCCTACGTTACGGGCGAGACCACGGAATCGATGATCGCGCGCCTTCGTGCGCACCTGGCGCCAAGGATCCTGCGCGAAAGCTTCGCCCCGGGTTGGGAGACGCTTGAGTACCTTCAATCCATAATGACTGACTGGACGAAAAGCGATGATGGCGAAACATCCGTAGTCGCGTGGAACGCCGCCTTTTGCGCCGTTGAGCTGGCGCTGCTCGATTGGAGCTTGCGCGCGGACGCTTGCGCGCTCGCCGATCTACTTCCTCCCGTTCGCTTCGAAGTTGCCTACAGCGGCGTCATCTCTGCCGACGCACCCGCCGACGCCGCGGCGCTCGCGAAACGGATGACGCGTCTGGGGATCAACCAGATCAAAGTCAAAGTCGGCACTGGCGACGACGCCGTCCGTCTCGAAGCCGTCCGCAAAGCCGTCGGCGAGGGAGTTGAGCTGCGCGCGGACGCCAACGCCGCGTGGACCGTGGACGAAGCGCTCGAAAAGCTCCGGCAATTTGCCAAATTCAAATTGGCGGCGATCGAGCAGCCCGTGCACGCCGACGATCTCGCCGGTATGAAACAGGTCCGGCAACACAGCGGCGTGCCGGTCATGGCTGACGAGTCGTTGGTAACCCTCGATCAGGCACGGCGGCTGATCGATCTCGGCGCCTGTGACTATTTTAATATTCGTCTATCGAAAAACGCCGGTATCAGCGGTAGCCTGGCAATCGCCCTAGCCGCGCAAGCGGCCGGCATCAAAGTCCAGGTCGGCGCACAAGTGGGTGAAACCGGCATTCTGTCTGCCGCGGGACGAATCTTCGCAGCGCATCTGCCGGCGCTGGCATACGCCGAAGGATCGTTCGGCACTTGGCTACTCACCGAGGATGTGACGTTCGAAAGCGTCGCCTTCGGTCACGGCGGCCGCGCGCCACTTTTGAAAACCCGCGGGCTCAGCGTTACGGTCAATGAAGAAGCGTTGGAACGCCTGGCGATCGCGAAGTTCGATCTGCGCCGTTAAGCGACCATGAGCCTCATTGTAAAAGCCGCGGCGTTCGTCACCGCCCGGCAATGGAACCGCTGGGTCGAGCTCACCAAGAAGCCGCGGGAAACCCAGGATCGATGGCTCGTCAATTTAATCAACCACCATCGCGCGACGCGCTTCGGACGCGACCATCGCTTCAATGTCATCCACAATCTCGATGACTACCGCAAGCAAGTGGAGATCGGCGACTACGAGCGTCTGCGCCCCTATGTCGAGCGCGCCCAAAACGGCGAAGCCGGTGAGCTGACTGAGGAACCGGTGTTGATGTTCACCGTAACCAGCGGCAGCACCGGCGCGCCGAAATTGATTCCTGTCACGAAGACAACGCGCCGCAACCATCGCCAGCTTACCCGATTCTGGTATCACCGCGCTCTCCTGGACCATCCCGATCTTTTTAGCGGCAAATTGCTCGGCGTCATAAGTCCTGCCGTCGAAGGGCAAACCGCGGGCGGCGTCCCGTTTGGCGCCGCCTCGGGGCTCATTTATCAGAGCAGTCCGAGTTGGATCAAGAATGCTTACGCGACACCTTACGAGATCGCTGGGGTCAAAGACTTCGAAGCCAAATACTACCTCACCATGCGCTTGGCTTTGGAACAGGACATTACCTTTTTCGGCACGCCTAACCCGAGCACGATTCTCAAGCTTGTTGAAAGCGCAAGCACAGCTAAGGACGAGATCATCAAAGACATCCGCGACGGTACCCTCAGCTCGCGTTGCAACTTGCCGCCCGAACTGCGCGCGACGCTCGCGCGCCCGCTCGCAAAGAACCCCGCGCGCGCGAGGAGACTGGAATCTTTAATCAAGAGCGACGGAACCATCCGGCCCAAGGAGTATTGGCCGCGACTGCAACTCATCGGTTGCTGGAAAGGCGGCACCGTCGGCACGCGACTGCAAGAATTCGCCCGCTGGTTCGCCAAGGCGACGCCGGTGCGCGATCTCGGGTACATGGCGAGCGAGGCGCAGATGACCCTGCCGATTTCCGACTCAGGCTCGGCCGGCATTCTCGCGATCAATGAAAATTTTTACGAATTTATTCCCGAATCGGAAATTACCAGCCCGTCGCCGACCATCCTCAACTGCGCCGAGCTCGAGCAGGGAGCGAGCTACTATCTCATTCTCACGACTCCCGGCGGGCTTTATCGTTACGATATCAACGACGTCATTCGCGTTGTCGGTTTCTTCAACCGAACGCCGCTCGTCGAATTTGTCCGCAAAGGCCGCGATGTCACCAACATCACCGGCGAGAAGCTGCACGTGAACCAAGTTATCCAGGCCATGGCGCAAGCACAGATCGCCGCGGGCATCGCCGTGCGACACTTTCGTGTCTGTGCCGACGTGGAAAGGTCGCTCTACGCATTCTCGGTTGAATGTGACGGCGTCATGCCGGATCAAAAGCAATGGTCGCGAATGTTAGAGGAGTTGGATAACTGTCTGCGTGGGCTCAATATCGAGTATGCGCAAAAACGCGACTCGCAGCGGCTCGGCGCACCAGTTTTCAATGTCATGAAACCGGGCTGGTTTGAGCGCAAGGCGAGCTCGACGATCGACCACAGCGGGCGCGACGTGCAATTCAAAGCTCAACTCTTGAGCTCAGCATCGGAAGATTCTTCGGAAATTCTCTTCGTCGTGGAATCAACTTGACGTCGACCATGCACGATCCGATGCTGGCGCTGTTGACCGCCTTGTTTTTTCTCCGCGTCTTGGGCCAAGCGCTCTCGGTCTTTCTTCAAGTGGACTGGCTTCCCGCCACCGAACACTGGGCTTCGGGGCTCATCCCCTACCCGATTCTGCTCACCATTCAAATCGTGATGCTGATCGTCATGGTCAAGATATCAACCGACGTTTGGCGCGCCGTGGGATTTTTTTCTCAGCCACGGCCGTCCTACGCGCGATTCCTCATCGCCTTCAGCGTTATCTACGCCGGAGCAATGACGCTGCGCTATGTTTTAACCATGATTTACCGGCCGGAGATGCGCTGGCTTGGCGGCACGATACCGATCTTCTTTCATTTCGTTTTGGCAGCCTTCTTATTCACATGGGGACGATACATTTCTCGCCGTGCTTTATTTGCAAGGTCTGATCCTGCATGCTAAAAACTGGCTAGTTTTTGGAGGGCTGCATGGATTTTCAGCAACTGGCGGACAAAGCATTGGACGGGATCATTCCCGAGCGCGCGGAATTGCACGCAGTCTTGGACGCAACCGAAGAGCAACTGCCGGAGCTACTGAGCGCGGCCTTCAAAGTGCGTCATCACTATTACGGCAAGCGCGTGCAGATTCATGTCCTGCAAAATGCCAAAAGCGGCCTTTGCCCGGAAGACTGCCACTATTGTTCGCAATCGTCCGTGTCCGACGCGCCCATCGACCGCTATCCGTTCATGTCCAAGGAGAAACTTATCGAAGGCGCCAAAGCGGCGAAGGCCGCCGGCGCAGTGCGCTACTGCATCGTCAACAGCGGACGCGGTCCGACCAACAAAGAGATCGATGAAATTGCCGAAGCCGTACGCGCAATTCGACAAGAAACCGGCATGAACGTTTGCTGCTCGCTCGGCCTGATGAACCAAGACAAGACCGAAAAGCTCAAGGCCGCCGGCGTCGGTCGGGTGAATCACAACTTGAACACCAGCCGCGCGCGCCACCCGGAGATCGTCACCACGCACACTTACGACGACCGTGTGACAACGATTGAAAACGTCAAACACGCCGGCATCGGCACCTGTTCGGGCGGCATCATCGGCATGGGCGAAAGCGACGACGACATCATCGATTTGGCACTGACGCTCCGGGCGATGGACATCGACTCGATCCCGGTAAATTTTCTCAACTCGATTCCAACCACGCCTTTCGAAAACAAGCGGGAACTCACACCGCAGCGCTGTCTAAAGACTCTTTGCCTGTTCCGCTTCGTCAATCCTAAAAAAGAGATACGCGTCGCCGGTGGCCGGGAAATCAACCTCCGCTCGCTTCAACCGCTCAGCCTTTATCCCGCGAACTCGATGTTTGTGAATGGTTACCTGACCACACCGGGGCAAGATGCCTCCGATGCTCACCGCATGATCGCCGATCTCGGCTTCGAGCTCGATTCACCGGCGCCGATCTAAATCCCGCGTCCGGCGTCGATTGAAAATTCTTCAAAAGGAGGCCTCATGAGATATTTCGCCCTGCTCCTCGTCCTTTTTGCTGCCAATGCTGCCGCCGCCGCGTCCTTCGATCCGCCC
>Ga0193716_1001988_pt1 | contig 11697 bp, 6 predicted proteins | sample U2c1metaG_FD_145901 | JGI IMG/M metagenome (GOLD analysis project Ga0193716, IMG submission 145901) | Soil microbial communities from a riparian zone of the East river system, Colorado, United States - U2c1 | ecosystem: Environmental > Terrestrial > Soil > Riparian zone | place: USA: East River...
CGTTCGCGCGAAGGAACGCGGGCTGGCCCACAACGATTTGGGCGCCGCCTTTTCTCGCGATGACTCCGCCGCCCGTGGTCGAGGAGAAATCCTCGGCGTTGTCGAGGGAGGCCTTTCGCTCCCGAGCCGCCGCCACGATCGCCGAAGCGAGCGGATGTTCGCTCTGCTGTTCCGCCGATGCCGCGGCTGCGAGCAAATCACTTTCCGTGAGCCCGCCGGCGACGATGATCCTGGTCACGCGCGGTTTTCCTTCCGTTAGCGTCCCGGTTTTATCGACCACGAGCGTCGTGACTTTTTCCATCAACTCGAGCGCGCCCGCGTTCTTGACCAAAACTCCGGCGTGCGCACCGCGGCCCACGCCCACCATGATCGACATCGGCGTCGCCAAACCGAGCGCGCACGGGCAGGCGATGATCAGGACGGCGACGGCGTTCACGATCGCATGGGCGAGCCGCGGTTCGGGGCCGAGCCAAAGCCATACGACAAATGTGACGAATGCGACGAATAGGACTGCCGGCACGAAATACCCAGCGACCTTGTCCGCGAGCCGCTGGATCGGCGCGCGGCTGCGTTGCGCTTCGGAAACCATCCGCACGATTTGCGCGAGAACGGTCTCGTCGCCGACGCGCTCGGCTTCCATCACGAAGCTGCCGGTGTTGTTCAATGTCCCGCCGATCACCTTGTCGCCCACGCTTTTTTCGGCGGGCAACGCTTCGCCGGTGATCATCGATTCGTTCACCGTCGTGTGGCCTTCGAGCAGAATTCCATCGACCGGAATTTTCTCGCCCGGACGAACGCGGAGGCGATCTCCGGTTTTCACTTCCGCCAGCGAAACATCCTGTTCCTCGCCATTACGGACGAGACGCGCCGTGGGCGGCGTGAGATCGAGCAGGCTGCGGATGGCCTTTCCGGTCCCCCGCCGCGCGCGCAATTCGAGGACCTGGCCCACCAGAACCAGAACGGTAATCATCGCTGCCGCCTCAAAATACAGGCCAGGCTTCTCGTGATGCGCCATCGCGGGCGGAAACAAACCCGGGAAGAAAAGCGCGACGCAACTGTAGAGCCAGGCGACGCCAACGCCGATGGCGATAAGGGTAAACATGTTGAGATTCCGGCTCAGGATCGAGCGCCAGCCGCGGACGAAGAACGGCCAGCCAGCCCACAGGACCACCGGCGTAGTGAGCGCGAACTGGATCCAGCGCGACGCGTCGCCGGAGAACCAGGCCGGTGCATGCGGAATCAGATGCGACATCGCCAGGAAAAAAACCGGCAAGGTGAGCGCGGCGCCGATCCAGAACCGGCGGGTCATGTCGGTTAATTCCGAATCGTCTTCCGCGGTCGCCGCCGAGATGGTTTTCGGCTCCAGCGCCATTCCGCAAATCGGACAGGCGCCCGGTTTATCCCGCTCGACTTCGGGATGCATCGGGCAGGTGTAGATCATCGCGATGCCACTATAGCGCACCCGAATGCATGTCATCCCGAGGCAGGCGCAGCGCGCCGAGGGACCTCGCAGTCGCAGGAACCGCTTCCGCGAAAGGCCAAGCATATCGCGCAGCTCACGCGGCGCCTTTCGCGGTAGCGATTGAGCGTTTGAGAGGTCCCTCGGCGCGCTGCGCCTGCCTCGGGATGACACCGCTTTTGTTACGTCGCACAGCTACTCGCTTTTCGACGGAGTTCGCCCGAACTTTCCCACAAATGCGCACCACCTTTCGCGACCGCACGGAAGCAGGCCAGTTGCTCGCGGAGCGATTACGCACCTACGAGCGGCATCCGAACGCGATCGTTCTGGCGCTGCCGCGCGGCGGTCTCCCGGTTGGGTTCGAGATCGCGAGCAGGCTCGAGTTGCCGCTCGATGTTTTCGTGGTGCGCAAACTGGGCGTGCCGGGCCAGCGTGAACTGGCCATGGGTGCGATCGCTTCGGGCGGTGTTCGCGTTCTGAATGAAGATGTTCTTCGCTTCATGCCGCACGCCGCCGCCGCGGTCGCTGCTGTGACGACAGAGGAAGCGCGCGAAGTCGACCGCCGTGAGCGCGATTACCGGCAGGACCGGTCGGCGCCGGAGCTGAGCGGGCGCGTGCTGATCCTGGTGGATGACGGCCTTGCGACCGGCGCGACGATGCTGGCGGCGATCGCGGCGTTGCGCCAAAAAAATCCGGCGAAAATCGTAGTGGCGGTTCCCGTTTGTCCGCCGGAAACGCTCGCTGAGGTCGAGCGCACGGCGGACGAAACGGTGATTCTATTTGCCCCGGATTGGTTCCGTGGCGTCGGACAGTTCTACGAGGATTTCGCGCAGGTTAGCGATGAGACTGTGCGCCTTTTGCTCGCGCGCGCCGCGGAAAGGAACTAAACGAACGTCCGCATGCTATCGTCCCACCGACTTCCTTCCTCCTCGTTCCCAAACTCTGTTGCCACGGCTGCGAAACGGAGTTTCGAAGACAAGTGCGTTCCCAAACAGAGTTTGGGAACGAGGAGCCGCAGGCGAGGCTTTGCAGTTCTTGTTCTCCTGGTCCTCATTTGCGCGAGAGCATGGGGCGCTGACGACAGCGCGCAGGAAAAACGCTTTCTGTCGAATACGCGTCAGCTCGTCTTCGAAGGGAAACGGAGCGGTGAAGCTTACTTTTCGCCAGATGGGAAGAAGCTAATTTTCCAGAGCGAACGCGAACCGGAGAATCCGTTTTACCAGCAATACATTTTCGATCTGGAAACGGGCGAGACGAAGCGCGTTTCGCCGGGCACGGGGAAAACGACGTGCGGGTTTTTCCAGCCGGGGACTAATCGCGTCCTGTTCGCTTCGACTCACGCCGATCCGGAGGCGGCGGCGAAACAAAAAGCGGAGCTGGAATTTCGCGCGAGCGGAAAACAACGGCGCTACGCCTGGGATTACGATGCGACCTTCGACATTTTCTCGGCGAAACAGGACGGAAGCGATCTCGTTAACCTAACGCATTCGCCGGGCTACGACGCGGAAGGTTCTTATTCGCCCGACGGAAAGCAGATCGTTTTCTGTTCGCTACGCGCCGCGTTTCCTCTCGAAAAACTTCCGAAGGATCAGCGGGATCGTTACGAAAAAGACGCCTCCTGGTTTGGCGACATCTACATTATGAACGCGGATGGCTCGAACGTCCGCCGCCTGACGACCGAGCCAGGTTACGATGGCGGCCCGTTCTTTTCGCCGGACGGATCACGAATCGTGTGGCGCCATTTCGATGAGAGCGGAGTGATCGCGAATATCTGGACGATGAAACTCGACGGCTCGGACAAGCGGCGCGTGACGGATTTCAAATCGATGTCGTGGGCGCCGTTTTATCATCCGAGCGGCGATTACTTCATCTTCACGTCGAACAAGCTCGGGTTCGAAAACTTCGAGTTGTTCCTCGTCGACGCGAAGGGCGAACACGAGCCGGTGCGGGTGACATTCACGGCGGGGTTCGATGGCCTCCCGGTCTTTTCGCCCGATGGGAAAAAACTTTGCTGGACGAGCGGGCGAACGAGTGACGGCAAGTCGCAGTTGTTCCTCGCGGATTGGAATGACGCGGCGGCAAGAGAAGCGCTCCAAGCGGCGCCGAGGCAGGGGCAGACTGCGGCGGTTTCGCCGCCGGCGGCGGCCGGGATCAGCGATCCCGGCTACAGCGCGGAGATCCGAGCGGAGGATTTGCGGAAGGAAATCGAATGGCTGGCGGATGAAAAACGCGAAGGGCGCATGACGGGGAGCGCAGGCGCGCAGGAAACGGCGAAGTGGCTGGCGGATTATTTCCAGCGAGCAGGACTGAAATCGTTCGCGGAGAATTACGCGCTGCCGTTCCAGTTCAACGCGGGGGAGCGTGTTCTCGCGGAGAAAACACGGCTCGAGATTTCGGCGGGCGACGCAAAGTCGTCGGCGGTCGCGCTGGACGCGGACTTTCGTCCCCTCGCCTTCAGTGAGAATGGCGAAGCGAACAGCGATGTCGTGTTCGCCGGCTACGGGCTGGTGGTGCCGGGCGAAGGAGCTGTGCGTTACGATTCCTACGCCGGCCTCGACGTGAAGGATAAGGTCGTGCTGATCTTTCGTTACGTGCCGGAAGGCGTCGACCCGGCGCGGCGGGCGCAGCTGAATCGTTATTCCGGCCTGCGTTACAAGACGATGCTGGCGCGCGAGCGCGGCGCGAAAGGGGTCCTCGTCGTGACCGGACCGAATTCGCCGAATGCAGGCCAGCTTCTTTCGCTCAGCAACGACAACACGAACGCGGGCAGTGGCATCGTCGCGGCATCGATCAACGGCGCGACAGCAGACTCGCTCCTGGCGCCGAGCGGGAAGAGCTTGAAAGAACTGCAGACGGCGCTCGACCAGGAAAATCCGCATGCGGAAGGCGGTTTCGTTTTGCCAAAAGTGAAAGTAAAACTCGCCTGCGGCATCGAGCATTTGAAGAAAACCGACGCGGACATTGTCGCGTATCTGCCGCCGGCCGCTGGCAGCGACGAATACGTTCTCGTCGGCGCGCATTACGATCATCTCGGCCGCGGCGGGACCAGCTCGCTCGAGCGGGCCGGCGAGGAAAACAAGGTTCACCCGGGCGCGGACGACAATGCCTCAGGCACCGGTTGGGTGATGGAATTGGCTGCGTCGCTGGCGAAGGAGCGCGCAGAGCGTCCGGAAAAATTCCGACGCGGCGTGATCTTCGCCTGCTGGTCCGGCGAAGAGATCGGGATCATAGGCTCGGCCGCTTTCTGCGAGCATCCGCCCGTGCCGCTGAACAAAATCGTCGCCTATGTGAATGCCGACATGGTGGGCCGCCTGCGCGAGAACAAACTGACATTGCAGGGCGTGGGCTCCTCGCACGCGTGGCGGAAGCTCATTGAAAAGCGAAACGTCGCCGCCGGTTTTAGCCTGACGTTGCAGGACGATCCCTATCTTCCGACCGACGTCACGAGTTTCTATCCGAAAAATATCCCCGTGCTGAATTTCTTCACCGGTGCGCACGAAGATTATCACCGGCCGACCGACACCGCGGAGAAAATCAATTACGAGGGACTGGAGCGGATCGCGAAATTCTCGCAACAGATCGTGCTCGATCTCGCGGAAAGTGCTGACCGCCCTGACCTGGCGAAAGTAGAGCGCACCGCCCAGGAAGCCGGCGGACGCGAAACGTTGCGCGCCTATCTCGGGACGATCCCGGATTACACGACGGACGTGAAAGGCGTGAAGCTCAGCGGCGTCCGCGGCGCGAGCCCGGCGGAGAAAGCGGGATTGAAAGGCGGCGACGTGATCGTCGAGTTCGCCGGCCAGAAGATCGCGAATATTTACGATTACACCTACGCGCTGGACGCGGTGAAGATCGGGCAGCCGGTGCAAGTGGTGATCGAGCGCGATGGAAAACGCATGACGCTCACGGTCACCCCCGAAGCGCGGAAGTGATGCATGTCATCCCGAGGCAGGCGAAGCGCGCCGAGGGACCTCTCAGTCGAGGAACAAATCACCCAAGTCCGCTTGCGCGATCCACGCAGATCGGTGTGCCGAAGATGCAGGAATGGGTTTGGGTAACGCCACAGCGCTTGAGAGCTCCCTCGGCGCGCTTCGCCAGCCTCGGGATGACACGCCTTTCTTCACCGTGCCAGGAGAGGTGTGGCACCACGAATCCGCCACCAACGGGATGAATCATTTGACCTCCGCGTTATGGTCGCGGTGTGAAATCGGCCATTCTCTTCCGCACCGTAATCCTTCTGGTTTGCTCAAACGCGTTCATGACCTTCGCCTGGTATTCGCACCTGCGAAATTGGAATGACAAAAGGTGGTTCGTCGCTGCCTTATTGAGCTGGGGGATCGCACTTTTCGAATATCTGTTTCAAGTACCGGCGAACCGGATCGGCTATCAGGCGTTGAGTCTGGCGCAACTAAAAGTGCTTCAGGAAATCATCACGCTCGCGGTCTTCGCGCCGTTCGCCATTTTCTACATGCAGCAGCCGATCAAACTCGACTATCTCTGGTCCGGGCTCTGCCTGGCCGGCGCGGCGTATTTCATGTTCCGCTCCTAAGTTCACCCGCCTGCCATCGATGTTTTCGCTCCGTCATTTCGTTCTGACTGGGGCGATCTGCGTTGCCATCACTCGGCTCGTTGCCGCAGAGGACACATCGGCGCTGTATCGGCAGGCCCAGGAATTGATGCGCCGGGAACAATTTGCCGCTGCCATTCCAATCCTGGAAAAATGCGTGGCCGCGGAACCGCGCAATTCGAAATTCCACCAATGGCTCGGACGCGCGCTCGGGCTTGAGGCGGCGCGGAACGGAATCGTGAGCGGCGCGATGAGCGTTCGCAAAGTCCGGGCCGAGCTCGAGAAAGCAATCGAGTTGGATCCGCTCAACCTCGAGGCGCGCCAGGACATTGCGATCATGTATCGGGCGATACCGGGTTTCCTCGGCGGGAGCAACGCGAAAGCGGCAGAACAGATCGCCTTTATTCGGCGACACGATCCAGCGCTCGCCGAGCAGCTCAGCGGAGATTTTCTTGCGGCCGACAAGAAGTACGATGCGGCGGTCATCGCCTACAACGAATCGGCGAAGTTAAATCCCCGGGCCATAATCCACGTGCGGATTTCGCTGGTTCACCAGCAAAGAAAAGAATGGGAGAAAGCTTTCGCCGCGCTCGAACGCGCCCTTGCGTTCGACTCCGATAATCCCCTCGCCTTGTATCAGGTAGGCCGGACCGCCGCGTTGAGCGGCCAACAGCTTGATCGCGGAGAAAAGTGTTTGCGCACCTACATCGCGATGCCGGTGCGGGAAGAATTGGAGAATCCGTCGCTGGCTGCCGCGCACTTTCGCCTCGGCAACATTTTGGAAAAGAAGGGTTACCCCGCCGGCGCGCGCGAGGAGTACGAGACCGCGCTCCGGATCGATCCGAAACAAAAGCTGGCCCGCGAAGCGCTGGCGAAAATGAAGCGATAGAAAACAAGGCCCCCGCCAGATTTCTCCAGCGGGGGCCCGTTTAACTGCGAGCTGCCGTTACTTCGCGCAGCAGCCTGACTTGATGATCAGGCAGCAGCTCCCGCCGCCGCAGCAATCAGCCGAGCGCGAAGTCGCGCTGGCCGTGCCGACGAGCGCCAGGGCCGCTACAATCGCCAATAGGTATTTCATGGGAATCCTCCATTGAGTTTCCTTTCCGCACTCGTCCCGCAATCGCGGGGCGAGCCAACGCGATCTGGCAGAATCAGGCGCGCGGCGGAGGAACCGGAGGTCGCTGCGAGCGGCTGTGCTCGGAAGAGATGTAAGCGGCAAAAGTCTCGTCGCCGACCGGCGGATAAACGAACGGAGCGGCGAAGGTGGCGACCAGAGCGAGCCCAAGAGCGCAGAGAGCGCAACATTGTTGATCCTGGTCCGACTTCGGCGCGTGCCGGTCGCACTCGCGAGCCGCCGATTCCGTTTTCATCTTTGCGCAGCAGTCCGTCCTTTGGAGTTCCGGCACGAGTGGCTGCCGCGGGACCGCTGCAAAAGCGATCGAGCTAAGGAGAAGCAGGCAGAGCAGGCCTCGCAAAACAGAATCAACCCTCGTATAGCACCGCGAACGCACGCTTGAGTGACGTCGCAAAAATTAAGAGGATGTTCGAGTCGCAATGCCGGACCCAAATGATCCTCATCCAACTCCGAAGCCCTTCACCGAGGAGACGGTTATCGGCGATTACGAAATCAAGGGCGGGTGGCGTCGCGGCGATGAAGACGATGTCCGAGCCGCAATGCGGGACCCAAATGCTGCTCGTCCAACTTCGAAGCAGTTCGCGGCGAACACGGTTGTCGGTGATTACGAAATAATAGGAGAGCTGGGGCGGGGCGGCATGGGTATCGTTTACCGGGCCCGGCAAATTACGCTCAACCGCATCGTTGGCCTGAAGATGCTGACCGGCCACTACGGGCCGGACGAAACGACGCGGTTCCTGGCCGAAGCGGAAACCGCCGCCGGCCTCCATCACACCAACATCATCCAGATTTATGAAGTCGGTGAAATGGAGGGCGCACCGTTTTACTCGATGGAATATGTCGAGAGCGGTTCGCTGGCCGACCGGCTCCGCAGCGGACCGATTGAGGAACGACAAATAGCGGAGCTCTTGATCAGCGTCGCGCGCGCGCTGCACTTCGCGCATCGCAATGGCGTGGTCCATCGCGACATGAAGCCGGCGAATGTGTTGCTCGATCCGGAGGGCGTGCCGAAGGTCGCGGATTTCGGGATCGCGAAACGCCTCACTGCCGACAGCGCGCTCACCCTTTCCGGCGCGGTCATTGGCACGCCGACCTACATGGCGCCCGAACAGGCGAAGGGCACCAGCCGCGACGTGGGCGCCGCGGCGGATGTCTACTCGTTAGGCGCGATCCTTTACGAAATGCTCTCGGGCCGGCCGCCTTTCCTGCCGGAAGACAGCGAGACGGCGCTCACGGTCCGAGTAATCACCGAGGACGCGGTGTCGCCGGCCTTTTATCGGCCCGGCATTCCGCGGGACCTGGAAACGATCTGCCTGAAATGTCTCGAGAAAGAACCGCGCGATCGCTACGAGAGCGCGGCGGCGTTCGCGGAAGATTTGCGCCGCTATCTGGACGACGAATCGATCATGGCGCGGCCACCGACCACGGTGGTGCGGACCATCAAATGGATCCGGCGCCATCCGTGGCGTTTCGTTTCCCGGGCAGCGCTGGCCGCGGCCGCGATCGCCGGCGCGGTCTGGCTCTACGACTGGGAGTTCCATCGACGGCCGCACATCGAGTACGCCGGTGCAGTCGATTTCGTCAACGGCGGGCTGGATTCCGTCGTCGGGCTAAACAAAGAGCAAAGTTTGCATCGCCCGGCCAGCTTCCGCCTGACGCGGCGCGGAAGGAGCGGACAAATAATCCTGGTCGAAGTGTTAAACCCGCGCGGTCGTCCAGCGCAAATCCGGCGGCTCCTGCTCAACGAGCCGATTCCGATTTACATCGAGGGCATCACCGCCAGCCAGCCCTACACGGAGAAGGCCGCGGAAAGTTCCACGGTGGAAATGATTCATGACGACGAGGGCACGCGCGAAGTCGTCGCGCGCGACCGGAATGGAGTCGCAGTCTGGCGAGTAGTCTACGAACGGGCGATGGCGGCCGAGGCCGCGCAGCACATCGGCCGTGGCCACTTCGTCAACGTCCAGGGTTTCGATATAGCCCACAGCAACGGCGCGACCCACATGCGATTCGAGCGCGATGGCGCCGGACGCGACGCGAAGGTGCATTTCTTCAATGGCGCCGGGCAGGCCACGCCCAATGGGGAAGGCGCATACGGCTACCAGATCGAGCGCGATGGCGCGGGACGGATCGCGCGCGTGACCAATCTCGATCTCCAGGGCAAGCCGATGGCGAACCGGGCCGGCCTGGTCGGGTACACGTTGACGTGGGATGGGAATGGCCATGTGGTCCACGGCGAGAATCAGGATGCTGAGGGGAAACCGGTCGCAGTCAACGGCGTCGTCGCTACCGCCCTGGAATACGACAGCGGCGGTAACCTGAATCGGATCAGCCTGCTCGGCGAGGACGGCAAGCTGGCGCGCTACCATAACGATTGGGTCGTGCAGGAGCTTGGTTACAACCAATTCGGCGAACTGATCTCGCGAAAATATTTCAAGCTGGATGCTGACGGCAAACAAACAGCCCTCGGCGAATGGACGGCCAATTACGATGACCTGGGTTATCCGCGTGAAATCAGAATCACTGGCGCGCAGAGTTCCCGCACGCTTTTCCAGCACGATGAGCGCGGCAACCAGACGGAAGAAAAGCAGGTCGATGAGGCGGGCCAGGCGATCGTCAATGACAAAGGTTACGCCATCAAACGGATCAGTTATCACCTCGGGCCGGAAGGAATGCGTTGGGATGAGACTTATCACGACGCGGCGGGCAAGGCGACCTACTGCAAGGCCGGGTATCACCGGCTTTCGACGCAATTCGGTCCGACGGGCGCCCTGCGCCGGCAAACGATGGAGGAGCTCGACCACTCCCGGTTCCACTATCATCGCGACGTCGTCGATCCGGAGTACGATGCCTTCGGCCGCCAGCGACGGAGCGTTTATCGCTATGAAAACGAAAAGGGCGAACTCGCCCTGGATGCCGGGCTGTCGTGGGCCCAGGAAGAAGAGAATTACGATGACAATGGCCGCATTTTCCTGACCTGGAGACTCGGGTGTCCCGCCAGCGCCGGCGCGCCGGCGTTCAGCATCGACGCGGAATATCACAAGACGGGCGCGCTGAAACGCCGCGTCCGGCAGGCGTGCGATATGAATCGCAAACCGCTCGCTCTCACTTCGAACGGGATTGCCTCACACACGGAAGAAGAATTCGATCAGCTCGACCGGTGGGAGCGAATTTATGAGACGGGTTTTAACGAAAAAATCCTCGGCTTCAGCACCCGCGAAGCTAAATTTTCCGCAGGCACCTTTCAAAGCGTCACGCACAAGCGCAGCGACGGCAGCACGGTCGAAGCGGTCGGCGTTTTTATCGTCGAAGTCGCCGCGCAACAGGCGAAGGCGGCCGAGTTAATGCCGGGCGACCAGTTGCTCGAAGTGAATGGCGTCCCGGTGCGGAGCGCCTACGAGTTTGCCTCGAATTTTCCGGGTGGCTGGATCGAGGTCCTGCGCGATGGGATAAAACTGCGGATCGAAGGATTCGAAGCTGGCTCGCTCGGGGTCGCGCTCGAAGACCGCGTGGTGACGAACAAACCCTAGCGCGGATTCGTGTCATCCCGAGGCAGGCGCAGCGCGCCGAGGGACCTCTCAATCGCGGAGCAAATCACCCAAGTCCGCTTCCGCGATCCACGCAGATCGGCGTGGCGAATATTCTGGAAGTGGTTTGTGTGACGCCACAGCGTGCGTGAGATCCCTCGGCGCGCTTCGCCTGCCTCGGGATGACAACCCCTGCGGGCTTGACCCGCTCCCGGCAATTTGCCACTCATGCGTGGAGGGAATCATGGCCGAATCGTCCACTCCAACGCCCGGCGGCTCGCCACCGGCAAGAGATGAAGTCGAGCTGCTGGAAATTCTTCGGCTTCTCATCAAGTCGAAGAAAGCGCGCACCACGGCGGACTTGTTGAAATACGCGACCCAATACGGCGCGCCCGAGGCGGAGGAACGTCTGCGCTTGCTCGAGGCGGAAAACGTCCCGCTCGATCTGGCGTTCGACGCGGTTAGCGTCCAGTTGCGGATCATGGCGCACAAGCGCAACAGCGCATTGCTCGCCGAATGTCGCGGACAAAAAGTAGGATTGATCCTCCCCATGCCGCCTGACCTGGCGCAACTCTTCGTGCCGCTGACGGAAGTCAGTTTCCTTCTACCGGAAGAAGCGGCGCTGCATGGTCCGATGCATGAGCTGGCAGAGAACGCGATCAAAGGGTCTCGCGCCTGTCGCGCCAAAGCGCAGGAAATGCAGGCGCTCGTTTTCGAAGCGTTTCGCGAGGGTGGCGTTCTCTTCGTCGATGTCGCGGTGGCCGACGTCCTCGAGCCGAAAATGCTGCCGGCGGGCATTCGCCTCATCGCGCATCTCCGTCCCCATCGAAATCCGCGCGACGTCGCCATCGAGCCGGGCTCCGCCGTTTCTTTCATATGAGATTCGCCCCGCGCCTTTCCGTCTTCCTCGTCCTTTTCCTCTTCCTCTTCGGGACCAGTGCCGCCTTCGCCGCGGGCGCGTCAACCGCCCAGGAGCTGCCGCTCGATCCGAATTCCTGGCAGGCAAGTT
>Ga0193716_1001989_pt1 | contig 11693 bp, 10 predicted proteins | sample U2c1metaG_FD_145901 | JGI IMG/M metagenome (GOLD analysis project Ga0193716, IMG submission 145901) | Soil microbial communities from a riparian zone of the East river system, Colorado, United States - U2c1 | ecosystem: Environmental > Terrestrial > Soil > Riparian zone | place: USA: East River...
GGGACACTACCGCTTACGCACGGTGGCGCTATGTAGTAAGACAATAATCGTTCTCAATACTGGCTGATCGGTATTCTAACAGATTTCGACCTTTCGTTCTTGCTGCCACTTCCCTGCCAAAACCTCTCTACAAGCATATCGACGACTTAACTAGCAGCGCTGAAGCCCTTGTTTATTATTTATTTTTCTTCCGGGTCGCAGCGCATAGCACCATTGCTTTTTGGCATTTTCTGCGGAGAGTCTGCGATGGTTCGTATTTTAGAACGGCCCGCAGTGTCTCTGGATTAGGTGCCTTGGAATAAATGATCCGTGTAGAGCGTGTCGTTCCTGTTGGCTGACAAGTTCCGTCAGCCAAGTTGGCTGGAGTGCGATCCGGATTTGCTGGATTCTTGCTTTTCAACAGTTACCGTTTCCTCTGTATCTTGCTCTGGCGTGCTTTGCTATGTCTTTATTGCTGTCTCCTTCTTGTCGATCGAAAAGTTGTTCTTGTTTGGACTCAGATGGACATGAGATCTCCCTACCGCTCGCCTTACCCCAAGCATTTCCTTCACCTCCTGTGAGTACCTTTACCAGGCTGCGTCGTCGATTTTTCATATTTGTGGTTGGAATAGGAATCTCAAACGTCCGACCTCGGTTTCGAAGATATTGCTACCACCTTCTTGCTAGGTTCTGTCGTTGACATCGCACCGAATCCCGAGTCCAGCCACTCGTGTAACGATCAAGAATCAACGCAAGGGCACAAACAAGAGAGCCCCGACTACGTCGCCTGCAAGCATTTATTTGGATACGAAGGTGAAATCGCGACTCTGGAAGGCAATCATGCCCGGATTTCTCTGGACCTCGATACCTCCAAACATGCACTTGCTCGCGTTGAGGAAGAACATCCGCAGGAGCAAGTCTGTTCTCTTGCTGCACACTCGGCTCTCGGTGCGCAGCTGTTGGAAGCCTTGCAGTCTCAACTGTCGGTCCAGAGACGCATGAAAAACGAAAGCCCTGTCCGGGATGGACTCTTGGACTCACTCAGGACAATTCGCGCTCAATACGTCGAGGTGTCTCGGGCACTACGGGAGGAGTTGACGATCAATACCTCTGTAAATGCGGACCTTCGAGCGGAATGTGCTGCTCGTAAATTGGCCGAAGATGCGCTCGCAGATATTCTCCTGAAGAACTTTACCCTCGTCGAACAAAATAAATTGCTTGTTAGCCAGAATACCTCTCTGCAGAACGATACCTCTTTCTTGATCTCGAAGTTCGCTCCTGACCACTGGACACAACTTGTTTTGGAGGATAAGCTGCGTTCAGTTCGTACGGATGGCAAAGATGTTGGCAATCTGGACTGCCATTCGCACCACTTATCCATCTCCGAGACCCTTCATACACAACCTTTCCTGGTAGACACTCTCCTGCAGCCTCAGGGCATGATTGTTCTACCTGTGTCAATATCTCCGACGGCTGACTCTCGCTGCACAACTCTTAAGAGCCGGCTCATCACAGTTCAGGACGAACTTCACATCACTAAGTGTCGGCTTGCCGTCGCTGAACAACGGTGCGACACCCTGTCTGCAAAAGTTTCTTCGCTCCAAGCACACATCTCTACCTGTGTAGACGAGTGCGGTACGGCGTTAGAGGTCGAAAGAGAGCTGAGGTACGAAGTTGAAACGCGCGCCCATGAACTGCTCTGTGAAACGATGGCCCTCAAAGGTCGAACGAAGATCGCCGAGAGCGAATTTGACTGGAAAAGGACTTCGATCAGCCCGTGGAAGGAGGAAGGCGGTCACGTTTATCAAATGAGCAACATAACAGCAGCCATCCTCGAACGCTGTGACACCCTGGAGAAAGGGAATTTGAAACAGGACGATCTCATACGCGATATGTCAGAGAAACTTGCAAGTCACGAAGACCTTCAAACAGACGCCAAACAATTAAGGGATGATATCGCTCGCTACGATAAGTTAATGAAAGAGCTGCGGATGAAAGAGAAGGAGCGTTCAGTTGACAAGCGGCTGAGGACCAAAGCAGGAAAGGTATGCAATCTTTCCCTAAGACACTTCCAGCTGGTGATGGTGTCTTGCAGAGACTTGCTCAGAGAAAGAAGAGAACGCCCGTGAATGTCCAAGTAGACGATGTACGGTCGCCTGTACTACAAAGCCTTGCCAGTTTCTGCAAAATAGCTTCCTTGAAGCAAGTTGTGAGTGGTATGATCATCGTGCTGCCTCCCACGGCCAAGCCTAAACCTCTCGAAAACTCATGAGTCTTGGCAGTTGCGGCACCGACGTGCATCCGTGCCTATAGTCAAGGCTTTGGTTGGAGCTTTCCCAGTCTTGATCGTGCGACACGCTAGACGACTGTCGGCGGTACTGAGAGCATATTCGATGATGGAACTCAACAACCTTGTAAATCCGTCACGTTCTTTTTTCTCTGACTCTCAGCTGAGGGGGCCCTTTGTTTAATGCAGACGGGTGAACTTAGTGACGCTGGTATACTCAATCTGATGTGATTTTTAATTTTGCTGTCCAGAATCAATGCACACCGAAGAGGTTTTCTGTCCAGTGATAATCGAGATTTAGCTATGGTATATGATATTACAGAAGTCAAATGAGAGAGCTGACTACGAATAGCTGAGTGTACAATGAGGGTGAACTACCATGCCTTCCGAAGGTATTAGATTGCAGGTCAGTTGATAGTGGTTGTCTACATGAGTCCACGATGCAAAACGTAAATTCTTATATATTCTGACACAAAGTGCAGTTGATCGTGATAATATCACGGAAAATTGCAGCTGTAATGGAACTGTTATCAGGACGAAAAGAACACTGGAAACGAACGAGAAAAACGTACGCAAAGCGACCAGAGCGACCAGGAACGCGACCACGACGATATAGAACAACGTGTATTTGACGATCTGGTAGCAATGTCTCGTTAAATAGGTTCAGAAACGGCAAGTGTTTAGAATGCTCACAATCCACCTTCGTTGCCGCTTTTGTTTGACCGAGAACAACGGGGCACGTATTTGTTTTGACGGACGAAGCCAGACTGTCAATATAAACATGGCTTAGTAGGCGAGATCGGTGGGGTGTTGAGATGCACTTACACAGCATTGTAGAATGCATTCTGTCAATGAACGGAATTAAGACAGGGGGTGTCAATATTATCAACAGAACGTGACCCAATAAGAAGTCGCCACTCCAAAGGGACATCTCCACGATTTTGACAATGAATTCACGGGCTGGCTGCGACATAGCGGAATTACCTAGGCCCCTTCCGTACCATTTACCGGTCCACCAAGCACGGTTGGTTTCGTCGTGCTTGTATTCGCGAGAGAGGAACACAGCAATGAGAATCTTTTGGATAGCACGCTGAACGGCGATAATAGCGATGATTCCCAGAACTGCGTGCGAGGCATCCCAGAGCTCGAGGAACCACTGTGACAAAAAGAGTATTAGATAATGCACCTCAGCTCCAAAACGAAAATCTTACAAAGAACTCGAAAAATACGATAAGTCCGAACAAAGCCAGTAAATGCGCAGTTGCTGCCATGACAGAAGCGAACTTGATCCAGGACTCCAACATCGGCCCAAGGCACAGCGAGATGAAGAAAAGAGTCATAAGGACCGCGGCGTTCCACACGACCGGACCAATTGAAATGAGAGCAATACGGATCAGCGGGGAAGGGTTTTGATGACCATTACGATCGGGGAACGATTTCACGAACATGTAGGCAACGATGTATAGTGCCGCCATACATAATGGCCATAGGATTTCCGAGAAAATGACTGTTTTCCAGGTGGCACGAGCGACATCGCCGGAGAGCTTCTCCGAGGGGTGTCCGAGCTTCTTTTTCTTGTAGCCAGTGATCATAGTCCGCGAAAGACGGCAGTAGCCATACCAACTGCTGGCCTTCGTCCGTGAGTTGCCGCGTGACATCCACCGTAAGAATTCCCGATAATCGATGATGAAGTCGGTGAATGAGAACTGGTGCGGGTTGAAGAGGAAGGGTGCGATGCAGAGTGACAGGACGGAGAACCAGAAGTAAATCAAGTGTGGCATGTAGATCGACATAGTAGCATAGAGAAGGAGCAACAGGTTCCGCATCCCCATATAGATGCTGGGACCGGCAAATCGGGAGTAAAGTATGCTGAAGGATATGCGAGTAGTTGCAAACCCCCTGCCAGTGGCGATGTAGCGGGCACCACCGAATGTCAAATTGCTCAAGATGGCCTGCGAGTATATTTGCGTGGAGAAGACCTCGAAAATTGGAGAGAGCGAAAGGAAATGCTTCCCAAGACGAAGTAAAGCCTTTCCAGTACCACGCTCAACCAATTCTATAGAACACGAAAAGGGTAGGGAGTGAGAATATGCACAACATCATCAGAATGATACATACCTTGCAAAAAGAGTGGCAAGAATGCGATGAAGAACACCAAGAAGATTGAAATGATGCAACGCCTAATCCAGTCGAACACGGGAATAAGGTTGTAACAACCTGGTTGTCCTCCTATCACATTACCCTGCGAATCGACCTTACAAATGGCCAATTGCTTGTTGAGGGTACCGATATATAACACTAATGATGGGTCAGATCGGGAAGGCGTTGCAGTGAAGATGAGGACTCACTGGTGACCATGAAGACTTGAACCGAATAGATGACAAGGATGTTGTTGATGTGGAAGCCCGGGTGACCATAGTAAAATGTAAGGAATCGATCGATAGGCAGCTGCGTGCCCAGGTAGTAGTACTCTCGACTGAGCATTTGTTCACCCATACCCATACCAATCTTAGTCTGGAAATTCAGGATAGTGCCGAACCCAAGATCACGACCTTTACCACATTGATAATACTCCGAATGCTTGATACGACCCCCACGCCCAAAGGCGTTCATTCCAGCATAAATGTCCTCGTTGACGTGCAAACCTTTCTGCGCCTTCGAGACACCCCCACGAGTAGTCATGAACAGGCCGTTTAAGAAATCGGGATGACCGTAATGCAACTTTCCACCAATCCATGCTAGAGCGCGAGCAGTCATTGTGCCAAACGTTTGCTCCTTGCCCGCCGCAATATCTCCCAGGACACCAATATTCTCCGAGAAGATATATTCTCGGGTGCCAACGATGGCAACTGGGCATTTGTTGAACTCTTTGTGTCCCGATTGAGCATAAGGATTTTGGCTGGACATATGGTACTCCTCGAATTCGCCAAGGATGTTACGGATCTTCAGACATTCCTCCAAATAGTTGTCCTGATTGGCGTCGATGAGCTGCACGTATTCGCCACGATAAAAGATAATAGCGTGATTTTGGTTGTCAGATTTACCATCACCAAGAATTGGATTTCCAGGTAGTTCGATTCGGAATTTGGGCTTTCTCTTGCCCGTGGCTTCGTCGATCTCGGAGTGGCCGTCTATAAGAACCGAGAATATTCTCGGGTCTGGACTTTTGGTTCCAGTTTCCTCGTCCAGATATGCTATTTGCAGATCCGGATAAGCACGCAGTAAGAACTCGGCGTTCTCTTGTTCCTCTTTGTTGAATTTGGAGAAACGTTGCATGGAGATAGTAAACTTGAACTTCCTACGCGACATGCGTTCCAATTCCCGTTCCAACCTTTCCGTATTCCCACCGAACATGGAAACGATATCGGGATTCTCGACACGATAAAGCAATTTGATGGCTTTTGCGTAATTCATCATGCCAGAAACCGTGCGATAGAGGGTCTGCGCACGGAGGGACGCCCAGATACGCGTGCGAAGGGTGTACTCAGGGGAGGAAGTCTTGAAACCGATGCAATAGAAGGGTAAGTCGTCTGCCTTATGCGCTTCCTTTTCGGCGAAGCTCATCGCGCCACCATCGCCATCCGTTTCTTCTGCCAAGATTTTGGTGTCCTTGACGAAGTTGTCCCACTCGACAGGGTGTAACTGTTTCAAGTACTCCAGCAGTGTGACACGTGTATTCTGATCTTCCTCTCGAATGATTTCACGTAGACTCAGTAAAATCTTCTCCGAGTAATGCGGGACGAGTACGGTAAACGTAGGCATGGCATCGACAGGCAACGGCTCCGGGAGAGCAGTGGTGAGGGACGATGCAAAGAACGAGATACGACGTCCTGCCTCGCCACCGGGAGGGAAGAAGTCGCCCTTGAAGCCAGCCTGATTAGTGAAAAATGGTGGTGCGCGGAGAGTGCGACGTCCGTCCTGTCCATCAACTTGGTGATAGAGAAGCCGTTGAACATGGTCAATGGAAAGGAGATGTTCTCGGTACATGGAGATAATGACAGCATTCCATATTTGTGAGACAAGGACCTGTTCATGAAAAATGTTGTCCAGCTTTGATGAACTGCAAACTGCCAGCGAAACCACTGTACCTTGGGTTTATACTTGACCTCCATCTCCCCGGTCGCCAAAAGTTTCGCATAAATCCTCTTGGGCAGCCTGGTATAAATGTCTTTCCACGGTGTCCAAATGGACAATCCTAGAGAAAATGATCTTCCCACACTGAAAACGACATTCCAAATGATGTACCACAGATATGTGTCCAGGAAAAACAGGATCAAGTCCATGACATACATGATCGTGAGAGTGAAGGGAACCTGGTTGGTACAAAGCGTGTTGCCAAAGAACTTGTCGTTGCATCCTTGCACCTTGGTCCGTGCCATGACAGCAATAGGACTACTGAATGATGAGGTTAAAAAAAAGTACGACTCGGCGAATTTGCAGCCAAAGACAAGGCCCCAAAGCATGATGGATGCGGTTCGCGGGCCGCGTGCAAGGGGAGGGTAGGATGCTGTGAAGGTTTGCGAAGCCATATATTTGCGTGCTTTTCCCGCCACCCGGTCACCGAACATGCGACCGGAGGGAAGCAAACCAAATACCAGGGTCACTACGATGGATATGAAAAATTGTACAATACCGACGATTAATGGGATCTGCGTTTGAGCTGGACGATCATCCACGAGAGCGATGTAAAAAGTTGGGCCAGCCGTTAGAGCTAGAATTACGAGAAGGAACATAAACCGTGTGGTAAGGTGCCCTGCATTGTTCCACGTTGTCGGAATGTACATGAACTCTGCGATCGTCGCACAGATCATGATCAAGGTAGACACAGCACCACCAAGAGCGGTTGCAGACCATGTCATAGGGGCTGAAGGGAACTTCTTGTCATGAGGAGCGTAGACCCTAGGAGAGTTGAAGGCAGTGTAGAACCAAAAAACTGCTACATGTAGGATCCAGATACGATTGAAGTTGACCAAAAGATGTAAGACAGAACGCTTTTCGAAGTATGTCTTGAAGAATACGCGGTTCCAGTCGATGCGGCTGAACTTCATGAAACGCTGAGCTGGGGACACGTCAACGAGACGAGTCTGTAGACACAGTCAGCGTCATGGTTAGTTTATTGAGTTTCGAATACATACATTGTCTGAGAGGACGATCCTCGCAAGACCTTCGGGATACCAAAATAATTGATTGATATCGTCATACCCAATAATCTGTTCATGGTCCTTTTCCTTCCTAACGAATTTGCCATCCGACACTTCATAACCTTGATCGCGCATAAACCTATACAAAGGCGTAATAACAGCCTTGAGGTAAACGCCTTCCGGAACGGGGTCGACTCTATTCTGGCATTCGGGGCTGCGGTAATAGTCGTCCGCGCATTTGAAGATGAAGCACAAGCACTCTGGCACGAACCGGACATTGCCAGCTTCGCCCCAGCAGAGCAGGTACAACGCGATCTGTCTGAGCCGATCGTACTGGCTCATGTTGTTCATGGCATTACGCCATCGCTGCTGTGCGCTATCGAGCGACTTCGATCCCTTGGGGCCGCTTTTGACACTCTTAAGGCGCTGAAGACCAGGATTATTTGTCTGCCCGACGGCATCGTCAAGGTTTAGTTGGGCAGCAAAGTACCATTTACGGTAGTTGGCATGCTGACCGCCAATATAATCGGCGTGAAGTGTCAGGAGGGCTTGGTTGGGGGACATGCGGGAAGCTCGGGAGTCGAGAAGGTGCATTATGAAGTCAAACTGGGACAAATTAGTCAGCGCAGTTCAATCGGATATATAGAATGTCACTCACCATGTTGCGCATCGAGTCCCTCTGGAATCCAAACTTTTGTGTTAGATCAAGGAATATATCCTCAATTTCTTCAGTCGACATTGGGATCTGCCGATCGGACGACCAGGCCTGGTATTGCTCAGAGGTCGCTGGTTCCCCATAGTGATGCATAGTCGAGTGGGACTCGACGGACGCGGCATAACTGCGATGGCCATTATCTGAACCAGAGTCGCGACCTGGGTGATAATATGTTTGATAAGTGGTGCATTTATCTCTTCAATGGCGCTCACCACCGTCGTAAAATCCAGTAGCATCCGCTAGTCGAGTGGTACTGCCGTAGGGATCTCCCATTTCTGATTCAGTGCCATAATCTCGCCTGGACTGAGGGTACCCTGGGGGGTAAGCTTGCGGTGGTGGTGTAAAAGGATTAGGAAGGTCTACTCTTTGTTTAAAGGAATAGCCAGGATGAGCCATGGCGTTCACGGCAGTGAAAAGAGCGTAGGTGAGACAACAGACTAGTGTTGCGCCTGATAAGCGAAAAGTGATAGATCGTGAACGCCAGCAAGATTTGAGAGAGAAATGAGAGAATCCGAGTCGCAGTTACAATGGCTTTCCGAATTTGGCCGTGAGACCGTAACCATGCTTCCTCCACAAACGCCGGTCAACATTACATAATAAAATGGAGACAGATAGCCAGTGCCAGTTTTGAAATAGTAGTGACAGCCGCCCACGAGCTTGGCTTTGGGTCCATGAGTCGACCCATCATCCTGTGGGATACCCGGCGTCACACCAGCCAGACAAGTGATGAAGCTGGTACAACGATTTCAAAGTCAGTTCACCCTCCTACTGTCCACGTACAGGGTCCATACGAGTCGGAAACCGATGACCCTCGCGTTTACGTCCCGTCACTCCTGTATTTTGCGTTGAAATCTCTGTTTGAATATCCTGAGCAGATACACGCGCTGGGGCCTTTGCGTCTGCGATACCAGGTGCCTTCATCGTCACATTTGTATGATGTTCTTCGTGAACTCATACCCTGCTACGACCCAAGCGATCCTGACTTTAGTATAAATAGCGTGGATCCGCGTCTGTGGGCAACAATTGTCCAGGTCTTCTCTGACTTGCCGGATACCTTCAGGACGTATCGTATACCTCTTGCCGACAAGCACGTCCCACTCCTACAACAAATACCATCAACCCCCCATTTCTCCCTTATCACGATCCTGGAACTATCCGGGTGTCTCGAACTTACGGATGAGACCATAATCCAGCTCAAATGCCTCTCAGGCCTTTGTGCGTTAGATGCCAGTGGGACCGAGTTGAGCACTCATGGGCTAAAAAACCTTTCCAGGACATTGATGTGGTCTGAGGACGATAACGCGACCATAAAGGAACGAAGAGGTCCATGGGCGATTCGGATCCTCAACCTCCAAAATTGCATGAATATTGACAACGGAATATTTATCTGCCTTCCAAAATTCGTTCTTCTGAGTGTCATCGGTTAGTAAGCACTTGGTTTTTATGTTAGAGCTTTCTAAACGTTTTTACGTCTCTAGATCTCCGAGGGACGCGATGTAATCCTAACACATGCGATACAAAGACGTTCCGACCGAGCAGCAACAAATCATTCTTCCACCCATCGCCGCTGTCCTCCTCCCTCTTTGTTTTGTCTACCACCGCCCTTGGTGACTCCCCCGTATTCTCGTCTTCAAACTTGTACACCCTCCATATCACATCCCTCAACCACAGATCAGAACATCAATTTGGCTACTCGCCACTCTACGGAAGGAGGCAAGCACGTCCGAAACCACCAGTGAATATGCAGGATGCGTACGTTGTCCTCCCACCCTTGCAGTCCTACACCCAAGTCAAGAAAACGCATCCCCAGCCTGATGGACCCGACTTTGATATTAAGCCAAAAATCAAGGTAGGCAATTCACACACGCTGGAATGGAGGCGTCAACGAAGGGAGGAAATGGAAAATCATGAGAGGAACAAGGAAGCTTGGTATGAGAGAAACGATCAATGGGCACGGGATAGTGTCAGTGATTGGCCAGTAGGCTACGATGATCCGTATGGGGACGGAAATCCGCATTCTGGCATGGAAGAAGAAGGCATATCGAACGAGGATGAGGATGAGAGTGAAGATGATGACCTCGATGAGGACTCATCAGACGGGATGGAGTTTGACCAACCATCACTCCATACCAGACCACAGGCTGATGTTCCCACCTCGACACTGACAAGAAGAGCAAACTCGGTGCGTTTAACAATTTTCTCTCACCTTGCAATAAAATCCAGCAGCTCAGTGGGCTTTCTTGTTTCAGGACACTCGAGCTCAAGTTTCGGAGGGTATCCCGTCTGGTACTTCAGAATCCTCATCGGGAGGGCAGCCTTTAGCTTCCACCTCCCAATTATCTCATCCAGTTCCCGCAGACCGCCCGGTTGTGGTTTCTAACCTGTCTGGTGCACAAATTATAAACCGTGAATATCGACGCCGCCCACTGGTGCGGGCACAACTGAGTGACATCATCCGGAATCATCCTAATGACAATACCAACGATATATCAGAAAGACAGCTCACAATCTCGTCGTCAGATAATGCACACAGCAGTTCGGAGCTAACACGACAGATGGTGCGACCAGTGAGATCAACTCCATCCACCGTTCTAGATGTTCGACGCACGGAAAGACCAGAGGTTGTTCCGACGTCCCAACTTGGCCCTTCTCGATCGGCACCACCCACACTCGTTATACAGCCAGTCCTACCTGACGTCGATATTCGAACCTCTGTCGCATCAGAAGAAGCACGTATCTACGCAACTCGACAAGCGGCAGCCGCATTTTACCTCGATGCATCCGTCGGCACCTCTTCTTCCACCAATCGCATTCGGCAGAGACCGTCATATCTTCTATGCCAAAGTCGAGGTCGATCTGGTACTTCCCGCCCAGCAGACGAACAGCTGATGCTTTTCCGAGACCCACCTCCTTGGAGTATTTTGGAAGACACAAGAACTGCTGCTCCGGCCGATGATGCAAAAGGCAAGCAGCATGCTCTGGAGCGTGTTGCAGTTCTACGGTCGAGCACCACAGGCGCGGCAGGCATGAAGGAGCTCTTGCAGATGATCAAAAGGCGCAAATTATCGGAACCGAATTCTGCCACCAAACTGTCAAACCAGCCAAAGACATTGACAAACCCGATCCCAAGGAATCCTTTTCGCAAGCATACTGATGCTGAATATTTGGCGTATGCATCAGGACAGAGATCTTCTACATCGAGGCCGCCTTTGGCAACATTGTCTGCGCCCTCACAGTTGAACCTGGTGGCAGACGGCTCTGCTAAGCCATTCAAACGCACTTCTGATTTAATGGTGCCAGCCTTGCCTGAGGAATTGCGGCCCCCACAGGCCAAGGGTATTCTTGTGCCTGTCCAAATGTCCTCAGCACGCAAAGGGCAGTCATTGGATGATGATGATGGGCTTAATCAAGCATCGGTTAGCCGAACCGATGCAGCAAATGCCTCCCTGTCGAAGAATGTAGTTAGGAAGTCGAAGCCCGCGAATTTGGAACCGAAATTCAAATCTCAAGGTCCTCTTCCTAACTTATTGTATTCTGCTGCCAATCGTCCTGCGCCCAGTCAAAGTGCTCG
>Ga0193716_1001990_pt1 | contig 11689 bp, 12 predicted proteins | sample U2c1metaG_FD_145901 | JGI IMG/M metagenome (GOLD analysis project Ga0193716, IMG submission 145901) | Soil microbial communities from a riparian zone of the East river system, Colorado, United States - U2c1 | ecosystem: Environmental > Terrestrial > Soil > Riparian zone | place: USA: East River...
CTTCATCGGTCATTTCCACCAATTCTCTTTCGACAACGGCATGTTCCAATTGCTCGGACGTCATCGAGAGCAACGCGTTGGCCAACTTTTGCAGAGCCGCCAATTCCCGATCGTCGATGTGGGGGGGGGCACCGCTCACCACTTGGTCAGTGGATCTATTCGGAGGGTGACTTTGCTCCAGCCTTACTCAGGGACGCGGCAATATCGGACATGGAGCGGTAGAGAATAAATGGGTTGTCGACTGATGCGACGAAGCCCTGCCTTTGCCAAAAAAGCGCCGCCTCTTCGTCCAGCGCGTTCACCAGCAATGCGCGGCCACCCACTAAATTCGCACCTTCCACCGAGCGCATGAGCGCGTGGCGCAAAAGTCCCGTCCCGATACCCTTGCCCATCCAATCGCGATCCGTTGCCAGTTGGCCAAGCAAAAGGCATGGAAGCGGGTTTGGTGGCTGTCCCGTGCGAATAGACCGTGGCATGCCCGTCGGCGCAACGGCAGTCAGCGCAAGACCGTAGTAACCCACTACGCGGCCGTCATCATGGACAACCATGACGACGGTAAAGCCCTTTTTCTGGTTTGAAAGCGCTCGCGTTTTGAGCCACAGATCGAGTGCCGGCTTCCCGCAGGCGAATTGCGACACGTGGTGATCGGCAGTCAATAATTCGGGAGGGGATAGCGCCACCGGTCGAACTCAAGGTCGTTTGCTGCGCATCCCCCACGGTGACTTGCGCTTGAAGAGTTTTACCATCGCAGGAATTGGCTTCGCCGGCGCCGAAATGACAGTCATGAAGCGATCGAAGCCCTGCGGACTCATACGCAGCAGGGTGTTTTCCATCAGTACCGCCTCGGCTGCGCGTACCGCAGCCTCCCTTACAAATTCAGTCCGTGAATGGCCACGCAAATCAGCGGCGCGATCGATGATCGCGATGTCCTGTTCGGGCAAGCGCATCGACAATGGATATTCTTTCTTTTTTGCGGGGCTTCGCATCGGGAGTACCGTCAATCTTCTAGAATGGGAATACTATCCTACTGTAGCGCATTCTACAATACACGAGATTGCCCCTGCGTTGCCTCAGCGTCGCACGCTTCAGTTAGCGGCATATAGCCCCTTTTTTGTGCAGTTAGTGTTTACGAATGCCATCGTCCGGGCTCTTGGCCTTGAGATTTTTATATTCGGTATTGGACTGCAAAGTCGCCTCGAGGTGCGTTACATCGTCCAGGCTCACGTACCGGTTGCTTCTGATTCTGTCGGCGATATTGAACGCCGCCGGCGGAAATTTAAGATCTCGCGTACCACCGGCGCCAATGATCGCGCCCGTAAAATTGAGCTTGCGCAGATACAAGGCCTGAAATATGTACGCATATTTTTCATTAGCCGCGTTCGTGATATCCAGCTTATTCATGTCGTTGATCGCATGGATGCACTCATGGATTACTGCAGATTTGGTATACGCATCGGTTGGCTGATGGCGTAGCAATATCGCGTCAATGTCTTGCAGGTATTTAGCTTCAGACCCGCTTGGCAAATCGGCGGTGTTGCCGACGACAAAGGCGAGGACTTTTTGGTTCGCAATGAGCAATGCCAACCTTCGAAGCGAGCCCCCATCGTAAAACACCCCGCCAAAACTGAGAGTTATCTCTTGGGCCTCTCGACTGTAAAGTATGTCGTTGACCACCTCGCCCGCATCCTCATACGCATCTGCGAGGGCTTTGCGCTGACTTTTGTATTCGGCATCGGGGGTTTTCTGGCCCATCCTTCTTCCTTGCCTTGTCGCGATGTTGTGGAATTGTACTTAGCGCCGCGGACCGCTGGTTGCAATTTTAAGTTTTGATTTTTCGCGTCGAGTCAGTCAGTTGTGGCGTACTTTGCGGCCCCTGAGGGGCCGGGCCTGCGGCGGGCGCTGGCGCGGGCGCACTCAACCGGTTCAAAATGGCGGGAGACGTGCAGGACGAATCAAAAGCGATGCTAAGTTCGGGCGCATCCGGGCCGGTCATGGTGAAGCATTTTTGGCCTAGCTTTCGATTGAGCGGATCGAGAATTCCTCGTTGCACGGACGTTGCCGCTGACGCGGCTCCTCCGGATAATTGTGCATCGACGATGAGGTCGCTGTTCGGTGACGATGCCGCCGAGGCGTTGAGAACTGCGAGGCTGCTGTTCACTGCCAAGAGCAAGCTCGCTGCAGCATCCGTAGGCACGCTGACAAAGTTTAGCCGCACGGCCTTGGGCTTGAAATCAAAGTACTGCAAGAAAAAGTTTTTGTTGAACTCGGCGCCGATCAGCCGCCCGATGTCTTGGAGCGCGAGGTCCTGCGTCGCCCAGCTCTGTTTTTGCGGAACCTCCGTATTGTGATAAATCTCCTGGCCGCTGCTGGTGTCGATGGCGTTGATCGTCCACGCGGTTAGCGCGAACTTTTCGACGACTATTCCCGAGGCGGGCAATTTCGCTGCCAGGCGCTTGAAATGCACTTCGCCGTTTACTTTGAAATCAGGGGGCGGATTGGCGGTGGTTGCATCCACCACGGAAAAGCCAAACGAGTGGATCCGTTCCTTGAGCAGATTGGCGGCAACGTCCGATGGCGCGCCCTGTCCGGGTGTGTCCGAATCCTGAACGGTGACGGCGACGGCAATTCGCGGATCGCCGTTGTTGCGAATGAAATCGACCCGATCCTCATGCGAGATGCCGTTCAACGCCTTCTGAACTTCGCGCACGTTGACGTTTGCTGTCAGCGTTCCAACCAGACGACCGTCTTCGGTTCGCTGCGGAGTCGGCTGCTGCACGACAGCGGTGATGAAATCACCGCTGCGCGATAGCAGTTTGGCGCGAATCAAGCCGTAGTTGCCAATGAGCGAGGCCGGTTCGACGTACAAGGCCACCGCCTTTGCGACGACCTGCTGGCGCGCATCTTCCGTCATGGCTCGCTCGGCCGCGCCGGGTTCCTTGGCGGCAGCAGTATCCGCAGGATTCGCGACACCAACCGCTGTGATAAGAGTGCCCGACGTCGCGGGGGCCGGCAGCGGCGACTGTGCGGCTGAACTAGTGATAGGGACTTCGCGGTGCATCTGGGCCCGCCACCAATATGCCGCTGCAGCGGCTACGACCAGCACCAGTACGCCCAACATGGCAAACAGAGCGCGCGGCGAGAGTGCTCTGGATCCCGGTGGCGGTGGAATCGACGTCGGTGCGTGCATTGCGGGGGGCGGCGCAATGCCCGCAGGTCTGATCAGGGTGCTCGCGGCGGAAGCGCCTGCAGGTGCAGCAGGGATAGCATTCGATGATCCTAAAGAGAGGAGCGCTTGTTTGAATTCGGCGGCAGTCTGAAACCGTTCGTCGGGCCTCTTCGCCATCGCCCGCGCCAACAAGTCGTCGTAGGCTTTGGGGACCTGCACATTCAATGCCGAGGGCGGCGAAGCGGTCTCGTTGAGTACCTTATGCATGATGGTCGTGTATGCGCCGGTAAACGCAACCTCGCCCGTCAAGAGTTCATAGAGCACGACTCCCGCAGAGTAAAGATCCGAACGACCATCGACCGTCTGCCCCATGAACTGCTCGGGCGACATGTAGCTCGGCGATCCCAGCACGGTTCCGACCTGAGTCAGGGTCGACGATTCGATGCGGGCGACTCCAAAATCGGCAACCTTAACCGTGCCGTTTTTAAGCAAAATAATATTCGCAGGCTTGATATCGCGATGCACCACGCCGTGTTCATGCGAGTACTCGAGCGCGTCGAGCAATTCGGTCATGATGCGCACTACTTCGACCATGGGAAAACGCTCGTGAGCCTCGAAGTAGTTCTCGAGCGAGCGGCCTTCGACGAATTCCATCGCAATGAACGCCGTGGTGTGCTCGGCGCCGGCCTCATCCTTCGTGCTCTCCTCGCCGTAGTCGTAGACGGCGATGATGTTCGGATGGCTCAAGCGGCCCGCGGCCTGCGCCTCGCGACGCAAACGAGTTAAGAGATTATCGGCTTGCGTCCCGTCGAAGAACTCATTGATAAAGGTTTTGAGGGCCACGCGACGGTCGATGTGAGGGTCGAACCCCTCATACACAATGCCCATGCCGCCGCGACCCACTTCGCGGCGTACTTGGTACTTACCAAGCTTTTCGGGCACGGGCCGTAATACGGCATTCATGGCGGTTACCTTTGGGCGCCTATTTGTACTTGTTATCGATGTCCCAGACGCTCTTTTGCACCAGCCGCTGCACCATCGTGTCCATCGAGATGCCTCCCGACGCGGCTCCCGATATGCCCGCGACCGAGGTCGACTTTGCACCAATCTCCATTTTCTCTTCCGTGTACCCCATGCCGATTTGTTCAGTGGTCTCCGCATCCAGCAGCTTGTAGCGCATGCCGATCACCCAAACTCCCGCCGCGGTGGATGTGTCCACTGAGCCGGCGACGGTACTGGCCGCGGCCGTCGCTTGGCTGGGCTTGCCGAAAATGCCGATCAGCGAACTCGCTACGCCGCCATTGAGACCCTTTTTCTCTTGGGCGACCGGCTCCGCCTTCAGAATGTCGAACCGTACCAAGTACTTGGTGGTCTTGAGCTTCCCCTTCTTCATGAGCTTGCGCGCCTCATCGGGATCGCCGGCGCCGTAGGCAAGCTGTATCTCGCTCATCATCGGTCCGAGGTCGGCGCGATCCAGAACTTTGAAGTTCGCCTTGCTCAGCTCGAGTTCGCCGAAGTCGGCGATATTGTTGGAGCTGAATTTTTGGCCGAACGATGCATTGTTGCTTTTGATTTCCCCGGGTATCACGACGAGCTGTGGGCCCGGCTTCGATGCATTGGTGTACACGACGTCCGTGTACATCGCACGGTCGGCCGCTGCGTTAGCCTTCGCCGAGGTGCTGCTGTTGGCGGTGGGTGAGGGACTTGACTGGGCGCCCCAAGTCGGCGGGGATTGGGCCCAGGAGGGAGCGGTGCCGACCCCGAGTAGGATAATAAAGAGTGGCACGGTTAATCGATTACGCATGATCTTCCCCTTAATGCTTTTGCTTTATGCCTGACTGTCTACAATAATCGCTCGCGAGCTGAGCGACCAAGCGATCGGCCTGCTCATTCACCAATGCCGCCGCCGTACGCAGCATGTCGCTGCCGGAATACGAATCCGTGTGAGCGCCGACCTGCGATACGGTGCGCCCGTCGAGCCCCGACAAGGTCATGTCGATGTTCACGGCGACTTCATTGACCTGAACGATCGCATTGACGCCCGCGCGACTGCTGATGGTGCCGCTCAGAACGAAATTCGCCCCGAGCTTTTTCGACGCGGCCAGCGCGGCGTCTGGATCATTCTTAAAATACGCATCGATCTCTGCCTGGGCGATGCTCGCCTTGATCTGTTGCGGCGTATAGATCATGAACCCCAAGCCTCGCAATCGGTTGTCGATGATCTGCAGCAGCGGCTGAAATCGGTCTTGCGCAGTCAACCATTGATCGCCCTGTTGTTCACCCATGAGAAATAGTATGCGGCGGCTTTTCAGCCGGCTGCGGCAGGCATCGCTCACCGCCTCCGCGGCGGCAGTGTCCGACTGCGTGTCACTCGCTGAGTTTGGCGGCGGAAAATGGAATGTGTCCTGACCCGCTCGTATTGTCCCCGGCCCGATTATGATGGCAGCGGTGATGAACATGTAGAGACAGGAGCGAACATAGATCCCGAACCAACGGCGATTTCGGCCTTGGACTTGGCCTTGGCGTGGATCATGATGCTGCCTTGCTCGCATGAAAATTGACTCCCTTGACACAGTATCGTCGGTTTTCAAGGCCGCGGGTACTCCATTAGAACGGCCGTCGCAGACATAGCGTCTGCGATATGCCCGTTGGGGTTGCGGGCAGACCTGATGGGCCGAGGGGGGGTCTACCGCGTTGTCAGCCATCGCGGCATTTGGCGGCAAAGTTGGAAGCGCGCCGTCCGGTGCGCTATTGTCCTCAAAATGCCCGGACACCGAAGGGCAGGGGAGCCCCTGTAAACATGAGCCGACCGACCGTTAAGGAAGTCAACTATGTTGATTTCAAACGCATCCTGGAGCAGGCGATGGCGGCGGGCACGCGGCTGGAGAAATCCGACAAGGACCGCTGGTCAACCTACGTCACCCAACACGGAGTCAAAGAGGCTGGATTCATGGCCTATGCGAGAAGCCACTCCGAGTCGTTGAAACCAGTCATCGTCGACGAACCGGGGCCGAACGGCGGCTATTATTTGTTTTCCGAGCGAGACGAAGTGTGCGTGAAATGGATCCCGAGAGCCGAGTAGTCACTTAAGGACCTCGCCATGGCTGCATCGCGAAGAATCACCCTGCACTCGGTCCTGGGGCCCGATCAGCTCATGATCAAGGATGCCACGGTGCGGGAAGAACTCGGCCGCATGAGCGTCATGGATCTGGATCTCCTGAGCCCCGATGAAAACCTTGCCCTTGATGATCTGCTCGGTCGCGGTTTTTCGGTCGAGCTGGTGCTCGACGGCGACAAGTCCCGCTTTTTTCACGGCATTGTCGCCGAGTGCTCGCAAATTGGTCGATTGGGCCGCTACGCGCGCTATTCTGCAAAAGTCGTTCCCTGGCTATGGTTCCTGACCCGAACCAGCGACTGCCGGATTTTCCAACAAAAGAGCGTGCCCGACATCATCAAGTCGGTGTTTCGCGAACACGGCACCTCGGATTTCGAGGATTCCTTGAGCGGCAGCTACTCCCCGCGCGATTACTGCGTGCAGTACATGGAAACCGACTTCGACTTCGTGAGCCGGCTCATGGAGGAAGAGGGTATTTACTACTTTTTCAAACACGAGCAGGACAAGGATACCCTCGTGATGTGCGACGGCGCCGGCGCCCATAGTGCGACGCCCGGATGCGAAAGCGTTTCGTACTATCCGCCATCGGAAAATGTTAAGCGCGCAGAGGACACCATCGATCACTGGCTGCTCTCGCACTCCATGCAGAGTGGCAAGCTGACGCACACCGACTTTGATTTCATCAAGCCTCGCACCTCCTTGCTGGCGCAGCACGCCGCTGCGGGCACCTACCCGAAAGGCGACGCCGAAGTCTTTGCCTATCCGGGCGGCTATCTGGTTGTCGGTGATGGCAGCAAATACGCGCAACGCCGGCTCGAAGCTCTGCAGCAACAGCACGAACGCGCCGTCGGATCGGGAAACGTGCGCGCCCTTGCGGTGGGTGCGCTATTTACGTTGGAGAATTATCCGCGCGACGATCAAAATCGCGAATACCTCGTGGTTTCCTCGATTCATCATTTCGGCGGCATGGACTTCGAGTCGGGCGTTTCGCACGCCTCGGCCGATGTCACGGTTACCTTCGAAGCCATACCGAGCAAGCAGCCCTATCGGTCGTTGTCCACGACGCGCCGTGCGCGAGTTGCTGGCCCGCAGACCGCCATCGTCGTCGGCAAGGCCGGCGAGGAGATTTACACCGATAAGTATGGCCGCGTGAAAGTCCAGTTTCATTGGGACCGCGTCGGCAAGCGCGATGAGAACAGCTCCTGCTGGGTGCGCGTCAGTCAGGCATGGGCCGGCAAGAACTGGGGTTCGATCCACATCCCGCGGATCGGACAAGAGGTCATTGTCAGTTTTCTGGAAGGCGATCCGGACCGCCCGATCATCACCGGCCGCGTTTATAACGCCGCCGAAATGCCACCTTACGACTTACCCGCGAATCAGACACAAAGCGGCATCAAGAGCCGCAGCAGCAAAGGCGGTTCGCCCGCTAACTTCAACGAGATCCGCTTCGAAGACAAGATGGGATCGGAGATGCTGACGATCCATGCGGAGAAGGATCAAGACATTTCTGTCGAGAATGATGAAAGCCATTCAGTGGGGCACGATCGAACCAAGACCATCGCTCATGATGAGACGACCAAGGTTGGGAATAATCGGACGGAGACGGTCGGCAATAATGAGCAGATCACCATCGGCGTGAATCGAACCGAGAAGGTTGGGTCGAATGAAACCATCACCATTGGGTCGAATCGCACGATAAGTGTGGGAAAGAACGAATCGGCCACTGTTGCGTTGATGCGGACGCACACGGTAGGGATCAACGAGGCCATTACGGTGGGCGCGGCGCAAGAGATTACGGTCGGGGCCGCGCAGACGATCAGCGTCGGAGCGGTGCAGGCGGTAACGGTTGGAGCGAATCAGACGGTCAATGTCGGAGCGAATCAAACGGTCAGTATCGGAGCGAATCGTTCCGTCACTGCCGGCAGTAAACAGACAGTCAGTGTTGGGGCTGCGGCTTCGATGAGTGTGGGCGCGGATGAAGCGCGGTCGGTGACAGGCGGCCGCACGACGAGTATCGGCAAGGATGACAACTTGAGCGTGGGAAAGAATCTCACCATAACTGCGGCAGACTCGATCACGATCACAACTGGATCGGCGAGTATCTCGATGAACAAAGACGGCACGATTACCATTAAAGGGAAAGACATCACGCTTGACGGTAGCGGCAAAGTGAATGTCAAAGCTTCAAGCGACATCGTCATGAAAGGTTCGAATATATTGCAAAACTAGGTCTATGCGACCGTCGGGAGTGAGCGATGAGCGATTTGGAACTCGATGAGGCACCATCCGAAACAACGTACGGCGACGCAGCGGACACTGAAACAGCCATTACAGAGACCCTTCCTCCCGTTTCTGCGAAATCCAATTCGGCAACATTGCGACTCGAATCGCCTGCAGGAGTCTCGGGCGTTCGCATTGGAATCTTAGTTGGAATAAAGAGCGAGGGCCGCACGCCACTGGTTGTTTATCCTGGTCAACCGGGGTCTGCGGCGATTCCAGCGCGCACCACGCTTGACCTGCACGGCATCCATATCGGTCGCTCAATCGTGCTGATGTTCGAGGACGGAGATCCGCAAAGTCCCATTATATTTGGCTGCCTCGTGCAGGAAGAAGCCTGTCCGTTTTCAGAACTGCCTGGCCAGGTGGAAATTGAGGCCGACGGCGAACGTCTAGTCGTTAGCGCCAGAGCGCAACTTGTACTTCGTTGCGGGAAGTCGAGCATCACTTTGACAAAGGCAGGCAAAGTGCTGATCAAAGGGGAATACGTTGAGACCTGCTCGACCGGCACGAACCGAATCAAAGGTGGTTCGGTTCAGATCAATTGATAACTAACACATGTGGTTAGTGCATAACGCTACGCCTTTTGCTGCGGAGCGTACCTGGGTGCAAGACAAGGACGCCAACAAGCTTTGGCTCGTGGTTGTTAAGGCAACTTTCGACGTTCAAACCGACGGCTCTTGCCGATTGTCTCCCGAGCAGTTGCCGGTTCTTCGAATGGGAGAGCCATCCGGTGAGCGTGGTAGAAGCAGCCTGGTGTACGACGCAGATCTTTCGGGCGTGAAACCTTGCACGGACGTCCTGCTTCGAGGAAGCGCATGGGCACCCAAAGGCGGACGCGCTGGCGCGGTAGATGTCAAAATGATGGTCGGTACGATCGACAAGCGTCTCCGAGTATTCGGTGAACGATATTGGGACCATGGCCTGGTTGGCGGCGCAACCATTTCGAGCCCGAAGGCTTTCGAGTCAATGCCTATCACATACGAGAGGGCATACGGCGGCTGGGACCGCTCGGCAACGGATCCGCTTGATCATAGAATGGAGAGTCGCAATCCGGTTGGGACCGGGTATGCACTCCGCGCCGAAAATTGCATAGGTAAGCATCTTCCAAATGTCGAACACCCAAACCACCTTATTGAGTCTTGGAGCGATCGACCATCGCCCGCGGGCCTCAATGCGATCGATTGCTCTTGGTCGCCAAGACGCGAGCTAGCGGGCACATACGATGCGAACTGGCAACAAACTCGTTTCCCTCTTTGGGCCGAGGATTTCGATGAGCACTACAATAATTCTGCTCCAATGGACCAGCAGGTCAACGGATTCCTGAGCGGTGGTGAACCCGTTGAACTTATCAACTTGTCGCCCGACGGTGCGCTCGCATTTAATTTACCTAGGATATACCTGGCTTTTCGGACGCGATTTGGCAGCGAGCGAGTAGAGCACGACGGGCAACTCTGTACGGTTATCTTGGAGCCAGACGCATCGCGAGTGATCATGACTTGGCAGAGCTCACTGGTCTGTAATCATCGAATGGATGAACTTGATGAGACCGTTATTCGAGAGACCAGCTATCTCCCGGGGTCAAGTCGATGAATTCTGAAAACAATGTGATTTCATGGTCCGCGCCAGCGGACCGAGACGTCTGTCTATGCGGAATTGGCGCCCGGACTCCTGTTGGGTTCAGTGCCGCGGCTTCCGCCGCGGCCGTAAGAGGAGCAATTTCTGCGATTGCGGCCCACCCAGTTTTCGTCGACAAAATTGGTGAGCCGATCGCGCTCGCGCAAGACGCTGCCCTCAACGCGGACATCGAGATCGGCAGCCGAATGGAGCAGATGGTAGAGTCGGCCATCGCCGAGGCGCTTGGCGAGAGTCTGATTGATCAGAGTGGTCCACAGATTCAGTGCTGGATTGGTCTACCGGAGCCGCGGCCAGGACTGCCGCCCGAGGTAGGCAGGTCGATCTCCTTGACCTTGTCGAATGCGTTTCGTATTGCGCCCACAGAGATTCATGTGCTTCCGCGAGGCCATGCCGCGGGTTTGATGGCGATGCAAGTGGCTGCTCAAAGAATTTCAAGCGGCGCGGCGGATCTCTGTGTAGCAGCGGGTGTTGATTCGTATCACGATATTGCCACGCTGAAATGGCTCGACCTGAACGGCAGGTTGATGTCATCCAAGAATCGCAACGGATATCCGCCCAGCGAAGGTGCCGGAGCTTGTGTGCTTGCTTCGCGTTCGACCGCCGATCGCTATGGCTTGGCAATTCTGGCGCTCGTAACGGCGGCTACCACATGCATGGAACCTCACGCCATCCAGAGTGGGGAGGTATGCCTCGGCGAAGGACTGACTGCAGCGCTAAAAGAGGTCTCTTCTTCGCTGCAGTTGCCCAAGGAAGCGATTAGCGCCACTTACTGCGATCTGAATGGTGAGCGGTATCGCAACGAGGAGTTTCTTTACACATTGCTTCGTGTGCAAAGTGCCTTCGTGAACGCCAGTGATTACATCTGTCCCGCGGATTGCTGGGGCGATGTCGGCGCAGCTTCAGGTCCGCTGTTCGCTTGTTTGGCCGTCGCCTCGGGCGAACGTGGGTACGCAAAGGGACTTCGGCCGATCTTGTGGGCGGGCTCCGATAGCGGGCATCGAACTGCCGTACTCTTGAAACTCGGCGACGAATCGTAGGAGGGCACCCGAAATGATCACGGTTGGAGTCAATCCTCCCAAGACCCCGGTGACAGAAGGCAGCAACGACGTGTCGGCAGCGACAGTACCAAATGTTTGCAAGATGCCAGGCCCACCGGCGCCATTCATTCCGACGCCACTGCCCAATATCGGTCAGTCGTCCGATCGCCTCGGCGATGGAACTACCACAGTCAAAATTGGCGGAAATAAGGTCGCAATCAAAGGCTCACATTACATGAGTCAACCTTCTCCCGACGTTGCGAGCCAAGGTACCGGTGGCGGCATCGTGTCTTCGACCGTGCAAGGCAAGACGGAATTCGTCGCACCAGGATCGATGAATGTAAAGGCCGAAGGCAAGAACATCCAGCTTTTGGGCGACGCGATGACCAATAATGGGAGCTAATGCCGCTACGCCAGCCAACGTTCAACCGGCCGAAAAGGTTGAGCTCGGCTGCG
>Ga0193716_1001991_pt1 | contig 11679 bp, 10 predicted proteins | sample U2c1metaG_FD_145901 | JGI IMG/M metagenome (GOLD analysis project Ga0193716, IMG submission 145901) | Soil microbial communities from a riparian zone of the East river system, Colorado, United States - U2c1 | ecosystem: Environmental > Terrestrial > Soil > Riparian zone | place: USA: East River...
CAGGGGTAATCTATCGCCACCGTGGTGACCCGGTAACTGTCAAAACTACTAGCGGGTCGACGGAAAATAATCTTAGCCTCACGGGATTAACCCGGGGGTGTGGCAACGATTCAGGAGAAAATGTGCTATTTGGAGTTGGTCAGCCATACGATTCTTGACGTTTGGTGTAGTGACCCCTGCTTCGAGTCGTTATGCGCTTTGGAACAGTTGCACGCACTTTTTCCGATGCTTCCGGAGTCCGCAGATTTTCCAGTGGAGGGCAGAGGGAGAAGACCTTAAGGTACTTCTCCTGGATGCTACCTCATTGGTGCCGAATAAAACGATCAGGACAGCAGTTCCGCAGCCAGGCCTATTTATCGAGTAGGGGACCAGGCCACTAGATATCGTTGTTCAATACTGAGAGTTTTAATAGGTGACTCGCTCGTGCGATGGACCTACAGTCAGTTCAGATCATACGGAATACTAAAAGGATGGAAGCGTTATGAGCCAAAGCAAATTCAGCCCTGCTTCTCTCGGAATCCTGTCGCTTGGGGTACTGGTCTTGATGAGCACAGCGCTCCTTGCCCAAAACGTCAAGGTCAAAGGTTTGATAAAGGGACGGAGCGGCCCCACCATTATCTTGCAGACTTCGGATACACCGAAGCTCATCGTCCTGCTAACGGAGAGTACTCAGGTGAACCAGGTAAAAGGAGTCTTAAAGGCTCGCAAAAAGGAGATGTCTATGGCCGCCCTCATCCCAGGCCTTGCCGTTGAAGTGGAGGGCTCTTACGGCACGGAAACTCATCTGGTTGCGACTTCCGTCAAGTTCAAAGGTAGCGATCTGGAAAGGGCTCGGGCCATCGAGGCTGGTATGAATGAGACGGCGGCGCAGACGCAGCAGAACGAAGCTGAATTGGCGAAGCAGAACGAAGCGCTGCAACAACAGCAGCAGCAACTGACGGAAGAGCAGAAAAAGGTCGCCGCCAACAAGGCCTCGATTGCCGCGAATACCGCACGCTTTGGCCAACTGAACGATTACTACATCATGGATCAGGTAACGGTTTACTTCGGCAATGGCAAAGTCAATCTTGACCCAAAGGATAAAGCTCCCCTCCAGGCATTGGCGGACAAAGCCAAGACCACAAATGGCTACATGATCGAGATAAAAGGCTATGCTTCGACCACGGGCAGTGTTGCTGGCAACCAGAAGCTAAGTGAAGAACGCGCCCACAATGTAGCTAATTTCATGCTGCAGCAGGGTCATGTTCCCCTGACCAACATGCTGGCACCAGGCGCGATGGGAGCGAGCAGTCAAGTTGCGACTGACAAAACGGTTGAAGGTGAGGCGCAGAATCGGCGCGTCGTGGTGCGGGTACTGCAGAACAAGGCTATTGCCGGAACCTAGTAATGGAAACAGGCAGGCAAACCAGTGTGACGGAATAACCATGAGGCCTGCAGCTGGCGCGCGCGTTAGTACCCGGATTCCAGTCGGTTAATGAGATTTTCGACACGAAAAGGAGACGAAAGAGATGCGTGAATCATGGAATAGATTTGTAAAGGTCGGAATGGGCCTCATTTTGACCCTCGTGATGTGCATGGTGACGTCCGCTCAGGACGTATCAACCAACTCCATGCCTGGAACGGACTTCTCAAAATATCACACTTATAAGTGGGTAGCCATCGCAGGCGCAACTCAGCTCAACCAGATTGTCGATGCCCAGATCAAGTCGTCCGTCGATTCACAGTTGGCCACCAAAGGCCTCACCAAAACCGATAGCGAGAAAGCCGACCTCTATATCGGATATCAGGCTTCCCTCGATCAGGAGAAACAGTGGAACACGTACAACACGGGCGGCGGTTATCGCTGGGGGGGCGGGATGGCAACGGCAACCAGCACAAACATTACAGTCGGAACTCTCGTGCTGGATATGTACGACCCGTCGACCAAACAGCTCGTTTGGTCGGGGCGTGCAACGAAAACCCTCGATCCCAGCAATAGCCAGGAAAAGAAACAGAAGAATCTCGACAAAGCTATGCAAAAACTGCTGAAGAATTTCCCGCCCAAACAGAAGTAGTGCGGCCCGCCTTGCTAATCGTCACGAGAGGCATATTTATGCCGACTACGATGCCTTTCCCGATCGTTGTTCTGCTGGGATCGCTTGTCATTCTTCCCGTTCAAGCGCAGAGTCCTGAGTTGCAACAGCACGTCGCAGAGATCAAAGCAACCGTCCCTTAAGAACAAACAGGCGCTTTCGCATACACATGGACGAGCTCGTGATCATCAGCCTGAACCGTCGTTTATCTAATTATTTGGCGTATTTATATCATTCTATTTGGCGTTGGAATGCCCGGCCTTACTTATCACCGCCACCATTTGTATCAGCCGTTATCACAGCGTGGCGGCACGCAAGTTGTTCCACGGCGTCCCATTTAATGGAGATCCCAACTCCCGGCTCTTCGCTCGGCCTCATTTCACCATCCTTGATAACCGGAATGTTCCGGAGCAACCGGTCCAAAGGATCCGCGCCATATTCCGCCGGAATCACTTCAACTCCCTCCACGGTTGGTGAGGCGCACGCCAAATGAATATGGAGAGGCCAAAAAACATGCGGGAGCACAGTCTTTCCAGCGGCTGCCGCAAGATTGATCGCCTCTATTGCACCGGTAATCCCTCCTACTGTAGTGGCGTCTACTCGCAAAATGTCGATTCCGTCTACTAGATCGGAGATTACATGTCCTCCGAAGACATCTTCACCCGCTGCAATCGGCGTACTCATATCCCGTCGCAACTCATGAGTAAGCCGCCAATCAGATGCGGCAAAAGGGTCTTCCAGAAAGTTCAATCCTAATCCGTCAAGATCACGGCAGATCCTCCGAGCCTCGGTCAAAGTGCTCCAACTCCAATGGGCATCTGCCGCGACCCGACCCGGCATCTTCTCCGTCGCACCCGCAACATATTTAAGATCGAAGGCTGGGGAATCGCCTTTCAGCATAATCTTTACTCGCCGACAACCTTCGTCGCGCAGAAGGCTGATCTCATCAGCAACTTCAGGAATCGAACGTTGATCAATGTAATAGCCAGCTACTTGTGTTACCTCAGCCGATGTTCGAAAGCCACCTAGATATTGAAAAAGCGGCTGTGCCGCTTCCTTGCTTGCAATATCCCAGAGCGCAATGTCGATTAAACTGAGCCCCCGAGTGAGGGCAGCGCGCGCTGGAATGTTCGATTGCTCAAGATCAAACATCATTCGCCTCCTCATTTGCGCGTCTTTGCCGACAATGCGCCGCGACATGCTGCTCAGCGTTTCAAAAAGAGGTGTCCCACGAGGGTATCCAATCGCTTCTCCAATTGTTCCAGACTCGGTCTCAATCTGAATAACGACATAATCTCTTGTACGAATCTCAATTGAGCCGAGTCGTAGAACACGGGGGAGCGGCACAGGACATTCGGCAATTTGAATCTTTGAGATTTTCATCATGACCTATAAATAAAATAAACCACTTTATGATACAAGTATCAACTAATGATAGTTAATGTATGATGCTCGTTGTCTAATGATCGTTACTCAGGCGTAAAGATAACTAAAGGGATGTTTATAGTTCCGCAATTGAGAAGGAGGTTCTTTGTTATCCCGATCCATTGATTCTTTAACGGGGTTGCCTGGTTTGCGGGGAACGGAACACATCGGTTTCACAGTGCCTGATTTAGAAGAGGCAACTTCCTTCTTCGTAGACATAATAGGTTGCGAATACATGTTTGAACTCGGCCCGTTTGTCGCCGAGAATGACTGGATGGCTACTCATCTTAATGTTCATCCGCGTGCTGTAATGCGCAGATTGCGGTTTTTCCGATGCAAGTACGGACCGAACTTTGAGATATTCCAATACGAGTCGCCGGATCAGAATTTGATCCAGCCGAAGAACAGTGACATAGGAGGCCACCATCTCGCCTTTTATGTAGATGACATAGATTTGGCGGTCGCCTATCTCTCTGCAAAAGGAATTCAGCTTCTGGGAGAGCGAACAGTCAGGACATCTGGACCGAATGCAGGACAGACATGGATCTACTTCCTTTCTCCTTGGGGCATGCAATTTGAATTAGTCAGCTTTCCGAATGGCAAAGGTTATGAAGCTACTACTACATCACGCCTATGGCATCCGGCGAACCCAGCCGCGTAAAGTCGCTACTCATAAAGCCAGGAGAGGATCAAACGCGTCTATGGACTATCAAATTCAGGGGAAGTTCGCCTTCATTAACGCTGGAGCGCACGGGATTGGTGAAGCGATAGCCGACCTCCTGACGCAGGAAGGTGCAAGCGTTATTGTCGCCGACCGGGACGCCCCCGCGCTTCATGAAAAAGCGCATCGATGGGTTGGCGTGGTAGCGGCAGATTTAGCAACCGCCCAAGGCATAGAACATTCAACGTCTCACGCGCTTGCTGTGTTCGGACGAGCACCCGACATTCTGATTAACAATCTCGGTGTAGGTATCGCAGCATCCTTCGAAGAACTCTCCGATGACGACTGGGGCCGTAGTATCGAGACCAATCTCATGGGGTGTGTCCGAACCTGCCGAATATTAATTCCCCTCATGGCGGAACTCGGCTCGGCTTCTGTGATCAACATAGGTTCCGACCTCGCCAAGCAACCGGAGCCGACATTAATGGATTACGGAGCATGCAAAGCAGCGATGTTATATCTCACGAAGGCCCTAGCCACACAATATGCGCCGCGAGTCCGGGTGAACGCTGTTCTGCCGGGCCCGATCTGGACAGAAATGTGGACACGTCCCGGGGGTATTGTTGACCAGCTCGTCGCAAGTTATGGCGTCGACAAAGAGTCCGCCGTGAAGCGGTTCCTCGAAGACCGCTATATGCCTCTCGGTTTTGGAGCGCCACAGGATGTGGCGAATGCCGTCGTCTTTCTCGCTTCACCGTTGGCGAAGTTCATCACCGGCTCTAGTCTTGATATTGGAGGAACTCTACGCGGTCTCATTTGACCGTGGTAGAACTAACCGCGGCAATCTATCTATATCCTTATCCCAAATTATTTTCCAGTTGGGCGTCGGAACTAAGAGAGATGTTCGTCAGCCATTGATCCGTGCCGCATTGAATAAGGCAGCCAGATACCGATCAAAATTTCGTTCAAAACGCTCACTAGGAACAGAAATCCCCAACGCAAACCGCCCCCCAAGCCCCTCAACTGGTACGGCCAGACATCGAAGCCCTTCATTAAACTCTTCGTTATCAAGGGCATATCCACGAGTTCGAATTTGTTCGAACTCGCTCATGAGTGTTTCTCGATCCGTAATGGTCTTACTTGTTCTCGCCTCAAGGGGATGGTTAGACAAATACTCTTCGCATATTGCAGGCGCGACCAGTGCGAGAAGCAGCTTCCCTGATGCCCGGGCATGAGCATGCCCGCTATACCCCTGTGGAATCTCGGCTGCTCCTACAGGCGATTCACCACGTGCGGTCGCAAGTGCAACAATTTCTCCGTTGACCCAGCCTCCCGCATAAGCAGTCTCGTCGGTGGCCGCGACAATAGATCTAACCCTATGGGCGAGATGCCCAGGCGTGTCCAATTGACGCCTGAATCCTTCAGCTATCGAAAGGGCGGCAAGGCCTAGCACATACCTATTGTTGCCGTTTTTTCTTATAATCCCGGTTGTATATAGAGTGTGGATCAGATGGTAGGTTACCTGTCGGGAAAGACCTACTCTTTCCATAATCTCTTTGGTTTTCAGACCGCTAGAGCTATCAGCCACCGCGAGCAAAATCGAGATCGTCCGAACTGCAGACTGTATCCGCGGTTTTGGGTCACTTCTCTCAGTCAAAGGAGTGACCTCTTCAATGTTCATGTCCAGTGTCTCCGTCGCACCTGCATGCACGCTCATTAGGCCCCCTCTAAATTATAGACCCATTCAATGTCTATCAGAGTTGCCACGGCATATCGAGAGACTGTGATCAACCAGTTTGAAAATAAAAAGGCCAGCGCCAACGCTGACTCCCCTAGAAGATCAATTCTCAGCTAAATATCTCTAATGCATCAGTTTAGCGGATAAATTTTAACGTCTTTGCAGCTAACAATTTCATTGTGTACAGAATGGTTATTAGCTCATGTACCAGCCGCCATTGATATTGATCGTCTGGCCCGTAATGTAGCCGTTGCTCGCAAGCAAAACGGCGGTCTGCGAGACCTCTTTCACAAGACCGAAGCGACCGACCGGCAACAAAGTCGGTTTGAGCTCTTCTTTTCCCGAAATCATATCTGTCGCAATAAGAGCAGGCGCGATTGCGTTTGCTGTGATTCCCTCCTTTGCCAAGAGATTGGCATAGCTATGAACTAAGCCGAGTATCCCAGCCTTACTGGCTGCGTAATGGGGACCGATCACTCCTCCTGTTTGCGCAGCGATGGAAGACAACATAATAAGTCTTCCCCACTTTCGTCTTCGCATGCCTGGGACAACAGCCTGAGCCATAAGAAAGGCCGACGTAAGATTAGCACTGAGGACACGATTCCAATCTTCGATACACAACTGATCCAGCGGTTTAGTTGGATTTATACCCGCATTATTGACCAATATATCCACCTGCCCCAAATGAGCATTCACGTCAGTGATAAGTCGTCTCACCTCCCTATCTTGAGACACGTCTGCCTGAGACGCGATTGCCTTGCGTCCGAACGTTGCTATTTGTTTGACAACCTCATTTGCCTTCTCACGTGAGTTTAGATAATTGACTGCAACGTCGCACCCGGCCTCCGCAAGCGCGATAGCTATGGCACATCCGATGCCGCGAGAACCTCCAGTAACAAGCGCCGTCTTCCCTGTCAATTCACCCATAACAATTCCCTAGCATACTGCTATTAGACCGCTTCGTGAGGCAATTCATTTATTGGGTGATCATAAATACATAGAAGATCGTCGGCTCGTTCCTGTTCAGGAAGCCCCTATCGGCGATATGTATTCCTTTCCTGCCACAAGATCGAATTCTATACATACATTTCTGAGTTGAACTCGGGATACCGAGGTAACTATCGTCGTTTTTTCGCCAGCATTGCACTAGGTGTTGTATCCGCCGGCAGATCGCCGAGTACGAATTGGATCGCGTTCAGCATCATCTGCGACAGCGCCGGCGTCTCGAACAGCGTCGGGGTGTGTCCTATCGCGCAGTTGAACACGCGGCCATGACCGTAGCTCTTGATCCAGACCAGGCCGTAGTCTCTATCGGGCCGGACGTGCCACGGACTCAGGTCTGACTTATCCGCATCGATGCTGATCAGCACATGCAATTTCTCCCGCGAATAAGGTCCCGAGGGCAGGAAGTGATAGAACTCATCCGTATAGACGAAGCCCTTTCCGCCGAGCTCTGCTGTCAGCGGACTAGAGGCGAATTGCTTCGTCAAGGGGCTGTCCGGGTCATCGATCTTCAAGGTTGCCTTCTCGACATGATGAGGTCCACTCTGCGCACCGATCAGTTCACCGAACTCTGGTACGTCCATCGAAGCATAACTCGCTCCATGCAGGCCGGCCACTCCTCCGCCTCCGCGCACAAAACGGATCAGACCATTTAGCACATCCGGGTCAGCGAAGACCGGCCCATCGCCGCTGTTCAAAAACACAGCGTCGAACTGCAGGATGTCTGGATACTTCAAATTATTAAGGTCATTGCTGAATACGGCCTCGAAGGCGCCGGTAGAGGCAGCCATCTTGCTGATGGCGAAGTTGGCGTGGGCCGCTGTGTCGTGGTAATAAGCGCCAGCTGGTGCCACATCCACGACGAGAAGCTTCCTCGGCTTCTTTGGAGCTACAAGAGCCTTTGGAAGCGCGGCCTCGATCTTCGTTTTTACATCAGCGGGAATACGATCCGTCGGCGTGATGGGAATCAATCGCGCATCCTGTTCCACACGATATCCCATGGCTGGACGAACAACCTTTTCGAAGTCTTCCGCCGCCTGCCACAGGTCGGCAAACGCATTGCCTGACGTACCGACCTGTGGCTCTCTAGTGGTGGTGATCTGCCAGGGATCGAGATCAAGCACAATGAATAGCGGCTTGGTGCCTCCATAGGGGCGGCTGCAATTGACACATTTGTCAGGCTGCTCCTGGGGAGGCGGCTCCTGCTGCGCGATCTGGAGCAGGAACTGCTGCACGCCCGCAACACCTGTTCCCAGCCGGACATCTCGACCGTTGGCTCCGAGAGCATTGCGGTCGCGGAGACGCACAACCATCAAACGATCTTTGAGTAGGCTCAGTCCCTCAACCGGACGAATCCCATGCTCAATCCATTTGCCTAAATCAGCATTGACGCCAATACGCGGGCTGAGGCCACCAATCGCCCGCACCAGTGCCTTGGGGTCGTCTGAACTCTCGATCGCCACATTCACACCGCTCTCCGCTGCGAGTTTGTCCACGGCGGAGAGAGACGAAGGCATGGTGCTGGTAACGATGGTCTCGGCACCCATCTCCTTGACGAAGGCGAAGAGCTTGCGGGACGAAGCTTCGTCGGAGGGGATGGCATCGACGTGGTAAGCAGGCATCTTCAGGTTTAACTCAGTCAGCCTCGCTTTGACCGTAGCGATCTCCGACGGCGACAGGTGAAAGTCCAAATCCTTATCGATCTGGGGACTCACCTTCTGGCTGCTGACGCCCTCGATACTCCCCAATCCAAGAGCGTCAGCCAAAGCCGCCGACTCGGAGAAAGTGAGCGATCGAAATACAGTCGCGGATACGCCAACTCGCCAGCCAAGCAATTGATTGACCGACGAGCGGATTTGGTGCGTCTCCCGTACTGCCTTGGATCCTCCTCGGTTCACCGGCGGAGCAGGTGCTCCGTTAGCCTCTTGAGAGGACGTGATCGTCAACGCCACGATTGCGGCAACGATGAGACTCGTTTTCTTCACCATGTGGTTTAACCTCTCTGAGTACTGGACTGCAACAGCTATTTTCCTGCCTTCTATTGGAGGGAAATGCACTCATGGACCATGTTTTATTTAAAGACCCACCCGCCATCCACATGAATCGACTGACCCGTCACGTAGCTCGATTCGTCGGAGGCGAAAAATGCAGCCGCCGTTCCAATTTCACGAGGCTGTCCGGCCCGCCCAACGGAAATCTGCTTCAAGATACCTGGGAGGATATCCGGACTATCTAATATCCACGCTGTCATATTCGTGGCGATGAAGCCAGGATGAATACAGTTCACCCGTATTCCTAGGGGCGTCATTTCAGCGGATATGTTACGGGTGAGAGCTTCGATGCCAAGCTTCGCTGGGGCATAGTGCGTACGTCCAGGAAGAACTTTGGCCGCTTGTATCGAACCGATATTCACGATATTAGCTTTGCGGCCTTCGGCGACAACACGTCGGCAGAAGACCTGCGAACAAAGCCATGGCCCGCGCAAGTCTACATCGGTGACGCGGGTCCACTGCTCATCGTTGAGTTCAAGAAAGGGAACGACCGTCTCAATACCAGCATTGTTAACCAATATGTCCACGTGGCCGAACTCATTCCAGACCTGCTCAAACATTGCCTCCACTGCGATTCGATTCGAGACGTCTGCCTGGAATGCCATGGACCGGCTGCCCTTTGAGCGTATCCACTGAACCACGCTTTCAACGTCCGATGTCATAATATCCACATCGTTTACAGCAACATCAGCGCCCTCCTCCGCGAACACCTCGGCGATCCCGCGACCAATACCTCTGCCACCGCCTGTAACGAGCGCTACCTTGCCTTTGAGCTTCATAATTCGACTCCGTACGAATTTTAAGATTAGTAGTATTCATGGGAACTAGCTGCCGTTGAAGGTAGAGTGATCATTCCCTTGAATGATCACTCTACGGACACTACGTAGATATACCTAAACGTTGTTCTGTTGGTGCCTCTATTTATGTGCGATGGACGCCCCCTTCGGTAAGGCGAAGACATAGTAGCCCTGAGCGCCTGGCTTTCCTGGTTTATAGGACATGGATTGCGGCTTGCCGTCCACCGCCGCATAGAAGGCGATGAACTGTTGTCCGGCTACCTCGTAGATCGCCGGAATTCCATCTGGATTCGCGTCCAACTCGGTCTCCCAGAGCGTCTGCCCGGTGTCCTTGTCGAGAGCGTGCACCATCCGGTCCGGCCCTGATCCGATGATGAGCAGGCCTCCGGCAGTCACCACTGGACCGTTTCTGATCGCAAGAGAACTCCCGGTGTCCTTGATGCCCTTCTCGGCAAGCCCAGGTGTGGTTCCGATCGGCCTGCGCCACTTGATCGTCCCGTCGTTCAGGTCATAGGCTACGATCGATGTCCACGGCGGGCTGAATGCAGGCAGGCCGTTGCTGGTGCGGAAGATGTTTCCAAAGGGACCATAGAAGCGGGTTTGCCCCGCCGGCGCCGGCCCCGGGGGGGCAGATGCCTTCCGAACTGGTGCCGCAGCAACAGCCTCTCCGGCAGTCGGATCCTTTAGATAAGCTGCCAGGGCATCGACATCCTCTGGTTTGAGCGTCGTTACCGAGAACGCCGGCATCTCCCCATTCCCGCTGCGCAGAACACCCGTGAATCGAGCGAAGTCGATCTGCTTGGGGAAGGTGATGCGATCACGATTCGGCCCATGGCAACCAATGCAGTTCTTCGTATAGAGTCCATACCCCCTCTGTTCAGCTGTTCCCTCAGTCGTGCTGCGCGATTTAACGGGAAGCGTTTTGGTCATTGCGTGAATCGTCGGCAGATCATATGTCTTCACATACATCATCCCGGTTGACGGATCGGCGGCGGTACTCCCCTGATTGGCTCCGCCAAACTCACCCGGAACTGAGATTTGATTCCCCTTGTTGGTGACCGGGGTAAAGATGCCCTCGTTGCGAGCATTTGCGACAAGGTCATGGATGCGGGTCTTCTCAGCTGGATCCAGGTAGGGATTGATGTCCTTCAGCGCGAATTGTTGGCGCACGAAAGGCAGGGGAGCCGTCGGGAAGGGCTGCGTCGGCCAGGACTCCTCATCCGGCATATCGGACTTCGGCACAGACCGCTCCTCGATTGGCCATAGCGGCTTTCCACTTACTCGGTCGAAGACGTAGAGGAAGCCAGTCTTGCCGGCAAGGGCGACGGCATCGACCATCTTGCCGTCGTGACGCACAGTCAAGAGCTTCGGAGCAGCAGTCGGGTCAAAGTCCCAGAGGTCGTGGTGCACGAGTTGGAAGTGCCACAGCCGCTTTCCGGTGCGAGCATCCAGCGCCAACAGGCAATCCCCGAACAGGTCCGCCCCCTTGCGGTCGGCTCCGTACAAGTCATACGTTGGAGAGCCCAGCGGGAAGTATGCGATACCACGCTCTACATCAAGCGAGATCTCACCCCAGGTATTGTTGCCGCCGACGTACTTCCATGCGTCCGGAGGCATGGTGTCATACCCGAACTCGCCCGGATGTGGAACCGTATGGAAGGTCCAAACGATCTTCCCGGTGTGGACATCGTAGGCGCGCAGGTCGCCCGGAGCCGAGCCATACATCTCTCCCGGCGCTGAGCCGAGGATAATCAGGTTCTCGAAGACACGTCCCGGCGTGCCATTCTGGACTTCGCCAATCGTGGCAGGGTCTCGTCCAAGTCCCTCGCGAAGGTTCACGCGACCATCTGTGCCGAACGACTGAATCGCCTCGCCAGTCTTCAGATCCAGTTCCTGCATGTAGCCGTCGACCGCGAAGATCAGCCGGCGGTCC
>Ga0193716_1001993_pt1 | contig 11672 bp, 9 predicted proteins | sample U2c1metaG_FD_145901 | JGI IMG/M metagenome (GOLD analysis project Ga0193716, IMG submission 145901) | Soil microbial communities from a riparian zone of the East river system, Colorado, United States - U2c1 | ecosystem: Environmental > Terrestrial > Soil > Riparian zone | place: USA: East River...
CCGACACGCGGCCCGAGAGCGCGGCCGGAGTGGTCGCCGTGCTCGCGACGGCGTTGGCCGCGGTGGCGCCGATGCTCGCGCTGCGGCTCGGCAGGCTGCCGCTGCCGCGGGTGCCCGACGACATGGATTCCTTCCGTGCCAACGAACAGCCTTCGCTCGGCGACGACATGGTCGGCCAGACGTCGCACGCCCAGGGGCTGCTGAACAGTCTGCTGATCGCGCTCGGGCTCGTCGTGCTGGCGTCGTCGATCGTGCTGGTCGAGTCCGGCGGCGCGTGGGAAGCCGGGCTCGTCGCGCTGCTCGGGCTGGCGTGGATGCTGCGGTCGCGCTCGTACGCGGGCACGGTGCAACGGCTGGTGCTGGTCGGGTTCGGGCTGGCGTCGCTGGTGTGCGCCGGGAGCTGGCTCGCCGCCGGCGACGCGCGCTCGATACTGTTCGCGGCCGGGTTCACGGTCGTCGTCGCCGCGGTCATCTGCCTGGTCTACGCGGGACGGGTGGCGCGTGGACACCGTTCGCCGTACTGGGCGAGGCTGCTCGACATCTCCGAGTTCCTCTGCCTGCTCTCGCTCGGTTTTATGACGAAACGAGAGAAATACGACGTAGTGATCGTGGGCGGTGGGACGGCCGGGCTGAGCGCGGCGTTGACGCTGTCGCGGGCGCGGCGCGCGGTGCTGGTGATCGACTCCGGCTCCCCGCGCAACGCCCCGGCCGGGCACGTCCACAACTACCTGGGCCGCGAAGGCACGCCGCCGGGTGAGCTGCTGGCCATCGGCCGCGGCGAGGTCGAAGGCTACGGCGGCGAGATCGTGACCGGCAGCGCGACCTCGGCTCGCGCGCTCGAAGGTGGCTTTTTGATCAAACTCAGCCGGGTCGAGTTCGGCGACGGCGGCTCGGTGTTCGCGCGGCGCCTGCTGGTGACCACCGGCCTGACCGACGAGCTGCCCGAGGTCGCGGGGTTGGCCGAGCTGTGGGGGACCGACGTCCTGCACTGCCCGTACTGCCACGGCTGGGAAGTGCGGGACCGGGCCATCGGCATCCTCGCGACCGGGCCGATGTCGCTCCATCAGGCGCTGATGTTCCGGCAGTGGAGTGCGGACGTGACGCTGTTCCTGAACGCGACCGTCGAGCTCACCGACGAACAGGCGGAGCAGTTCGCGGCCCGCCGGATCGCCGTCGTCGACGGCCAGGTCGCCGCGGTGGAAACCGCCGGGGGCAGGCTTTCCGGCGTCCGGCTGACCTCCGGTGAAGTGTTCCCGCGCCACGCGCTGGTGGTCGCGCCGCGGTTCACCGCTCGCGCCGATGTCCTTGTCTCCCTTGGGCTTGAGGCCGTCGAGCAGGAGCTCAACGGGTTCGTCCTGGGCAGCACCGTGCCCGCCGACCCGACCGGCGCGACCGCGGTGCCCGGGGTGTGGGTGGCGGGGAACGTCACGGACTTCAAGGCCCAGGTGATCGTTTCCGCCGCCGCGGGACTGAACACGGCCGCCGCCATCAACATGGACCTCATCGACGAGGAAACCCGCGACGCCGTGGCCACCCACCGCGTTTTCGCCAAGCAAGGAGTATGAGCATGTTCGACGAACAGTCGTGGGAAGAGCGTTACCGCGAGAACACCGCCGTCTGGAGCGGAAAACCCAACCAGCAGCTCGTGGCCGAGGCGTCCGGCCTGCCGGTGGGGACCGCGCTTGATGTCGGCTGCGGCGAAGGCGGCGACACGCTCTGGCTCGCTTCGCGCGGCTGGAAGGTGACGGCCGTGGACTTCTCCACCGTCGCACTGAACCGCGCCGCCGGACACCTGGGCGACCTGGCCGAGGGCGTCGAGTGGGTGCATGCCGACCTGACCAAGTGGACCCCGGCCGCGGGGCATTTCGACCTGGTCACCGCACAATTCATGCACCTGCCGACGGCCGATCGCGAACCGCTGTTCGCCCGCTTGGCCGACGCCGTCGCGCCGGGCGGAACACTGCTGATCGTCGGCCACTGCATGAACGACCTGCACGTCGCCGCGCACCGGCCGCCGGACATGTTCTTCACCGCCGACGAGGTAGCGAAGTCGTTGGACGCCGGGCAGTGGGAGATCGTCGTCGCCGAGGAACGACCGCGACCCCCGCACGCTCACGAAGGCGAGGTCATCCACGTCGCCGACGCCATCCTCCGCGCCCGCCGCCGCTGATCTTTCTTTAGACGTCCAGGGCCAGTGGGAGGGTGCGGCGGACGGCGGCGGCGTGGCGGCCGTGGAGGGGGACGACCCGGAGGCCGAGGTCGGCGGCGCGCGGCAGGTCGCCCTGGCGGGAGCCGACGCGCAGCGTGACCTCGGGCCGTTCCTTGCCCGCTGGCGTCCGGCGCAACGTGTACGAGCACGCCGTGAAAGCGGCCGTGGGCAACGAAAGATCCAACGCGCGGCCGATGTCGTGCCGGGATCGCGGCGCGAAGCAGGCTTGCGAAGTCGCCCCGGCCGACCAAGTGCGCCAGCCGTCCGTGATCTCCGGCGTGCCCTGCCGCTCGACGCCGAGCGAAACCCGGAGTTCCTCGCCGAGTTCACCGGCTTCGAGCACAGTGCTCTCGTACCCGGCTTCGGCGAGCGTGCCCATCAGGCCGAGCGCGGCACACGCGGTACTGCGCAGCGCGCCGATTTCACCGCCACCGCGGGCGAGCGCGGCGATCGGGGCTTCGTCGGGCCGGTACCGCACGGCGAACCAGTGCGCCCGGAATGGCTCACCGTTCTCGCGCGGGACGGTCCAGGTGAGCAGTTGCGCTGTCGCGAGCGGGATGTCGGTCTGCCGGTAGGTCTCCCGCAGGATCGCTATCAGCGCGTCCGGGTCCGGCGTGACCGGCCCGGTCAGCCGCACGATCGCGGTCCAGCCGCCGTCCACCTCGGCGACGCCGAACCGGTTGCCCGCGCGGTCGACGTGCTGCCGGACGCGGACCGGCCCGACGATCCGGTGCAGCGGGTCGGTGCTGTCGCGGCGGTTGTCGTGCTGGCGCAGGCGGTGGCCGATCCAGATCAGCGCCCATCCCGCCAGATGCCGTCCGGAGATCCGGATCGACGTCGTCAGGAACGCGACGGCGGCCAGCGCGCAGATCGTGATCCACAGCGGCTGGGCGACGTGGTCGAGCCCGACCGCGAGCAGCACCGCGATTCCGGCGAGTTCCCAGATCGCGAGCTGCAGCGGACGCACCGGCAGGATCCACGCCCACGCCGAAGCGCGCTGGGGACACGAGCGTCAACGGACACGGCTCTCCCCTCTCGTGCGTGAATCCCACGGTATAGGTGACTTCCTGGTCGCTCTGCCGGAAAAATTGCCCACACGATCGGGTGAGCGCGGCGCCTAGCATCGGGGTCCAAGTCAGGTTTGGGAACTCGGGGAGCACTGGGTGTGGACACAGCGTGATCAGATCCAGGCGTACCAGTTCCTGCGCCGGAGGCTGGTTTCCGCATTGGTCGCGGCCGACGCCAACCATCCCGTTTCGCCCAGTCGACGCCTGATTCTCGGTACCTCCATCGGCCTCGGGGTCGCGTTGCTGATCACAGCCGTGTTCGGGGTGATCGGCCTGCTCAAGCCGTCGGGCGGCAAGGACTGGCTCTCCGGCGGGCACGTGATCGTCGAAGAGGGCACCGGCGCGCGGTTCGTCCTCGGGCAGGACAACGCGCTGCACCCGGCCCTCAACTACGCCTCCGCCCGGCTGCTCGCGGGCGGCAACGGCGACGGGACGGTGACGGTCCCGGCGAAGAACCTCGCCACCGCGCCGCGTGGCGCCACCGTCGGCATCGTGGGCGCGCCGGACTCGCTGCCTGCCGGTGCCGGTCTCGTGACGACGCCGTGGAACAGCTGTTCCCGCACGACTCAAGACGCGCCTTCGGGCGCCGAACCGACGTCGACGGTCCTGCTCGGCGCGGCGGCTACGGGCCGTGAGCTCGCCCGCGGCGAAGGCGTCCTCATCCGGCTGCCCGACGGCGAGCGCTACCTCGTCTCCGCCGGGCACCGGTTCCGCCTGAGCGCCGACGCGAGCGCTGTTCTCGGTTACGACCAGCGCGTGCCCGTCGTCGTCTCCGGACGCTGGCTCAACACCGTGCCCGCCGGGCGTGACCTGGGGTTCATCGGCGTTCCCGACGCCGGGCGCGCGGGCCCGCGGATCGGTGGCGAGCCGAGCAAGATCGGCCAGGTGCTGGTCGTGCGCGACTCGGTGACCTCGCCACCGACGCCCGCCGGCTACTACCTCGTGCACCGCGACGGCGTCGAGGTCATCAGCCAGACCGAAGCCGCGTTGATCATGCAGACGCCGGAAAACGGCGACGCCTACGACGGCGCGCCGGGTGAGCCGCTCGTCGTCGCCGCGGCGAACATCGCGAACGTCGCCAGGGTCGACGACCCCGGGCCGGGGGCAGGCGGCGCGGACGCCGCGGACTACCCCGAGCGCATCCCGGCGGCCGTCGCCGTCACCGGTGCGACAGTGACTGTTTGCGCGGAAGGCACCGGAACGGGCGCTTCGAGGATTACCGTGTCAGGACAAGTGCCGTTGCCAAACGGCGCGAAGAGCATTCCAGTGGTCAATCGGGCGGACGCCCGCGTGGCCGACGAGGTGTACGTGCCGCCGTCCGGTGGCGCGATCGTCGCGGACCGATCCGGGACGGGCACGGTTTATCTGGTGACGGACATGGGCATGAAATATCCGGTGGTGAACGCGCAGGCGCTAACCTCATTGGGATACGGCGCGACGGCCAAGCAACTGGTTTCCGGCGGCTTGCTGGCACTGGTGCCGACCGGCCCCGCGCTGGACCCGGTCAAGGCAGCCGGGTTCGCGGGTCCTGCCGGTGGAGCGGGCTGAAATGACGCAACTGCTCACGAAGGCGAAGGAGGGCGGACGCACCGTGGAACGTATCAAGGTGGGGGTCATCGAGGATCATCCGCTGTATCGGGAGGCCGTCGCGCGGGTTCTCGACGAGGCCGAGGACATCGAGCTGGGGGCGGTGGCCGATTCGGTGGCGCGGTTCGCGGTCTGCCGTCAGCCGGTCGGGAGCGTGATCGTGCTCGATCTCAAGCTGCGCGGGGTCGCCGACGCGGCAGCGGTGCTCGAGGTCAACGGCATGGGACACCGGGTACTGGTGGTTTCGGCGCACGCCGGGAAGAACGAGGTGCTCGGCGCGATAGCCGCGGGGGCACACGGATATCTGTCGAAGGACGCCGACGGCGAGGAGATCCTGCGCGCGATCAGGACGATCGCGGTGGGCAACACCTACGTGTCGCCGACGCTGGCCTCGATGGTCCTGAACGCGAGCCAGACGACGAACGCCGGGCCGAAGCTCGACCTGTCGAAGCGTGAGCGCGAGGTGCTGCAGCTGGTCGCGGCGGGCGAGCGGGACGTCGACATCGCGTCGATCCTCGGCATCAGCGTCCGGACCGTGCGGTCCTATCTCGACCGCATCCGGGACAAGACCGGCGAACGCCGTCGCCCGGGCCTGACCATGATCGCCATCAAAGAAGGCCTGGTCCCCGAACCGCAGCTCTGAAACTCCCGGAGAGTCCAGGGGGTTTCACGGGTTCGAGCCGGGCGCTCTCGCGCCATCCTGAACACGACGCCATCGCGGCGTGACGGGGAGGACGAGATGAGCAATCAGGTTCAAGGCATGGCCGATGTCCGGGACATGTACATGGCGCACAACATGTTCCGGCGCGAGTTCAGCCTCGTTCCGGGACTCCTGCGCGGGACGCCGGAGGGCGACACCAGCCGGTCGCGGATCGTCGGTGCCCACGTCGACCTGCTGTGCCGGATCCTGCACGCCCACCCCGAGGGCGAGGACGAGTTGGTGTGGCCGAAGCTCCACGATCGCGGAGGAGCCGTGGCCGCCGAGTTGGTGCCGGTGATGGAGGGGCAGCACGCGGCGATCGAGGACGCCCTCAAGCGGGTGAACGAACTGCTGCCCGTGTGGCGGGAGACCGCTACGGAAGGGGCGAAACTCGCCGACGTCTTCGACGACCTGTACGCCCGCCTCTGCGAGCACATGAAGATGGAAGAGGACAACATCCTCCCGCTCGCGGAGAAATACATCACGGCTACCGAGTGGAACGGACTCGGCGGGCACGGGATGGCGGCCTTCTCGAAGAAGGAACTGCCCCTGTGCTTCGGCTTCGTGATGTACGAGACCGACCCGGTCGTCATCAAGACCGTGCTGAACCACATGCCGCTTCCCGCGCGGCTCCTGCTGCCCCGGATCGCGCCGCGGATGTACGCCTCCCACGCGCTTCGGGTGCACGGGACCGCCACTCCCGTCACGGCTCCCGCCGGCTGATGAGCTGTCGCCGTGAGGTGACGTGGAGCTTGGCGAAGATCTTGCTCAGATGCCATTCGACGGTGCGCGGGCTCAGGAAGAGCCGGACCGCGATCTCGGAGTTCGTGAACCCCTCGCGAACGAGCCGGGCCACCTGGGCCTCCTGGGCGGTGAGGTCGGCGCACGCTCCGGTGGTGCGCTTCCGCGCCTGAGCTCCGGTGGCCCGGAGCTCACGCGCCGCACGCGCAGCGAACACCTCCGCCCCCATCGCGGTGAAGACGTCGTGGGCGACGCGAAGGTGCTGCTGAGCCTCGCCGCGCCGTCGCTCGCGGCGCAGCCACTCGCCGTACAACAGGCTGGTGCGGGCGAACTCCCCTCGTGCCGGGGTGCGGCCGAGGCAGAGGATCGCCTCGGCGTAGGCGGGCTCCACGTCGTCGCCCTCGGCGCACAACGCCCGGCAGCGCGCCGCGAGGCCGAGCGCCCAATCCGTGCCGCTGACCCCGCTGACGCGGTCGATCCGGGCGAGCGGGCCGTGCACCTTTTCCGGACGCTTGAGGTAGCTCGCCGCCTCGATGAGTTCGACCAGCGCCGTCCACGTGACGAACCCCTCGGAGGGCGGGTGTCCAGCTGCTTCCTCCGCGGCGGCGAAGGCCTCCTCGTAGCGGCCGTGGCTGTTGAGCAGGAGTGCTTTCGTCGCCCCACCAACGGCCAGGGCGATTCCCTCGCCCCGGCGCCCCGCGTCCTCGATGCTCTCGTCACGCCTCGGGTACGAGCGGCCCTGCCATGCCGCCAGCCACAGGCCGCTGAAGGGCACCGGAGCGCTTCCGGTCGCCACCACAGCCTCGTGCAACTCCTCCTCCAGCGCCGCCGATTCGGCGAGTTCACCGGAGAGCACGTGCGTGACCGATCGGATGGACAGCGCGAACGGCAGCGTCGTGAGCGCGCCGACTTCCAGCGCAAGATGGACTTGGCGGGCGGACAACGCCCGCAGACTGTCCATGTCCCAGAGGTCCAGTGCGGCGCGGCAGGCGAACCAGAGCCAGCGCAACTCCTCGTCGTCGGTGAGATCCGGATCGCGGAAGGCTTTCAACGCGTCCTTCACGAGCGGCGCGCCGGTCGCGCACTCGTCCGCGTGCCACTGCGCGAGCCCGTCCAGGAGCAGATCGGACGCGCCGGGCGCGCCGGGTGCTCGCGGTGCGTCGCGAGCCGCTCGGGCGACCTCGCTCACGCCGTAACCCGCGGCGGCGAGCGGACCCGCGATGATCGCCGCGCCGAGTGCCTGCAGGTAGGTCTCACGGGCGAGCCGCGCGTCGACCCGCTCGAACTTCCGGCTCGCGTCGAGCAGCAGGGCGGCGGACTCGTGCCCGCGGCTGCCGTGAACAACACCTCCGCGCGCACCAGGTCCACTCGTGCGCTCCGCGACCGGTTCGGTGGTCCGGCCTCGACCAACGCCACCAACCGCAAAGCAGCGTCGGAATCACCGGCCGCGTGCACCACCTTCGCCGCGGACAACGCCCGTTCGGCCCGCCGGTCCGCGTCCGGCGTCAACTCGGCGGCCCGCTCCAGGAACGCCGCCGCGGCAGCCATACCGCCCAGCTCTTGGGCACGGGCCGCCGAACGTTCCAGGTCGTCGGCGACAGCCTCGTCCGGGCCCGTGGCCGCGCAGGCCTGGTGCCACACCTGCCGTTCCGGGTCCGTTTCGCGGTCGGTAGCCGCCGCCAACGCCCGGTGCACGTCCCGCCGCGCGTCCGTGGACGCCGACCGGTAGACCACCGAGCGCAGCAGCGGATGGCGAAACCGCACCTGCGTCCCGATGTCCAGCAGCCCGGCATCGGCCGCCGCTTCGGCATCGGTCGGGCCGACACCGAGCAGGCCGCCCGCCCGCCACACCAGCACCGGGTCGCCCAGCGGTTCGGCCGCGGCGACCAAGAGCAGCAGCCGGGTGCCAGTGGCCAGCGGCGCGAGTTGCCGCCGGAAGCTCTCCTCGATCTGCCCGGACACCGACGTCCCCGACGACGAGCCGAACCCGCCCGCCAGATCCGCGGGACTCAACCCCTTCGGCAACTCCAGCAGCGCCAGTGGATTCCCGTGGGCCTCCGCGAGGATGCGGCGGCGGATCCGCTCGTCCACCGGTCGCCGCACGGTCGCGTCGAGCAGTGCGCGTGCCTCGTCGTCGGCCAGTCCGCCGACCGTGAGTTCCGGCAAGCCCGCCAACACCGGGACTTCGTCTTCGGACCGTGCCGCGAAGACCAACCCCACCGACTCGGAACCCAGTCGTCGCGCTACGAAGGCCAACGTCTGCGCCGACGCGCTGTCCAGCCACTGCGCGTCATCGACCACGCAGAGCAGCGGCCGCTCCCCGGCGGCCTCGGCCAGCAGCCCGAGCACCGCGAGCCCGACCAGGAACCGGTCCGGCGCGACACCGCTCCGCAATGCGAAGACCGTTTCGAGTGCGCCGCATTGCGGCGCGGGCAGCCGCTCCCGGAGGCCCAGGATCGGCCCGCACATCTGGTGCAGACCGGCGAAGGCCAGCTCGACCTCCGACTGGACCCCGGTCGCGCGAGCCACGCGGAAGCCGGACGTCCGCTCCACCAGGTACTCCAGCAGCGCCGTCTTGCCGACACCCGCCTCGCCGCGCACCACGATGGCCTGGCTCTGACCAGCTCGGACGGTGTCAAGCAGGTGGTCGAGGGCTCGGCACTCGTCGTTGCGACCCAGCATTTGGCGGATCAGAGGCGGCGGTTGGTGAGGGCGCCGGTGGCCGCGCGAGCTCGAATCGCCAGCTCGGGGTCGATGTCGACGACGACGACCTCCGGCCCCGCGCCGAGATGCGCGTGGACGTGCCCGAAGCCGTCGGAGACGATCGAGTGGCCGATCCCGGTCGGGGCCTTTGGGTTGACCTCGGTGTCCGTCGCCCGGGGATCCGCCTGGTCGCAGCCGAGGATCCAGCAGCCGGAGTCGAGCGCGCGGGCCCGCACGAGGACCTCCCACTGCTCGAGCTTGCCCTCGCCCGCACCCCAGGACGTCGGCACGACGACAGCGGCCGCGCCCGCGTCGGCAAGCGCGCGGAAGAGCTCCGGGAACCGCATGTCGTAGCAGGTGGCGACACCGAGCTTGACCCCGTCGACCTCGACCGTGACGAGTTCCGTCCCGGGCGCGACGGTGTCGGACTCGCGGAAGCCGAACGCGTCGTACAGGTGGATCTTGTGATAGCCCCGGTGCTCCCCGAGCCCGGTGATCAACGCCGTGTTCCGCACGCGGCCGTCGTCGGACGGGGTGAACATCCCGGCGACGACGAGCACGCCGAACTCCTCCGCGATGCCCGCAACCGTTTGCGCCCAGGGCCCGTCCAGCGGTTCCGCGATCGGTCCGAGCGGGCCGCCGAAGCGTGCCTGGGTCGCTTCGGGGAACACCACGACCCGCGCGCCGCCGGCCGCGGCGGTGGCCACACCGTCGCGGATGAGCTTGAGGTTGGTCTCGGGATCGTCGCTCGAGGTGAGCTGGCACAGCCCGATTCGCAGCACTGCTGACTCCTTCATTGTGGGACGGTCCTCCCACGGAGTATGCCCCGGCGGGCCACCTCGTACCCTTGACCCATGCTGAACCGCACCGACCTGCGTGGGCAGGTCCCGTCCGCCGCCGAACTACGCGCCACCCTGCCGCGCGCCGAGTACGACGTGGACGCGGCGCTGCATCAGGTACGACCGGTGGTCGAGGCGGTCCGTGAACGCGGTGTCGAAGCCGTCATGGAGTACACCGAGCGGTTCGACCACGTCCGCCCGAAGACCGTCCGCGTCCCGCGTGAGCTGCTGACCAGCGCGCTGGCCGAGCTCGCGCCCGCCGTGCGCGCCGCGCTCGAAGAGGCCATCGAGCGGACCCGCAAGGTCCACGCCGACCAGCGCCGCTCCGACGTCACGACCCAGGTGGTCGACGGCGGCACGGTCACCGAGCGCTGGGTGCCGGTCGAGCGGGTCGGGCTGTACGCGCCCGGCGGGCTCGCGGTGTACCCGTCGACGGTGGTGATGAACGTCGTCCCGGCGCAGGCCGCGGGCGTCGAGTCGCTCGTCGTCTGCTCGCCGCCGCAGGCCGACTTCGATGGCCTGCCGCACCCGACCATTCTGGCCGCCGCCGAACTGCTCGGCGTCGACGAGGTGTGGGCCGTCGGTGGCGCGCAGGCCGTCGCGCTGCTCGCGTACGGCGGCACGGACACCGATGGTGCCGAGCTGACGCCGGTCGACATGGTCACCGGGCCCGGCAACATCTACCTGACCGCGGCCAAGCGCATGCTGCGCGGCCTGATCGGCATCGACAACGAGGCCGGGCCGACCGAGATCGCCGTCCTGGCCGACGAAACCGCGTCACCGGTCCACGTCGCCGCCGACCTGATCAGCCAGGCCGAGCACGACCCGCTGGCCGCGAGCGTGCTCGTCACCACCTCCGAGGCGCTCGCCGACGACGTCGACGCCGAGCTGGCGAAGCGGATTTCGGAGACCAAGCACGCCGAGCGCGTCGCGGAAGCGTTGAGCGGCAAGCAGTCCGGGATCATTCTCGTGTCCACTGTGGCGGACGGGATCAAGGTCGTCGACGCGTACGCCGCCGAGCACCTCGAGATCCAGACGGCCGACGCCCGCGCGGTGGCGGCCAAGGTCCGCAACGCCGGCGCGATCTTCGTCGGGGCGTACGCGCCGGTTTCGCTCGGTGACTACTGCGCGGGCTCCAACCACGTGCTGCCGACGGGCGGGTTCGCGCGGCACTCCTCGGGACTGTCCGTGCAGAGCTTCCTCAAGGGCATCCACGTCGTGGACTACGACGAGCAGGCGCTGCGCGAGGTCGCGTCGAAGGTCGTCGCGCTGGCCAACGCCGAAGACCTGCCCGCGCACGGCGAAGCCATCACCGCGAGGTTCGAGGGGGACGCCAAGTGACTGGGTCTGATGAAGTGACGCTGGCGGATTTGCCGCTGCGTGACGATCTGCGTGGCCGCAGCCCGTATGGCGCACCGCAGCTGGACGTCCCGGTGCAGCTCAACACCAACGAAAACCCGTACCCGCCGCCGGACGCGCTCGTCGCGGATGTCACGGAATCCGTGCGGGTGGCGGCTTCTTCGCTGAACCGGTATCCCGATCGTGACGCCGTCGAGCTGCGGCACGATCTGGCGGACTACCTCTCGGTGTCGACGCGGGTGCTCCTGCACGAGCGGAACGTGTGGGCCGCCAACGGTTCCAACGAGATCCTGCAGCAGATCCTGCAGGCCTTCGGCGGTCCCGGGCGGACGGCTCTCGGTTTCGAACCGTCGTATTCCATGCACCCGATCATCGCCTCCGGCACGCGCACCGAGTGGGTGCCGACCCCGCGCCGGGCGGATTTCACGCTCGACACCAAGGCCGCGGCCGAGGTCATCGCGCAGCGG
>Ga0193716_1001994_pt1 | contig 11669 bp, 8 predicted proteins | sample U2c1metaG_FD_145901 | JGI IMG/M metagenome (GOLD analysis project Ga0193716, IMG submission 145901) | Soil microbial communities from a riparian zone of the East river system, Colorado, United States - U2c1 | ecosystem: Environmental > Terrestrial > Soil > Riparian zone | place: USA: East River...
GCTCCGTGACGGACCGTTCTCCCTTGCATGCCAAGAACATCGCCAACGCGACCGGCGAGGTCTTCACCCGCCTTGTCACGGAGCTGGAACGACCAGCAGCCGACCTGCCCGCGACGGTGACCGCGCGAGTCGTCGAGTCGGCGACCCTGCCGTCCACTCCGGTCACCCCGAGGACCACGGTGAACCTGACCCTCGGCGCACTGCTCGGCCTGGTGGCCGGCGGCGCCCTCGCGCTGCTGCGGGACACACTGGACACCACGATCAAGTCCGCCGCGCAACTGGCACAGTTGACCGGCGCGCCGAACCTGGGCACGATCACCCGTGACCCGGACATGCCGGAGCATCCGCTGACCGTGCACGAACATCCGCACGCGCCCCGCGCCGAGGCGTTCCGGAAGATCCGGACCAACCTCCAGTTCATCGACGTCGACCGGCCGAACAAGACGATCGTCATCACCAGCGCCCTCCCCGAGGAGGGCAAGACGACGGTCCTGTGCAACCTGGCGATCGTGCTCAGCCAGGCCGGGCGTCGGGTCGTGCTCGTCGAAACCGACCTGCGCCGACCGAGGGCGGTCGACTACCTGGGTCTCGAGGGCGCGGTCGGGGTGACCAGCGTGCTCTCCGGGCAGGTCTCGCTCGACAAGGCGATCCAGCCATGGGCGCGATCGCAGTTCGCCGTGCTCGCCAGCGGGCCGACCCCGCCGAACCCGAGCGAGCTGCTCGACTCCCAGCAGATGGTGAACCTGTTGACCGAGCTGCGCGAGCGGTACGACACCGTTCTGCTCGACGCCCCACCGCTGCTGCCGGTCACCGACGCGGCCGTGCTGGGCGCCGCGGCGGACGGCGCCCTACTCGTGGTGCGGTACGGCAAGACCACCACACACCAGGTGAAGGCTGCCATGTCGGCGCTGGAGTCGGCATCCGTGCGGCTACTCGGCACGGCGTTCACCATGGCGCCGGACGCCGGTACGAACCGCTACCAGCCGTACTACTCGCGCTACTACTCGAACGAGAAACTCGACGGCGACCACGATTCCACGAGCCCGCTCGTTTCGGTGCCCCGCCAAGCCTTGCGACCAGACCCCACCCGCAACGGCAACGGGCACGCCGACGGCGGACTCACCGGCCGGCTGCCGACGGACACGTTGCCGGACACCAACTCGGACGGGCAAGCCTGACCGCTGGATCGAGGACGTCATGTCAGAACCGAACGCGGGCGCAACCCCGCAAGCCGACCCGGACACGCCACGCGCGCATCGCCGGACCATACTCGCCCTCAAGATCGCGGTTGGCTTGCTCGTCGCGATTCTCGGCTTCACGGTCGCCGCGGCCTATGTGGTCACAGAGCACCTGGCCAGCCAGGTGCACCGTGTGCCCGCCGTGTTCGCGGGCATGCGGGAGGCCGACCGTCCTCCCGCGACGGACGCGCTGACTTTTCTCCTGGTGGGCAGCGACTCTCTCGCCGGCGAACCGACCACCGGAAGCGACGCCGCCGCGCCGGGTGACGTGCCCGGCGGGCAGCGCAGTGACATGATCATGCTGCTGCGCATCGACGCCGGCTACACCAGCGCCACGGTCGTGTCCATACCGCGGGACTCCTGGGTGGCGGTTCCCGGACACGGCATGGCGAAGGTCAACGCGAGCTACTCCTTCGGTGGTCCGCCGCTGCTGGTGCGCACGGTCGAAGGACTCACCGGTGTCCGGGTGGACCATTTCGCGGTCATCGACTTCGTCGGGTTCAAGTCTCTGACCGACTCCGTCGGCGGTATCGACGTGAACGTGGCCGCACCGACCACGTTCGGCACGCTCGTCCTGCACGCCGGCAGGAATCACCTGGACGGCGCGCAGGCCCTGGGCTACGTCCGGCAGCGAACCGGTCTCCCCAGAGGGGACCTCGACCGCGTGCAACGGCACCAGAACGCCCTGCGGGCACTGTTGGCGAAGGTCACCGCGAGCGGACTGCTGACCACCCCGGCGCGGACACTGGGTTTCCTGGACGAGCTGACCCGGTGGATCACCGTGGACGACAGCCTGACCAACGGCGACCTACGCACTCTCGGCTGGGAGCTGCGGAACCTGCGCTCCGGCGGAATCACGTTCCTGACCGTCCCGGTCTCCGGCCTCGGCAGGGAGGGCGCCCAGTCGGTGGTCTACCTCGACTCCGTCCGCGGCGCCCAACTGTGGCACCACCTGGCCGGCGGGAACATCTCGGCCTACCTGCGAACGTATCCCGGCACCGCGCTGGGCGACACGACCCCGTGACCATGCCATGACCAACGCGGCCTTCAGCATTCTCTTCGTCTGCACCGGAAACATCTGCCGGTCGCCGATCGCCGAGGTGCTCACCCGGCAGCTACTCCACGAAGGACTCGGCGCGGATGTCGCCAGGTTCTCCGTTACCAGTGCGGGAACCGCGGCGATCGACGGCGCCCGCATGGATCCACACAGCCACACCGCGCTCGCGGTCCGCGGCCTCGAGCACGCCGCCAGCGCGTTTCGCGCCCGCCGGCTCGACGAGGCCATGGTCGCCGGCGCCGATCTTGTGCTGACCGCGGAGCGGTTCCACCGACGATGTGTCGTGCTGCTGGAACCTTCCGCGTTGGCAACGACATTCTCCTTCCGCGAGGTCGTCCGGCTGCTCGACGGAGCCGACCGCGACGCCCTTCCGGCCGACCCGGTGGCGCGGGCTCGGGCCACTGTGGACCTGGCCAGACAGCGGCGCGGCTCGGCCGGCCGCGTGTCAGCGGATGCCGATGCCGTGCCGGACCCGATCGCTCTCGCGCCAAGCGCGCACCGCTCGTCGGCGGAGATTATCGACGCCACGGCGCGCCGACTCGTAGCTTTCCTGTCCCCACCGGACAGTCCCGGATAGACAGCGCGACACGAGGAAGTCACCTACGTTCAGCAGGACTCGACGAGGACCAAGCTGGCAACAGCCTTCGTCGAGCGTTCAGCACATCTCCGCGATGTCTCCCAGACCCGAAGCATCCCCGCAGGATTGGTTCATCGAGAACCGCGCCGGCACTTGTGACCAGCGTGCGATCCAAGGGAGAAGTCCAGCAATGGCAGCGTTTTCGGGCAACCATGACCCCCCGTCACGGCACGGTTCGCGTTGGCTTCGACGAACCGCGCTCGCGGTTGTCGACGCCGGCGCGTGGGCTTGCGCCCTGACCGCCGCGACCTGGCTCCGCTTCGAGTTCGATGTCGCCGAGCTGGATCTCGTTGGTCTCATGTGGATGGTCGGCATGGCGGTCACGGTGCTCTGGGGCACGGGCGCGGCGACCTACCTCTACTTCGGTCGGTACCCGACCGGGAGCCTCGACGATGTGCTCCACGTCGCCAGGGTGACCGCGATCGTGGCACTCGCCATCTTCGGTATCGAACTCCTCGCGGCGACCCCGCCGGTGCCACGCTCGGTTCCGCTGATCGCGGGGCCGTTGGCGCTCGCCATCTCGCTGGCCGCACGCCTGACCGTGCGAAGCCACCGGGACCGCGTGGCGCGGCCGGACCGGCTCCTCGCCCGGCGCGCCATCGTCTACGGGGCGGGCTACCGTGGCGAACAACTCGTCCGCGCCATGTTGTCCGGGTCGGCGGGAAACACCCTGCCCGTCGCCGTGCTCGACGACGATCCGGCGCTTCGGCACAGCCGGATCGCCGGTGTGCCCGTCCGCGGCGCCGGACGTCACCTCGCCGCCGTCGTCAAGGACACCGCGGCCGAGCTGCTCATCATCGCCGGCCCCTGCGCGACCAAGACGGGCGCCGTCCTGACGTGCGCAAGAGACGTCGGGCTGGACGTGAGGATCCTGCCTCCGCTGCACGAGCTGCTCCGTGCCAATGTCCGCGTCGGCGACCTGCGCGACCTCGACGTCGCCGACCTGCTCGGGCGTCGGCAGGTCGACACCGACCTCGGCGCGGTCGCCGACTCCCTCATCGGCAAGACGGTGCTGGTGACCGGAGCGGGTGGTTCGATCGGATCGGAGCTGTGCCGCCAGATTCACCGGTTCGGCCCGTCCGAGGTGCTCATGCTGGACCGGGACGAGTCGGCGTTGCACGCCGTGCAGCTTTCGATCCACGGGCGGGCGCGGCTGGACGCGCCCGAGGTGATCCTTGGCGACATCCGGGATGCCGAGACGATGCGCGCGGTGCTGCTGGCACGACGCCCGGACGTGGTGTTCCACGCCGCCGCGCTGAAGCACCTCCCCGTGCTCGAGCGGTACCCCGACGAAGCGTGGAAGACGAACGTGCTTGGCACGCTGGACATTCTCGAAGCGTGCCGGTTGGCCGGAGTGCACCGGTTCGTCAACATCTCGACCGACAAGGCGGCGAACCCGACGAGTGTGCTCGGCCGGTCGAAACGCATCGGCGAGAGGCTGGTCGCCAATGCTTCGCTGCGCAGTGAAGGGACCTACCTGTCGGTCCGGTTCGGCAACGTCCTCGGCAGTCGCGGCTCGGTGCTGACCACCTTCACCGAGCAACTCATCGCCGGCCGGCCGATGACCGTCACCCACCCCGACGTGACCCGGTTCTTCATGACCATCCCGGAGGCGGTGCAGCTTGTCATCCAGGCGGCCACCATCGGGTCCTCCGGCGAGGCGCTCGTCCTCGATATGGGCGAACCCGCCAGGATCGCCGACCTCGCGGAGCTGCTGATGACGATCTCCGGCCGGCGCTCGCCAATCGTCTACACAGGACTGGGGAAGGGCGAGAAGCTGCACGAGGAACTGTTCGGCGACGGCGAGGAGGATCGCCGCCCCATTCATCCCGCCATCTCGCACGTCTCGGTGCCACCGCTGGCACCAGAGACGGTGCGCACGCGCGGCGCGGAGCTCGGGTTCGCGACCGCGATGACGGTGCTGGTCACCGACCGCGCCTCAGGTGCGGTCGGCCTACCCGAAACCAGGAACAAGACCCGGGTCCGGATCGGTGTGGCACCGGCCGGCGAGAAAGGCGGCGTCGCATGAGGATCGTTGTCACCGGAGGCGCCGGGTTCATCGGCGCCAACCTCTGCCGGGCGCTCGTCCCACACCATGACGTGATCGTGCTCGACGACCTGAGCACGGGCCGGCTGTCCAACCTGGCCGGCATGGACATCACCCTCCGAGTGGCGTCGGTCATCGACGCCGGTGCGGTTCGCGCCGTCTGTCGCGACGCCGCGGCGATCGTGCATCTGGCGGCCATGCCGTCGGTTCCGCGCTCGATCGTGAACCCGCGCCGCAGTCACGACACGAACGTCACCGGCACGTTGACCGTGCTGGAGGTGGCGCGCGAGACCGGCGCACATGTGGTGCTGGCCTCGTCGAGCTCGGTGTACGGAGCCAACGAGGCCATGCCAAAGACGGAGGACATGGCCTGCCGGCCGACGAGCCCGTACGGCGTCACCAAGCTGGCCGCCGAGTCCTACGCGTCGGCCTACCGGACCACCTACGGGCTGGAGACCATCGCATTCCGGTTCTTCAACGTCTTCGGGCCCCTACAGGCCCCCGATCACGCCTACGCCGCGGTGGTTCCCGCGTTCCTTCTCGCCGCACTGCGCGACGTCCCGCTCACCATCCACGGTGACGGCGACCAGTCCCGCGACTTCACATTCGTGGATTCGGTCGTGCGGGTGCTCACCGAAGCCGTCACCCGCCGGTTGACATCTACGACGCCGGTGAACCTCGCCTTCGGCACCCGAACGACACTGAACGAGGTGGTGGCCATGCTGTCCGAGCTGCTGGGACGACCTCTGGAGGTCAGGTACCGGCCGCCCCGGGTCGGTGACATCAGGCACTCGCAGGCCTGTCCCGCCACACTGCACGCCCTGTTCCCCGACGTGTCCGCGGTGCCACTGCGAACGGGCCTGTGCCAAACCCTGTCCTGGATGAAGAGCCAGTCCGACACGCTCGGCATCACCACGGGGGTGCACGCATGACCGCCGCGGTCCGCACGCCGACCAGACTTGTGGTCGTCGGGCAGGGCTACGTCGGCCTGCCGGTCGCGATCCGGGCGGTCGAGGCCGGCTTCTTCGTGGTCGGGCTCGACACCGACGCCGTCCGGGTCTGGTCACTGAAGGACGGCCAATCCTATGTGGACGATGTGCCCGAGGCACGGCTGCGACAGGCCCTGGCCACTGGCCGCTACCTGCCGACCGACCGTTACGACGACGTCGCGGCGTTCGACGCGGCGATCATCACGGTGCCGACACCGCTGACGGAGTCCGTCCCGGATCTCAGCTTCGTGGTGTCCGCGGTCAGCGGGCTCGCGCCACATCTTCGTCGGGACGCGATCGTCGTGCTGGAGTCGACGACGTATCCCGGCACCACAGAGGAGCTCGTCGTCCCGCTGCTCGAAGCGGGCAGCGGCATGGTCGCCGGACAGGACTTCTCGGTCGGCTACAGCCCAGAACGCATCGATCCGGGCAACCCGCGGTGGAACTTCGTCAACACGCCGAAGGTGGTGTCCGGGATCGACGCCCGATCGCTTTCGGCCGTGCGGCGCCTCTACGGCCGGCTGGTCGACACGACCGTGCCGGTCAGTACGACCAGGGAGGCCGAGCTCACCAAACTGCTGGAGAACACCTTCCGGCACGTCAACATCGCGCTGGTCAACGAGATCGCGGTGTTCGCGCACGAGCTCGGGGTGGACGTCTGGGCAGCCATCGACGCCGCGTCGACCAAACCGTTCGGCTTCTCCCGGTTCCTCCCCGGCCCCGGAGTGGGCGGGCACTGCCTTCCGGTCGACCCGAGTTTCCTGTCCTGGCGGGTCCGCCGCGATCTGCACCGCGACTTCCGGTTCGTCGCGCTGGCCAACGACATCAACGACCACATGCCCGACTATGTCGTGCAGCGGCTGACCGCGGCGTTGAACCGGCAGCGCAAGTCCGTGCGGGGCAGCGTCGTCCTGCTGCTCGGGCTCGCCTACAAGGCGGGCACCGGGGACATCCGCGAGTCACCGGTGTTGAGCGTGATCGAGTTGCTCAGCGCGCTGGGCGCGGTGATCCGGGTGGTGGACTCGCATGTGGAGCAGCACCGGTGTCCCCCGTCGGCGAAGCTGGTCGAGCTGACGCGATCCGAACTGCTCCAGGCGGACGCGGTCGTGCTGCTCACTGATCACCCGGAGGTCGACTACGCGCTGGTCGAACGGGATGCTCGACTGGTGCTCGACACCCGGCACCGCCTGTCCGGACCGCGGGTGGAGCACCTGTGACCACCCACACGCTGCCCGCTCCCACCGCCGAGCACGCGGTGCGGACATCGCTGAAAGTCCTGCTGGTACTGAAGACCAGCGAGGGTGCGCGGTGGGTGCTGCCGCACATCGACGAGCTGCGCAGGCGCGGCCACGCCGTGGTGGTCGTGCTGCCGGCGCGACCAGGACGGCTCCGTACCGCGCTGACCGCACGCGCCGTGCCGGTCGTCGACAGCCCGTTCGACTTCCGGTTCCGGCCGTCCCCGCACACCCTCGCCGGACTCCTGCGGCTGCGCCTGTTGATCAACCGGCTGTCGCCGGATGTGCTGCACTACCACCTGTACGCCTCCGCGCTGGCCGCCCGTCTGTCCAGCCTCGGGATGGGCATCCCCCGGGTGCACATGGTGGCCGGGCCGCTGCACCTGGAGTGGGCGCCCACCCGAACGGTCGAGCGGCTACTGGCCCGGCTGGACACGGTGACGATCTGCGGCAGCGAGTCCACCTCGCGGCGCTACCGCGAGCTGGGACGGCCGGCGGCGCGGACCCCGGCTATCCCCTACGGCGTGGACACCCGCCATTTCCGGCCGTCCGCCGGGTGGCAGCGGGAGCGGGCACGCGCCGCGCACGGTCTCGGGCCGGGCACCTTTCTCGTGGTCATGGTGGCGTTCGTCTACGCGCCGAAGCGCTTGCTGCACGCCGACCACGGGGTCAAGGGCCACGACGTGCTGTTGGCTGCCTGGACGATTTTCCACACCACGCATCCCGACACGCGGCTGTTGTTGGTCGGCGGTGGCTTCGACGACGCGGGCGAACGGCACCGGCGGGAGCTGATCCGGCGGTTCCGCCTCGACGATCCGAGCACCGCGCACGGCGTCACCTGGCTCGAGTCCACCGATGACGTCCGTCCGTTCTACGCCGCGGCCGACCTGTCGGTGTCCCCGTCCCTTTCGGACAACCACGGCGCGGCGGTGGAGGCCGGGGCCATGGGCCTGCCCAGCATCGTCAGCGACGCCGGCGCCCTGCCAGAGACCGTGTCGCCGGCGTCGGGCTGGGTGGTCCCCCGTGGCGACAGCGACGCTCTCGTCGCGGCGCTGCGGCACGCCCACGCCGAAGGTCTCCTCGGCCTGCTGCCCGCCCGAGGGCGTGCCGCCCGCCAGTTGGTGCTTCGGCGGTTCTCGGGAACGCGCGCGGCGAAGGCGGTCACCACCGCGATCGAGCAGGCAGCCGGCCGGCCAGCGCAGCCGGCGAGGGTGCTCAGCCTCTTCACGGACGCCAGGTTCGTGACCCTGGCGGGCCGGTGGACGCCGGTGGACCCCGCGAACGGCCCGGCCGCTCGCGAGATGTACCTCCGCGCGGGGAGTCGGGTGCGGGTGGTGGCCCGCGCCGAACCACTGCCAGGACGGCACCGGAGCGCGCTCGACGCAGGCAGCGACCTGGTCCCGATGCCCTACTACGTCGGCGCCGGTGGTCTGCTGCGCGTGTTGCCCGTCCTGAGCGGTTCGGTGGCTCGCGCGGTGGCCGGCGCGGACGTCGTCCTGGTCCGCGTGCCGGGCGCCATCGGTTCGCTGGCCGCGCTCGCCTGCCGCACGTTGCGCCGGCGCTACGCGGTCGAGGTGGTCGGCGACGCCGAAGAGGTGTTGCGCTCCGGCGCGCTGGGACGCGTCGGGCGACTGCTCGCCCGCCCTGGGGGCCGGGTGCAGCGCTGGGTGGTGCACGGGGCCGACGCGTCGCGGTTCGTCACCAGGGACGTCCTGCAGCGCCGCTACCCACCCCGACCGGGCACCCCGGCGATGGCGATCTCGAACGTCCGCCTCGGTCCCGACGCGCTGCTGCGGCAGAGCCGTGCACGGCCGCCGGCGCCGTTCCACGTCGTCGCGGTCGGCAGCCACGAGACACTCTACAAAGGACACGACGTGCTGCTGCGGGCAGTTCGCCTGCTGCTCGACGCGAAGGTGGCGGTCACCGCCACGGTGGCCGGGGACGGCAGGCGACACGACGAGCTGGTGGACCTGAGCCGGCGGACGGGACTCACCGACACGGTCTCGTTCGTCGGCACGATCAGCCGCGCCGAGGTCAGGGAACTGCTCGACTCGGCAGCACTGTTCGTGATGCCGTCGCGCACCGAAGGCCTGCCGAGGGCACTCATCGAGGCGATGGCGAGGGCACTGCCCGCGGTCGGCTCGGCCGTCGGCGGCATCCCCGAACTGCTCGACGAGTCCTGCCTGGTGCCCCCGGACGACCCCGAGGCGCTGTCCGCCGCGATCCATCGGCTGCTGTCGGACCAGAAGACGTGGGCGGAGCAGTCCCGACGCAACCTCGAGACCGCGCGCGGCTACGAGCAGTCGGCAGCGGACCGGCTGTTCGCGACCTGGCTGCGCCAGGTGCCACCGGCGCGGGGGCGGTGATGGCCGTGACGGTGGTGCACGTGCTGGGCACTCTCGACCGGGGCGGCGCGGAGTCCCGCGCCCTCGAGCTGTGCGGGGCCATCCCGCGAACCGAGATCCAACAACGTTTCCTGCTGCTCGGTGACCACGAGGGCATGCTCGCACCTCGGTTCCTGGCCGCCGGCGCGACCGTCGACCGGTGTCCGCTGCGGCCGTGGCCCACCTTTCCGTTCCGGCTGTGGTGGTGGTTGCGCACGGCCCGGCCGGACGTGGTCACCTCCCATGTCAGCCTGGTGAGTGGACTGGTGCTCGCGGTGTCCTCGGCGGCCAGGGTGCCCATCCGGATCGCCCACCTGCACAGCGACGACGACGGCAGTCGGGCCTCGACGCCGCGCCGCCTGTTCCGTGCGCTGTTGCGGGTGCTCCTGCGCCGGAGCGCGACCGCGGTGGTCGCTGTCACGTCGGCCGCGCTCACGTTCGCCGCGCCGCCGCCGGGCGACCACCGCTACCGGGTCCTGCCCAACGGGGTGGACACCCGGCGTTTTCCGGTGCCCGACCACCGTGCGGCCGCGCACGCGTTTGTCCACATAGGACGTGCGGCGCCGGAGAAGAACCGGGCGTTTCTGCTCCGGGTGCACACCGAGGCGAAGCGGATCCGTCCGGACACCCGCCTTGTCCTCGCCGGACCCGGCGGCGTCGCCGACCTCCGTGCCGATCTCGCCGAACCTGCCGAACATGCCGCCCCGGATCCGTCCGTGAGCCTGCTCGGCGACACGGACCGGGTCGACGAGGTACTAGCCGGCGCCGGCGTCCTGCTGCTGCCCTCGCACCGGGAAGGGTTGCCAGGGGCCGTACTCGAGGCGCTCGCCGCCGGCGTCCCGGTACTGGCCACGCGTCTGCCGGGACTGTCCGAGCTGGCTGGTCAGCTCGCCGGGATCACGCTGCTCCCGCTCGCCGCGGGCCCCCGTACCTGGGCCGACACCGCCCTGCGCCTCGCCGCGACCCCCGCCGCGGAACGCGACGAGATCAGCGCCGCGATCAGACGTTCCCCCTTCACCCTGGAGCGATACGCGGACACCTGGAGGCACCTGTGGACCAGCCTCTGACGAGGAGCCGCTTCGACTGGGGCCCGACGTTGTGCGTCGCGCTGGTGTGCCTCACCGGCTTCGTGCTGGCCGTCCCACTGCCGAGCGACGACGTGCCCGGGAACGCCGTGGCGTTCGGGCTCGCCTTGGCGCTCTGCCTCGCCCTCCTGGCCAGAAAGGGACTCTGGCGGCCGAGCACCGCCTACCTTGTCCTTTTCGGACTGTTCCACGGCGGTCTGCTGCTCAGCGTCGCCGTGCGTGGCGTGGACGCCTTCACCGCCTACGACGTCTCCTGGCTCTACCGCGGCTACACGACGGAGGCGACACGGCTGGCGATCCTCGGCATGAACGCTTTCACCTTGTGCGCCGAACTAGCCGCCCGCCGCGCCGGACGACCGGCCGTCACGACACCCCCGACCGTGGACACCAGGCCGCTCGACAACCCGCGTGGTTATGGGGTCATCGGGCTCGCCGTCGAGTTCGCCGGTCTCGCCATCTTCACCGGGGCGGTGATGGGGGCCGGCGGGTTCGCCCAGCTCACCGGCAACTACCCGGCCTTCGTACAGGCCAACCAGTACAACGAGCTGCTCGGCTACGGCACCCTGTTCATCGGGATGGGCGCGACGCTGGCGATCATCTCCGGCGGGCCGGCGCGCGTCGCGGGGTGGCTGGGCTTCGCGGGCTACGCGGTGGTGGCGTTCCAGATCGGCACCCGCGGCGAGGTCCTGTTCCCGCTGCTGGCGTTGCTCGTCGTCGAAGCCCGGCGCGGCCGGCGTTTAAGGCCACTGTGGACGGTCTTGGGGGTGCCGTGCGTGCTTGGGCTGATCGGGCTGGTGCGCTCGACCAGGCTCCCCGACGGGAGCGGCATGGCGTCCACGCTGTGGTCGGCGCCGCTCGACGCGGTCGCCGAGATGGGCTACTCGCTGCGGCCGACCACCGTGGTGCTCGACTGGCACGCGTTCGGCGAGCCGTTCCGGCACGGGATCACGCTCATCGCGGTCCCGGTGCGGTTCGTCGAGAGGCTGACCGGCTGAGC